>ENA-ORTM01000055-ORTM01000055.1-human-gut-metagenome-genome-assembly--contig:-NODE-55-length-128371-cov-7.943811_pt1 | contig 128371 bp, 131 predicted proteins | sample MGYA00241909_ERZ509182 | MGnify/ENA primary metagenome ERZ509182 (study PRJEB26280, sample SAMEA2338855) | human gut metagenome | biome: human gut; feature: human-associated habitat; material: faeces...
CGAAAAATTTGACGACGCATCTGTCGCACAATCTTTGTGCGGTATTGCCCTAAAACAAAAGGAGTTACCTAGCTTGAGAGCAGGGTAACTCCTTTTTGCTGTCTTATACCACGCCGGCAGAATTCCGGATCTCCGCGTCCAGTGCCGCCAGCAGATGATTCCATGTGGCAGCATCTACCACACCGTCTGCCGGCAGCGGCGTGTAGCTTTGGAACTGCTTCACGGCATTCTGGGTGGCAGTGTCAAATACACCGCTGTCGCTGATCGGCGGGATCTTCGGAAAATTGTTCTGAATTGCCTGCAAAATGCCTTGTATCACGAAAACAGCACCGCCCGTATCGCCCAGCGTGTAGGCGGTGATGCCGGTGGGAAACAGTGCCAGATGCAGTACCGGCGGACGAACCTCCTGCAAATATGCCTGTGCAACAGCGTTCCATGTGGCAGTGTCAGTTTCACCGGTTGCCGGCATGTGGTTCTGCTGCTGGAACTGCCGTATTGCCTCAATGGTTTTCTCTCCATAGATGCCGTCCGGTATTACATGTGGCAACTGCTGTATGTGGGAAATGCCGTGGAGATACCCCTGTAATTCCCGAATGTGTTGTTGCTTCTGTAACTCTGTGTACGCCATGTGTCACCCTCCTTAAGGAAACTCTGAATAAAGTTTGTGCGTAAGATGCGTAGTCAGATTGCGTGCAAAGCCGTCAGGCGGGCTTTATGCAGTGTTTCCTCAGGTGATCGTATATCCCGGAGCCTGATAGGGTTGTTTGTCGTAGCCGTATTTCAAATCGGAGTACAGGCTGGTGATCGCGTTCCATACCGCGGTACCCACTACGCCGGTTTTCGGGTAGCCGAACAGTTCCTGAAATGCCATGACAGAAGCCTTGGTCATGGGGCCGAAATAGCCGGTGGCGTTGACGGTGGGAATTTCCGGATAGGTGCCGTGAATATAGGTGAGATACTGCTGCATCAGACGGACGTACTCGCTGGTAGTGCCCTCCCGCAGAACTACGCCGGGGTAGAGCACCACGTCATTGACCGAGGTGTCCAGCGGTATCGATTCCACAATGCCGGTGTAGGCATCATAGAGGGCGTTCCATGTGGAAAAATCCACCACGCCCGTCACCGGAAGCCCGAACGCCTGCTGGAGGGATTTGACGGAAGTTTCCGTCTGTTCTCCGAAGTAGCCGGTAATTTCCACCGGCTGTATGGCAGCATAGTAGGCTCCCACTACTGCAAGATGATACTGGAGGGCACGGATGTTTTTTCCCTGCATGCCGAAGTGCAGATCCTCGGTGTGCGTATGCTCGATGTCCTGCTGGGTCAGCCCCTCGGAGTTCAGTTCTGCCAGGTTTTTCACGCTGGTAAAAATATAGGAGATCCGGTACCATGTGGCTTCGTTGACAATGCCGGTTGCCGGCAGCCCGAAGATTTCCTGAAAGGCAATGACAGCATCTTGTGTGATATAGTCAAAATCGCCGGCAGCTTCGCCGATTTTGGGAATGGCAGGGTAGTTTCTGGAAATGCGGTTCAGCTGTACCTGAATGGTGCGGACCGGATCATCGGAAAGTCCCAGCCGCAAATCAAATCCCGGATAGGAGGGCGTGTTGGTCATTACGGGAACGTTGGTGACAATGTCGATGTCGCTGCCGTAAAATGTGGTAAGGATCTCATAAGGAGTCATGCCCTGTTGTGCCAGCGGCACGGTGCCCCACTGGGAAAGCCCGTCACAGGTTACCGTTGTGCCGTTGCAGAACGCTGTGAACAGCGGCTCCACATTGCCCTGCCGCCGGACGTAAGAGTTGAACAGTTCGTCAACCAGCTGCCCCACGTTTTCAAAAATTTCTCTGCCGTAGATGTACTTCTGGTCAAACTGAGTGGAGTTGGTGATGTCAAAGGGATACCCGCGGGAGCGATACCACTCAGTATAGACACGGTTGAGGGCAAAGCTGACAATGACGTAGATGTTGGCACGAATGGCATTTTCCGGCCACGTGGGGTAAATTTCGCTGGATACCACGTTTTTGATGTAATCGGGAAAGGAAACGGTGACGTTGTTCGCCGTTTCCTCCGGCCGCCCCAGATGCACGGTAATATCTCTGGGGATAAAGGGTTCTCCGACTGGCATATCTGGCAGCCCTCCTTACAGATTGGGTTCGGTGTTTTGGTAGACAATGGTTTTCGGCGGCTCCTGCAAGTAGCTGGGCAGGGGAATCATGTGGAAGATCTGTCGGGAGGTCGTGCCGGCGAATACTGGTACAGCTTCGCTGACCTGCCGGTAAAAACCGTCCGCATAGACGCTGACATCATAGGTGCTATATGGCTTTCGGGTTTCGTCGCAGTTCAGTGAGAGAGAAGCCGCCGGCACCGGCAGCGGAATTTTTCCGGTTTCGCCGCTTTCGTTGGTGACGGCAGTGTGTTTCAGATGTACCTGTTCCTCCGTGCCGTTGGTCACCAGCACGGACACACCGGCAAGGGCACGGGCATTGCCGGCACAGCGGGTGATGACCTGAATCCAGCCGATCGCCGGCTGTTCCTGTGGAGTTTTCTCCACTTCCAGCTTTGGCGGAGGAACGGTTTCGGTAGGAAGCGGTTCCGGCATCGGGGGAGCAGGCTCCGGTTCTGGGGGCGTGGGTTCCGGCTGTGGCTCCTGCGGCGGAGCTTCTTTCGGTTCCGGAACGGGTGCCGGTGCCGGTGCAGGTGCAGATGCCTGTGCCGTGTGATAGAGCCGCAGCAGCTCTGCCTGATATTCTTCCGGTGTTTTTTCCATAGCAGTTAGCCTCCTGTCAAAGCGTTGATGTGAACACGTTCCGCGTTTCCACAATCTATGCGATTGTCTGGGGAAATATGTGCATGGACAATACCGCACAAAAAAGTCTGCCCTTGTCCGGACAGACTTTTCTGTTTTCCACAGTGGAATGTGGAAAACACATGGAAGCCCTGCATAAAGCCCGCCTGACGGCTTTGCACGCAATATGCGTGCAGGCTTGATGCAGTGTTTCCCTATCTCCGCTGGGAAACCGTCGCGGGCTCGGTCAGTGCTTCCCGTCGGAACAGGAATGTCATACACCAAAGGGCTGCGATCGCCACCAGAATATAAACGGCACGGCTGATGAACGATGCCGAACCGCCGAAGATCCATGCCACCAGATCAAATTCAAACACGCCGACCAGTCCCCAGTTGACACCGCCGATAATCAGCAGGATCAGTGCAAGTTTATCCCACATGCAGCTACACCTCTTTTCTGCAATTTCTGTGAGAATACATATCCGCTTCTCACAGTTTTGCCTCTATAGTATGCCCGCAAACCGTGTGGAATATTCTGTGGAAAACACCTGTTTTCTGACGGCATGTATTTTGATAACAACCACAAATGGCGTACCATACTTTTTGTGCAATTCTACAAAATCCACAGAGAACAGGCACTTTTTGTGTATTTTCCCTTGACGGGTGACCGCGAATTGTGTATAATAGATACGGTGATAAAACCGCAAAGATGGAGGTCTTATGATTGGTGAAAACCCTCCTATTTTGTTTTTATCAGTTCTCCATTGATTTTATCACTCGTTTTGTTGTCTCCTTTCTTTTGTTCTTGATTTTGTTTAGCCCGATTCCGGTTGGAGTCGGGCGTTTTTTTGTCTGTAGGCACTGTGCGGCTCTCAGATACAAAAATCCCTGTACATCACGTCCGATGTACAGGGATTCTTTTCGATATATCAAAATTGTTCGGGAATCATTTTCGACAGTGACTTGTCCATAACTTGTCCGTCAGGTCCTGCACATGTCCGGAGTCAGGCAGTCAGGCGACTGCGTGGATAAACGAACGAATCAAACTTACTTGTTCTTGATTGCAGCCTGTGCAGCAGCCAGTCTTGCGATCGGCACACGGAACGGAGAGCAGGAAACATAGTCCAGACCGATTTCGTGGCAGAACTCAACAGATGTCGGGTCGCCGCCGTGCTCACCGCAGATACCGCAGTGCAGCTTGCTGTTGACCGGCTTACCCAGATCGATAGCCATCTTCATCAGCTTACCAACACCAGTCTGGTCCAGCTTAGCGAACGGATCGCTCTCGAAGATCTTTGCATCGTAGTATGCACCGAGGAACTTACCAGCGTCGTCACGAGAGAAGCCGTAAGTCATCTGAGTCAGGTCGTTTGTACCGAAGCAGAAGAAGTCAGCTTCCTTTGCGATGTCGTCAGCAGTCAGAGCAGCTCTCGGGATCTCGATCATGGTACCAACTTCATAAGACAGGTCAGAACCAGCAGCAGCGATTTCAGCGTCAGCAGTTTCTACAACGACCTTCTTTACGAACTTCAGTTCCTTCACATCGCCGACCAGCGGGATCATGATCTCCGGCTTAACGGTCCAATCCGGATGATTCTTCTTTACGTTGATAGCAGCCTTGATGATTGCCTTGGTCTGCATTTCAGCGATTTCCGGATAAGTAACAGCCAGACGGCAGCCACGGTGACCCATCATCGGGTTGAATTCGTGCAGAGAAGCAATGATAGCCTTGATCTGATCTACAGTCTTGCCCTGAGCATCAGCCAGCTTCTTGATGTCTTCTTCTTCGGTCGGAACGAATTCGTGGAGCGGCGGATCCAGGAAACGGATGGTAACCGGATTGCCTTCCAGAGCTTCGTACAGAGCCTCGAAGTCGCCCTGCTGCATCGGTTCGATCTTTGCCAGAGCAGCCTTTCTTTCTTCAACAGTGTCAGAGCAGATCATTTCACGGAATGCTGCGATTCTGTCAGCTTCGAAGAACATGTGCTCGGTACGGCACAGACCGATACCTTCTGCACCCAGTTCGCGAGCCTTCTTTGCGTCAGCCGGAGTATCAGCGTTGGTACGAACCTTCAGAGTTCTGTACTTGTCTGCCCAGCCCATAACGCGGCCGAATGTGCCGGCGATGGAAGCGTCAACAGTCGGGATAATGCCGTCATAGATGTTACCGGTAGAACCGTCGATAGAAATGTAGTCGCCCTCGTGGAAGGTCTTTCCAGCCAGTTCGAACTGCTTGTCTTCTTCGTTCATCTTGATGTCGCCGCAGCCGGATACACAGCAGGTACCCATACCACGAGCAACAACGGCAGCGTGAGAAGTCATACCGCCGCGGACAGTCAGGATACCCTGAGATGCCTTCATGCCGGTGATGTCTTCCGGAGAGGTTTCCAGACGAACCAGAATAACCTTTTCGCCCTTTGCGTTCCAGGTTTCTGCATCGTCAGCAGTGAATACGACCTTACCGCAGGCAGCACCCGGGGAAGCACCCAGACCCTTGCCCATCGGAGTAGCAGCCTTCAGAGCCTTGGCATCGAACTGCGGGTGCAGCAGGGTGTCCAGGTTTCTCGGATCGATCATCAGAACTGCTTCTTCTTCTGTCTTATGTCCTTCATCTACGAGGTCGCAAGCGATCTGCAGAGCAGCCTGTGCGGTTCTCTTACCGTTACGGCACTGCAGCATGTACAGCTTCTTGTTCTCGACAGTGAATTCCATATCCTGCATGTCGTGATAGTGGTTTTCCAGGGTATCACAAACCTTGATGAATTCATCGTAAGCTTCCGGGAATTCCTGTGCCATCTGAGCGATCGGCATCGGAGTACGAACGCCGGCAACAACGTCTTCGCCCTGTGCGTTGATCAGGAATTCGCCCATCAGCTTCTTTTCACCGGTAGCCGGGTCACGGGTGAATGCTACACCAGTACCAGACTCGTTGTTCAGGTTACCGAATACCATCGGCATTACGTTAACTGCGGTACCCCAGCTGTACGGAATATCGTTGTCACGGCGATATACGTTTGCACGCGGGTTGTCCCAGCTGCGGAATACAGCTTCGATAGCCAGCTTCAGCTGTTCTACCGGATCAGACGGGAAGTCTGTGCCCAGCTGGTTCTTGTACTCAGCCTTGAACTGTTCAGCCAGAGTCTTCAGATCAGCAGCGGTCAGCTCTACGTCGAACTTTACGCCCTTTTCTTCCTTCATCTTGTCGATGAGCTGTTCGAAGTACTTCTTGCCGACTTCCATAACAACGTCAGAGAACATCTGAATGAAACGTCTGTAGGAGTCATATACGAAACGCTCGAAAGCCGGATCCGGATTGCCCTTGATCATTGCAGCAACAACGTCGTCGTTCAGACCGAGGTTCAGGATGGTGTCCATCATACCCGGCATAGAAGCACGTGCACCGGAACGAACGGAAACCAGCAGCGGATTGTTCAGATCGCCGAACTTCTTGCCGTTGATCTCTTCCATCTTCTTAACGCCGTCCATGACCTGAGCCATGATCTCGTCGTTGATCTTGCGGCCGTCCTCATAGTACTGTGTGCAGGCCTCAGTTGTGATGGTGAAGCCCTGCGGTACCGGCAGACCGATGCTGGTCATCTCAGCCAGGTTTGCACCCTTACCGCCGAGGAGATTCCGCATGGTCATGTCGCCTTCGCTAAACATATAAACCCATTTGTTTGCCATTGGTAAATACCTCCAATTTTTGATTTCGATTGAATGTCCGGCTGCGTGATTGCATTCGGGGAAATCTGGCAAATTTCCCTTTCTCAACCGGCTCATTATTATTATAGCATACTTCTCATGAAAATACTATACACTTTTCAAGAAAAAATTACGCCCATTTTTGTGGCAAGTTATACAAAAATCACAATACACGAATTTTTTTTGAAAAAAGACTTGCAATCCTTTCAAGATTTTGTCATAATGTAAAAAGGGGCTTTTTCGGACGGCTGTCCGGAGGAGCACCCAATCCATGCAATGATGCAAAATCACTTTGCTCCGGAAATTTCCGGAGTGGGGTATTACAGGAGGACATAAAACATGAATCAGGTTGTTATTCTTGCCGGTGGACACGGCAAACGTATGAAGGCTGCGATCCCGAAGCCGATGCTGCAGGTACTGGACGTGCCGATGCTGGGCTGGGTGATCCGTGCATGCGAGGGTGCAGGCTTGAGCCGCATCTGCGTGGTGACCGGCTATAAGGCACAGTACGTGGAACTGTATCTGGGCAACCGCTATCGGACGGCTTTGCAGGCGGAACAGCTGGGCACCGGTCATGCAGTGATGCAGGCAGAAAAATTCATGCAGGAATTCACCGACGGCAACACACTGGTGCTCTGCGGTGATGCCCCGTTTATGGACAGCGAAACCATTGCCAATGCCCTGAAGCTGCACGAGGCACAGGAAAATGCCGTGACAGTCATCACTGCCACTTTGGAACAGCCCACCGGCTACGGCAGAATTCTCCGCAGCGAAACCGGCATTGCGGCGATCGTAGAGGAAAAAGATGCCACAGATGCACAGCGGGAGATCCACGAGGTGAACTCCGGTGCGTACTGGTTCAAGACCAAGGCTCTGCTGGAACTGCTGGGGAATCTGTCCCAGTCCAACGCACAGGGCGAGTATTACCTCACCGATACTGTGGGACTGGCACTGGAACGGGGCTGGAAAGCCAGTGCATACCGCAGCGAGAATCCGGACGTGATCCTGGGTGCCAACACCAGAAAAGACCTGCTGCATCTGAACAAGGTGGCACAGGAACGGGTTTTGGAGAAGCACATGGAAAACGGTGTCAACTTTGTCAACACCGACGGCATCATCATCGGCAACGATGTGGAGATCGGTGCGGAAACCACCATTCTGCCGGGTACCATTTTAAGAGGCAAGACCAAGATCGGTGCCAAGTGTACCATCGGCCCGAACTGCCTTATCGAAAACTGCAGCATCGGTGACCACGTGACACTGAACTATGTACAGGCGTTCGAGTCCGAGATCGAAGATGCTGTAAAGGCAGGCCCGTTTGTCCATATCCGTCCGAATTCACACCTGAAAAACGGTGTCAAGATCGGCGATTTCGTGGAAGTCAAGAACTCCACCGTGGGCGAGCAGACTGCCATTGCTCACCTGACATACGTAGGCGACAGCGACGTGGGCAAGAAAGTCAACTTCGGCTGCGGCACTGTCACCGTCAACTATGACGGTCTGAAGAAGCAGCGTTGTGTGATCGGTGATAACTGCTTTATCGGCTGCAACACCAACCTGATCGCACCGGTAGAACTGGGTAAGGGTGCTTATACTGCCGCAGGTTCTACGGTCACAAAGGACGTGCCGGATTACGCACTGGCTGTGGAACGTGCAGACCTCAAGGTCAAGGAGGGCTACAGCCTGAAGAAGCTGAAAAGCAAGCTGTTCCCCGAGGACGGCGGCAAGAAGTAATTTTCATAAAATCCCCCTTGAAAAAGAACGCTTTGATCCGTTATAATAGAGGCAATACCGCACAAAGAGCGTCTGGCGACTTTGCACGCCATCTGCTTGCAAATTTTTATGTGGTATTGCCTAGAGGACAGGGCACAGCATGCTGTGCCCGCTGACAAAAAACGGAAAGCAGTATTAGCGAAAGGATTCATGCGGCATCGGAAGGCTCTGGTGCCGCATGAAGCAGGTTATAGGAAAAATGGGCATTTTTGATTTATTTCAGCAGATCGAGTCAGGTTCCGCCGGCAGAGTGCACGGCAAGCTGAGCTGGATCGTTGCCGGTCTGGGAAACCCCGGGCTGGAATACGAACACACCCGCCACAATGCCGGCTTTCTGGCGGTGGAGGAACTGGCGAAACAGTGCGGCGGCGTAAAACTGAACCAGATGAAGTTTCAGTCCAACTGCTGCGAGGCGATGCTGGGGGAAGTACGTTGCCTGCTGATGCAGCCGACGACATACATGAACCTCAGCGGTGATGCCATTGCGGCGGCGGCGAACTTCTACAAGATCCCGCCGGAGCAGGTGCTGGTCATTTATGATGACATCTCCCTGCCGCCGGGAAAGCTGCGGCTGCGGCGAAAGGGCAGTGCCGGCGGACACAACGGCATCAAGAGCATTATCGCACAGCTGGGCACGGAGGAATTTCCCCGTATCCGCGTAGGCGTGGGGGCGAAGCCAAATCCCCAGTATGATCTGGCGGACTGGGTGCTGTCCAAGTTCAGCGAGGAGGATATGACTGCCCTGCAGCCGGCACTGGAACACGCCGCAGATGCTGCCGTGAAGATCGTGGGCGGCGACATGAACACCGCAATGAATCTGTACAGTCACTAATCCGTGTTTTCTTAGAAACGAAAGGCAGGGGAATCAGCCATGCAGTTTTTTACCGCAACAATGGAACAGCTGTCGGCATATCAGGAACTGATGCGGGCAAGGCAGGAGGGTGTGACACCGGTGTCCTTTACCGGCGTTTCCCAGATTCACAAGGCACACCTGCTGGCAGCATTGAGCCAGACCTCGGCACCGGTTCTGGTCATCACTGCCGACGAAGCAGAGGCACGCCGGCTCTGTGATGATGTCAACACCATGCTGGAAGAAACTGCGGCATGGGTATTTCCGGCGAAAGAAGTGATTCTGACACCGGTAGAGGGCATCACCACTGCCTATGAACACGCCAGAATCGGAGCACTGGCTGCGTTGCAGAACGGGCAGTGCAAGGTGGTTGCCGCCAGCATCGAGGCTCTGCTCCAGCCCACCCTTTCGCCGGAACAGCTGCGGGAACATACCATATTATTACAGCGGGACGGCACGGCAGACCTGTCGGAACTGACCAGAAAGCTGACGGACTGCGGTTACGTCCGCGGGGACAGCGTTTCCGGTCAGGGACAATTCTCTGTCCGCGGCGATATTGTGGACATCTTTCCGGTGCAGCTTTCGGCTCCGGTGCGGCTGGAATTCTGGGACGATACCATTGACACCATGCACTATTTCGATCCGGAAACCCAGCGGCGGACAGACCCGCTGGACGAGGTGCTGGTGCCGCCGGCACGGGAAACCCTCTGCGACCCTGCGGAGCTGGCGAAGAAAATTCGTATGCTGGGAAAGTCGCTCCGCATTCGCCGTGCCGATCTGGTGCGGGAAAAGCTTTATGCCGATGCCGATCATCTGGAAGCCGGCATGATTCCGGTGCATCTGGATAAGTACGCCCCGCTGCTGTGGGAGCAGCCGCCGATGCTGTATGATTACGGCATGGAGATCGTCTGCTGGAGCGAATATGGTGCCATTGTGGAGAGCCAGCGTGGGCTGATGGCACAGTATCAGGAGGACTGCAAGCTGCTGCTGGAGGAGGGTAGCCTTTGCCGCGGTCTGGAGGGCTATTATCAGGACCCTGCGGAAACGGCGGCGAAGCTGGACAAACGCTTTCAGGTGTATTGCAGCAATTTCTTACAGGGCGGCGAACATGTGGAATTTCAGAAGCTGCTCAGTGTGCAGGCAGTCCAGAACGCCCCGTGGGGCGGGGAACTGCGGCAGCTGACCGAGGACTTACAGGAGTACAGCAGTCAGGGCTACTGCACCATGCTCTGTGCCGGCAGTGAAAAAACGCTGCCGATCTTGCAGCAGGACTTGCAGGAAAGCGGGATCCGCTGCGAACTGGCGGAACCGGACAGCGTGTGGCGTGCGGGCGTGGTCTATCTCCGCACCGGCAGCCTGTCCGGCGGCTTCGCCTATCCGGAAACCAAAACGGCTCTCATCACACAGGGCAGAGCACTCCACGCCGGCACACGGCGGCGGAAACAGCACCGCCGCGGTGAGGAGATCCGGACACTGGCGGACATTGTCCCCGGCGATCTGGTGGTGCATGCCCTGCACGGTATCGGCCGGTTTCTGGGAATCCGCAAACTGGAACTGGAGGGCGTGACCAAGGACTACATCACCATTCAGTATGCCGGCAAGGAAAACTTGTATGTGCCGGTCACACAGCTGGACATGGTGACGAAATACATCGGTCCGCGGGAAGATTCCAACGTAAAACTCAGCCGGCTGTCCTCGCCGGAGTGGCAAAAGACACGCAGCAACGTCCGCCGTGCAGTGAAAGATATGGCGGACGAACTGCTGGCACTGTATGCCAAGCGGGAAAAGACCAGGGGCTTTGCCTTTGAGCCGGACAGTCCGGAACAGCATGACTTTGAGGCTCGGTTCCCCTATGTGGAAACGGAAGATCAGCTGGCATGCATCGACGAGATCAAGCACGACATGGAGCAGGAACGCCCCATGGAACGGCTGCTCTGCGGCGACGTGGGCTTCGGGAAAACAGAGGTGGCTCTCCGTGCGGCAATGAAATGCGTCATGAGCGGGAAACAGTGTGCCATTCTGGTGCCGACCACTGTGCTCGCCATGCAGCATTATCAGACGGCAGTCCGCCGGTTTGAACATTTTCCGGTGAACGTGGTGATGCTGTCCCGCTTCGTTCCCCAGAAGCGGCAGAAAGAGATTCTGAAAGAGATCAGAAGCGGCAAGGCGGATGTCATTATCGGCACCCACCGTATTGTGCAGAAAGACGTGGAATTCCGTTCGCTGGGGCTGGCAATCGTGGACGAGGAACAGCGGTTCGGCGTGGCACACAAGGAAAAGTTCAAGCACATGTTTGCCGGCGTGGATATGCTGACCTTGTCGGCAACGCCCATTCCCCGCACATTGAATATGGCAATGAGCGGCATACGGGATATGTCCGTCATCTCCCAGCCGCCGCAGGATCGCTATCCGGTGCAGACTTATGTCATGGAGTACAGCGAGCCGGTACTGGTGCAGGCGATTCAGCGGGAACTGAAACGGGGCGGACAGGTGTACTATATCCACAACCGCATTGACACCATTGAATTCACCGCGGCGAAGCTGCAGCGGTATCTGCCGGACGCACGGATTCTGGTGGCACACGGGCGAATGGGCGAGGCGGAAATGTCGGAGATCTGGCGGAAGCTGGTGGAACATGAGGCGGATATTCTGGTCTGCACGACCATTATCGAAACCGGCGTGGACGTGCCGAACGTGAACACCCTCATTATTGAAAATGCCGACTGCTTCGGACTGTCCCAGCTGTATCAGCTGCGGGGACGTGTCGGACGTTCCAACCGCCGTGCCTATGCCTATTTCACATTTCAGCGGGACAAGGTGCTGCGGGAGGAATCCACGCGGCGGCTGGCGGCAATGCGGGAATTTACCCAGTTCGGCAGCGGCTTTCACATTGCCCTGCGGGATCTGGAGATTCGCGGAGCAGGCAGCCTGCTGGGCGGCAGACAGCACGGACACATGGAATCCGTGGGCTATGACATGTACCTGCGGCTGCTGGGCGAAGCTGTGGCGGAAGCCAAGGGCGAGCCGATACAGGAAACGGCAGAGTGCACCGTGGATATTCAGATCGATGCCCATATTCCGGAAAGCTACATGGAGAGCCTGAGCCAGCGGCTGGATATGTACCGGAAGATTGCCGGCGTGCGGAATCAGGAGGACGAAATGGACCTGCTGGACGAACTGATCGACCGGTATGGCGAACCGCCGAAATCGGTGCAGGGGCTGATCACTGTGTCCCGTCTGCGGAACACGGCGGCACAGCTGGGGATCACGGAGATCAACCAGCGTGGCGGCAGCATGCTGTTCTACATGGAGCACCCCACGGCGGAAATGATCGGGGCACTGTCCCGGAAGTATCGGGGACGGGTGCAGTTCGGCAGCGTGGGGAAGCCCTATCTCGGCGTGGAACTGGCGGGAGAACCGCCATTGGAATTGTTCCGCGAAGTCTTGGACGTTTTAGGAAAAGCTGGGAAAAGCAGCGTGAAATAATACTGCCGCAGTGCAATTTTGTGCGGTTTTTGTCGAAGTTAACGGATTTCCTCTTGAAATTTAGTCAAAATGTGCATAGACAGCTTTTTTGAAATGTGCTATAATACTGAAAGAATGTGAAACGCATTGCGTGGCAGTGCGTGAATAAGGAGGAGCTTACAATGAAGTTTATGAAGAAGATCATGGCAGCTGTTGCGGCATCTGCGGTTGCAGTATTGTCTTTTGCATCTCTGACAGCATCTGCTGATCTGAAGGCACGGGATGAAGCACCGTATAATGCTTTTCTGGCAATTCAGGCAGGCGGGGATTCCAAGTGGGTTTCTTCCACAGATGATCCGGCTGTAGTTGCACAGAAGAATTCTATTACCGAAGCAACGGAAGCAACAATTACCGGCGACGGCAGCTATTCTGTAGATGTTACCATGGTGAACGGTTCGGAAACCATTGAAGCTATGATTCTTTCTACCAATATTAATGCATATTCTTTTGCTCCGGAGGGAGCATCTACCCCGACCGGCGGTCTGCCGGAGGGCTGCACCGCAAAGGTGGAAATCGATTCTATTGAAGTTCAGCATGTTGGCGGCGGTTCTACACCGTTGGCATATGCAGGTCCGTCTGAGGGTGCACTGCGTACCGCAGATGACGGCACCAGCATTCGTGTGAATATTATGAATGTATGGACAAAGCCGCAGGTAAATGACATTGGTACCGGTGAGCATGTTTCTCCGGACGGCGGTTTGGCTGCCGGCGATAAGATCGTTGTAAACTTCACCGTCAGCGGTATCTCCAACGGCGGTAACGGCGAGGGCACAACTGCTCCGTCTGACAACAGCGGCAATAACACTACTACCACTACCGCTGCAAACGGCGGTAACGGCACAGACGGTACTACCACAGCAGCAACAAACGCTGACGGTACTCCGGCAACAACTACCGCAGCAGGTAGCAATGGTGGTTCTTCCAACAGCAGTTCCGGTGGTTCTTCCAGTTCCAACAACTCCAAGAGCGGTACCAACAATGTAAAGACTTCTCAGACTGGTGACTTTGGCATTGCCGCAGTTGCACTGGGTGCAGTAGCAACCGCAGCTTTGGGCGTTGGTGCATACACGATCACCAGAAAGAAGAAGTAATTCTGCTTCTGGCGAATCTTATTTTTGACTGTCTCATTTTTTCATTTTTACCCCTATAATACAGGAAAAGTCCTCACTCGAAAGAGTGGGGACTTTTCCGTTTGTGGGGATATGGGTAATATTCCTGTCATTGTCTGGTTAAGGAAACACTGCATAAAGCTTGTGCGTAAGATGCGTAGTCAGATTTTTCGGCAGATTGCATAGAAATTCCGCAGGCATACTGCCGTATGGCAAGGGATTTCTGGGCAATATGACGGAAAATCTGCAAGCAGATTGCGTACAAAGCCGTCAGGCGGGCTTTATTCAGTGTTTCCTTAATACGATTTCACGCATTCCGATCCCGCTGCATTACTGCCAGCTGGTCGCAGCGTTCGTTTTCGGGGTGACCGGCGTGTCCCTTGACCCAGTGGAATGTGACCTGATGCTTTTCCAGCAGCGGGAGCAGCTGTTTCCACAAGTCCACATTCAGTGCAGGCTTCTTGTCCGACTTGACCCAGCCCCGTTTCTGCCAGCCGTAGACCCAGCCCTTGGTGATGCTGTCCACCACGTATTTGCTGTCCGTAGTCAGCAGAACGTTGCACGGTTCTTTCAGGGCGGACAGGGCTTCGATGACACCGGTCAGTTCCATGCGGTTGTTGGTGGTTTCGTGTTCGCCGCCGGAGAGTTCCTTTTCCGCGGTGCCGTACCGCAGGATCGCTCCCCAGCCGCCCGGTCCGGGGTTGCCGCTGCATGCTCCGTCTGTGAAGATCTGTACTGTTTTCATATGTTGCCTCCTTGTATTTTCTGCATAGGTTCTATTATACTATATATTTGAAAATTCTGCAACCGGCAATTTGCACGGGCATGTTCTGTGGGATTTCCAAAAATATTTCCCACAATTTGTGCAAGTTGACCGTCTGAAATGCTTGACCTTTCTCAAATTTTATGCTATAATACAAGTGCTAGATTCGTGACACGAATCGTTTTTTGTGCGATATAATTTGGAAGGGAGTTTTTTACAAGAATGAGAACTTTAAAACGTATGCTGGCGGCACTGATGGCTTTGACAATGGTGGGAGTACTGGGTGCCTGCGGCGGCGGTTCGGACGATTCCAAGAGTGCTTCTTCCTCCGAGGCAGAATCTGCCTATAAGGAAAAGGACGACGTTGCCATTGATGCTTCTTTGGTAGACGATATGGTCAAGAATGATCCGGACATCAAGGGGCAGACCATTTACTGGCTGGCAGACTATGACATCAACCCGAAGAACAATCAGGACAGAAGCGTTGCCCTGTCGCTGTTCGAGGACAAATATGGTGCAAAGGTGGAGTATGTTTCCTGTACCTCTGACACCAAGTTTGACACACTGGCAAGCCGTATTCTGGGCGGCGATCCGGTGGACATGTTCCCCTATGAGTGGGACGCTGTGCCCAACGGCGTGACCAAGGAACAGTATCAGCCGCTGGACGACTATCTGGATCTGAGCGATGACATCTGGTCGGATATGTCGGACGTTATTGAAATGTTCAAGTATAAGGACAAGCATTATGTAGTACCGTACTGCCTGTCTGATCCGCTGCTGATCACCTATAACCGTTCCCTGTGTGAGGAGAACGGTCTGGACGATCCTTACGAGCTGTACAAGAAGGACAAGTGGGACTGGGACGCTTTCATGGACATGATGAAAACGTTCGTTTCCAATGCCAAGGACGGCGAAACCCGCTACGGCATCAACGGCTGGTTTGGTCAGGCAATGGTGCAGTCTACCGGCGAAACATTTGTCAAGTATGACGGCTCTAAGTTCTCCAACAACATCAGCAATCCGGCAATTGAAGAAGCCGAGGGTGTAATGGAAGAAATCATGAGCCTTGGTCTGTATGATCCCACATGGTACGGCTATCTGCCGGACGACGGCTCCACGCTGTTCTTCGGCATGGCAGACTGGGCACTGGGTGCATCGAATGTCAAGGCGGATCCGAATCCAGACTATGAAGATGACGGCTTTGTGGAAGAAAACGATCTGATGATCGTACCGTTCCCGAAGCAGCCGGGCAGCGATGAATACTATCTGAACTGCAACTTCGGTGCAAAGATGCTGGTCAAGAATTCTGACAAGGGCGATGCAGTTGCTGCGTACATCAAGTGTGAGCGTCTGGCAGCTATGATCGACGAATACAAGGACGCTGCCAAGGAAAAGGCGATCATTCCGGAAGTCAACGCACAGGGCAAGCTGAAGTCCTATGTGACCGAGGAACAGTATGATGCGTTGCAGGATTACAAGGATCCGAAGAACATCACACCGGTATTCGACTTCGGCTACGGCATGGGCAGCAGAATGTACGGCGACGGCGAATACACCTACGAAACCAGAGGTGTCATGAACAACCTGACCTCTGCACTGCTGAACGGCGACAAGGACTCCTGGGCTGTACTGCGTGACGAGTGGTCCTCTGTGATCGATGAAGTCATTGACGGCTACAACAACAAATAAGACAAATATCCCTCTTTGAGATTTTTTGAAAAAAAGCTTCTTCGCGTTGGCGGAGAAGCTTTTTGTTGCCTTTTGCAGGAAACTGTGCTATAATAGAGCGAAAGAGAATGTGTTCCCTCGAACAACATTTTTTCAGAAAGGAGGAATCGTTTCATGGACGCATTATTTCAGCCGGTTGCCAACCTGAAAGGCATTGGCACCAAGCGGGCGGAGGCTCTGGAAAAGCTGGGGATCCGTACTCCCTATGATTTGCTGTACCATGTGCCGCGGGGGTATCTGGACTACAGCCACCCTGTCCCCGTTGCGGCGGCACCTACGGGAGAACCCTGTGTGATTCGGGTGCAGATCGTGCACAAGCTTGCCCCGCAGTTTATCCGCAAGGGCATGACCATTTTCAAGGCGGTTGCCACGGACGGGCTGAATGACGTGACGGTGATCTTATACAACAACCCCTACGGCTTTCAGGCTCTGCACACGGGAAGCTGGTACCGCATGTCCGGCAAATTGCAGGGCGGACTGCTGCGGCGGGAAATTTCTGCACCTCACGTGCTGGCGGACGACAGCAAGGAACTGATCTACCCGTCCTATCCTCTGACCAGCGGCATTACCATGCCGATTCTGGTGCGGGCAGTCAAGCAGGCGATCGAACTGATGCGGCAGCAGCCTTTCGACTGGATGCCGGAGGAGATGCGTCTGGAACACGGACTGCTGCCCCTGACGGCGGCACTGGAACAGGTGCATTTTCCTGCCAATCCGGCACTGATGGAAACGGCTCGCCGGCGGCTTGCCTTTGACGAACTGCTGCAATTGCAGCTGGGCATGCTGATACGCCGTGCGGACAACCGGCGGCGGTCTGCCTATCCCATGCGGCAGGATACCGATCTGGAGCCGTTTTACGGGGCGTTGCCGTTTACCATGACGGCAGGACAGAAGCATGCAGTGGAGGAAATTACAGCCGACCTGTGCGGCGATGCTCCCATGAACCGCCTGTTACAGGGCGATGTGGGCAGCGGGAAAACTGCGGTTGCGGCGGCGGCGTGCTATTTTGCCGCCCGGAACGGCATGCAGTGTGCTCTGATGGCTCCGACGGAAATTCTGGCGGTGCAGCACTATCACACCATGCAGCAGTTTCTGGAGCCGCTGGGCGTGTCTGTGGGGCTGCTCACCGGCTCTGTCCGTGCCAAGGAACGGCGGGAGATTTACGAAGCACTGGCGGACGGCAGCATGACGCTGGTGGTGGGCACCCATGCGATTTTTCAGAAAGAGGTTTCCTTTGCACGGCTGGGGCTGGTAATTACGGACGAGCAGCATCGCTTCGGCGTGGCACAGCGGACGCTGCTGGCGGACAAGGGCGGCTGCCCTCACAAGCTGGTCATGTCGGCGACGCCGATTCCCCGCACACTGGCTCTGATGATCTACGGCGATCTGGACATTTCTGTCCTGAAAGAACTGCCCCGCGGACGGCTGCCGGTGCAGACTTTTGCAGTCACCGGAAAGCTGCGGCAGCGGGCGTACAGCTTTATCCGGCAGCAGCTGGAACAGGGGCATCAGGGCTATATTGTCTGCCCCATGATCGACGATCGGGACGAGAGCGAATTACAGGCAGTTTCCAGCTATGCAGAGTCCATACAGGCAGGAGCATTCTCTGCCTATCGGGTGGGACTGCTCCACGGCAGAATGAAGCCGGCAGAGAAGGACAGCGTGATGACGGCGTTCCGGAACCATGAACTGGATCTGCTGGTCAGCACTACCGTGATTGAAGTCGGCGTTGATGTGCCAAACGCTACCATTTTGCTGATCGAAAACGCTGAACGGTTCGGCTTGTCCCAGCTGCACCAGCTGCGGGGCCGCGTGGGACGGGGCAGTGCACAGAGTTACTGTATCCTCATGACCGACCACGTGACGGAGGATTGCCGCACCCGCATGCAGATCATGAGCCGTACCAACGACGGCTTTCAGATCGCGGAGGCGGATTTACAGCTGCGGGGACCGGGGGACTTTTTCGGGCAGCGGCAGCACGGTCTGCCGCCGTTACAGATCGCCGACCTGTCCCATGACACCCAGCTGCTCCATGAAGTGCAGGAAACGGCAAAAAAAATTCTGGAAAAAGATGCGGATCTGTCGGCTCCCGAACATGGGGCGTTGCGGCTGGAAGTACTGCGGCTGTTCCGTCGCAGCGGCGAAAATGGCAGAAATTAGACGGTTTTCATGTGCATATCACACAGTAGAACAATGTTGAAACTGTACAGACATAACAAAGTGTGCGTTTTTTCGATTTTTTTGAAAAAAACGCTTGACAAACCCCTTGCAATGTGATATACTGTAATAGTCGCCGGTGAGGAAAACACAAAAAACACCGGAAAGACAAGCAAGTGGAAGCTTAGCTCAGCTGGGAGAGCATCTGCCTTACAAGCAGAGGGTCATAGGTTCGAGCCCTATAGTTTCCACCACATGGTCTGGTAGTTCAGTTGGTTAGAACGCTGCCCTGTCACGGCAGAGGTCGTGGGTTCGAATCCCATCCAGATCGCCAGCAATGCAGCCTTGCTGTGATGCCTCTGTAGCTCAGTCGGTAGAGCAGGGGACTGAAAATCCCCGTGTCGATGGTTCGATTCCGTCCGGAGGCACCAAAGTAAAAAGTGTCGAGAAATGCTGTGTTTATCAGTGTTTCTCGACACTTTTTTCTTTTTTTTCGTGCATTTTACGAACGTCGTAAGCCGGAAAACAAAAACATCTATCTGTACTCATTTGTACTAAGATGTACGCTATTTTTGGGAGATAGCAACACTGTAAGACATACTCGTTTTTCAAAATTCCATCAATGTAGCTGATTTTTCGTTCGAAAAGGCCTATTTCGGGTGATTTTTTTGCAGATTCTCCTTATTGCACAAAGCGAAACCCTGTTTCCAACGAATTTTTTGACAACGATAGCGTTAATGGATTTTTGGAAAACTTAAAAACGAAATTTATTGTTGCTATTTTGGACAGAGTCTGGAAAGGAGAAAAAAGAAAATGGCGAGAAAGAAGGCGAATCGAGGGGTAAAGGGAGAAGGCTATTTTTCCCAAGTAGGAGGCAAATATCTATACAAAATCCCCGCTGGTACATACGAGAATGGCCGGACGAAATACAAGGCGTTTACAGGAAACACTAAAAAGGAAGCCTACGAGCGAGGAATGGAATACCGTCGCCGGGTCGGTGATGCATCTGCCTTTGGAAATGACCCTTATCTGAAAGACTACATTATGTGGTGGGCCAAGGTCTACAAGAGAGATGCCAAGAGCGTACGCCAATCTACCTACACACGCCTATGTAGAACCATTACGAATCAAATTATTCCAACCATCGGAAACCTGCGTCTGAGTGAGCTGACCGTAAGTGTCATCCAGACCAGAATGGTGAATGCGCTGTTGAATAACGACAGCCCATGGACAGGCAAACCGCTGGCGCCAAGGACGGTCGAAAAAACGGTAATTCACCTGAAGGATTGTCTTGAGCAGGCCGTGGAAGACCGGTTGATTCGGACGAATCCGTGTGCCAAGGTGAAAAAGCCGACGGCGGTTCAAAGCCCAACACAGAATGAGATGCGTTTTTTTACGGATGATGAGATTATCCGTTTTGAGAAAGCTGCTTACGCTCAGACCAAGAATGGATTTCCCGTGTACAAACATGCCGATGCGTTTGTCCTTGTGCTCTTCACGGGGATGCGTATTGGTGAAGCGGCCGCACTGACAGCGGCAGACGTTGACCTTGAGAAGCGTCGTATCCATATTCATCGCACATCCGTTGCGTATTATGATATGGATGACGAAAGCCCGACGTTCCGGTCGATGGTCCAGTACAACTCGGAAAAAACGAAAACTGACAGTGGCGACCGATATGTTCCCCTTGGGGAGGATACAGCATACAGGGCCGCTTCCAGTTTGGTGCGTCGCTGCAAAAAGAATCCAAATGCAAATCTTATCAGTGGTGAAGAGAACGTAACTATCCCATATAGCTCCTTGCTGACATCTTATAAGGCCATCTGCCGGCGTGCTGAAATCGAAAATCCAAACGGGCCGCACACGCTAAGACACAGCTTTGCGAGCATGATGATTCGGAATGGGGCAGACATTAAAGTCCTCTCAAAAATCCTCGGCCACAAGAGTGCGAGCTTCACCTATGACACTTATGTACATATTATTGCAGAGCAGATGACTGGCGCCGTGCAGGGAATTTCGCCGAAACGGCAGAAGGAAAGTAAAAAAGTATACCGTCAAATTGTGCAAAAGGCCGTTGCAGAGGGAATTACGCAGGAATCATTGAAAACGCTTTTCGGAGTAATGGACCCGGAGCTTGTGGGCAAATTCCTTGCAGAGGCACTCTGAGGGGATTGTCTCGCCCCGAAAAACGATATATAATGTTCCTATCAAAGAATTGAATGCGGATGCTGTGCCACGAAAATGGTGCGGCATCCGCATTTTTCTTTGTATTACATATAAATCTGGAGGTAAAGGATGGAAGAAAAACGCTGCGGCGGATGTGGATGGTTTGACCCAAACGACCACACCTGCGGAAACGCTCAGACTGGTATCTTTATAACCGGCGAGAGCAATACCTGCCCACACTGGGCGGATTTTTACGATATTCTGAAAGATTTGGAGGAAGCAGAAAATGCGGAGAACTAAAAAGGAATCACCGGAAAAACTGCGGGAAAAAGATGAAGCCAAGAAAAAGAGCGACATCAAGGACGCACTGACACAGGCCAAGTTCGCCGGTAAGCCTACATACTATTTCCCTGTTGGCGCCACAGTGGTTCATGGGGCCTGGCCGGAAACGACTGTGCTGGAAGTCATTGAAGACGGTCTTGTATATGTCGTAAGGGATGTAGACATGACCCAGAAAAATCCGGATATTCGGGAACAGGTTGTTGCCTGGATTTCTCTTCGCCCGAAGATGCCGGGCAGCACATCGTTTTCAAGTAACGAGGACATCCGGCTCTCGTATAGTAATCTGACCATTGAATCACTGATTTACCGGCACATTTTTGCCGGGGTAGATTTTGAACCGGATTATCAGCGAGAGCGCGTCTGGACACAAGAAGACAAGGAGAGCCTGCTGGATTCGATTTTCATGGGCGCCGATATCGGACGGTTTGTTTTCCGGCAGCGCACCGATGAAGAGTGGCATAAAGATGGCTTGAGCTACGAAATCGTGGACGGAAAACAGCGGCTGCTGACTCTTCTGGATTTCTACGAGAACCGACTCGAATATCGGGGGGTCATGTATAACGAGCTGAGCGGACGGGACCGTCGCCGTTTCCTGGATGCCAACACAGCGTTGGCGGAATTGCGAAACGCGGACCGGGAAATGGTCTTGCGTGTGTTCCTGATGCTGAACCGTGGTGGCCGGCCGGTATCCGAAAAAGTCATTGAAAAGGCCGAGCACCTGCTGGCGGAATGTATCGCATCGAAGAAGAATTGATTTTGAGGGCCGGATTAACTTCCGGCCTTCTTCTATTCATCAAATTGCGTTTTCCCGAAAAGTGTCTACCATTTGTATTAGAATATTCTCTTTCGAAAGGGGGTTCTGCCATGCAGAACATTATCAATTATATTTCAGACAATCAAAGCACCATTCTGGTTATCATCATTGCGCTTTTGGCAGGTTCTTTGCTCTGGCGTGTGACTAAGCGGGTGGCAAGTATCATCCTATCTGTTGCCGTCCTTCTGTTTACCCTATCGTTGTTCGGTGTGACCGGGAATGATATCCGATATGTTGTCCAGACCGGATGGAGTATCGGACAGAATATGTTCCAGGAAACAAAAGATTTCTTTAACGGAATGCAAGATGGAGATGGAGCGATTCATAGCGAATTGGATTTACCCGCTTCGAGCAAACCGATTGAAATTAGCACCGAGCCGGGAAGCGAAGCTGTCGTACACTTCATCAACGTAGGCCAAGCTGATAGCACGCTGATTCAAAACGGAGAAGATACCATCCTGGTGGACTGCGGAAACAGAGATGATGCGGCATTGGTTATCGAGTATCTTAACGGACTCGGCATTGAACAAATCGACTATTTTGTGGCTACGCACCCTCATGAAGACCATATCGGGTGTGCTGGAGAGATTTTAACGAATTTCGAGGTCGATACATTGCTGAAACCCGATGTTGAAAATGACACGGCCTGTTATCGCAATATGATGGAGGCGGCCGAGAAAAACAATGTAAACATAGTGTATCCCGAAGCAGGGGAGACGTTCCAGCTTACCCAATCATCCTTTCAAGTGCTCGGCCCAATCGAAATCGACAAAGAGGACCTTAATAACGACTCGATTGTCTTGCGTTATGATTTTGGAGAGACATCTTTCCTGCTGGCAGGCGATGCTGAGCGGGAATCGGAACACGCTATTTTGGATGCTGGGTTCAATGTGGCGGCGGATGTACTGAAAGTCGGCCATCACGGCTCAAGCACCAGTACGAGCTATCCTTGGTTGCGGGAAATCATGCCCCAGTATGCGGTCATCATGTGCGGGAAAGACAACAGCTACGGTCATCCGCACGATGAGACAACTTCGAAGCTCCGTGATGCGGAAGTTGAACTGTATCGAACAGATGAAAACGGGACAATCGTTTTCATCTCTGATGGCGAAGACTTGCGCGTGGAAACGGAATTTTAATCAGAAAGGATTCCTTTTCCCCGAAAAGCCTGTACAATGAAAGCGGCGAGGAGTTTGATAGATTTTTCCCTCGCTGTTTGACGTGTATGGTTGGTTGTCCTACACTTATCTCCTTTCTCCCTCCCGTCGTTTTTGCGGGAGGGCTTTTTTGGGGGGAGAATGAATAGCTAACGTTTCCCCCGAAAAGTTCATATAATAAAAATCGCGGAAAGTTTCCGAATTACCTTTCCGCTGAGCGACGCTTTTGACTGCGCGCCGACGCTCCCTTTGGCCCTCTCGTTTTTTCATTTTTCCGAGAGGGCCTTTCTTTTTTTGAAATGTTCTAACACCCGCCCCGAAAAGTCGGTACAATAAGAAACATCAAAGAATTAAATGCAGATGCTGTGCCACGAAAGTGATGCGGTATCTGCATTTTTCTTTGTGTACATAAAAATTCATGTCAGAAAAGGAGACCTGAAAAATGGAAAATCGTAACCCTCTCGAAAAGCTGCTTCCCCAGTATCGCGTAGACGGTTTTGACCCGAATGAGGCACTTACGGAGTTCACCGGAATCGGCGCCAATGGCCAGCCCGAGACCTTCCGTGCGATGCGCTGGAGAGTCGCCGCTGCTTGGTTCCGCACCGTGTTCCCCAAAGGCCGTATCACTCACACCATCGTAGCGATGGATGCCATGAAAGCGACCGCGACCGCCTTTGTTTACCGTGGTCCTGAAGATACTGAGCCGTGTGCTACCGGTATCGCCACCAAATGGTACAGCGATGACCCGACTGGCCGCGATTACGTATCCAATGCGGTTATTGCCGCCAAAAAGCGCGCACTGAGCGACCTGGGCTTTGATATGCCCATCAACCTTGAGGCGGAAGGGGAGGCTGTTTCCGCTGAGGAAGAAGGCGTGAGCATCCCTCGTCCGGCAATCCCGGCACCGGCGGCTCCCGCTGTGCCTGCCGAGCCTGAGAAGGGCCGCAAGAAGAAGGCTGCTGCAAAGAAGCCCGTAGCGGACGAACCGGCCGAGGCTGAGCCTGTGCCCGAACCTGAAGCGCCTGTCGCGCCCGCGCCGGCAATCGCAAAGCCCCCCGTTGCGGAAGCTCCCGCGCCTACCCAGGAATCCCCTGCTGTTTCCGAACAGGAGCATAAGGAGGAGCCTGAGAACAGTGCAGACCTGTCCGACGGTGAGGCCGAACAGCTTTCGATGCGGCCTGCACTCGAGAACGTAACCGAAGCTCCTGCTGCCGAAGTGGCCGCTGAGCCGGAAAAGCCCGCCAATGAACCGGCCGCTGCCTCTGATGCATCGGCTCAGACTCAGGCTCAGGAAGCGCCCCAGGAGGCCGCTCCCGCTGAATCCACCGCACCCGTTGCGGCTGACAATGCGGAAGCAAATCCCGTCCAGGAGCACAATCCCGATGCGTATTTGAACGACAAGATGCCCACGACCGTGGAAGAGGCGTATACCTGTCACTTCCCGTACGGGGCTACCGCCGGTCAGACGATTCGTGAAGTCGCAGAAAACAAGAAGCGCGGGCCCAAGTTCCTGCGTTGGCATCTGAACAAAATCAACGAGCGGCCCGGTATGGCAAACGAAATCTTCGCGACTGCTTTGCAGATGGTTTGCGAAGAGCTGCGCTGTTAAGCCACTGAGCTAATCAAAATCAAATCAGGCGGCAGGGGGGAATAGCCTCTGCCGCCTGTACATAGGAGGTAAACGGGATGTCGCAATTTCCGTTCTCAATGAATTTCGTCTTATACGATTTGTGCCATCCTGCGTTTGAAAAAGGTCGAGACAAGCCCAACGGTAAAGGCGAGGTATTGGTAAAATGCCCCCATACCGGAAAGGAATTTGAGGTAAACCTCAATAAGGAAACATGGAACTGTTTCCGTGAATGTGCGTGCTGTCCGGCAAAAGGGATGTCCGCTGAGAAAAACGGCGGCATCTTGGGTCTGTACAAGGTGTTCTTCGGTTCCATGTCAAACAGCGATGCATACCGCTGTATCATGGATGCCATGCAGGGAAACCCCGGGCTCGCTAAGATGCGGATGGACACAAAGCCGAAACCGAAAGAAACCGTTCCCCGTCTGCCGGATGAAGAACTCGATAAGACCTATCGGGCGTTCCTCAATAACCTTACCTTGTCAAAAGAACATCGTGCCGATTTGCTGGCGCGTGGCTTTGATGATGAGGATATTAAGAAAATGGGGTTCCGCTCTCTGCCGCAGTCCGGGCTGAATGTTATCGGCCAGAGCTTGCAGGCACAGGGGTGCAAAATCGAAGGTGTACCAGGTTTTTATACCAGATACGGCAAGCCGGAAATCAACTGCGCAGGAAGTGGATATTTCATCCCGTATCGGAATGAGACAGGCCTCATTGTCGGCCTTCAGGTCCGCTATGACGTGAAAATCACGCCGGAAATGGATGAGGATGAAGTGAAGCAGGCAAAGATGTCCCGCTATCGTTGGTTCTCCTCTTCTTCAAAAACGCATGGCGCTGCCGCAAAAAATGTCCCATTCTATGGGGTTCCCGGGATGGAACGCAAAGACGCTGTGTATGTGACCGAGGGCGGTTTGAAAGCCGCCGCCGCGTCTGTACTGAGTGACGGCTGGTTTATCGCCATCCCCGGCGTACTTTGCTACGATTCGTGGCGGGAACTTCTCGAATTCCTGAAAACGCAGAATATCAAACACCTGATTGACGCATTCGATTCCGACCGCGAGACAAATCCGCAGGTCGCCCGAGCAATCAGTAAACTTCATGCCATCGCCCGCTCTTATGGATTCGAAATGGTCCATTGGGATTGGGGCACTGAGCAAAAGGGTGTGGACGACTATCTCCTCGCCCTCAAAAAGAAACGCGCGGAGCAGGAGAATATTCCTCTTCCGCCTATTCCGAAAAAATGAAAGCAAAACAATGGAGGTAATTCTCATGTTGAAAAGTTTCATTCGCACTCTGGCCGACGCTCTCAGCTATCACGCCATGAACGAAAGCACCGAACTGCATGTCTATTCCGAAGACGGAATCCTTAAAATCGTCCTCGCGCAGGACGATTGCGAGAATACCGGAGTCGTGATGAATGCGGCGGAACTGGAAGATGCTGTCAGCTCGTTCGTTCAGGACGATGCCGGCGGATACTCCCGCCAGGTACTTGCGAACGAAATTGAACTCGAGGACGACGGAGGCGCCTTGTTGTACGGCATTCCTGCCGATTGCATCCTCTAAGTTTTCGCATTGCCGCCCTCATTCCGAGGGCGGCTTTTTCTTTTGAAACAATCTGGAAAATTGCCATATAGGAAAATTTGTGATATAATTAAGGGTATAAAGATGAAACAAAAAGGTTTTATGAAGGCGCGTAAAGGAGGCCAAGAAGTGCATATTACTGATTTTACGCATATCCCTGACCTCAAGCGCAAGCAGCTTCTGAAGGCGGGGATTGAAACGGTGGAACAGCTGGCTTCTACCCAGCCGAAAAAATATTATGATTTCAGAAAAATCACCAGAATGTCGGAAATTCATGGCGATACCGATGGCCCTGTGGCTATTGTGGGCAAAATTCAAGGGTTTCGAAGTGGGCCCAAGTACGTGACTGCAATTGTGGATGATGGTTCCGGCACACTCCTGAACGTTACCTGGTTCCACCAGCCGTATATCGAGCGGACACTATACCTGTACGTTCCTTATATCTTCTGCGGAAAAATTTCGTATAGCCCCACATTCAACAATTTCTCTATGGCTGCGCCTATTTTTTACAGCTGTCACAAGTCGGATTTTGGACGAATCATTCCGATGTATCGGAAGATTCCCGGGATGAGCGTCGAATACTTCCGAGATACGGTCAAGCTGGCGGCGTCGATGCTGATTGCTGACCCTGATTTTGAGGATTCTTTGGATGCGGATATTCGTTCTGCTCTCGAAATCCCCGAAATCAAAGAGTATTTTCGGATGCTGCATGCTCCCATGTCTGATACGGACCTGGAGAAAGCAACTCAGCGCAACATTGCAGACAAGCTATTCCCATTTGCCTTAAAAATGGCCTGGCGGGCAAAAGGGCTTTCCGATACAACTCCGTACCGGATGAAATCTTTCCAAAAGACGGTACAGTTTATGGAAAGCCTTCCGTTCTCCATGACAAAGGACCAGAGACAAGCTGTCGAAACTATCCTCACCGGCCTGAAGAGCGGCAAGCGACTTGACGCTCTCGTTCAGGGCGATGTTGGCTGCGGTAAAACGGTCGTTGCTGTTGCAGCATGTGTTGCCGCAGCGGAGAATGGGTATCAGTCGGTTATCATGGCGCCCACCACTGTGTTGGCAGAACAGCACTACCGCAAGTTCTCGGAGGATTTGCAGGGAAGCAACATCAAAACCGTCTATCTCGCCAGCGGGATGAAGGCTGCCGAACGCCGAAACGTATTGAAGCAAATCGAAAACGGCGAGGCACAGGTCATCGTCGGCACACACGCTGTCATTTCTGAGTCGGTCGTCTTTAAGAATCTCGCATTGGCCGTGATTGATGAGGAGCATCGCTTTGGCGTGAAGCAACGAACCGCATTCCGGGAAAAGACTGGAACCGGCGTGCATTCCATCAGCATGACGGCAACACCTATTCCGCGTACACTGGCAAACGCTTTTTATGGCGGAGACACAAAGGTCATCAATATTCACACAATGCCTGCTGGTCGTAAGCCGGTCCAAACCGTTGTCTTCGGGAATGAAGAAAAGGTGTACGAGGCGATGTATCGTCAGATTCAGGCTGGACATCAATGTTATGTTGTCTGCCCTCTGATTGAGGATTCGGACAGCGATGCGCTTGCCGAAGTGGAATCCGCAAATCAGACGGCCAAAAAGATGAAGGACTGGTTTGCACAGTATCCCGAAGTCCATATCGCCAAAGTCACCGGAGACCTGGAGAAAAACACAATACAGAAGCGGATTGAGGAGTTTGCCGCCGGAAAGGCTCAAATCCTCATCTCGACCACGATTGTTGAGGTTGGGGTAAACGTTCCGAATGCAACTGTTATGGTCATTAAGAATGCCGAACGATTCGGCCTGGCTCAGCTTCACCAGCTGCGAGGTCGTGTGGGACGCGGAGACGCACAGAGCTTCTGCGTTCTGCTCTCCAAGGATAGGAATAACCCGCGTTTGCGGACAATGGTGGCAACCAACGATGGCTTTGAAATTGCACAGGAAGATATGGCTCTTCGTGGAGCCGGCAATCTTGTGGGCGTTGAACAACATGGATTTGACCAATGCGTCACGCTAATGCTTCGATATCCAGATGTGTATACCAAATGCGTCGAACAGGCCAAAGCCCTGATTGATTCAGGCAAAATCCAGGATGCGGTATACCAACGAATGCTGGTAGATGGTACTAACACATGAATATCTGAAAAGGGGAAGGAGAAAAGATGAAAACAAAGGCAATTACAATCAATGAGCACAAGCTCAGAAAAGCAAGGCTGTTGTGTGGCATCTGGCCGTTCTTTTACGGTGTGGCTACGCCGTTCACCTATATGGTAGTATCCAGCACCATTACGCTCTTCGACATGACGCAGAGACGCCTTCTGGCGGTTCTGTATATTCTGACAATGGGGTTGTCTATGGTGATGGAGTACGCCATCTTTCAGTTCCTATTGGAACCGATGAAAGAACTGTTTCGTATGTCCCGGCCGAATGGGCATTACCTTGTCGGGCAGATTTTTGAAAGCCCGGCAGATTGTCTTGAGCAGAACGAGAAGGATACGGGAAAGTTCCACGCAGCGTACGCTCTGGCGAAACTTCTCTCCTGCGACAAAATCGGGAACTTCCTGAATACAGTAGGCCCCGTTTATGAATTTTCCATGATGTTCAGCGGGTTCGTCATGGCGACTGCTGTTCCGCTGGGGAGCGTGGAGGAATCCTTAATTGTTTTTTCGATGTTCGCTCTCTGCGGGTTGACCGCTGAGTTTGGCCGGAGAATGGTCATATCGCATATTTCGGAAGCGGGGCAGATTGTCCACGCGCAAAATAAGCAGTGAGGAGTGTTCGTGTGAAACGGAAATTGGCTCTGGCAGCCGCCAGTCTAATCCTACTGGCCGCTCTCTGTGGGTGTTCCGGGAAAGATTCTGGGATTCCCAAGGAAGTACGAAAATCCGGTCTGAGCAAAACCGAAATGTTGGAGACCGTTGAGGAGTATTTCGACATTTTCAACGAGTTTTTCGAGGAGAACGGACAGGATATCCATGCAGAGGTTCTGTCGGACGATACTGGCATCCGTGTGGATGTGACTCAGCCCTATGTGGACGATTCCGGCCAGGAAACAGGAGAAATGATTACCCGTAATGGAGTATATTCCTGGACTACGGCCGAGGAAGCGTATGCATACCTCTGGGAACAGGGGCAGGTGGATTTGGAAGGTAATGTTCTGTTTAGCGCAGATGATATCGAGACAAAGGAGAATTGATATGGACTTGAAAGCTTAATTCGTATCCCAGCTGCCGCCCGATGACCGTTACGAGCTCGCGTGGCTGAAGGGAGAAATCCTGACGATGGCGAGCGGCTACAAAGCACTCGCTCTGACCCGTGTACGTATGCCGAGCGAACTGGCCGCAACCGAGGCGGGCAAGCAGGCTGCCAAGGAAATCGTGGAAGATTTGTACCGCAAGAGAACCGGCGGTGATATGTGCATCCTCGATTGGGTCAGCGATGAAGAGTATTTCAAGAGCGCGGGCCCTCTGGGCTATTTGCCGGGCGGAGTGCTCATTTCCTACGCATAATACAATTAGCCGTCTCCTTCGGGAGGCGGCTTTCTTGTTTTTCCCCGAAATATGCGTACAATGGGGCCATGAATCCAGCGGAAATAGAATGGTTTCAGATAAAGCCGAAAGGGGATAATTTCAGTGAGCAAAGGCAATCGCAAGAAAAAGCGTCGTAGGCAACAGGCAGCCGCACGAGCGGCGGCACAGAAGAAACACGTCCAGGCGGCAGCCAAGCCATCGGAACCGGAACAAGGACTGGCTGAAAATAGTTCCAGTACCCTTGAGCGGGATATTGAGCCTGTTGAGCAAAGTGTAAAAAGCCAGGAATCTGAGGCAAAAGCTGAGGCTTCCAGCAAAGATGCTTCCGTAGAACCAGTTGAAGAACAGGCTGTTGATGAGACGGACCCTGAGTCCAGACAGGAAAATATGGTGCAATCCGAAGAAAAAGACTGCGGATGGGACCGGTTTCCGTTCGGTGAAGAAGATGAGGACGAATCTGCCGAGAATAGGGATGGCGAGGAAAATTTCGTACAAAATCTTTGGCAAGGTGGCGATGATGATGACGAGCTGACCGGAGCAGGCACTTATGGGGATGACCTGGAGAACGAACTGCCGGGAAAAGCCTCGTGGCCCCGTGTGGCAGGGATTGCTGCACTCGTAACAGCTATTGTCTGGGCTGTTATTATTGGCGCATGGATGCTCTTTTCCGGGAACGGTGGTGTCGGCGTCAAATCTGTTTCTTTTGAGAATTCAGAGCTAAGCGTTATGGTTGGGCAGAACGAGACGGTTGTCGCTGTGTTCGAATCAGACAAGGACCAGAATATAGAGGCTCTCGAGAAAGCGATTGCCAAGTTGGATGTGGAATGGTCCAGCACCGACGCAAGCGTCGTGAGTGTAGAAGAAGCCGAGTGGGAAAGCCCTGGCGAACGGGCTGCCACACTGACCGCCAAAAAGGAGGGCGCCGCTGAAATTACCGTGTCTGCCGGAGATTTTTCCGACGTAATTACCGTGACCGTTGCGCCGTCTGACAGACTTGAAGGCATCAATGCAGAACCGATGACTCTACCGGTAAGTGATGCATGGCAGAACATCCCTTACACTCTGGTGCCCGAACAGGCAAAGGCTGACGGCCTGACATTCAGTATTGCAGACTCCAGTGTTGCGGAAGTCGATTCTGCGGCTGGAAAAATCCGTGGCTTGACCCCGGGCGAAACAACTCTGACTATCCAGGCTGGGGAAATTAACGAGACGGTCAAGGTAACTGTACAGCGCACTCCACACTCTATTTCTGCCGAAAACAATGCCTTGTGGGTGTCTGAAACGTCCACAATCGAAGTAACGACCGATATCAATAACCCCGAATGCGGCACCAACTACACTTTTACCTCTGAAGATGAAAACATCGCTGTTGTGAGCGAGAATGGTGTGGTAACAGGCGTTTCAGGCGGATTTACAGAAATCTTAGTGACTAATGAGCTTGGTCAAAAATGCACCGTTGAGGTTGAGGTCCTGGATTATCCTCTTCATCGCACTGATTCCACCAGCGACATCACCATCACCAAGGAATGGGTTGGTGGAGACACTGGAGCCAACTGCTATGCCGCGCATATCGTATTTTCCGACTACACTCGCTTTGGTACTGCCAACGGCAACGGCGGCTATGGGCTTGGCGCAGAAACGACCCTCTCAGCACATGAGCGCCTCGGCAACATCCTGACAGTAAGCGGAGACGGTGCAACAGCAGCCAGCGATTATCCTGTTGCTCGCGAAGGCTCCCTGCGTAATCAGGGTCCTCTCCATTCGGACGGCGTTTACAGTCGAACAAACGGTATTCTTAATAGTACCGTAAGCCTTGACCTGGATGGATATTTCCTCAGTGACCTCGTAGACCGTGGAGACGTGTCCGATACTTTCCAGTATAAGCCTGCGTTCCTTGTGAACGGCGCCCTTGTTCCGACTGGAGATTCGACCCGTACTCAACGGACCTTCATCGGCTCTAATGGCACCCCTGGCGATATCTGGATTGTAGTTGCAGAGGGTGGTATGGCTGACGGTGTGTCTGCGGGTCTGACTCCCGATGAGTGCGCAAGTTTCCTCGCAAGTAAAGGCTGTCTGTTCGGAATGCAGCTGAACGAGGGCGGCACGGCCGCTATGGTGTACCGTGATTGGACCCTCACTGCAAACGGAGCGGGCCAGGCACACGAAAACTTTGTATATTTCCGTTGATTTTTGAGATTTTTTGGAAAAAATAGACTCCCCGGGCACTTTTCTTTCCCCGAAAAGTGCGTATACTAAGAAACATCAAAGATATCAAACACGAATTCTGTGCTACGAAAGTAACACGGAGTTCGTGTTTTTTCTTTGTTTACATAGATTTCCGGGCCAGGTTCTATCCTCCCGGCAAACAGCACTTAATGGCGCTGATGATTATATTTAAACACCCACTTCACTGGGAGAATATCCTGCGTAAGACCGCACCATTTGGGCGGCAGCAGGGGAGGTACATACTATGTTTATTCAGATTTTCGCTTTCTCTATCATCGCGCTGCTGCTCGCCAACATCGTTATCCCTAATCGTGAACGCACTTGGGTCAAGGTGCTCAATGTCGTTCTTGGGATTGTGGTAGTTGCCAGTGCTGTTGCGGTAATCGCTGGTTTTTTTGTAGATGTGGAGGCTGTCTTGGGCAATCTGCTTTCCGACATGGGGTTCGTTACTCCAGCGGATGCGGCTCAGAGGATTGTAGATTCCGTTATGGACGGGATTTAACAGTCAGCCACAAAGTACACGGGTCGGGTTTGTCCTCCCGATAACAGCGCTTAATGGCGCTGATGATATAGATTCAAGCACCCGTATAATCGGGAAAATAAAACTTGCGTAAGACCGCACCAATATGGGCGGCAGCAAATGGAGGTACATAATTATGTCTGCTATCTATGAGAACATCGCCCTGGCCGCCCACAAAGCCAAGAAGAAGTGCGGCAAAGCCGAAAACATCACGAAACGGGTTTTCTCCATTGCGGAAAAAGTCGTCAACACTGTCCTGGTGGCATGTGTTTTCGCCTTCTATTTTGCCGCCTGGGCCGCTGAGATGCTGTTGATTTCCACCTTCCGCTTCATTCAGAAAGCCCGTGAGGCTGCGAAGGAGCTGGAGGAGAAAAGCCAGGCAAGTGCTCAGGAAACGACACCGGCAACTTCGGTTGATGGTGAGGCTGCGAAAGCATAATCAAGAATCGAAAGCGGGGGATGCGATGCGTCCCCCGCTTTTGTTTGCAGAAAAGGAGATTTTGTCATGGAAAAAAATATTGCAGAACAGGTTTTTGCAGAAGAACTGGCGCTTATCGAAAATGAAGCGCTGAAGGTCGCCGTTACTCGATATCTCAATGAGGCTGCTCCGTCGTATTTCTGGACGGCACCATCCAGCTCATCCGGAAAACATCATTCCCGCTTTGATGCTGGAGAAGGCGGGCTTGTGCGGCACACGAAAATGACCATCGCTGTCTGTATGGAGCTTTTGCGGCTGTCCGGGATGGAACAGGTTGTTCAGGGAGAGGCTATCGCCGCTCTGCTCATCCACGATTCTGTGAAAAACGGCATGAACGGCGCGCACTACCGAGCAGACCATCCGCGCCTTGCTGCTGAACGTTGGTATACTTTCGTCGAAAAGGAGTTTGGCCCGGAGGTAACGTATCTGCGTCCAGTATTTTATTATGCTTTGTGGCATTCTGGACAATGGAGCGGGCCATCCATTAGGGATAATTTTGAGCGGCCGCAAGACCTTTTGGCTGGCATCAAGGTCGTACATCTGAGTGACTACATTGCAAGCCGAAATTTCTTCAACAAAGCGGTCGATTTTGCAAACGAGTTCATCTGATTCTTTTTGCCGGGCCGAGGCTCTGCCGACTTTTTCTTTTTACCCTAAGAACATTTGTGAGTCAGAAATATGGACGTGGCGGGAAAATGCTATTATAATAAACAGTGTTGGGAATTTTAAGAAAAATGTTGAGCCGCTGAGAAATCAGCGGCTTTTTTTTGCGAAAAAAAGAAAGGGGACGTCACACATGAGTTATTCAATGGAAACACAAAAAAATTCGGGAAAAATGGCTTGCGCTGGTATCACGCGGGCAGACGAGAACAGGCTTTTTTGGCGCATCCAGACCGGGCAGGTAAAAATGAGCATTTTCGCCAAAGGCGATGAGAACGGGGATGGAGAAGAAGACGGTCAGAGGTTTGTCGCCGTGGCCGGCGGCTTGGAGGAAAACGGGTTCACTGTGAATCTTGTGAACGACCAAAACCACCGGGTTCAGACGATTAGTGTCGATTTCGACCTGATTGAGACCATTAGACAATTTTCCCTCCTGGTGGCAGCATTTGCCGATGCTGAGCATAACATCCGTATCTGGTTTTTTGACAACGAAGACCCCGATGGCGATTTTATTTGCGATATCCTTTGGGGTGAAGATGGAAACCGTTATGCTAAAGTGAGCGCTGCGCCTCGGTTAATGTTTCCGGCCCAGCCTAAAGAAAGCAAGGCAAGTAACAACTGATAGATGGTATTGCCTGCGCCCCGAAAAGTCCGTATACTGAGATGCATAAAAGAAATCAAACGCGAATCATGTGGCACGAAAGCTACGCATGATTCGCGTATTTTTGTGTTTGGAAGGGAGTCTTTAGTAATGGGAAAACTGCTTGAACATTTGCATTCGGAAGACATTCTCTGTCACGCCTACATCGGCGACGCGGAAAACGTTTCTCTGAATGAGAAGTCGGTTGAAATCCGCAAAGAAAAAAGTGGAAACAACACCTACACAGATGTCTATGTGAACGGGACTCTGGCGTATATGGCCGGCGAAGTCTGTATCGTTGTCGATGTGTCTGCGACAAAAGTCACGCTTTTCAACGAAAACAACGAGCCCGGCTTCGAAGAGTTCAGTGTCTCGCTCGAACATTTCCGGAAAGCCTTCACCCCTGCACGATGCAGCGGCTGAATCCCGTCCGGAACCGAATAACCACCAAATCAAGCGCGAATCGTGTGCCATAAAACAGCATGCGGTTCGCGCTTTTTTTGTACATACTTTCTCGAAGAGGAAAAGGAGAATTATTATGAAAATCAAATTTGCTATCCAGTATCAGGATGCCCAGAACAATTCCCAGACCCGCGAGATTCCACTGGCGCTTCTGGCAAAACTCGCCGGGCTCGACCACTGCGGTGCTCTTGGCGCTCAGCTCATCGTGGAACGCGGGGATGAATCCTTGGTCGCTTCTACATATCAGAGCCATGACTTTCCCTCGATTACCGTGGACGGCAAAAAAGGTGACAGCCTGCTCTGGCTGTCCGAGAACGAATTGCCAAACAGCGACTATCCTGGGAAGTTCACGTCTCGTCTGTATGCCGGTGATTGCGATACTGAGACAGATTGCCCGATTGCGGCCGTAGTAAGCGGTCTCGGCAACAAAGAAGGCGCTGGCCCTGAAATTGCCCGCAAAATCATTCATGTTGATTACGATTACGCCGTCGCCCGTCAATGGGGCGAAGCGGCCGATGAACATGGAAATCTGAAAGAACACGAAAACGATTAAGGGAGGAATAAACATGGCATATTGGAACACCGAATACGCAGAAAGCGGCAGGTATCTCCTGCTCTCACGGAATGGCGGCGACCTGCTGGCATCTTTGCATATCGAGGATGGCGGGTATCGTTTTTGCGGCCGAATCGGGAATACGACATATTTCAACGAGCCCATGGACGCAAGCTCTTTGCCTGACGCTCAAGCAGAGTTGGAGGATATTGTCCGGACTGGGCTGGAATCTGCGCTCAAATCTGCCTGCGAAGTTGTCGCCAGATATAAGCGGCAGCTGACCGAGTTAAACGACAGCAACTGAACTAATGGGGGCCTGAAAAAACGGGCCCCCTTATTTTGTGGAGGATTATTATGTTTGCACATCTCGTCATGGTAACAGCACTGAATAACAATAAATTTTACGATATGGAAATCGTAGGGGACAGACTGAATGTCCGGTATGGTCGTATCGGTCAGGCCGGCGTCAGCGCGTCGTACCCTGCGTCTGCATGGAACCAGAAATACAATGAAAAAATACGAAAGGGATATAAGGATATGACGGAGTTGGTCGAGGCCTCTCGAACCCCGTCTGCGCCGGAGTTTAAACCCGTTGAAGACAACGGAATCAACGAACTGTTTCAGTTCCTTCTGAATTGTTCCCGGCAAATTGTCCGAACCAACTATACCGTATCCACGGACAAGGTGACGATACAGATGGTCGATTCGGCCCAGCGACAGCTTATTTTGCTCGGCCAATCCAAAAACACGTTCGAGTTCAATGAGTTGCTTCTGGAGCTGTTCTCGATTCTGCCGCGCAATATGTCCCGGGTCCAGAATTACATGGCAAAGTCCGTGTCCGACATGGGCGAAATTATTCAGCGAGAACAAAATTTGCTGGATGTGATGCGCGGCCAGGTCGTTATCCGTCCCTCTGTGCCGGCCATTGAAGGGCAAACCGCCGACAAAACGATTCTGGAAGCACTTGGAATCACTGTTTCCAACGTGACCAGCGAAGAAGAGCAAAACATCCTGCGCCATCTGGGGCAGCAAGCCGGAAAATACCATGCCGCATGGCGTATCGACACGAAGGCCACACGCGGGAACTTTGAGGACTACATGTCATCTCATCCAGATTGCAAGAAAAAGTTTCTCTGGCATGGGTCGAAAAATGAAAACTGGCTCAACATCCTCAGCACGGGCCTCAAGTTGAATCCCAATGCCGCCATCACCGGCAAAATGTTCGGCCACGGAATTTATTTTGCGCCCAGCGCATCGAAATCCGCCGGCTACACCAGTTTGAGCGGCAGTTACTGGGCAAATGGTCATAGTAGTCGTGCTTTCATGGGCGTTATGGAAGTCGCCTGCGGGAAAGCGTTTGATGTGTACGACCACCAATCCCGGTATAGCTCTATCACGGGGAAGAACTTGAGCTCGTTCTGCAACGGGGCGAACTATGTTTTTGCACATAAAGACAAAGGGATGCTTCGGAATGACGAACTCATCGTATACGACGAGGCTCAGGTCACTATCCGCTATCTGGTTGAGCTGAAAGCCTGATGTTAAGCGGCCGTTCCTATCTGGGTAACGGCCGCTTTTTTGAAAGGAGAGAATATGAACGATAAATACACTCGGAATTCATCGTACCGAAACGAGTTTTTAAGCGCCGTTCAGCCGGTGCGAGGCAAATACCGATGCGTTTACTGCGGCCGTCGCGTGAAACCGGAGAAAATGCAGGTGGACCATGTAGTCGCTGTTCATTTGGCGCAACGGGGATTTTTGGCAAAGCTGCTCGTCCCCAAGGGCGTGAACGACATCTCGAATCTCGTTCCGGCCTGCCGACGCTGCAACCGCCAGAAGGGGAGCAAAGGCGGCCTCTGGATAATCCGGGGACGGTTCTGGCGGGTCTGCCTGCCTATTTACACCGTCCTGCACCTTGCCTGTCTGGTGGGAATTGCCTTCGTTGCCCTTGCGGCATTCGGTTGGCCTCCTGCGGCTGACGCGCTGTCGGGCCTGCTGTCCGGGCTGATGGGGAATTTGCCGCAAATCGCATAAAGGAGATGATTTTTATGTTTGAGAAGCAAAGAAAGCTGTTCGTCGATATCGACGGGACCCTGGCCGTCTGGCAGGTGGGGACGCCGTATGAAGAACTGCTGAAGCGCGGATATTTTCGGAACCTTCCTGCGCACGAATCCGTTGTGCAGGCGGTCCGCATGCTCATTGCCGAGGAAAAGGAGCTCGGTTTCGAGACCTACGCCTTGAGTGCCCTAATGCCCGGGAATCCCTGGGCGGAAGAGGACAAGCGCGTCTGGCTCGCCGAGCACCTGCCTGAGCTGGCTGCGTCCCGCATGATTTTCTGCGAACCGGGCGCCAACAAGGCCGGAATCGTTTCCGAAAAGTTTGGGCGAATCCATCGCGGATTTGTCCTGCTGGATGATTATTCTGAAAACCTCCATGCCTGGGAACAGGCTGGCGGAAAAGGAATCAAACTGAGGAACGGCATCAACGGGACCAAAGGGACCTGGAACGGGCTCATTGCGTCCAGATTCGCAAGCCCGGAACACACGGAAATCCAAATCCTGCGTGCGCTGGGCCTCTGGCTGGTGAAATCGGGGGCTCTCTGAGCCATTCGGATTACCGCTTGCCCCGAAAAGTGACGTATAATATCCTCATCAAAGAATAAAACGCGAATCCTGTGCTACGAAAGTGGCGCGGGGTTCGCGTTTTTCTTTGTTTATATAGATTCCCGGACCAGGTCATCCTCCCGGTAACGGTGCTCAATGGCGCCGATTTCATATTTTTTACCCCCGGATGCTGGGGGAATTCAGAGATGCGTTCAATACGCAAATTCATACATAATCGAGGCAATTAACATGAGAGAGAAAGAATACACGGGAACATGGTCGCTTCATTTCCAGGCACCCTATGTCCGCCACGGAAGAATCGTCTACCGGCCCGTCTTCCACGAAACTGTGGGCAGGCTCGGGGCAAAACGCTTTTTTTCGTATTTTGCGGATGATATGCCCTATCAGCCCAAAGAGACCCCGGTCCTCACCGGGATGCTCGAAAACAATTTGGCCGTTTTTGATAACCTTGAGGATGGAAAGCTCTCAAAGAATATCGTCCTTCAGTACAATGTGTGCCGCCAGTGCTCCCGGATATTCACGGCCGAGAAAGCCAATAAGCTCTACTGCCCGGAGTGCGCGAAAGAACGCAAGCGGGAAGCAGACCGATACGCCTGGGAAAAGCGCAAGCGGAACATGAAAAAAGGCAGCAAAAAACAGAACGTAATCATAGAGCGGCCGTCTCGAATCGAGCTGTTCGGAAAGAAAATCGGGAACTTGACCGTCACCGGCATTGCGAGAGAGCAGGGAGATTCGTCTCTCTGGTTCTGCGAATGCGAGTGCGGGCAGAGTTTCACTGCGTATGAATCCGCCCTGGTGACAGGGATGATTCAGGAATGCCCGTTCTGCACGAACAAAAAGGCTGGCGTCGGGTATGTCAATGAGTCCATCCTTGACATCGACCTGTACAGCGAGGAAATCGACCTGCGCGAACAGGTGATGATGCGGAGGTTCGGATTCATCGAGGCAAAAGCCAAGCTGAACAACGAAATCGTTCTCTGCAACTGCGGTTGTGGGGCCCGGTTCTTTGCTCCACTCCGACACCTTCTTTCGGGAGAACTGAAAAGCTGCGGATGTCTCAGCACTATTCCGGGGCTCAGCTGTGAACGAAAGAGCCGGTACGTCGGCATGAAAGCCGGCGGAGTCGTTGTGCTGAAAGCAACGGGCGCTTATCGCGGCGAAAACAAAAGACGGATTACCGAACAATGGTTCCTCTGCCGGTGCCTTTACTGCGGAAATGAGTTTTACTGCACACGCGGGAAACTCTGCTCTGCGTTTAGCCACGGGACCGAGACATCGTTCACCTGCGGCTGCCATAAGCCGCTGGCAAAGACGCCGTCAAGTATTCTGACATACAAGGACGAAACACGGGAATTCGACCCGTTCGGCCTGATTGAAAAATAAAATTTGGAGGTACATAGTATGAGTTACGAAATCCTGTACGATACCCAGTTCATCCGCTCCAAGAGTGGCATCACCCCTGCTATCCTCAGCGGAAGCAACAACTGTACCGAGGTCAACTGGACTCTTTCCGGGCGCCGCTATGAGCGCGGAGAAAGGGGCTGGTGGGTCCTGTTCAACCGCGTCGGCGTTTCTGAGGAAGATTTCATGGCAAATATCCAGAAAATGACCGGCGGCGCCTATCAGGAACACTGGAAGAGCCGTGGAAAGTGGGTTGATGATGCAGGACTGGTTCGGTGGGCAAAAAACGCCATCCGGCGTGCGGCCACGGTCGAGGCTATCCTGCTGGACAACCGGCCTCACACCAGCATCCAGTGTTATGTGAGCGTCTGGGAAAACCATGAGCACCACACGGCGCTGAACACCTATGTCAGCTCGACCGAGGAGTATGACGAGTGGGCCCAGAGGGTGGAACGACTGCGGGTGAGCCTGCCGGAGAAATCGTCCTTTTATCCCGTCGTCAACCTTTGGGAAGGGATGAATCATCCCGATACGCGAAGTTTTGACCCCGACGAAAAGGTGGTACTGAAGCACAAAAATTCGTTCCTGCAAGAGTATTCCGCTGTTCACAGTTCGTGGTCAACCAACGCGAAAGACGCGATGATTTTGACCTATGAGCATGCAGTGACTATCCTGCGGAACCCGAGTATTCCCGGCATGAACGGGGCAAAGGTGCATCGCGCCAGTGCGCTCGATTTTTCGCCTGCCGTCTACATCAAGGTGACGGACCTGCGTACCGGCAGCGCGAACTACTATCGCAGCGCAAGGCGGTACAGCATCGTCACCACGCCCTTTCCCAAGCTCGCAAAGCGGTTCTCTCCCAAGAACGCACAGCAGGCGGTCAAACGGATGCAGCCGAAATACCAGAAGCTCTCGTTCGAAATCGTTCCTGCTGAGGAATGAGTTTCGGCGGTTTTTCCGTTCGTACTCCCTTTGCGGAGTATCCAAAATCTGATATAATACAATACGAAATAAGGAGGCAAGTGCGCGATTCAACCCGGCATTGTCCGAATAGAATTAGCGCTTTTGGCATATGAAACACTATTTTGAAGACAAAACTCTGACCTTTGAGGGTCAGTTTGGCACAGCAATTCTTTCCTTGGGCGACATGACAAATTTCCTCGTCCGCAAAGGCTCTTCCGGCGACGTTAAATGGGTCGTTCAGGCTAAGGTCCTGGAGTTTCGCAGTAACACTATGGTCATCCAATGTGAAAATGAAACGCGAAAGCGCATCCTGGCGTATGAGGACGTTGTGGAGGTGAGTGACAAATGCCCGGCGTAAGTGTTCCTAACACGGCCCCGTCCATTCATCGCGGCGATATTTTCTATGCTGAGTTGGAGCCGTCTGTTGGCTCTGTACAGAGCGGTGTACGGCCTGTTCTGATTGTTCAGAATGACACGGGAAACCGATTCAGCCAAACCGTTATCGCGGTGGCTATCACTTCTCAGTTCGAAAAAAAGAAGTCTCTGCCGACGCATCTGCCTGTCTTGCCGGGCAAAAGTAACGGGCTGAACCGTCCGTCCGTCATTATTGCAGAGCAAATCCTCACACTGGATAAAAACCAGCTGAAACGTAAAATCGGCGCACTATCCGCTGAGTATATGCTTGGCGTGGATGCTGCTATCTGTGTAAGCCTTGGCCTGACCAACAGGTCTCCGGCTCGTTGCAAGCTCTACGACTATCAACAAGACAATTTCTAACTTTATCCCTTCCGAAAGGCTCTCGAGATTTTCTCGGGGCCTTTTTTGTTTTGTCTCAAAAATCCATAATTGGCAATATATTTGATAAAAATATAGATTTATGATATAATTAAGGAAAATACAACACAGGAGGCGAGATGCGGCATAGCCTGGTGAGCGATGATAAGCCTGCCGAAAGCTGGCCGCCAACTGGTTTATGGATTTGGTCATTGCTGAGAAGCCTGATATTGCGAAAGCGGTATCCAAGGTTATTCCGGGAACTCCCTCGTGGAAAAACGGATACATCGAACAGGGAAACTACTGCATTACATGGTGCTACGGGCATTTGCTTACACTCAAAGACCCAGAGGACTATGGCGACGAATACGCCCGTGAGAACACGCCGAACGAAAAATTACCGATTTTCTTCGACAACTGGGGGACGAAAGTGGCCGACAAAGGTCCGGCTCTCCTGAAAAATGGCTCAAAGGCGCCGGATAAAGGCGAGCAGGTGAAGACGATTGGCGAGCTTCTGAAAAAAGCCAGCCTCGTCATTGTCGCGGGCGATATTGACGATGAAGGCCAGCTGCTGGTGGAAGAGCTGCTGGAATGGCATCGCTATTCCGGCCCCATTAAACGTCTCGATACTGGTGCATTGAATGAGGCGAGTCTGAAAAAGGCGATGGCAAACCTAATGGACAATGCCCCGTGGCACATGAAAGCTGTTTCTGCAAGAGCAAGAAGCGTTGCAGATTTCGCACTGGGTATCAACGGGTCACGCTTTTTCAGTAATACCTATGGGGCCAACCTGTCAGTCGGCCGTGTCCAGACGGCAGCACTTGGCCTCGTTGTCGCCCGAGACGCTCAAATTGAAGGCCACACGAGCCAGAAATACTTCTTGCTTGATGTTGACGTCGCTCTGGAAGGGAACGGAACACATCAGGCACGGTTTTCCCCCAGCAAAGATGACCCACATCTGGTGGATGGAAAAATTCTCGACCGTAGCTATCTGGAAAAATTGGGCCAGGCTGTTTCTGGTCGTAAGTTTGAAGCCGAGGTAACGAAGGAACCCTGTGAGGAAGCTCCGCCACTTCCGTTCAGCATCAGCGCCTTGAAATCGTACTGTTCTGAGAAATTCAATATTCCACCGGAAGAAACGTTGCGAATTACTCAATCGCTTCGCATGAACTATGGTGGCCTGATTACCTACAATCGTTCAGAGTGTCGCTACCTCCCTGAGAATATGCATGCTGAAGCCCCTGGCATTATTGCAGCTGTGCAGGCGAATCTCGGCGCTGGCTGGGCGTTCCCTGGCCTCAACTCTTCCATTAAATCCAAAGCATTTAACGACAAAAATGTGGGCGTTCACCACGCCATCATTCCAACCGCACAAAAAGCTGATATCAGCAAGCTGTCCGAAAAGGAGCAAATCGTTTATCGGGCCGTATGCGGCTTTTACATGGTTCAATTTATGCCGAACGCCAAGAAGGAACGGACCAGGCTCACAATCCATGGCAAAGGCAGCAGCGAATTTTCCGCAGTTTCCACGCGCTTGGTATCCAAGGGATTCAAACAGGTGTTACGTACACAGGACGATGAAGTGAGCGCACTTTCCAATGTGCCGGCCGGCAAGTATCCGTGCGTGTTGTCCAATCCAAGCATACAGGAAAAGGAGACGAAGCCTCCCAAACGATACACGGATTCCTCTCTCGAAGAGGATATGAAAAATGTTGCAAAGTACGTCACAGACCCCGAAGCAAAACGGCTTCTGCTGCTAAAAGATAAGGAAAGCCGGGAGGAACATGGCTCCATTGGTACGGCAGCAACCCGTTCCGCAATTATCCAAACGCTGAAAAAGCGGGGGTTCCTCTGTAATGAGGGAAAAAACGTAATTTCGACCCCACTGGGACGCGAGTTCTACAAAATACTCCCGGATGAAATTCGCAAGCCGGACCTGACTGCAAAGTGGTGGGCTATCCAGCAGGAAATTCAGGACGGAAACGCAAAGCCAGAAGACCTCTACCAGGAAGTCCTGGCTGCATTCCATCGGGTCGCCTCCATCCAATACCCCAAAATCCAGCTTTCCAATCTGGCTGGAGCCGCCGGGCGGAAATCTATCGGAACGTGTCCCCGGTGCGGTAAGCCCATCGTGGAAGGGAAGAAGGGGTATGGTTGTTCAGGCTATCGTGAAGGCTGCACATTTACTATTTGGAAAGAGGGCCAGCATGGTGTGTACAAGGTGCTGGCCGCCAGCAAAAAGAAACTGACCGAGGCGATGGTGAAAAAGTTGCTGAGCGAAGGAAAGGTTCTTGTGCGAGGCCTTATGTCAGAGCGCACTGGGAAAACCTATGACGCCTACATTACGATGGAGAACACGGAAAAAAGCGTACTACTGAATTTGAGCTTTGATAACATCCCTGCGAAAAAAACGACAGGGAAGAAAAAGGGGGGGAAATAATATGGGCGAAGAAGAAAGTCGGAACCGCCAGCATCAATCCACATCTACCGGCGAGCGGCTCAAGGCAGTTGGAAAGAACCTTCTGAAAGGATTCTGGGATTTCTTTGTCTATGCAGCGGGAACGGCGTTGATTGTGCTGTTCATTACAAAGGTGTTTGTCCTTGTCAGCTTTGTCCCCACTGGGTCGATGAATCCAACCATTCCGACCGGCAGTATTGTGATTTGCCTGCGGACGGACTACTGGAACAACGACCCGCAAAGGGGCGACGTTGTGATGTTCCGCCGCGATGTAGAAGACGATGACCGAGTGTACGCAAAACGCATTGTGGGCGAGCCCGGGGACGTCATTGAGATTCGCGACGGACAGACCTACATCAACGGGGAAGTCTACGAGGAGACATGGCTCAACGAGGACCCGGATGACCTTGATTTCGGCCCGTTCGAAGTCCCAGAAGGAAAGTATTTCTGCATGGGTGATAACCGAAATAAGTCCACCGATTGCCGTTACTGGGAAGAACACTATATCGAGCGGGACGATATTATCGCCCGGGGACGAATCGTTCTTTCCCCGGAAAAAATCGGGTTCTTACCCAATGTGGCTGAGAAAGCGTGAGGGAACTGCAATGGCAACCGTGAAATGCGCGCTTAAAAAACGAGGGGAGCCAACCCACGAATGGAATGATGGCGTAAAAGACCGGATTTATTGCCGGGGCTGGCTTGACCCCATGACCGACGCTCCCTTGCCTGAGTGTTTGGCCTGTCCAGACCATGTAGACAAGGCGCAGGATGACCTGGAGGCATTTTACCGAAAGCGGCCAGAGCCGGCCAAAAAGGAGTGATTTGATTGAAAAATCAGAACCAAAACGGCGGGAAAAAGATTCTCTGGGAGAGTCCCGGATTTTCTCCACTGTTCGGACTCAAGCTGGATATGTACCATTATGTCCTTTATGAGAACAGTATCAGCGTGACGCAAGGAATCGCGCAAAAAACAACGCAATCCATCCCGCTTCACTGGATTGCCGCAATGGAAACTCAGGTCGGCATTCTCGGCCGCATCTTTCATTGCGGACGACTGCGCCTGATTACCCGCCAATACAAACTTCCGAATCTGGAAATGCTCGTGAAGAATCCCGAGCAGGTGCAGGCTCTTATCGAGGAGGCAAAAGACCAGGAACATAAAAAATATCTCAACCGGCAAAATCACCGGCTGGCGCGCCAGGGGGGCGATGAAAAATGAGGTTGACAGAGGAAGAATTCGCTTCTCTGTGCGCTTCCCGGAACCTTCATGTAGTTGTGCAGGGCGGTAAGCCGTCGAAACTGCCTACGGGCCCTGGGCCGATGATGGCAGAAGAAAAAGAAAAGAAATCGCCGAAGTATCGGAATCAAAAAGTCTACTTGTACAAATCGGGCGTTGCAGTGAACGAAAAAGACGACCGGCTCGGACAAATCATAGCCGTTTTTGATTCCGAACGGGAATACAAACGGTGCCTTGAGCTTCAAATGCTCGAAAGGGCCGGACTGATTCACGAGCTGAAACGGCAAGTCCCGCTCGTAATTCAGGAGGAATTCGAATATCGAGGCAGCCAAGTGAACCCTATCGTCTATCTTGCGGATTTTTGTTACATGGAAAACGGCGAGAGTGTTGTAGAGGATGTAAAGGGGTTCGACCAGAAGACTGGTAAGCACATTACAACCGAGGGGTTCAACCTCAAGTGGAAGTTGCTCAAGGCCCGGTATCCCGACCGGCTATTCCGCATCTATTGACCCTACCCCGAAAAACGACTATACTGGGCTTATCAAAGAATAAAACACGGATTCCGAGTTACGAAAGTGGCGCGGAGTCCGTGTTTTTCTTTGAAAATACGATTTAATGGAAGGGGTGTATATAACATTGCTGGATGGTGGTTCCATAACGCTCACGCAACATGGATGTGCTGAAGCTGTCCTACGCTGGCCGTGAGGCGATGAATGCTCATTTTGCTGAACAACCACCGGAAAATTAGAAACGAAATAAAAACGCGAATCTTGTGCTTTTTGAAAAAGTACGAGGCTCGCGTTTTTATTGTTGGAAGATTTGAAACGCTGGAAGGAACAACAAAAATGCGAAACGAATTCGAAAGTATTCCATGCCTATTCGCAGGAACGGAACCGGTCGTGCTTACCGTTTACGCTCCTCATCTTCTGCAACGCTGGGTCGAGCGATTAGGCCACAGCTTTCAGAACGGGAAACAATGCGCTGAGGTTATCGGCTCATATCTCGCGGATGAAAGGTTAATTACGGTTTTTGAGCGCGTACCAGTATACGGTTCAGTCGCTCTTTACATCGAATCACTCAAAACCCTCTTCTTCATGGATATGGGGACGAGGAAAGACCCAAATGAAATTAAAGTGTCTACGGTTTTGTACAGAGCAAATGAGTCCCAAAGATTTCTCGTAGACGCTGAGGATTACTGTTACATACTCCCGAAGGAGGGGAAGCTGCGCTTCGGAAAAGAGCGCAAGTATTTTGAATTGAAAAAGCGGGCTCCCAAATGGCGCCCTTCCCATCAGACCTGATTTGTGGGTCTCGCCTCCGTCTGGTTTTCTACCGGACGGAGGTTTTTTATACAACAAAACAGCGCCCTCCAGGAATAGGAGGACGCTGCTCTGTTTGTTTGGAAATTGCGCGGGGAAAAGGGTATTTATTTTACAGCCGCCTTTTGACGGGAGCTGACACGGAAGGTGTTTTTCGGCAGACCAGACAGGTCTTCCTTGGGACGCTCAACGACGATGACGCCATTCTCAACGGTGTAGGGACGATTGGAGATGATGTCGTTCTGGGTGTTCATAGTAGTCTTATTCATATCTGTAATAGCAACGAACTCTCTGGTTCGCGCTTAGCCTCCTTCTTTTTCTTCTTTATATTGTCCTGCATCTCATTAAGTACAGGGAGTTCTCTTCTTTATACTATAATTATACCATATTTAGCCCCATCAAGTCAAATTTGGTACCAGATGTAGGCGGCTCCCGAAGGCTGTCTTCTCATCTCCGGCCTCTTGCTGAAATTGCTGGCTCAAACAACTAACGCTCACCCCGAAAAGTAGCATATAATATCTTCATCAAAGAATAAAACACGAACTTCGAGCCATCGGAAATGGACGCGGAGTTCGTGTTTTTCTTTGTTTACATACCTAATCTTATTTTGAGAGCCGCTTTGTAACGCGGCGGAAAGGACACTACCATGATGAATTTTGTACTTGACGATGCTGAATTCTGCACCAAAAGCCTCGACGAAATCGCTCAATTTCTGAAAGACCGAGAAAACACAGCTATCTGGTACACGGATGATTGTGGGCTTGCAGACATCCGCTTCTCTCCCATTGACAGCGAGCCTCTGCTGGCTGCTGGAAAACTGGCGTCCCTGCGCTCTGCGCCGGCGATGAAGTTCTCGGCCAGTGATGAAGCCTATTCGGACTCTATTTTTGCCCCCTCTTGCGGATACTTCGGCAGCTCTCAGCTGCTTCGTGTGAAGGGGAACATCTATCCGGTCGGTGATAGCGCCATCCGGGGAATCACGAGAAAGCTGGGTTTGTATGACGTCCATTGGAACCGGATGAGGGAATTTTCTCCGGCCAAACTCTCTGAGAACCTCAACAATGCTCTCGATGCGTTTGGAAATAACGGCTCGAAATGCACAATTCTTGTGGAAGACGAGAAGGTGCGTGCCTTCAACGGCCCCAATTATGCCATCTGTCCTATGACGGACGTGATGGATATGATGCAGGCGTGGATTCGGCGCCAATGCCCTGACGCTAAGTTCGTCATCGCATATGCCAACCACAACATCGTCAAATGGACTGTTGACCTCTCGGCCTATACCAAGCAAATCCTGAAGGGATTCCCGGAGCTGATTGCAAACAACTTTACCCCGGCCTTCTCTATGCGCCTGTCTCATACGGGAGATTCCAGCGTTGCTATCATTCCTTCCTTGGTTGCCGGCAACGTCTATTTCCCGATTTCCAAGGGACTCAACGTAGAGCATACCAAGCGTGGCGGTTCCGCTGCCGAACGCTCGGATGCCATGAAGGAAGCTGTGCAGAAGAGTTTTGACGGAATCTTCCCGGATATCGAGAAAGCGGCTCAGGAAATCGAGAACCTGCACAAAATCACGGTGGAGAATTCTCACACCGCCGTGCTGCGCGGGATGAAGTCCCTCGGCATGCCCAAGGCACAGTGCATTGAGGCAGCTGAACTCTTCGCTTCGATTTTCCCGGAAAAGGCGACCGCCTACGATTGCTATATGGCCGTCGTAGATGCGTACACCTTCGTGACCCGCGACTTCCCGGACGACTACCGCCGGCAGTTCGCTGCGGCAGATGCCGTAGGACGCGCGATTGTTGTCATCGACTGGGAAAAGCTCGGCAAGGATGTCAGCCCGTTCAACTGGTAACAGAAACCGAATCCCCCGGCCGCTTTTGAAAGTGGCCGGGCTTTTCAGGAAAAGGAGATAATTATGGGAAGTTTTGATGGCTCCAGCAAAGGTTTCGCTGGAATCGGACAGAACATCAACTATCACGAGGCAATCGAAACGCCTCACATGAAGCATGTGATTGAACAGGCAATGCGCAATGCATCTCCCGAGGCAATCGCATTCCTTGACCCGCTTCATCCGAAAAAGCCCGACCGTATTGATGCGAGTGGGCTGACGGAAGAAGAGTGGAAAAGAAGACGAGTTCGGTCCATCGGTTCGAGTGCTGCGTCGCATGTGTTCGGCGAATGCCCGTATCCGGGGACAACAAACCTGGACTTGTATTATGAAAAGACCGGACAGGTGCCTCCGCCCACAAAACTGGAAGCCGAGCTCGCAGAGCTGTGCGACAAATACGGGATTGACCCCAGTATGCCGGACAGCAAAAAGCGCCAGTGGTATTTTGATTTCGGCCATATCGCCGAAGATATCATGCACCGTTATTGCGAGTATCTTTGGCCGGGCCATGAGCTGATTGTTGACACCAATATTTACAGTTCTCCGGCTCGCCCGTTCCTGACGGCAAACCTCGACCGAATGATGAAGCTGCGAGATGGCAGTTATATCCACGTCGAGTTCAAAACGGCTTCTGCCGAAAACAAGGATGGGTGGCGTAAACCGGTGCTTGACCCGAATACGGGCGAGTATTTCGAGGAATGGGCTATCCCGCAGCACTATAAAAGGCAGCTGATTCAGTGCCAGCACATCATGGGCGTATGGGAAAGTGTCCTTGTGGTCATGTTCGACCGGGACAATATTATTCCCATTACTTATTATCGGGACCTTGACGAGGAGATGTATCAGGTCAAGGTCTGTGAAGATTTCTGGATGAATCATGTTCTGACCAGGGTTCCGCCCGACCTGCTGCTTGGCGACCCCAAAAATCTCGCGTCCTGCATACGCCGATACAGCGGTGAGGCCGATGCCGCGCTGCAAACGGTTTCCCTCCCGAGGGAATTTCTGGAGGCCGTCAAAAAAATCGAGGGTATCAACAGTCTGTTGTCTCAGGAACGGTCTCTGGTACGAGAACTTGAAGAAGAGCAGGCGGAGGCAATGCTCCCGCTTATCGAAGCGATTGGTCGGCATTACACTGCCCGCGTCACGGATGGAAAGGAGGCTTACAGCCTATCCTACAAACCGAGGCGCGGCCAGCGGAAGATTGACTTTGAGCAACTCAGGCTCAATCATCCGGAAATCTATGCCGAATACGTTTCTTATCCGACAGAGGCCAGTCGGTCGATGCGGATAAAAAAGGAAAAAATAGGCTAAATTCAGGCGGCGCCGCAGTGATTTTCACCCGGCGCCGCAACTGGAGGGTTTTATGGTCCAACTTGGTGAGGAAGTTCGGATTTGCAGTGTCTTCAAAAAGATGCTGTATGAATCTGACAACTTCCATATTATGAAGGTAAGCGCCAAATACGCTCCCGACCTTTTCCCATTTAGCGAGAAGGATATGCCGGATGAATTTACGGCAAAGGGTTCCTTCTCCGCTCCCAACTATGAGGGGCAGGAGATTGAACTTGGAGGGGATTGGCGATTCGATGCAAAGTACAAAGAGCACATTTTCAACGCACAATATGTTGTTGCCGTACTGCCTACGACGGAGCAGGGAACACTCAAGTTCTTGCAATCTATCGAAGGTATCGGCAAAAAGATGTCTGCACGAATTTGCAGCGTTCTGAATGGCGATATTCGGAATCTGGTCCTTGACGAAGATTGGCTGCTGGCGAATATTAAAGGAATGAACCGTTCCCGAGCAGACAAAGTGTGCAATGCAATCCGGCGTGCAAATGCCACCGCAGAACTCACAAAGGCCCTGCGTGGCGCTGTCACCGGCGAAATTATACAGAAAGTTGTCGTAAAATACGGGAGTAATGCTCTCGACGTCATCAATTCGACACCATATCGAATGGTCTACGACCACACCCTGCCGTTTAAAGATGCGGATACTATTGCTCTTTCGCTTGGTGTGTGCCAAAAAGACAGTTCAGAACGGGTGCAGTGCGGCATCTTGAGCGCCCTCCGCGCTATCGAAGGTCGGCACGCCTCTATCATTGCACTGAAAGAGGATGTCCAGAGAGCGGCCCTGACGCTACTCGGTGTTGACCAGACAATCTATGATGTTGAGGTTAAAAAGATGTACGAAAACCGAACGCTGGTATCTGCGGCTCGGTACTGCTATCGTTTTGCGGACTTCGTCGCCGAAAAAACGTTGGCAAGCTACATCGTGAATTTTACCCGGTCGAAAATTCCACCGTCGGAATCTCAAAAGTTTCTCAAAGAGTTTGAAAAATGGGAAGCAAAACATCCGGAAGTCAAATTGGCAGACCAGCAAGAAGAAGCTGTGAAGGCTGTGGCATCCCATCACCTGAGCGTTCTTACGGGCGGCCCAGGCACTGGCAAAACCACTGTTCTGAAGGCAATTCTGGATGCCTACCGGGCAACATTCCCCGATGCGAACGTTACGCTGTTGGCCCCCACCGGACTTGCAGCAAAGCGCATGAGCGAGGCATGTGGGTTCCCGGCATCAACTGTTCACAAGGCTCTCGGCCTGACACCAAGCGAATCGGCGGAAGGATTTGACGACAGCAACAGTGTGGGAATCGACGGCGGACTCGTTATCGTAGACGAATCGTCTATGCTGGGCATCCATTTGATGCGCTTCCTGTTTGATTCCATCCTGTTTTCGTCCAATACGCGCATTGTAATTGTTGGTGATATTGACCAGCTTCCGTCTGTTTCGCCGGGCGCAGTGTTGGATGCGATGATTTCATCTCAAAAAATTAAGACTACTCGTCTCAACCGGAATTTCCGGCAAGAGGCTGGCAGCGCCATTGTTGACGCAGCCTACACCATCAATGCGGGGAATACGAATCTGCAATTCGGCGGAAATTTCCAATACAAGATTCCTGTAAAGAGCCAAAATCCTGGGTTTGCACAAAAAAGAGATACTTCCTTACAATCAAAGTACACAAGCAGGGTCAAAGCCCTAATAAAAACGTACGTTGAGATTGAAAGGAAGTATCCGAAATGAGTGTAACACAGAATGAGAAAATCCGTCAAGTCACAGACACAACAATGGTAATCGGTGTGGATATCGCCAGTGAGTTCCATTGGGCAAGAGCATTCGACTGGCGCGGCCTTGAACTGGGTAAGGCAGTCAAATTTGAGAACAGTGCAGAAGGTTTTAACTTCTTTCTGCGCTGGGTATCGGAGTTGACGGTCGAACAGAAGAAGGACAGCGTCATGGTAGGGCTTGAGCCCACAGGACACTACTGGTTTACACTGGCAGCCCATCTGCAAGGGGGTGATTTTAAACTGGTGCTGGTCAATCCATATCATGTGAAACGCAGCAAAGAATTGGATGATGGCCATCCCAGCAAAAGTGACAAGAAAGATCCAAAAACAATAGCGAAGCTGGTGTTGGAAGGACGCTATGTATATCCGTACATTCCACAAGGACTATACGCAGAATTACGGGTTACGATGAATTGCCGCTGGAGGATTCGCAAAGAGCTTGCTTCGCTCCAAAATCAAATTCAGCGCTGGTTGAAAATCTATTTTCCGGAGCACAGTAAAGTGTTTGGGCGTTTCACCGGCGCCGGCAGCATGGCGCTTCTTCATTCCGCTCCGTTTCCAAGTGATTTAATTTCTCTTGGTGTAGAAGGAATCAGTGGGATTTGGAAGCAGATGAAACTTCGCGGAATAGGCCGAAAGAGGGCACAGCGCATTTATGAAGCTGCCCAAACCAGCGTAGGGTGTACCACAGGTATGGAAGCAGCCCGTATGGAACTGCAGATTTTGTTGGAGGATTATGACGCTAAACTTCAGCAATATGAGCGTGTCATGCAGGTTGTGGAGAATCTATGCAGTCAAATTCCAGCGGTGGCTGAATTGCTTAAGATACAAGGCCTTGGTCTGGTGACAGTTGCTGGACTTTTTGCCGAAATTGGCGATATCAGACGCTTTGAATCTCCTCGCCAAATCCAAAAACTGGCTGGCCTTGCCATTACTGAAAACAGTTCCGGTAAGCACAAAGGACCGACAGAGATCAGCCGGCGAGGAAGATCGAGACTTAGAGCAATCCTGTTTCGGGCAGCAATACCTCTACTTGCAAAAAACCGGGAGTTTCAACTTCTTCACCGTTATTACACCACACGGCAAAATAATCCATTGCAAAAAATCCAGTCGGTAATTGCGATATGCTGTAAACTGCTTCGAGTGTTCTATGCGCTTGCCACAAAAGGTTGTGCATACAGTCCCGAAAAGATGCTTGCAGATATCCAAAGAAACCAGCCGTTAAAAGCGGCATAACCCCATTACAGGAAGCGTCTCCCTGTTGCGTCGCGGGAAGACTCGTCAAACTTCCGCTTAACATGATTCCATAGAAAAATACAGAGCCGGTAGTTGGTCATTGATTCTCTCCATCAGAGCGTAGACTCGGCATACAAGAAAAGACTGACACCACTTTGCAGGCAAGCAGGACGAAGGAATGTAGGGCAATGTAGGGCTATGACCCTGATAGAAATGTGAGGTTTGCTGCTGCAAAAAATGTGGTTTACCGAAAGCCTGTCATCCAAAAACCACTAGACGCTGGCTTTGCCGTGCCCATTTTTCGCCGGAACTTGCACTTGATGTGGTTCCTGCCTGCATTTGCTCTGTATGAATTTTATGAAATCCTGTGAAAACGGGAGATTTCAAGAGTAAATCTAAGATTATATAGTGAGGAGATTTCTAACGCCGATATCGCTGTGGAGACTCAGAGGATTCTTGATGAGGTTAAGCGGGCGTTCGTGTGGAGCATCAAATACTTTGGGCTCGACCAAACCTATGTCTTGACGCCGCGAAAAAAGATGGCATCGAAAAATGGGCAGACTACCGTAGAGACGTTGCTCTCCACTCAATCCCTGAATCCGATTCTCCGTGACATCGCAAACCCACCGTCCGCCGATAAAGCGTTCTTAAAGGCCGGCGGAAAGACCTGGCGCGTGGGAGACCGTGTGATGAATCTCAAAAACACCAGTGAGGCAATGAATGGCGAAATCGGCAATATATGCGAAATCCGAAAGGAGGACGTGCCGGTTGTCGTTGTTGACTTTGATGGCACTGAAGTGGAGTATACGCCGGACAAGTTGAAAAACTTGGATTGGGCGTATGCCATTACAGTACATAAAAGTCAAGGAGGAGAATACAAGTCCATCATTTATCCCACTTCCATGACGCAAGCGGCCATGCTCCAGAGAAATCTGTTGTATACCGCTGTGACCCGGGCCCGAGAGAATGTTCTCATCATTGGCAGCCGAAGCTCTATCAACCGAGCCGTGCTGACCGTGAAGAGCAAAGAAAAGCGAGACCTGCTCGCGGCGCGCATTGTGCGCTACGCCGAGTCTGGGAAATAATCATTTTTATGCGGCCGCCATCCCTTTAATGGGTGGCGGCTTTTTCTTTTTTGGCTAATTACAATGCGATTTGAAAATAAGGAAATTTATCGTCCGAATGGCCTGCGAGAAGATTGTCTCACCCCGAAAAGTCCGTATCATATTTATCATGGACATCGGTATGAGCTGATTCCGTGAGTACATATGCGTTTGTGTTCCGGATAAAGCGCATCCACTTCCACAAAGTCCAAATCGTAGCGAAGGCTAAGAAAGGAGAGCGATACCAATGAATAAACTTTCTGCCGTTTCTGGCATCCGTAACAAGGCTGTCGGCGTAATGGCGGGCATGAACGCCCTGATTCTCACCACGATGATGTCGTATGCGAACTATGGCGTTTGGAGCAATGTTACCTCGACCATGAGCAACATCTTCACCACTTTGGAAAGCGCGTTGAAGTCCATCGTGGTGCCCATCGCCGGCTGTGCGCTGGTATTCTGCTTCATTATGATGCTGGTCAGCCAGTCTCAGAAGAAGGTAGAAACCTACCGCGCCTGGGTGGTAACTATTGTTATCAGCATTGTTGCCATCTATGCTGTGCCCTTCATCATCAACTTGGCAAGCACCATCGGCTCTCAGTTCTAAGCCTGCAAGCGACAAGGCGCCGTCCCTCAGCGGGGCGGCGCTTTTTTCTGGCTATAATGTCGGGAGCTGAAAGGAGGCTTAATAATGCCGACATTACTTGAAGAAAAAACAAGACAATTCAAGAAAAGGTCCATCATCATCACCTGCTGCCTTGTCGCGTTGTTCGTCGGCGTAGTGCCCGCCTATGCAGGCATCGGCGATATTCTCATGTCGATTTTTGGATGGCTCATCAGTACGATTTGCCAATTTGTCCTCGGCATCCTCGAAACGATTGCGGCTGTGTTCCTCACAGCCATGTCTATCGACTACGATGAGCTTCAGCAGATGCACGTCCTGAGTGCGTTCGCCAATTTTGCCCCGGTCATTCAAATCCTTTCGACAACGATTGCTGGGGTCATTTTGCTGTGGCAGCTTTTGACCGTGTTTTTCGGACCATATCTTGGAACCAAGCAAAACACTTCTACGGGCAGCATTGTTGCAAGAGCGCTTATTTTCATTCCGCTTACATTCGTTGTTCAACCTCTCGCCGAGGGTGCGCTGAGAATGTTTCAGGATGTTTATGCAAGTTTGCTGAACGATTGGTACGCTCAATCCGGTACGACGACCATTCCATCCCTTTCCGAGGCGTTTACAAACGCCTTTGGCGGGTTTGGAAACTTTTTCTCTCAAGTGGGTGCGCCTATTCCGGGCATTCTCGCAAATGAACTTGCAGAAATTGCGTCCATTCTCGTGAGCTGCGTGCTGCTTATTCTGATTATGTGGAACTACCTGAAGTTCCTTCTCGAGATGACACAGCGCTTTGTGGTAATGATTGTCTATGTGTATCTGTCCCCGTTGGCGGTAGCCTGCGGTGTCAGTCCAAGCGGCATCGAAATCGCGAAGAAGAGTCTTTCGGTATTTATTTCTTCCGGTGTATTGTGGTTACTGAACGTCTGGTGCATCGGGATTGCGTCTGGCTTGTTTGGCTCTCTGGATTATGCAACGGGCAATGCCACCAATTTCCTTGTGTGGGCACTCGTCACATATGGTTTCCTCAAAATTATCCAGCAGTTGGATGACATTTTCAATGCCGTCGGCGCCACAAACGTTAAGTTGAGCGGCGACCCGCTGTCTGACTTGCTCGGTATGGGGGCCGCGTTCCATACACTGGGAGGCGTGATTAAAAGCGGTAGGGCCGGTTTGGAAAACTTCGGCGAAAACGGCTTTTTCTCCGGAAAAGGTTCTTCTCCCAACAGCCCAGTTACTCCGAATGCGACCAGTGGCATAAAGAAACCGCCCATTGGCGATGCGCTGGTGAAAGGCGCGACTCAGGCTGCGGCCGGCGTCAAGGGCGCAATCAAAGGCGAGGTATCTCCCACAGTCGCAGCACAGATGCTCAAAAGCGGCACCAAGACAGCGGCCGGAGGCGTTGCTGGAGCCGTTACTGGAGCCGTTACTGGAAACAACATTGTTCGCGGTATCCGCAAGACGGGCGAGAACATCAGAACTCGCGTGGGCGGCGCCGTATCGGAAGCCCACACCATGCAGGACAATATGATGAAAGCGTCCATGAATGGTGCTTTGTCCCGTTCGACGGCTCAGGAACGAGCAGAGGCGATGAAGGCCTTGGCGGCAGACCAGCCGCAGGTACTGAACAGCGATGCTGTAAAGGCGCATATGGGTGAAGCGATGGGCCTTGCCGAAAACCAGAAAGTCACTGGTTTGTCGGTAGATAAAGACGGTAATCTTTCCGCTACTGTGGCAACACAGACAGCTAATGGTGTCACCCTGAGCAAGGTCTCCGGGCTAAACGACATGGACACCAATGCTCCGGCACAGAATGGTCCTGCTCAGCCTACGTCGGCAACTTACTCCGCATCTCAAATTTCTGACCCCACCAGAAGCGTTGCAACAGCAACATACACTGGCGTGGATGGAAAGACCCATCAGGCCGAAGTTACACGCACGAGCGGCGAGAGCCTCGACGGCAAAACAGCGATGTTTACCGTAACATCGGATGATGGCAAAGACTCCGCTTTCAATGCTCCCGCCAATATGACGGCGGAAGAGGTTGGCGCCGTATTTACCGGCTCTGCGAGCCCTGAGACTATGGCAAAGTATCAGGCCGGAACTGACGCTTCTGACCCGAAACAATCCATGTCGGGCGCGCACACCACTCTCGGCGTGAACACTGATATCAGCGGTTCGTCCGTTGCCGGTACTCCTATCGAGAATAGCCCGGATTCGAAATTCTCTGTTGGCGGTATCACGATGGCCCGTACCGACGTTGGCGGCATGAACCAGGGCAAAGATGTCTGGACCGGTTACGATTCTCAAGGCAATTCCGTCGGCACTGTCGAAGTTCCGCAAGGGACTTCTGCACGTCAGGTGGCCGATATGGTTGTCAATGGTGGTCAAGATAAAGGTGGCCTTCGTGAATTCACAGAGGCTGCCGGAATCAGTGGCTATACCAGTTCGGATGTTTCGTTCTCTGCCCAACCGGCAAGAGTTGCCGATGCAAACAGCCCCGATACGAGCTTCTCTGTCGGCGGCGTGACAATGGCCCGTACCGATGCTGGCAGCAATGGCAGCGATGTATGGACCGGCTACAACGCGCAGGGTGAGTCCATTGGCACTGTTGAAGTTCCCCAGGGCGCTTCTGCACAGCAGGTGGCCGATATGGTCGTCAGCGGCGGCGGCGACAATGACAGTGTCCGCGAGTTTACCCAAACTACTGGAGTTACTGGATTCAGTCGTTCCGACGTTTCTTTCGAGGCAGCAAGCCCGGCTCCTGCCGATGCAAGCAGCCCCGATACCAACTTCTCTGTCGGCGGCGTGACAATGGCTCGTACCGATGCTGGCGTCAATGGCAGCGATGTATGGACTGGTTACAATGCGCAGGGTGAGTCCGTCGGCACTATCGAAGTGCCGCAAGGGGCTTCTGCACAGCAGGTGGCCGATATGGTCGTCCACAGCCACGACAATGACAGCAGCGGGGCCCGAGAATTTGCTCAGAGCACTGGCATCAGCGCAATGGATAACCCGGACGTCACCTTCGCTCCCAATCCAGAAGTGAAGAGTGTATCCTTTGCCGGAGAGCACGACAATGGTACAAACTGGAGCCCGGAATTCAAAATGGGCTTCAGTGGAACCGGCGAGGACGCTTCTCCCGATTTCCGGTACAGCTACCAGAACGAGAACGGAGAAACTGTTGTGGCGCGAGCCGTGGTTTCCCGTCTCGACGACCTCGAAATGCCGCCTGAAAACGGAAAGGTCGGGTACATGTACACTAATAATCACGGCAACACCGGACGGATTTATCTGGACGCTAACATCACTCCTGAACAGCTCGCGGCTGCACTCGCAACCGAGAACGGCGGAGGGATTGAGGGTATCGAGGAAATTCGGAAAGAACTCGGAATCCGTGAATCCTACACTGCTGATGAGGGCAAGCAGTTCCGTAAAGCCCTCGAACTGGCTCGCAGAACCAAAAAGGGCCCGCTCAACAGTGCGGACAACCCTGTTGGTAAAGGCGAGAAAAACTAACAAAAGCGCTCCCGCTTCAGCGGGGGCGCCAAGCCGCACAAGCCTGGCAACTTCCGCGTAGTGTGCGGCGGACACTGGATAGCACTCCTATCCAGCAATGTCAGGCAAGAATCCAACGAGAGGGGAAATGTGCTTTGCAATTCAATAAAAAGACTCAGGCAGACCAGATGCTTGAGTCAGCCGCTAAAAAAAAGGCAAAGAAAATCGGAGCAAAAGCTGGGAAGGCCGCAGGAAAAGCTGCTGGTAAAGCGGCAAAAATGGCCGCGTCAAAAATCTGGTTTGCTCTTGCAAGCGCCTTGGGTGGCCCCGTTGCCATTATCGTCATCGTCGTCGTTGTGCTTCTGTTCTGCCTCCCCTCAATGATATTCAGTTCCGCTGTTGGCATGGACAGCCAGCACCCGGATAATGAAAGTGTTATTGTTCAACAGGATGCGGCCGAATGGGAAACAAACGCTGAAGCGGCATTGACAGCAAGATACAATGATTTGTCTTCCGGGCTTTTTTGGCAGGACCTCGCGACGTTTTTCACTACTGGTAAGTGGGGAACCGCAGGGGAGACCTTTAAAACCGAATACGCCAATGCGGATGAGCTCGACGAAAATGGCAACAGCATTTCTGAAATCTATTTCAGTTCCTCGAATCGGCTCGTGGCAGTAATCAATGAGGCCTTTCGGGCATCGTTGAGAGACGATAAACAAGCCATGAAGCAGGCCAAGGCGATGGCTGAGGCAAGCAAACCGACATATGAAGACTATGTTCGCAATTCTCCAGAATATTCCCGGCCATCCGATGTTGCCGAAGGAGATTATCATATCGAATTCACGGTTCAAAAAGACCCCAACATCGAGGACCAGCAGTTTATTTATGAGAGCTGCTTACTGATTGCTGCATCGTCTGCACAAACATCGTTCGATGATGCGGCAGTGGATAAGGGCTATACTGGAGGCGAAGACAATACTGTTGGATATGCGACCAGCGTCAAGGATGCTCTGGATACTGCATTTCTCATTACGGGCCTTGATTGGTTCGGACTCGGACAGAAAATTGTCTGGCAGCCATCGGTAACACCGTCTTATTCGGTTGAAGATGAGTACGAAACCATTGGATACCGGTATTACGATGGCGATGGCTACGAAATGACAGAAGCCGAAGTCGAAGAGCATCCTGAAAACGTCGCCCGCATTGAGCCGATTGAAAAGAGGGTCCGCACGGTTTCTATTGAAATCAATTATTCTGTCGCGCTCAAAAGTGATTATAAGGACATCATCTTTGAGAATTGCGGAATTGAGGACAAACCGGCTGACGCCCCTTCGTATGAGATTTCTGATAAGGATTTGGTACAGGAAAACGCAATCCAGCTCACCAAGTTTTACTCTTTTGCCGGCGGTGGCGGCGGCAGCGCTTCCATTGGCGATGTCGGGTTGCCTTTGCCGTCCGGGTCCTACACGATTGGCAGCCTGTTCGGCTGGCGCACTCTGTATGGAAGACCAGACTTCCATCAGGGACTCGACCTACCTGCGGCCGCAGGGACAAGCATCTATGCCGTTAAAGATGGTGTGTGTAGCGTAAAACCATATAGCTCAAGTTACGGCAATTACGTTACCATCGACCATGGGAACGGCTTGCAAACCCGATACGCGCACATGAGTGCAATTTTAGTCGCGGATGGACAAGAAGTAAAAGCTGGAGACTGCATCGGCCTTGTCGGTACAACGGGTAACTCTACCGGCAACCATCTGCATCTGGAAGTAATCCAGAATGGCACTCGAGTGGACCCGCTTTTGACAGAACTTGGTCCCAAAATCCGTGAAGGTGCCCGTGGGTAAGCCTTTTGAGGACGTCCTCTTTCTGGGGGACGTCCTTTTTTGTGCCCAAAAGAAGGTTCGTAAGATGAATTTTTGCTTTCCTCTTATGGGTCCATAAAAAACGCAAGTCTTTTCAAGGAGATGATTCTGTGACAAATTCCAATAAACGATTGATTTTGTACGGGCTGACGGCTGTCATCATCATCATCGGCGTTATTGCCATGCTGGTTGTCGGGGGCAGAGGGGCCAAGGATGTTCCTGCACCAAGCACTTCATCCAGTTCGCAATCAGAACCTACATCTGGCTCTATGGATACGGGGCCATCCGATGAGAACGGCACATTCCATGAAATCGAATTTGGCGACACTGAAACCATGTTAGGGCATTCCGAATATGCGAGCCTCAACATTAAGGAAGACCAGCTGAGTGTCGTTGACAGTAAGCAGCTCGTTCCTGTGCAAGGTGATAGCGGGCCCATAAAAACAGAAACCGGCCACCAGCTGTATCGCAGCCCGGTCGAAGAGGAGTTCTATGCGGGTGCTGAGGAAGGAACTGATGAACCGGCAAACTACATCATTTCCGGCTATTCACTTATGCTTGTCCAAAACGGCGTCATCGAGGACCGTGGATTTCTGCGGGAAGAGGGGACCGGTGAGCGCATTCATGTTGTGCAGAATAGTACCGCGAAGGATAACTTTCTCAAGGCTTGGAACGACGGGCAGGCCATTCTGAATGGAGACACTCAGGGCGAAAAGGGAAGCATCATCATCGACGGATGCCTAACATCATATCAGTACACTGAGAAAAACGGAGAAATCTACTTTAACCTCGCGGAAGTCGCAAATGAAATCTGTTCGATTGCTCCGTACAAGGAAGAATCCGGATATGTCACTGTGTATCCCAACGAATTCTTCTCCATTCAGATTCCCACTACCGCTGCTGCGGGCATCAATCCGGAAGCCTTTAACATTGTGGGTGACACTTTCCTGTTCCGAGGCTGGAACGGTAACAATTTTGAATACCGGGCCCCGGTTCTTGACTATCTGCATCCTGAAATCAGTGCCCATAACGCAAGCCGGATGTTTGGCTGGCGATTCTACACAGATGGCGAGGTGCTCAGCATCGTTTCCGACCCATTAAATGTAAACGACAATGTGGTGATTTACGCAAACGGTGGTTCGATGGGATATCAGACTGTGCTGGAACAGGACGCCGATGGCCGGATGTGGATGCGAACCTATGCGGACGGTGTGCTGGTTGACGAGATGGAACTGACTCAGGAAATGGTAGACGCCGCTGTCACGGACACCGAGCAAAGTGAGGCTCCCACCGAAACCCCGGGCGAGCCCCCCGCCGAAATCCCGAGCGAGGCCGCCACTGAATAAGAAAGGAGCGTTTTAAATATGCGATTTGGAAAAAATTTTGATTCCGACGCAGCAATGGACGATATGCGCCAGAGTATGCTGTCGAAATTTCTTGCGCGGAAGAGCGACTGGAACGATGACGATGAATCTCCTGGACGGAAAAAGATTGCGTTCATTGTCGGCGGAATTGCTCTGGCGCTGTTCTCTCTATATCTTGCCGGGTTCATTGTGATGATTCAGAAGGAATCGTTACCCTACACCATGATGCAATCGCCTCTGATGCATTTTGTGGCCGGCATTACCTCCATCCGAGGCTGGCTGTATGCTTTGGTATTCGGCGGGGTGGTGTCTGGGATTGCTTTCATCGTGCTTCGAAAAAACGGAGAACTGGACGTTATCAAGGGCAGCGACTCCCGTGGTGTTGACTATTCCAGCAAAGGCACATATGGCACAGCCGAATGGATGTCCCGCAAAGAAGCGAAAGAGGAGTACGAAATCTGCCACATCGACGACGCTCGTGGCGTTATCCTCGGTCAGTATACCGAAGGAGGCAAAGAGGTTGTTTGTTTGCCTGAGAACACCAAAGGAAACCGAAACATCCTCGTTCTCGGTTCTCCCGGTACAGGCAAATCTTTCTGCTATGTTCGTAACGCCATCTTTCAAGCGATTGTGCGTGGGGAAAGCGTAGTAATTACCGACCCAAAAGGAGAGCTGTACGAAAGCACATCTGAAAAACTCCGGCTGGAAGGCTACAAAGTGCAGGTGTTCAACCTTGTGTCTCCGCAACGGAGCGACGCATGGAACTGCATTTCCGAGATTTACGACCCCGAGACTGGCGACATTAGCGAGGTCCGCACGATGGAATTCGTGGACGCTTTGATGAAGAATACTGCTGAAGGCGGCAAGGATGACCATTTCTGGGGCACAGCGGAATCCAACCTGCTGAAAGCGGTTGTCATGTTCTGTGCGTGGCGCCGGGAAATGGCTCTGAAGGGTATCTATGAAGCTGCCGGAAAGGAAATCGCAGGCAGGGTTACTGGAAAGCTCTCGGATGAAGATATGGCTCAAGTCCTCCAGGTACTTGAATCTGACAATCCCGATTCCACAATGCGTGAGAGAGAACGCGCCATGCGAATTTTGATTCAGCTGGATACCGGAGTTGAGACTGTGACAGAAACCATGAAGGGGCTGAAAGATGAGGCCCCGGATTGCGATATTGCTACGATTTGCTTTATGCTCATCACCAACGATTTGGCGGCTATGGAAGAAAAATTTAAAGCCGTCCCCCTGACACATCCCGCCGGACTCGCGTGGAGCATTTTCAAAAACGGTGGTGATAACGTCCGCCCCAACATCATCCAGGGCCTTGCCCAGCGCCTCCAGCTGTTCCAGATGCCGGACATCCAGCGCATTACAGCGAACGACGAAATCGTTCTGGAAGAGCTCGGTTCCACTAAAACGGCTCTTTTTTGCATTATCAGCGACAAGAGCACGGCCATGCGAGTCCTGACCTCTTTGTTCTTCACATTCCTTTTCAAGGACGTTTCGGATGCGGCAGACCGATTCGGTCCGCAAAACCGTCTACCGGTGAACGTGATTTGTGATGAGTTCGCCAACCTTGGCACCATCCCATCGTTTGATGTCACGATTTCTACTGTTCGGTCTCGAAAAATCAACATCTCCATCATCCTGCAATCGGTTATGCAGCTTGAAAAGAACTACATGGAGGCCCGCGAAACCATCATCAGTTGTTGTGACACAATTTTGTTCCTGGGCTGCAACGATATCGAGACAGCAAACTTCATGTCTGACTTGTCGGGCGTTGCTTCTATCCGCGTATTCTCTACCAAGGATTCCCGAAGCACTTCCCTGGGCAACCGCACTATGATGCAAGGCTATCAGATTGGCGAAGGTGACGGTAAGCGAAACCTTATGAACCCCGATGAAATCCGTCGTCTCAGCCGTGATGATGTCTTAATTTACCACAATGGACGGAACCTTCTGGAAGTCCATCGGTGTGGCTACATCGAGCACCGCTTTTATCGGGAAGGGTTGCCGCCTGACGTACATCTGCGGGATTACCCGCTGGCAAGCAAACGATACAAACTCCCGAAGGATTTCCGTGATATCCGGCATGGAGATGTGTCCAGCATGACAGAACGCAACCGGGACATTTCCGCAGCCATGTCTCAGGGAATCGAACTGGAGACTGTTTCCAGTGACTCCGGCGCATTCAGCTTTTAATCACACACAGCCGTGCGTTTGTTCGCACGGCTTTTTCTTTTCTGCGGTTCCTTGCGTGGAACGGCAGGGTTAGCCCTTTGTGGCATTGTGTCATGATGGCACAGACCGGTGCAGTAATGCACCGTACATAGCGCATATTTGAGCGCTGTGAATAACAATTAAGGAGACAATCAAAATGGAAGAAATGAACAGAATCCCCGAAGAGGTAGTCGCTGGCAATGGTGCGATTACCGCCAATGAGGAACCTATCGAGGCCGTCGCTCAGGAGACTGACGTGGCTGTGGAGGTCCCCGAAGTTGAGCCTGTGGCTGCCGAACAGGCGGAAGAGCCGGCCGAGGAAGCTGTCGGTGATGCGGACGGCGCAGAGGAGAAATCGACACAGACTCCCCAGCGCACTCGGACCGCGCCCCCGCAGATTCGCTTGGACCGCCGCCATATCCTGGACGATGGCAACGACCTCGTTATGGCGAACATGCCAGTTGATACCCAGCGCCGGGAAATCCGCCAGATGGAAATGGCTATCGCCGCTGGCACTGTATGCTATGGCCGTATCATCGCTGTCGAGGAAGTGGACCACAAGTATGTCCGCATTATCGTGAAGCGCGACACCCTTCGCATCGTCATCCCCGCTGAGGACTTCTTCTATCACTCCGACATGAAGGATATCGAGAAGGCCACCGATGATGAACGCTTCATCCGGTATCGCCGGAAAGCATCCCACATGCTTGAGGCGGCCGTATCCTTCCTGCCCAAGGGTATCGGCTATGATGAGGACGGTATCCCGTTCGTCATTGCCTCCCGCAAGCAGGCGATGGACAAATTGCAGGAACTGCACTTCTTCGGCCCTCGTGCGGATGTGCATGTTGGCAGTGTGGCAAAAGCCAGCATTGTGTCCACTGGCCCCCGTTATGTCACTGTTGAGTGTCTGGGCGTCGAATCTGTCATCGGCACCGGCGGCCTGTCCGCGTTTGCCTACATTGAGGATGCCTCGCAGGAGTTCCATGTAGGTGAAGGCCTGATGGTCGCCGTGGAGAAGCTGGATGTTGACAAAGAGAACCGCACCATCGACATCTCTCTCTCGCACGCTCTCATCGAACGCAGCGAGGCTAAGGTGGAAATGGCAAACGAAAAGATGATGAACGGTCGTTACATCGCTTCTGTGGTAGCCGTTCTGCCGAAATACTACGTCGTCATCATCAAGGGCCTGAAGGTGCGCGGGCTCATTCCGCTGGAAAACTACAACGGCGTGGACCCGCTGCTGGTGGGCGATGACGTTGTGATGCTCGTTACGGGCATCAACAAAGAGCGCAATATGGCGATTGGCCGCTGCATCAAAGCCTGAGCGGAATCGAATCTTTTTATGCCGGCGGGACAACCCGCCGGCATATTTTTTCGCTCCCTTTGTGGGAGCGCGAATCATGGCAGAAACCGTAGCCTCTTGCTACGGAGATACAAATATCAGAAAAAAGGAGGCGGGTGGGCAGAATCTCGCTTATCTGGTTCAGCGCAACCAGACGGATTCTTGCCCCTCAGTTTTTATGGAAATGCAAAAGAAATCTCTACTGGAAAAATTCCTGTCCCCGGCCAGAAATGGGGCAGAACCCCGTCTGTTCATCCTTAATGATGAAATGCTCACCGGCATCTCCTACATCCACAACGAGGAACAGAACCAGGTCGCATTTGCCGTGGTGGTAAGCGACAAAGCCGCACGGGCTCGCGACGGAAAGACGATTTCTTCTTATTCTGGCGTATTCGAGTCTTGGGACACCGGCGATGAGGTTGTGTGCATGTATGTGCAAAACATCAGCCCTATCTATGGCTACCGGCACAGAAAAGAAAATCTCGAAAAACTCCTGCGAGATGGCATTCGGGCCGTTCACAGTTACGCAGGCGTGGAAAAGGAGGACTAAAATACGATGGCAACTCAAAAATCGTCCGGCGATGTGCCTCAGCAGACACGGATTATCCCGGAGAACTTTGTGGATACTGGCCGATGCTTCAACGGCTTGTTCCGTACCCGAAACCTGATTGAGGGCGCGGTGATGGCTTCCCCCGTTGCATATGTCACCACACACCTAGAACTCCCCATGAATCAAAAAATCGTTGTCACGGCAGTTGTGGCCGGCGGCCTACTCTTGTTCGGCGCAACAGGTATCAACGGAGATAGTGTGGTCGAGTTTTTTTGCCACCTGTTTTCCTACCGCAAGAAAAAGCGAACGGCAAAATATAACCCCCGTGTGAAGATGGAAGCCACGCCCGGATATTTGACCCGCGAAAACGGCGAGCTGCCCCGCGACAAAATCCTCCGCCTAATTGGAGTCATCAACAGCAACGCCCAGAAGAACCGCGAGGACGTATCTTCCGACATCTACGACCCCAAGTACCAAGAGTTCTTTGCGGACGACCTCGGCTATGTCGAAACGCCTGACGCTCTCAAATCCAAAAAGGAGCTTAAACGCGAGGCCAAGGAGCGTAAACGCAAGGAAAAGCAGGCAAAAAAAGAGGCTGCTCTGGCGGCCAAGGAAGAACGGAAACGCGCAAAGGCTGAGGCGAAAAAAGAGCGCCAGGCCAATCGGCGATAAGGAGCGCACATAATTATGGCTAAGAAAAAGAATATTGATAAGCAACTTTTGAACGAGCTTGAGGAAAAACAGCGAGAACTCAAGCGCGTAAAAAAGCAGCGGTCCAAAAAGGCTGAGCGAGCTCGTCGGAAGGCCGAGGAAGAGGCTCGCAAGAGACAGGAGTACAAGCTGATTCAATCCACTCAGATGTCGGTTCCCATCCGAGACGTGCTCCACAGCGTCATCGTCACCAAGGACGGCCGGTATCTCAAAATCATGGAATTCGCCCCGCAGAACTTCCTGATGCTTTCTCATGCAGAACAGAACCGCATCGGACAGGCGTTTGAGGGTATGCTCCATACGGTTCCCGCAAAAGTCCAGTTCAAGGTTTTCTCCCGTAAGGCCAAGACCGAATCTCTTCTCGAAATTATGCGTAAGAGCCACGAAAGCGAGAAAAACGCTCTGTGCCGCCGCATGCAGGAAGAGTATATCCAGCAGGTGGAGGACACGGCGCTCCGCGAGGGCGTTACCCGGCGTTTCTTCGTTATCATCGAATATGCCGACGAAATCGCTTCGGATGGTTCCAACTTCCGCGCAATCGTTGCGTCTCTGAACCAATCCGCCGCCCGTATCCGCATGTTCCTTGACCAGGCCGGCGTCGTATTCCTGAACACCTGTGAAAACGACCACGGTGTAAACGAACTGCTTTATGAGGTTCTGAACCGCCGGGCGTCTGAGACAGAGCTTTTCGCAAAACGCGCCGAGCGGGTCTATACCCACTATATCACCGATAGTGTACGGAGCGGGGAAGAGGCTATTCCGCCCATTCCTGCGACTGAGTTTATCGCTCCAGCGTGGATTGACTACACCCATCCCCAACACCTTGTTGTGGACAACAAATTCTACACCTTTGGGTATTTTTCCAGCGAGCGATTTCCGAACTACGTCGTTGCCGGCTGGCTGGCCGGGTTTATCAACGCCTCCGAGGGCATCGACCTGGATATCTTCATGGAGCGCGTGCCCAAACACAAAGTTGAAAATTCCATCGGTCGGCGCATCCGCAATAACCGTGCAAAGCTGAAAGAGACCAGCGATACCACCACCGAGGCGGCAAGTGTGGCAAGTCTTATCCAGTCTGGCTTCTATCTGCTGAACGGTCTGGCATCCGGCGAGGATTTCTTCTACACGGGTGTCCTCATTACTGTTACGGCCGACACTCTTACAGAGCTGGAGCGTCGCTACGATATGCTGGAACAGATGGCTCAATCGGTTGGCATCAAGCTGCGCCGTACAACCTTCCAGATGGAAGAAGCCTTTGAAAGCTCTCTGCCTTTGTGCAAGATGAGCAGAAGCATCTGGGGCAAGGCCCGCCGGAATATGTTGTCCAGTGGGGCTGCGTCGTTCTTCCCGTTTATCAGCAGCGAATTGCAGGACCCCAACGGCATCGCTCTGGGCGTCAGCCACGAGAACAACTCTATCGTAGCTGTGGATGTATTCAACACCAAAAAACACTCCAATGCTAACGGCTGTATCGTCGGCAAGTCCGGGTACGGCAAGACCTTTACTGCACAGCTGCTTGCCATCCGTATGCGTTTGCAGGACATCCAGACATTCATCATTACCCCGATGAAAGGCAAAGAGGACTATAAGCGTGCCTGCGACCAAATCGACGGCCAGTATATCGCCCTCGGCCCCGGCACCCCGTACTCCATCAATGTGTTCGATATCCATGTTCCTGACACCGAGGGGCTTGTGGACCTGGATGGGTACGGCGAGGAAACGTCTCTGCTTGCCAAAAAAGTTCAAGACCTGCATACATTTTTCCATTTGGTCGTCCGTGACCTGACGCAGGAAGAGGAACAGATGCTGGACGGCTACATCTACAAGGTGTACGAACAATTCGGTATCACCGAAGACAATGATTCTGTGTTTGTTCCCGGAACGCGCAAGTATAAGGAATTCCCCCTGCTGGGAGACCTATTCGACGCCATCAAAGATGAGCCGGTCTTACGCAAGGTCTACAACATCCTCGTACCCCTTGTCAACGGCTCTCTTTCTGTGTACAACCGTAAGACCAATGTGAACCTGGACAACAAGTACATCGTCTTCGACATGAACGGAACCAAGGGACAGAACCTGGCCCTGTCCATGTTCGTCACGCTGGATTTCGTTTGGTCGAAAATCAAGGAGAACCGACTGGCGAAAAAGGCCGTGTTCGTGGATGAGGCATGGCAGCTTATCGGCACACAGGGCAACGAGATGGCAGCTGAATACGTCAAGGAGATTTTTAAGACCATCCGTGCGTTTGGCGGTTCCGCCTTTGTAATGACGCAGGAAATTACCGACTTCTTTGCCCTGAAAAATGGTGAATACGGCAAGGCCATCATCAGCAACTCCGACACCAAAATCTGCCTGCATCTGGATAATGTGGAGGCCGATATGATGTCCGAGATTATGAACCTGAGTGATGATGAGTACAAAAAAATCACCACTCTCCAGCGCGGCAATGGCATGGTGGCTACCGGCAACACAAAGCTGTTCGTAGACTTCAAGGCCTCGCCTTTTGAAAAGGACGTCATCACGACCGACCCCGAATACCTGCGTCGTAAGATGCGGGACGAGGCCGCTATCCGGCAGGCCGAAATGCAGACGAGCGGTTTGCTCCCCGATGCACCCGAGACTGACTCGGCAAAGCCTGAAGAGAACCGGCAGGTCGTAGACCTGGACGACTTCGAGGACGCCGACGAGATATCGCTGGCATCCGATGACATTCTCGATTTCCAGCAGGAGACCGAACCCAAACCCGAACCCATCGTCCAAAACAATCCCTGATTCTGCATTCCTGACGATACGAACGCCGCAAATACGCGAAACGCCCGCTACACATTGGCTTTTCCTTTCGCTGAACGAACGTGAAAAAAGAATTAGAAAATTCTAAAATCGGACACAAAGTTCCGAGAAAATATCTCGTTCGTTTAAGTGGAAGTTTTTTGCACATCGAACGCTGATATGTGGCGGGCCAGCGCGTATTCTCTGGGATTTCCGTACGAAAACTTTTTACGAACCGATTGGAGGCTTCACGATGTATAACGAAGTAATCAAAAAGCTCTTGCAGAAAATTGAAGCTCTGCCTGAAAAGCTGGTGGTCATGTACCTGATGAAGGTCTATAAACTCTCTCAGCCTATGGCTTTGCAAGCTGTATATGCGGCATACAAAAGCCGCGTCGCATACCAGAAAGGCGGGTACGCCGTCCGCAACCCTCATGTGGAAATCAACAGTGCCCTGCGCCATAAGGGCACCGCTTTCCGTGTGCTGCTGGAATTTCTCCCGGAAAGCCAGGAGTTTATTTGTACCCCCAGCCCCTGGATTCTCAGCTTTATGAAGGGGAACCTTTATATTCAGGTTTGCCGCATTGAGAACGGGATGGAGCTGTCTACCAGCATGATGATTGCTGCAAAGCCTGTGCCCCTGGAAGACCGTCCATCCATTAAGCGTATTGCCATTGTCGAGCCGGGCTGCCGTCTGGAGCAAATCAAGGCGGCCGGAATCTCCCATTTTTGTACGGTTGATGAGGATTTCAAGCTGCAAATCGTCAAAAAAACCAATCCTGAAGAGGCATGGAACGATGTCCCGGAGAAGGCGTAACGAGTGGGAAAACAGCGACTATGAGGGGATTTTCGAGGGCCTTTCATCCGCAAGGGTGGAAGCCCCTCCCCTCGAACCGCCGCCCCCAAATCGCAAAAACAGCCATATCCTGCCCGGATGGCAGTACCTCGACAGCACTGATTTTCTGAAAAAACGAGCTTGTAAGCTGGTCCAGCTCACAGAAGATTTACCGCAGAATCAGCCATTGGAAAACATTCCGGACAAGAAATTATATGCCCTGCTTGAGCAGATAACACAGGCCGACATGGCCGTCCGAAATGCCATCCTTGGCGCCCTGGATTCCAAGCGACCAGAACGGCGAAAACGCTATGTGGAGCGGCTGAATATCCATGTTTCTCAGCCGAAAAATTGCATTCTAAGGCTGACTTTGCCCCCACTGGCATCTGCCAAATTTGCTGGAAGTTACGATATCTACCAGAACACAAAACTGGCTCTTGAGGAGTATTTTTCAACTCGGAATGTACCTGATTTGACCGAACAAAAACTTACCCTTATTTATAAGCGGGTTGTCAAAAATATCCGTTCAAACGCCGTCTGCGATAACGACAACTGGGAGATGAAACGGGTCACAAATGCGATTACGGAGACCCTGTTTTACTCAGATAACGCAGCCCATTTTTCTTTTTTTTACACGACCGTGGAAGGACCTATTGCAGGCACTGAGGCGACCGTAATTCGGGAGACGAACCTGATGGATTTTGCCGGTTATCTGACCGAGCCCGGCCTGCAAATTGGTCTCGATTCATAGCTGCGCAGCATAAACGACAGGTATACTTTTTCACGTCAAATTTCAGAACGGGAAAAATTATACCTGTTTTTAAAGAAAAACCCAGATTTTATGCGAGTTTTCGGGCGCAAAAATGCTCAGCTTTGCCGAATTAGGGTTTGAACTTGCCGCTCGGCACGTCCAATAACACTCGGAAAGAACAAATTTCCGACCGGTCTCCGTCCATAAAAACGACGCAGGAATTTCTTCCGAAAGCAGTGTTTTATGGCAGAGCGGACCAGCCCGCCAAGGGGGATTATTAGAGAAAAATTGATTCCGTACAACGGCCAATATATATTGCCGCAAAAGCGCGAAAGCGCCAAAAAGAAGCGTTCTCTAATAACATCCCTTAGTCCGAATCCATAAATCCGCGTCCAAATAAAGAATCAACCGGGGAAGGGAAGAGCTCCACATGAATATTCGAACAAAAACACTGGCGAGCGACATTCTCTCGTATCTGAACGAGAATGGCGAAGTGGTGCGAAAGAATCTGTATGTGCCATTTTCTGAATACGCATATCAGTATTATGCACGCACACTGAGACGGCTCATTGACGAGGGATACGTTGAAACAAAAAGAGTGAGTTTAAACAGCGTAACGACCACCCGTGTATCCCTCACAAAAAAAGGACAAGAGCTTTTGAGAGACTCCGTAGGAGACACGTCGAACAAGAAAAAGGACTCCAAAACAAGACCCCGGAGGCAGCAGCTCGTTGTGCCTGTTACAGGGTTGTGTGCGGCAAACGGGTTCCTCGTTTTTCCTGATGAAAAACCGAGACTTGAATCACTGTTTCCACCCCAAAGAGCCGCCGGGGAGACACGGGGAAATTTGAGAGGGCCAAACGAGAGACACCCCGAGGTTCAAGAGGGACAAGTAGAGGCCCAAAAGGATTTTTTTGATGCCTGTCTCGAAACCGGCATCTTTTATTCTTCTACTGAACTCAGAAAAGCCTACCTCGCGATTTTCGCCAAAAACGAAGTGATGAATCTGTCGCGCCTGGTTGGCATCCTCCTGTTCAGAGGAAGCCTCAAATATGTGTACAGCGTGGGCGAAGTTCTCATCGAGTGGCGTTCCTCGTGCGAAGAGAAAACGGTGAAGGCAATTCAGCGGTTCCTGTTCACATCCCCTATCATTCGCGATTCTCTCAACATCGAAGAAAAAGATACGCCGGAATGTATCGTGGTGGGGAAAGGAATGACGATGATTCCGAAACTTGTGTATGGTAGACGTTGGGGAAGAACTCAGGAACAAGACGTGCATGAAAAACTGAAATCCGTTCTTGCGGTGAACCATGCAAACGCCCACAACTTCGCCAAGGTGTTCAGCGCAGCGTACTATGTCTCGAATGACAAAAGAGGAATCGAGAGTTTTCGCCTTGCCGCCATGATGACAAGAGAACGTTCAGAGGAACTTTGTGATAAGTGGTACGGTGAAGTCCCCAGCGTCACCCGGGTGCGAGCGTTTGGCTATCATCTGGGATTGACCAGTAAGCGGGAGCGGGTAACGTACATGCCCAACATCGACCTAATTGAACTGGAGTATTACAAGAAACAGGGAGAGCCAATGCATTTTGTCATCCCAATGGGCACCCAGGAAGCAATCTCTCGCGTAATGGGTCCCCTGTTGCTCTCGGCGCAAAGCCTGAAAGGGAACCGGCTAAAATACAATCCCTATGACAAACACGGAGCACCGGTAAAAGCGCAGCCGGAGGCTAATGGAGAATAAGCCCAGCTGGCGCATCACAAAAGGGCACCGGAGAAAATTCAGGGATTCGCGGAGACAACAGGAGTTTCTTCTGAGGATAATTGGGCACCCGGCGGAAGGCCAAGAGGCATCAAGAGAATCCCAAAGGTTTTTTGGGAAACCCGAGAAAACAGGCCCTTGAACTCCTCTGGAAGATTTTGGGCACCCAGATGCCTTAAAGAGATTTTCAAAATACCTCCTGCACTTTCAAAATCTTCCATCAAAAATCGAAACTACACTTTCAATATTTACACCATTTTTTGCAAGTTTCCCATTTTTTGCAAAAACACTTTTAAAATCGAAGCAAAAATGAAATCGTTGTAGCAAAGGAGAACTACCCATGTTTGATGAAAACGAGTACCCCAAATATCTGCGGCCAGAAGTAACCGCCGAATTGAAGCGCCGGAGTGTTCAGTGTTATCCGAGCTTGGCACCCCTGTTTTGTCCTGAAAACCCTCACGCCGCCTTCGCTTATGTGGACAGCAGCCGGTTGGAACATGGCGTATGCGGAATCGAGATGCCACTGGAAACGCCACTGGATGAGTTTACGGCCAATGTGGCCGTGCTCCATGAGATAGGGCACATTGTATCCGAGCAAAAGAAAATCCCGCGTTCTGTATGGCGCAAGGAAATCGCCGCATGGAAGTGCGCAGAAAAAATCCGGGATTCCATCGGTTTTCCTCAAGGCGACCCGAGGACAGGAAACACCTGGGATGAAGCGAAGCGATTCGCCCTTTCTACCTACGAGCCACTCAGAATCCGCTTTGTCACAGATGTGCTGCCGTTCATTCGCAATTTTATTGTGGGCGCTGCGGTAACATTTCTGCTTCACAGCCTTGTGTTCAACCTGGTATTTCTTGCGTATGGACATCCGGCCACTATTCTACCGGACTTGATGCGGGCATCTTGGCGTTCCTTCGCCATTGCAGCAACAGGAGTCGGCCTATCCATAGCTGTTGTATCCCGAGCGGCCTGGCGAATTTATGAAAAATGGACGGGACGGAAACTTGAATCGCAGAATTCGCAAAGCGAATCCGAGAATTAGCCTGTTGGAGAAAGGGGAAAGCATGTATGCTTGCAATCAGAAAGTGTCGAATGTGCGGTGAGCCATTTGATGCTGTGGTGGGCCAAGATAAGGCCCTTATGTGCCCTACATGCAGGGACCTGGCAGCCGGCATAATCACCGTAGAGAGTGAGCTTGCCGCATACAGAGACTTTGAGAGTGATTTTGATTTGGGGCGAAGCTGGGAACCCGATGGCATAGGAAACAGTACCGAGCCTACCACCCTTGGAGACCGGAGAGAGAAGACCTCCGATGATAGCTGGGCACCCCGCCAACGAGAGGAGATGCTGCGAGCGGCATTCGAAAGTCTTGGCGGTACATATGAGGAGACCGGAAGGAAGACCTCGGGGAGCGGAAGGGCTGCCGAAAATAAGCACCGCGAGAGCGCAGCTGCGCGTTCTGCTGCGAAGCCGGCTATCAGGGGTGACGTTAGAGCTGTGTGCATCTCCATGGAGACAGATGCTGCCGCCTATGCAGACGCTCACAAGGAGGGCCGTAATAAAGAGGCTGATTTCTTCCTCTCTGTGGACAACAGTGTAGTCCATGCGCTTATTCACGCGAAGGTTGGCGAAAGCGCCAGAAAGCCCAACAGGCCCAATAAATCCCAAAGCGGCCCCGACGAGTCACACGATGTTCTGATGCAGCTTATCGGCAATACGGGTGACACGAAACAGACAGATGAAAGGGGGATGGCCTCAGATAGCCAGAGCGGCGTATCGCCAGAATCTGGGCGCGGCTCGAAGAAACCACGAAAGCTATCCTGTACCAGTACGGATTCCAGGGCTCCAACATGGGCAAAAAAGCGCCAAGCAGACATCGACGCGGCGTTCAGCACACTAAGGGGGTCAGAGACACTATCTTTGCTTCGTGACCACCAACGCGGAACGCTGGTGAAATCTGGAAGCATGATTTACGCCGGCGGGAAAGGAATTCTGCCACCGGATGAAATTGACCCAGACGTTCTGGATTTTGCCAGCACAATCCCTATCCCGGACGAAAAAGGTGAGCCCGGGCCTTTTCTTCCACAAGAAGAAATCAACAGGATATTCGATGAAGTCTTCGCAAACGACTCCGAAACCATCGAATTCTTAGACGAAACTTTATACGACACAGACGAAGTTGATTAAAACCACCAAATCCGATTTTAATTATGGAAAATTTACCTATAAACCAGAAACAACTTAATTAAAAACGTAAAGTTTGATTTTAACAGTCTGTCTTTGTGCTGGTGTTTCGGTACAAGAATACTGAAAAAATCAGTACAAAAACGCGGGCGAATCAGTACAAGCACAATATCCAGAAGCTATCATTTACCCGGCCAGGCAAAGAGAGAATGCAAAGAATAGAAAGGAGTCAACCTGATAATGTGCTCTAACCCAATTAGCCCATACGACAACGCATACCCTCCATACCTCTGGCCTCAAGTCGCTGCCGTGCTTGAAGCGCAAGGATTACCATACCTCCCCAGCATGGCCCCAATTTTTGTCCCAAACGACCCCTTCGCAGCCTTCCATTATTCCGACGGCCGGCATAGCCTGAATGGACAAAGAGGTATCGAGATGCCTTGGCAAACAGGGCTTGATAGCTACACAGCCAATGTACTCATCCTACATGAGATTTGCATGGCAGCACTTGGTCGGAAGAAACGCTTCTGCTCTGCATGGAAAAGGGAAGTGGACGCATGGGAACAAGCGCGGGAAATTCGAGACAACATCGAGTTCCCAAAGGCCGACCCGGCTACCGGGGAGACCTGGAGTACCGTGGAAGATTTGTTCCTTATTTCTCACGCTTCCTTGAAAATTCTCCGGGAAGATTTGACGCCGATTGCCGACCAGTGCAAAACGTCGGCGAAATCCGCAGCAACCATACAGCCGGCTGTCTTCCTCCTGATGCTGATTGCAGCAAAAGAGATTTCACTCTCGCTGGTCTTGGCTTTCTTAGGCCTTTTTGCCGGTCTGGAAATAGTCGCCCTTTTGGGCACGATTGCTTTTTCCGAGCAAGCAAACAAGGTCCTCTCAAAATGGCATGGCCGACGTTTTTGGGATGAAATCGAACCGGACGAACAGCCTCCGGAAGACGAATATTCCGAAATCCAAACAGCTAACACCCACCCCGAAAAGTAACATATAATGTTCCCATCAAAGAATAGAACGCGAATCCTGAGCTACGAAAATAGCGCGGGGTTTGCGTTTTTTCTTTGTAATTACATACAAAGGAGATTTTTCACTATGGAAAAAACAGACATCTATGCAATCGCCCTCCGGTCGGAACAGACTGCCATCGGGCTGGAAAAGGAAGTAAGCGCTTCTCTGAAGCAGCATCCTTCCGTCAGCGAAAACACCGTATTCGATGAGAACATGAGTGTCAAATGGAACCGGGAAGAGGCCCGTTTGCGCAACGAGCTCAATGCACACCGAATCGCCGGGATGCATGAGAAAATCCGTGCGCTCAAGGAAAACCTGGACCGCGCTATGAAAGCCTGGCTTATCCCCAAGTTCCTCCTGTCGGAAAAGGAAGTGAATCTGGCCCTGCGGTACGCTAAGGACTGCACTTCGCCCCTGACCAAGGAATATGTGGACATGGCCGAGCGTTTCTGTGCTATGCTGAACGACGCTCACAGCCTGGCATCCTGAGTACATAACAGAGGAGATGATTTTTACTATGAATCAGAATTTCAAATCTTACCAAGCCCTAACTCCTGGCAGACAAGTCGTTGAACTGCGGAAACTGGCAAACGAGTTCGGCGCACAGCCGAGCGACGTGGATACCTTCTTGGCTGACCTCGTAAATTCCTACGATTGTCAATCTGGGTTTGCTGATGCCGTCCTCAAGACTTTTGAAAAGGCATGGAAACAGGCTGACCTGAAAGGCATGGAGATGTTTATGAATCTGTTCCGGGTATTCACTGGTCTCGAGTTCAGTGACTTCCTTAATTCCGCCTACATGGTAGCTACGATAAGAGCTGAAGAACACGTGGCAGAGGACCCGCAGGCATGGGCCTGTGTTGGCAAGAGCCGTGCAATCGACCAGAAGGATGGTTGTTTTTCCTCCCATTGGAAATCCGGATTCACTGCTACCTCCCCCTGTCGGGTAGATGTGCGAACTCGACAGGTTATTTCCATTGTACCCTTCGACAGTTCCTGCGGAAAAGACGTGTGGTGGGGCGCAGACTATGAAACGGTGGAGGTGGACGGCGAGCAGCATACGGTTCAGAATATCGACATCATCACTGACCGGTATGCTCCTGCCGATGTATACCGTGAGCTCTTGGCAATGGAAAAGACTGGGGAATATTGGTATTCCGCATCCGGCCTCGACTTCTACGAAGAGCTCATTAAGGCCCATGATGTTATGCAAATTGTGCCTGAAAGCGAGGAGTCGGATGAAGCTCCCGCCGGGACGACCACATGGTATATTCCTGCCACATGGTCAATGTCTGGATATGTCCAGGTACAGGCTGAGAGCGCCAAAGAAGCTGTCCGTACTGCTCAGGAGCATGTGGACGAATTTGATTTGCCCCAAAATGCTCAATATGTCGAGGATTCCTTCGACATTGACGAAGTTGCCCAGCCGATTCCCGAAATTGTTCTGAAGGATGCAGGAGAAAACAATCGCCCCATTCTGCCCAGAGATTCCGGTGATATCGTCACTGGCCTATTCGTCAGCCACTGGAACTCTGGAACTCAAGTTGTAGCCCCCTGTGACGTAAACCTGAAGAGCCGTGAAATCAACAACATTTGTGCATGGTTTGGGCCTGCTGAAGATGAAAGTGACCAGTTCATTCGCGAAACCGTAACAGTCAACGGACAGGAGTATCCCGTCCAAAACATCGACGACCTTGTGGTCGGTCTTGAGCCAGCAGAGGCCTACGAAAGTCTGGTTCGTATCAAAGAAAACCCCTCTCCCCAATTTTGGTACTCTCTTAATGGCCGGAGTCTGGAGGGGGAAATCGCCAAAACGAAAAACGCCGCTGAGGCAGATTCCGAAGACGATTCAGACACTGAAATCGTCCATGGACTGTTTACATCCCGTTGGGACGATGGCTCCGTGATTGTCACAGGTTGTAAGGTGGACATCCAGAGCCGACGGATAGTCGGAATCGAGCCTTCCAGCGATTCTTGCGAGGACGGTTCTCTGCTTTACGAGACTGTGACTATACACGGCGAAGAAAATCCGGCGCGAAATCTCGATGATATAGTAGGAATAGAGGGCGCGAAAGAGGTATACAATGAGCTTCTGCGCATGAAGGGAAACTTGGAGTTTTGGTATTCCTGGTCCGGCCTCAATTTCTACGAGGAATTGGTCAAGGCCCACATTGCTGCTTGCCCGCTGTATCTTTGTGACGGATACTGCGACGAAGTAACCGTGTCCGTTAAGGATTCCGAGTCTCGATTCTTCGAGTACCGTACAGATGAAGACGAGGTTTACTCACTTCACCGTCCAGATGATGACTGGGGCGAACGGGTCAGCGGCATCCTTGCGGATTCGGTTCGGCTTTTCGCCAAAAATCAAATGCAACTGAACCCGGGCCGCTGGACAAGCCCTGTGAATCCCGAAAACTGACCAATTTCATCCCGAAAACAAGCCCCACAGGGATTTCTCTCTGTGGGGCATTTTGCCAAAATCTGATTTTGAAAGGAAAAATATCATGGAGACCAAGAACTACAAATATGTCGGCAAACCTCTTCCTGCATACTGTCCCATCAAAACCGAGCGGACTCTGGAAGCTGCACGCGATGGAGTCGCATTCCCGCACCGCTGGGGTCTTGTTGTCGGAGAAAAAACCGACAAACACGGCCTCGCATCTTATCTGATTGCGGACAAAGACAAAACCGGCAAAACGATTCTGGAACAGATGTTGGAGGACGACCTCTTGTTCGAAAACAAGCGCAATATCCTGCGTGAAGTTTCGGACGGCGGGTACGAAGAACTGCGACTCACGGAGTATTATCTGCCGTTCATCTCCGAGGATGCCACTTACCAGCTTCCGACTGTGGACGAATACATTGATTGTGCAGTCAACGTCAAAACAGATGCCCTCATCGAAATCCGTATGGTTGCCGATGGCGGGGACCTCGAGAGATACCTGCATATCCCGGTCAAAACCTCCTGGCCCAGCGTGTCTTTCATGGATGTTCTGGGAGACCTGGAAGACGATATCAGAGACATGGTGAAAAACGGTGTTAATGGTTTTTCGTACAGTCGGGAGAACGACTACCCGGCCTGGAACGCGGCATTCTTCGACAAGCTGGGGCGAGGCACCGAACTGGAGTTCGAGAGCCTGCATGAACTGCTGCGTACCATTGTGAGTATCCGGCTGGTGAAAGTCGATAATCGAATCGTCGAAAAGGACGGCACGGAGGTCCACACATGAGAATTACAATCGGCGACATCCTGAGTGTCCATCGGGGCATCATCGTTCACCAGGTCAACTGCCAGCGAGTCATGGGCGCCGGCCTGGCGCTGAAAATCCGCCGCAAATACTATCGGCACTACCTGGATTACATGGGCCGTCAGCCACGGTTGGGAGAGGCTTTCTTTACCCAGATGGCTGAGGATTTCTACATCGCCGGCATTTACGGCCAAGAACGGGTCGGCCGAGGAGAAACCCAGACGGACTATGATGCCCTGGCGAATGGTTTCCGCACAGTGGCTCACTTTTCCTATGTTCATCATTTACCGGTATACTTACCATACGGAATCGGCTGCGGATTGGCTGGAGGCGACTGGGCTGTGGTCAGCGCTCTCATTGAGCAATACCTGCCCAACGCTGTGGTCATCAAATTGCCTGAAGAATAATACACGAATCGGCGCCCGGGATTTCTCCTGGGCGCTATTCTTTTTGAGAAGGAGTTTTTTTATGGACAAGAAAATCATTCAGAGCGCTTTGGTACTGGCCGAGCCTGACCCGTTCATCCGAGATGAAACAGAAGCTCCGAAGAACATCGACCTCGGAATGAGCCGCTACCTCCTCACGCTCGCTTCCGATGTCGAAAAAGTATCGACAACCAGCGGAATGCCAAATGAGGATGCGGCGATGCACTTTGTTCGCTTTTACATCGGCCATTTTTGGCGATTCGCAAAAACGATTTACGATTTTTCCCCCAGATTTCTCTCCGTGCTGGAACAGACAGAAGATGCTCCAGTATATGCGGACATCCTGAAACGCCTGCCATACCGGGACTTCGTGATGGCTCTTCCAGCCGGCCTTGGCTACGACGGAATGTTCGTCCACGTCGAGTTCGATGAGAGTTATGGGGAAAATGATACGGACACTCTGTTTCTCCTGTGTCCCTTCAAATCTGCCGGACGAGCAGAAGATATCCTTCTGAAAATCGAGATGCAATGGTGCCTCAATGGGAAAATGTTTCTGAAATCGTTCCGTGACGCCCGGACCGCATTGGCTGAGGCAGATATAACCGGAGAGGGAAAAGCAGGGGATATCACGGTCACAACGACCCCTGGTCGGCATGGGAATCTGAACGACGAAACTGCACAGGCAGACCGCCAGCAAATGGCCCGCTGTCTGCGCATCGCTGTATCTGCCTGTTATTACCTGGCTTCGAGAAACGCCGAAATCCGGGAAGTCCGTATTCCCAAATCCGAACGGCCGCTTATTCCTTCTTCGCATGGCGGAAAACCAAAACGAGTGGCGGTGAAAGCCTATCGGGTGGGATACGCTCTCGGCAAAAGTTTCGAGCAGCAGCTGAAGGAACAGTCCTCTGCATCCTGCCAAACGACCGGCCCAACCGGCGGGCATACTGTCCGGCCTCATGTCCGGCGTGCCCATTGGCATCACTACTGGACGGGGGCTGGCAGAACCACCCTCGAAGTCCGTTGGATTGAGCCTACTTTGGTTCTTCCTGGCAGAAACGGGGAGACCGAGTTGCCGACCATCCGAAAGGTACATGGCCCTGAGCGCTAATCTGGGGCCGCTCAGAACTGGTTTCCTCTAAGGAATATCCCAACATTGCTGAGAGCCAAAAGCGTTCCAGCCGGCGTCAGCAGGCTTGTCTCTTCCCCGAAAAACGATTAAAATAATCCTATCAAAGTATCAAACACGGATATCGAGTCACGGAAGTGGCGCGGTATCCGTGTTTTTCTTTGTGTACATAAAAACGAAGAGGTGAACAAAAAATGAAAAACAATGAGCGTATCGTGGTCGTCTTCAATGGGTCCTCCGTTCCGCTGCGACATATCATTTCGACGCAGATAAGCGGCCCCAACGATATCGCTGAATTCAAGCAGTGGTATTACGAGAATTTCCACGAGTTTCCCAGTGACCAATTCGTTTTCTGCCACAATCAGGCTGAACGAGATGGGGTCGTAACGGCCTTGGCTGACGGAACGCTTTACCGCATGGCGGCACCGGTTTGGGGCGAAATCGAAGACGACGATAACATCACCGATATGTCGGACCACCAGCTCAAGCGGTATACCGAAGAGCTTCAGAAGGTTCTCCAGACATACGCGGAGAATTCGGATTTTTCCGCATTTCTGAACGAAGAGCATCTTGCTGACATCAAGGAGCGGGTCCGTTTCATTTGGCCTTGCATCGAAACCAATGCATCTGGCCTGCCGGAGATGGCTGTGTATGCGCTGCTGGTGGGCGCAGACATTGAGGAACGGCAATGGAATCGTTTGCTTGATGCACTTCAGAAATGGCTGCTTGAAGGTTGGGGTGAGGAACTCTCTGGGCGGCCGGCATCAGCTGAAGGTAAAAACGTTTACCTCCACATCGGCCGACTGAGCTATGATGAGATTGAGTTCCATGTTAAGAAGGTCGCCGGCAAAAGCAATTAAAAGGAGAGATGTAATATGTATATCATTCTGAACCATTATTCCAATGAAAACACCAACGAGTTCGACATCATCACCGTACAGGAAAAGTCTTTCGCGTTACTTTCCGATGCGATTGCTTTTGCCGACAAACTGTTCCTGTCCGACAAGGACGCTTACGGCCAGGAGGACTGTGTTGCCGCTACCGCTGCCGATTGCCCGTTCTGCGTGCAGATGAAAATTCCCTATTCGGTCGGTGAGCGCGAACCGGGAAATTTCGAATGTTACCATAATGTATACGCTGTGGTACAGGTAGAGGAGGGGTAAATCATGTTGAGCTTTGAAGATTTCCTTACAGAACGCAACGACGCTATCGACGACCTCTTCTTCAGGCTGCTCAAAACGGTCAACACCGAAGACGACCAGGAAAAGCGTATTTGTGCCGCGAAAGAGGCCCTCGAAAATCTGAAAGCCAGCGAGGAAGGATTCCCCATCAACAACGTCCTGGCGAAAGAGGCAATCCGTCTGGCAGAGGATGTCCTAAAAGAGCATAAGGTTCTTTCCGGCAAGCCCCTTGAATGGGATATGTCCATTATAGGCGACATCACGGAAACGGCTGAGAAAATCCTCAATGACGCCGGCATCCAAACTTGCTTCCCATTCTTTGCTGACGATGAGGTTCCGTGCGTCAATGCCAACGAATGTCATGCAAAAGCAGCTGGCAAATGCCCGTTCTGCACGCGAGACTCCAAGGATTGTGCTGGTGGGGAATGCGCCATGCAGCAAAATCCAGACCAGGGAAAGTTCGATTCGTATGACCTCGAATACCGGGGAGTCCGCTGCCTTGCGGTCAACTGGGAACAGCGACTTTTCATCTTCGAGGTCGATGGCGAGCGGATTCCTTTCCGCCAGCTCCAATATGTTGAGGTATCTGCTGATACAGACCATATCCGGCTGGTTATCGGTCAGTTCCTGAAGCTGCGCGAGCAGGAAAAGCTCCGAAACGCAAATGCCTGCCAGAGACTCCTTCAGAAATATCAAAAAGTCTTTGGCGAAATCATTTTCCCGGATGAATCGGGGGAAGGCCAATCGGATGCACGGCGAAAGGTTTATGCAAATCCGGCTGGCTGGATGTACTCCTATGACGGTTTGCGCTGGAGAACGGCACCTATGGATATCGGGAAAATCGCCTACGAGAACGCTATGTTCCGGCGAATCCCCGAGGGCATCATCGTTGGCGTGAACGAGGATGTAAAAAAAGCTCCAAAGGATTTTCTGTTCAGCATGAACAACGGCCTCAGCTGGACGCCTCTGCAAGAGGAAGGGTGCCCCTCTTCCTCTGTTTGGGTCTTCCACGGCCGGCATGATTGGGTATGGTTCCGGGCTCTTTAACTTTTCGTGTGGCTCATCCCACAAATAGTTGAAAAGCACAGACGCATGGATACATGTAACCTGCGGGCCGCCGCATGGGGAAGCACTGCCGGGTTCTCCCAGCCCGGCAGAATCACGGGAGCCACTGCACAGCATGCATTCAGTCAGGGGAAACATCACCCGCCACGGGGGCAACCCCGGAGGCGGAGTCTTACCGAAGGGCGTATACAAAGGTAAACCAAACTATTATTTTAATACGGAAGGAGAGCGCTTCCATTCAAGCAAGTGTGTTTTGCTTGCCCACCCCGCAGGTCTTGTGGTGGTGTGAACAATCAAAATCACACGGAAAGTTAGGAAGCCTGGTTCCGGCGGAAAAACTAAGTGCCGGAACAAATGCTTGCATTTCCCCGAAAAGTAGATACACTTAGAGTATCAAAGAAATCAAACGCGGATGCTGTGCTACGAAAACGACACGGCATCCGTGTTTTGTTGTTCTCTGGAAAGAGGACAGTCGCAAATCCCCTATTACGAATACGCTGCGGATATTCCGGCAGCGTACAGATGCATCGAAAATCCAGTGGTTTTGTTGGCCGCTGGACTCCATCCCCAAAGGGGCTGGATGCCGCATTATCGCTGTAAAAGGCGACGGTAGAAAGGGTATGACATATGTCTAACTCTATCAACAACCGCAATTCCTCCATCCGCATCGGCGGCGCTGGAAGCTACTCCGGAAGTTTTTGGGAAACCGCTCCGTCTGGGGCTGTTCCTGAAAATTTTCTGCGAGCAGGCTTTCGGTGCCAAGCTGCGGCCATTCTCACGCATGTCGCAGAGCATGATGACGCAGGGCGCGTCACCAAAGCTCATGGCGGTGCGGAGAATGTCGTTATCGGGGTCGATGACGCGAAACGCCTTTGGGTGTTTCGTGTTATCCCCGGTGACGAAGGCGTGAGCTGGTTCTACCAGTCCACGCCGGTTGTCCGGGCTCGGGCGTGCTTTGGGCACGTCGGGCCTGATGACGACCGCCTCGGCATCCTGCTGAAAACCGCTTCCGGGTCAACACATTGGGTGTTGCCTGGAGCGGTCAGCTGGGATGACAACGAAAACTGGTGGTAACGCCAGTTTTCACAGAGCGGCTTCCTCACGGGGGCCGCTCTTGTTTTTCCCCGAAAAACCCGTAAAATAAAATCATCAAAGAATCATACGCGGATATCGTACTACGAAAGTGGTGCGGTATCCGCGTTTTTCTTTGTGTACATAAAATCGGTAATTTTTGAAAAAAGGAGAAGTGAATTATGGAAAACTTGGGTTTAATTCCCACACACGATTGCGTACAGCGAATCTGCGAGGCGTTTCCGGAAGGCTGCGAAGTCGAACTCATCTGGATGGATGACGTCTATCACAAAATCCCCAGGGGGACACGAGGAAAAGTGGCTCGAGTGGATGCTATCGGAACGATTTTCGTCCACTGGGAAAACGGCTCAGGCCTGGGAGTTGTCTGGAATTCAGACATTGTTCGAAATGTGCAAACCGGTGTGGTCTCGAACACGCTTTGGGACGACGGAAATCCACCGAAGAATCTCTGAAGGTCGAAAAATGAGGAGGCGAAAAAAGTGAATAAACAAAGAACGGTTTTACCGAAAAAAATCATTATGAAAGATTCTGGCTGCATTAAGCAGTTCGAGATGTGGCGGCAGGAAGAATGGTGCATCGAAGGTGACGGAGAAGGGACTTATCTGAACTTCTATATCCCGACCGTATTTGATGTAGACAAAGCCTTCGGTCTGCATGTCAACACAGACGAAAACGATGATTACATCAATGTGTACCTGAACTGGTATCCGTATGCCGACAGAGTGGAGCTGGTGGTATGCTATATGGCTCCCGATACTGATGAAGCATACAGTGTGGAAATGGACGATGAGCAAATCGCCGAGCTGAAAGCAGTTCTCCCTGAAATCTGCAAAGCGGCCTATGGGGCAACGCCCTGCGAGCTCTGGTCCAAAGAAAACGAACATCTGTCGGAGGGCTGAAAGTGAAAAACAAAAACATGAGTGATGTAGCCTTGACTCTTGAACAACTGAGGGAGAAGAATGGGCAGCCAGTATACTGGGGAACAGCAAAGCAATGGTTTATTGTGCAACTCGCTCATCCGGATTTTGGAGATTGTGTAATCAATGCTGCGGGCTACTATTTGCCGCTTGAAAAAGCCGCATCGAGAAGATTTTATGCCCACCAACCCCTGCGCATCAGCCAGGAGAAGTGGGAAGCGTGCAAACTGTGTGGGCGACGGGAAGAAGTAGACCCATGTTATCAAAACGGATGCTTTAAGAAAAACGCTCCTCAGTGCGGCTATTCCTGTGACAAATTCTTGGAATGGCGGAAGGTTCAGGAGAGGCTGCGTGACGCAAAATTTTGCCCTGAATGTGGTCGGCCCCTCACGGACGAAGCCTGGGTGGAACTGCAAAAGAGATTGGAGGATTAAAAGTGAAATATCAGGACCTGAATCTGCGAAAAATCCGAGAAGACAATGGGCTGGATTTCGCCCACTTCACCTATCTGAGAGGAATGTGCTCCTGCTGCTTTTCGCCGTTGGAACTTCCGGCACGATATTGGCACAAGGGCATTAAACCGGCCAGCATGGATAACGTTCAGTACCTGCTTTTTAAAAATGCAGACAATGGCTCCGGCTGGGTTAAAAAGACTGATGAACTCAAAGATTATCAGTGCGTTTCTTGGGAGTTCCCGGAAACAAAGCTGGTACAGATTTGCAAAGACCTTCAGGAGCAGCTGGGAGATGAGTATGTTGTACTCGTTCCCGAAAGCAAAGACTTCTGCATCGTCATCATCAAGGCTTCTGAGAGCGACCTGCTCGCCACGGAGCTGAAGCGTGGTCATCATCATATCTTGGAAGAGTAAGATATGAATACGATTGAGGAGTCTATTACTGAACTGATTGAAGAGGGTGCAAAAAATTATGAAACTGTTTAGAGACCTGTCATGTGAAGAAGAATTCTATGCGCGCCAGCTCGCTGCGCTCCATTTCCCGGGCAGCCGGGAAAACTCCGGAACGCGCAATCCTGTTTTTCTCCTGCAACAAATGCGGGAGGCCTATTCGACCGAATCCCTCGAAGAGGCATATCCTCCCGAAGAGGGCGACCAGTTCGAATATGGAGACCTCTGCGGTAACTACCTTACCTTTGAGTCCCTGGATGAATTGGTAAAGCATCATCTGGAACTCGAAAAGAGGGAAGCGGAATTCGTTCCGCTGAAAGATGCGATGGAAAGCAAGGGGCTGAACGGGCAGCCTGTGTATGATGCTCTCGATTATGTCGAGAAATACGGTATCGACCCGGACGACATCACTTTCCGACGTCTGGATGGAAGCTGGGAAACCATGTCTATTCATTTCAGCCGGAAAGAAGCGACCCGCATGCGGCAGTCCCTGGATAACCACATTTTCCGTCCGGTAACGACCTACGCTATCGCCTCTGAGCCGTTTGGCCGAGAAAATAAGGAATACACTGCCCTGACCGGTCTGATTCGAAAAATCGGTGAGCAGTTGCTTCTGGAGGACGGGAAAAACATCGGTTGGCAGAGCGGATTCATCCTGTCGGAAAACCGTGTGTTGGACGAGTACCGAAATCGACCGGACCGGCCGTTCCTGCTTGCCAATTTTGAGGCTTATGTACCTGCTGAACTGAGCCGAGACGGGAAAGGCGCTGTTTGGCAAATCGACGTGTGGGCTGAAGGGCGTATTCACACGAGCGGGGACAAGTCGTTCCCGGTCGCAAAATTGTCCGTGAAAGCCTACATGGGCAACAACACGCCGGTCGAATTCCTGTATCCGTTCGAATGCGACGGCAGCGGGGAAGCCCTGAGAGCAGAAAAGGGCGAATCCGGGTTTAGCGGCAAGGAACGGCTGCTGCACTATTTGCGGTTTGCCGAAAAAATTGCCGTGGACTGATGTCAAAAAGAAACAGGAGGCAAGGCAAATGAACAGCATTCAGAAAAATTCGTTACTCAATATTCTCGCGGCCGCGCAGAATAGTGCGAAGCCTTTGAACGAAGATGATAAAAAGGCTCTTAAAGAGCTGGAGCGTCTTTGCGCTGAAGGGGCTGATGAAATGCGGTTGGTCGATTGTGCTGCCTACGAAGCTGCAAATATGTGGGGCATCTCGGATGTCTGGATTAGCGCGATGAGCGGTATGTGCCAGACGGATTTCCAAACGTTGGCCCCGAATGAAGCAGAACAGGTCGTAGACCAGGCATTCGAGACAATCGACTGGGATGAAGTCGAAAATGCCGCATGGAAAGCCGGCAGCGATGTTATCAACAACGCGGTAAACAATGTCATGGCCGATAAAGTCGGAAGATGAAAGCCATTATGGCAACTCCGGGGCAATCTCTAACGCTTTCCCCGAAAAGTAAAATATAATACTTCTATCAAAGAATTAAACGCAGATATTGTGTCACGGAAGTGATGCAGTATCTGCGTTTTTCTTTGTGTACATATCATCTGGAAATTTTGAAAAAAGGAGAAAAGACATGACTATCAAATCTTTTGTCAAAAAATGGAACGGTCAGAGCGTTCAGGACGACGGCGGCGTTGTAAGCCAGCAGTTCAGAATGTTTGCTCGCGATTTCCGCTCCACCGCCAAAACGGTTGCCAAAGAGTTGGGCGCCGAACTCGTTTCCTTTTCGGCTGGTCACTATGATGTGTCCGGATTCATCGAAAAAGGTGGAAAATATGCGTATTTCAGCTTTTCGGTTCCTCGCGGCGAGCGCCCGATGGACCTCTGTGAAGGCGGTTTTATGGGCAATGTTCTTGTCCGCACTGCTGCTGGACCGAAAGACTACACCGGCGGCTGGAACAACTTCTGTCCGATGGCCGAAATCAAGGAATTGATGGAACGGCTGTTTGACCAATAATCCAACATGTTAAGCCTAAACAGGAGAAGCAATATTTGCCCAATGGGCCGTAAATGACGAGAAAAAAGGCTTTTAATGGGGAGGAACTTTCTTCTTCCAAACTGGTTCTGATTGCATACCCGTCCAAGGCGAAAGCTGAGGACGGTTTTTACGAATCTTGCTTGCATGGTAAAAATAAGGTATAATTATTTGTAAAAAGTGGGGTGATGTTTCATGCCAATTCAGGCGTTCCACGGCAGCTCTGTTATTGTTGAAGTTCCGCAAATCAGAAAAACCGGGTATACAAAAGACTTCTCTTGGGGATTCTACTGCACGAAGAGCCATAAGCAAGCTATACGCTGGGCCTCCAGAAATTCGACGGGCTGCGTGAGCCAATATTCGTTCGTTGAACTTGATGGCCTGAAAGTTCTCCGATTCCCGGAAATGAGCGATGAGTGGCTCGATTTTATCGCCATGTGTCGAAGCGGAAAAGACCACGATTACGATATCGTAGAGGGTCCAATGGCCGATGATACTATCTGGAACTATGTAAACGATTTTCTGGCCGGCAACATCAGCCGCAAGGCGTTTTGGGCCCTCGCAGAATTCCGACATCCGACTCATCAAATTGTCTTTCATACCGAGAAGTCTCTGGCTTGCCTGAGATTTGAAGGGAGTGAGATTATTCATGGCAATCAATAAAGACGCTGTTTTTTACGTTTGCTCACTTGTAGAGTTCACAGCGCGAAAAACCAAAAACCATCGTTCTGCCATTGTTCAGGCGATGCAGGAAAAAGGAATCAAGCACTATCTTGAGTATGCCGATGTGAACCACTGTCTGCCTTTTGAACAAGTTTCAGATGAAGTGATTGCCCGGTATAATATTCCGATTGGAACATTCGATACAGTTTCTGAATGCAAATATGAGGTTCCGACTGCTACGGCTATCGGCAAAGTGTATCAGGAACTGGCTTTGGAGGAAAGCAAGAAGATGTCGGTCGCCAAGGCGATTCTCCATGTATTTTCGTCTTTTTTGAGCGATGCTATTTCAAACTTTAACTCGGACGTGTACTATCAAAACAGCAGCTACCTGCAAGCGTGCTACGACAGCGGTGCGCTGTTGGATTAAAAACCGGATAGCAAGTGTGACCCGCCCAGGATTTTCCCTGGGCGGGTTTTCTTTTCCACGCATCGCTAACGACTGCCCCGAAAAGTAGCATATAATATTCCCATCAAAGAATAAAACGCAGATACGGTGTCACGGAAGTGATGCAGTATCTGCGTTTTTCTTTGTGTACATATCCTTTGGAAATCTTGAAAAAGGAGAAGAGACATGACTGTCAAATCTTTTATCAAAAAATGGAACGGTTGGGGCATTCAAAAGCAAAATCGAAACAAAGTATGGGCCCGTATCGGCGTGTACCTTTCCGTAACCCCGGAAGAAATGGAAACCCTGATTCGCGGAAATTGCGATGAAAATCGCGAAATCATGGCCCGGCTCTTTTTGGATGGTCGAGTTGCTCTCGAAGGTGACAGCTATATCCCGGCGGTCTCGATTGACGACTACAACAAGGCCTACGGTACGGCGTATGAGAGCGACGATTACGACCTGAACACGGACCAGTCTTTGCCGCACAGCCATCAGCTGACCATCAAGTTCTGACATTTCATTACCCAAAATAAGGAGGCTATTCGTAATGGAAAATTCTCGAAAAAATCTCGCAAAAGAGCAGGCTGAGAGCTTGCTCGAATTTGTAAACGCATTCGGTGTGGACGAAAAAGCATTTGCCGTTACCATCTGCCGTGGGCACAAGACCCTGCAGCAGTCGGTGATGCGCCTGTTCGTAGCTATGGCCCGAGAGATGGCAGAAGTCACTCCGGACGCCCGCAACGAAGCGGCTGTACAGCTGGCAAAAGAAATCGCAGCGATTGCCGACAAGCATCCGCTGCCTTTCATCTGAGGAACGCATCTATGGTGAAAAACCGAGTATGCGTATCCGGTAAATAAAAAAGGAGAGATAAAAATGGTTTCCAACTTCAAAGATGAATTTCTGAAAATCTTCCGGGAAAACATCACCCGTGCTGGCTCTGATGAGCTGCTGTGGTGGATTGAGGACACGGACTTCTTCGCTGCTCCGGCCTCCACCCGCTTCCACGGCTCCTATGCCGGCGGCCTGTGCGAGCACAGCGTTCGTGTGTTTCACCGCCTGAAGCTGATGGCGAATGCCTTAGCGGCGGAAATCCCTGCGTACTCCGATGAGACCCTGGCTATTGTGGCCCTTTGCCATGACCTGTGCAAATGCCAGTTTTACAAGCCGGGCTATCGCAATGTCAAGGACGATGCTACCGGCCGCTGGGAGCGGGTGCCGGCCTTCACGGTCGAGGAAGCGTTCCCGTTCGGCGGGCATGGCTCTAAGAGCGTGTACCTGGTTCAGAAATTCCTGAAACTGACCGATGAGGAGGCTGTGGCTATCAACTGCCACATGGGGTTTGCCGACCAAAAGGATATGTCGTCTGTCTCCAAGGCATACGAGACCTATCCGCTCGCTTGGATGCTCCATGCGGCCGACGAGATGGCGACCTATATCGACAAAGTTTGAGATGTGGTCAAAATCATCAATAAAGATTTCGAAAACTGTGGAAGACTCTCACAAGAGTCTTCCACAGTTTTTAAGGAGGGCTTTATGTCCCAAACAAATAAATCCCCTGATGGGTTGAATTTTTATAACTGCTTTCGGCTACTGCGCAAGTGTGTGCAGGATGGTTTAATTCAGCTATCTCCTCGTGACCCAAACTGCATATTAGTGTAAAATGAAATGGGAGAAAAAGAATATGTACAGTATCAATCGAAAAGACGCTCTGTCCCTTCTGTCCCGACTGGATTTTGACGTTCTTCCTGAGAATGAGCAGAATGCTCTTCTCGACCTGGAACGGCTTTTCCAGGAACGGAAAGAACCCATTGAGACCCATCTGGCCGACCTGAACGGCTTTGATGCGTGTTCGGTATGGAAGGGGAAACAAGATGTACTGGAATTACTCCAGAACACCTGCTCGCAGGATATTTCCGGCCTCTCCGAAGAAAAGCTCAATACGATTGTGGAGAAAATCACTAAGACCGTTTCCTGGCTCGATGTGAAACGTGAAAGTGATATTGCTGGAAACGATGTCATCCTGAAGAAAATTAGCGAATATATCTGCAATCACCGTAACGAGCTGCTGCTCGACCGGGTGATTTCCGTATGCGAGACTGCCGGCTGGAAATGCGAACCCGATGAAGATATGGATGTTTTTGTTTCGCGCAATGACCTGGATGGCGACGAGTTTGGCCTGTACCTGGTCTGCCCCGACTACATCGACAATATCAACGAGTCTGCAAATGAATTTGACATCGCGAACTATCTCGAAAAGCGCCTGTCGGCAAAAAGCCCGGCCTATGCTGGAAAGAGTCCTGTCGAAATGGTGCGCCAGGCCCAAAAAGTCCAGTGTGCGCTGGCTGAGCTGGCAACCGAACTGAACAAGCTGCGCGACACAGAAGAATCTTAATTACGAACTGCGGCGGGTCTCAAACAAGGCCCGCCGCGATACATACCAGAGAATGTGGAGGATTAACCATGAAAAATATCAATCGAAAAAATGCACTGTCCCTTTTGTCCAAACTGGATTCCGCCTCACTTTCTTCCGGAGAGCACCAAGTTCTCATTGACCTGAAGATGCTGCTCCTGGAACGACAGGATTTGGAAGATGCCTGCATGGCGGACCTGAACAGCTATAAGGCGTGGACCGTCTGGGACGGTAAACAAGATGTTTTGGACCGGATGCACGTTGAATTCGACGGTGACATTACTCATTTGTCTGACGCTGACCTGGAGAAGGCGGCGGAATTTATTGTGGATGACTGTGTAGATTGGCGTATGCTGGACGATGCCTGCTGTGAGGCCGGAAATCAACGGATTGCGTCCGCGATTCAAGAATTCCTTGATGAAGACTCATCTCTGCTGCGGAAGCGTGTAGAAAATGTTGCCGAAGAGCTCTGTTGGAATATCGAAGACGAAGGCGATGGCTCTCTGCGCTTCTCTCAGGAAAGTCCCGCCGGGGAAGACTTCTCGTTCAGCGTATCGTCTGACGACCTGATTCGTCAGGTGCAGGAATACGCCAACGATTTCGATATTTCCGAGCATGTTACCATGTGGTTGGAAGCCCGTGGGCGCGTTTCTGGCGTTCCCGACGTAGTGACTCTGGTGGACGATGCCAAGGAGATTCAGGTCATGCTGGATGCGCTCGCTGAAAAACTTGGTGAGCTTTAATTGAAAACACCGCTGAGAACGGAAATAAAGTGGCGAAAAACAGGAGGAAGATATGGCAAATATCGGAGATACCGTCCGTGTCCGGTTCGATTTGAGTAAAATTGGCGGTATGGATGCGTTTCAGAGAAAGCTGCGGACTGTAAATCGGCCGGAATCGGTCGAGAAATACCCGATTGGACATGCTGTTGGCGTCGTTGTTGGGAAGGGGTACACTTATCCTTCTCCTGGGCGCCGGGAGTCATTTGCCATCGTCCAGTTTTCGGCAGGTCAGGTCGTCTGTGGGATATATGATGTCTCACGGACGTCTATCGCCGTTTCAATGGATGATGGACCAGATTTTTATGGAAAGAGAATTGTGGATATCAAAACTATCTGATAACAAAAAGGAGAGAATTGAATGGCTACACTGAAGATTGTTCCGAAGGAACATTGGGAGATTCTGAGAAAGTATCTTTGCGATGACGATGGGGAGTCGCCTGTTTTGCTCCCCGAAGACAATCTGAAGAAATTCTCCGAAGAAAATGCCGCGATTCTGCGGGAACATGACGGAAAGTATATTGAATATGATTTCGGGGGAGAGCCCGATGTCGTACTCGATATCATAAGAACTCCAGACTGTTATGCTGGAAGAGCCATTATGGCCCTTCTTGCAGGGGAGGAAGATGAACTGTGAAATACCAAGAGCTTAAAAAAATTCTGCGCAAAGCAGCAAAAGAAAAGCGAGTCGTCGATGCGTTTGTGACGTTCACCCCGGGCAGCTTCTTAAAAGCCTATACCCAGCTCGAACGCACATATCTGTTCACATCAAACAATAAGGCGTTTGCTTCGCCATCATGTAGCGGGTACTCCATTTTTGGAGACTGTATGGACGGCCAGGATTCGGGTGTTCGCCTGGAGCGGTATATGGCTGACGAAAAAGGCGGCAAGGACGGCTGGAAAATCGAGAACTGCGGTATCATCAAATACCAGCTTCTTTCGGCCCATGAGCGTGAGATGAGCGTTGTGGGGTATTACGATACTCTGAAGGATGCAAACCACGCTATGTGGCTCAAAATGGCCGACGCCGTACACTGCACATCCGAAGAGCTGTATGCGTTCATCAACGAGAATGAGCCGGCCGGTGAGTGCGGGTTTGGAAAAATGTCCGCGTGGGCAAATAATGCCGGCCCGGAAAATAGCAATGTGGATTGGAAAATTGCCCCATCTATATGGATGGGTCTGACGCCGTCATTTTTGAGGAGGCATGACAGCTGCGCGGGAAGCAGGAATACGGCACGCTCAACGAGTTTGTCGAAATTGGATAGCGGGAACTCATTGACACTATCGAAAAAATCTGCCCTCATTCCTTCGGGAATGGGGGCTTTTTTTGCGCTCTTGATTTTACCCGAAAAGTTCATACACTGAAAACATCAAAAACTTTATACAAGGAGAAATTCTGTATGGCCCCGGCGGATACTGGTGTGGAAGATGAACTGGCCGCTTTGAAAGCCGACATCAGCTAACAAAAAAACGAGGAGGAAAAATCATGAATTACTACACATCTACTGAAATTCTTTCTACGATTCTCGGTGCTTATATCAGCATTATCATGGTGGTGCTCATCGCATCCTTGCTGTTCGGAATCCTCTCCATCATCGGACACTGGCGAGTGTTTTCAAAAGCTGGGGAGCCTGCTTGGGGAGCAATCATTCCGTTCTTCAACTCGTATCTGTTGCACAAAATCACCTGGGGCAACGGTTGGGTTTTCCTCGCACCATTGCTGCTGAGCTTCTTCGGCGCCCTGACAATCGGGGATTGGTTCGGCGGATTCCTCAGCCTGCTGTCGCTTGTGTTCTCCTGCATCACCAGCTACAAACTGTCCGTAGCATTTGGAAAAGGGCTCGGCTTTGCGGTCGGCCTTATTCTACTGCCCTGGCTGTTTATCTGCATTCTGGCCTTTTCTGGCGCCCGATATCTGGGTGTGCCTCGGGACGGATTCTCCTATCAGGAGGTCCGCGAAAAGGTCCAGGGTCGCATGGACAACACCCATTTTGACAACTGAATCACGCAAAGTAAGCCCTCGGCCACTGGCCGGGGGCTTGTTTTTTGATTGTTTTGATTATTTGGTAAGGAACCGGAACCGGCACATATGGACAATAGAGGTCGCCAACGATGCAAAATAAGTCATTGCGGCAGCAGCCAATACGCGCTTGATGCCTTTCCGCTCTTTCTCATTCGCAATACAACCGCTCGACTCCAACGCGCCAATAGCGCGCCGGCTCGCATCCAGCTCCACGGGCAGGGTGATAAGCTGGAAAAAGGCCCAAAGACCGAACAGAACAGTGCCGGCAAGCACAAGCTGCTCCATACCCAAAGCGTGCCCGGTGACAACGGCAGGGACAGCAAGGCGCGTGCCCAAATTCGTAATGGGAACAGCGGCCTTTCGCAGAACCATGGGAAAATATTTCCGAACATGTTGTATGGCGTGACCGGCCTCATGAGCGGCAATTCCGGCCGCAGCGACCGAACAGGTATAGTAGGTCGCCTCGGACAGACAAAGCATCATGTTCAGAGGGTCATAATAATCGGTCATTTCACCCTTTACGACCCCAATTCGAACGTAATACAGGTTGTTCTCGTCGAGGATTTTCCTGGCGATTTCTGCGCCAGACATCCCAGTAGACGTGATTTTCTTATCATATTTCCGATATGCCAGCTTGAGACGAATTTTTGACCAGGCAGACAAAATCAGAGCAGGAATAAGAATATATGCAAAGGCGGGTTCAACGGCCATCGCCAAAAGTGTCGTAAACATAGCAGTCTCCTTTATTGACCGGGATTTTATTCGGCTTTTTTCAGCGTTTCGATGTGAGTAAGCGCACCAGCTCCGTGTCCGATGTCATCGTTTCCCCGAGCCGGTTTCAGGGCAGGGAAACCAGGTTCCGTCACCGGCTTGGGCGCACGCATCAGATAGCTGATATTGTCATTTGCGCGCAAACAGCCAGAAATACGGCCTAATTTGCGCAGGAAAGAGACCCGGCGGCTCCGCACAGACTTCCGAATGCGGATATGCTTGCGAGCCAGACGGGCGCGGCGGCGTGAGCTGAGAATCTTCTCAGCGTTTTTTCGATAATAATATACAGTGCTCAGAGGAATCCCAAGAATTTCGGAAATCTTTTTTGCGGATTTGCCAGCTTTATGCAGGCGAGCACACTCCATGTACAGCTTCTCTTTTTCATTTCGACGCTCAGCTGCTTTACACTTGCGGGTACGATTAGAAATACGAGTATCTTTGCCGGTCGCTTGGGCCAGATAATAGGCATGGGCAGGCTTTATCGTGCTTTTTCCGACGCGGATAAAAACCCTGCTTTCCTCTGCCGTCATGCTCAAACGCTCCATGATTGTATCGTTTTTCCAACGATAAGCGGTCTTTTGGCAAGCGCGGGCACAAGCAGCGACCTCAGACTTACGCAGAGGCTCGGCAAACTGGCTGTTGATTGCCGTAGCCTCCGCTAAAAGGTCGCACCCGTCTCCACGGCTCGTCTGAATGGTGCTCAAAATAATATTCAGAAAAGTGTTGCGGTATCCTCGAATATCCCCTTGGCGGCCATGCAGCCAGCCCATCAGGGCTCTAATGCGGGATGATGCTACATACGAAGTGCGTTTTTTTTGTTTCTCACCTTTCTTGACCGGGACATAGGGTTTGATAGCGAAATATTCCATCAGCTCATCAAGAGTTGTCCGTTCAGTGGTAGTCTCAATCACACAGGTTTTTTTGGCATTTTTGTTGTAGCTGCTGGGCATACGAAGCATACGAGCGGCGTCCACAGCCCGCCGGTCGGGCTCCCAACCGGCAAGTTCGTCTTCATATTCCAGGATTTCCTCAATATAGTCCAGCAGAGCTTGCTGAACACTATTCCAATCCTGAAGACGACTCTTATCCTCATGCTCGATAGGCCATACGAAATGAAACCCGGAGCCAGAATCCACAACAAAGGGCAGGGGAAGCCCATCATGCTTCATACGGGCCAAAATTAGCCCCCAAACCTTGCCTCGACAGATGCCATCATACAAACCTTTTTCACGGTCCAGGTCTACCCAGCAAGCACGAAGAGTGTGCAGAGTCTCGATGGAGCGATTCTTCCCCCAAAAGAGATTAGGGGTGTAAAAGAGCTCTTTAAGCCCAAAAGCATTCTGGGCAATGACGATATTCCACTTGTTGTACACGGCCTCTTCGCCAGGACAGTCCTTGCTTGCGATACCACGAGATGTTAAGCGAATAGAACTCTGCGGAGTGTCACAACGATACATGACCGGATAACCATTTTCCATCGCATATAACATCTGACGACCGCACTGGGACTCAGGTTTGCCGCCTGGATAAGCAATGAACTGCTTCAAAAAGAACTCCATCTCTACGCTACCCAAAGCCTGCCAGATATGACGCTGAACGTCAGCACCTTTTTTCTCATTAAGGCCAGCTTCCGCATCGAAAAGGGCCGGGCGAACTGCAACCATTTGCCAGTAGCTCATACGACAATCAAAATTGTGTGAGGTTCTCAGCTTCTGAGCCAATCTACGTTCTGTCTCAAAACTGCGAAAACCAGCCTTGACTCGCATGCGCGTATGAGGCCGCGCAGAAGCCGTTTGGCATTCAGCCACACGATTTTTCATTCCAATTTTGAGTTTCTTTTTCGTCATGGCTGCGTGCCTCCCGTTTGCTTGTTACCCTAATTATACCATAAAAATGAAAAATATTCAACAATGCTGCGGTTTCTGGCGTCTTCCCGGGAGCTTAACCATAAAGGCTTGGAATTTTCTAAAAAATGGCCGATATGTAAATATCTTTGCTCCACGCTTATCAGGCGCTGTTCGTCAACCCCACCCGCGAGGAAGAGCTACACAAGGGACGACACATTCCATCAAAGCATTAAAAACATGGAATAAATTGAAAAAATGTTAGTTATGTGGTATAATTAAGGAAAATATAGAGTAAAGGAGAAGACACTTTGTCACCAATTCGATACAGTTCGTGGGATAAGCTCCCGGAAGAATTCCGCGAGCGATATGCGGGTCAAAAAGACTCGGTCGAAGAATTGTACGCGCTTGGGTGTGAAATCTGCCAGAGACGCAAAGGGGATACTCCCTGGCGCCTGAAATTAAATCCGACAAAAGAGACATGGAAGATAGGAGAATCAACGAATTTCAAGGAAATCCTGAGCAAAAATCGACGGAGGCTCCAGATGGCGCGGCTGGACAACGGCGTATATGCCGGCAATCGCGCAGATACGGAATTGGCTCGGTCACGAGAAGAGGATGCCAACCGATTCGTCGAAAAACTTACGAATTCACTCCTGTTCATCCAACCGGAAGATATTCGTGTCGTTTGGCTTGATAACGGCGAACAACCCTACATTCGGTCAAAACTTCTGTTCGGAAAGAAGTGCAGGCAATATTCTCATGATATAGAGGAGAATCTCTTTGCTGAGGCCATGCGTTCAGATGCCCTGGGGAGCAGAATTGCCCATAAAATGGAATCTGCGTTGAACGAACCACCCATCATTCAGCTGATTCACGAGCTGTATGAAAGCGCAAAATCCCGGGTCGAAACGCCGGATATCGTTTGCCCAAACATTACTGAAGAAATTAAGCTGACCGTTTCGATGAAAAAGATGCCTTCGTTGGAGATGACGGTCAAGCTCATTGTCGGTCTATCAGTCGGCCGGGCGGAAACCATGCAGGTGCCGTTCTGTTTTGACCAAACGCAAAGCCTTGGCGAATTGGCCGAAAGCATCGTGCGGGCCTTCGATTTTTCGCCATGTTTCAAGAGAGCTCTCGCTGCCCCTGGTTCAAAACTCGAGGGGCGGATTTATGGGTGCTTATCCGATGTCCAAATCGGTAACAAAATGGCAGAAGTATGCTTTCTGAAGCCCGAGGCGCAGATGGTCGATGGGCGCTATGTCGTTGAACAAAAGAATGGTTCTGTGAGCGGCCTGGTTCTTGAAACTGGGATAGTGCTTGAAGTATTGGACTCTTCCGAAGAATCGTTTTTGAGCGCATGGAAAAAGCAAGCGAGAACAGACTCGGAAAGCGTCCTTACGATGCTGCAAGAGTCCGTTGCCGTTGCTCGTTATGGTCTGCATCTCAAAGCCACTCTCCGCTATTGCCCCAAAGTCTACCCATGGCAAAATGAGCCTGGATTCGAATGCAGAATATCGGTCTTTGACGGTGCAAAGGAATTTTTGCTCACAACCGATAAAATGCCAGACAATTCCTATACAGAGGCAAAGAGCTGCATCAGAGCCGCCCAAGACGCATTGAAAGCGGCAGAAGCGGGGGTGTTGAAATACGCCGTCCAGAACAATTTTTCCCAGATATATCTTGTAGGAGGTAAAGAAAAACTGAAAGCGGCATTGCTTAGTGTTATTCTGAGGCCAGATAAACGCCGGCGGAAGGACGAATTTACCCGAAAAGAAATCCTCGGGATGTTCGGATGTCGGTTCCCTGGAAAATATTCAGCACAAACAGTAAGCGGGGCCCTGACGGAGCTACTGACTGCCTATGGAAAGCAAAATGCATCGGAAGAATTTGCTGTCTTCGCGGGCCATCTGATGAAGGGAGACCATTTCGACCGCGCTCGCTATCACGTTATAGACGAAAAACTGGCGAAGGGGCTTCTTCGGGCGCTGGATAATTCGAGTTTTCAGTGGAGTGACATCGGCGACCTGAAAACTTCCGCCCGATTCCCGAAGTTTCGGAAACTGGCACTGGCAGTCAAATCATCCGAGGACGCTTTCTGGGTCATCGAGAACCTCTCGCTGCTTACCCGGGGCGATGCTGCGAACTTTCTGAAATCCGATGCATTCACTCATGTGGCCGAGCAACTGGATGGAACAGACCGCCTGCTGGCCTCTGTTATTGTCTGGGACTATCCTGGCTGCATTGAAATCGCAAAGAATCTCGAAAACGATGAGGAGGGAGAAGATTTTGCACATCAATCATTATTCGGCTGACGAAATCATCCAGCGTCTTGAGGCGCAGGGATATTTTGCAAACAAGAAAATCGCATATAGTGTCCTGAATGCTATCCGGCCGGGCGGAGCACCGCTGTTGGTCGAGGGAGACCCGGGCGTGGGTAAAACGAGCCTCGCAAAAGCGGTAGCCCAGATGCTGGACATTCCTCTGGTGAGAATCTCCTGCTATGAGGACATTACGGCGGACAAAATCCTTTATGACTACGATTACCAGCGCCAGTTGCTCGTTGTCTCCGCCTTGCGCGAGAAACTCAATGAGCAGGTAAAAAACATGGACCTCGGGGAAAGTATCCAGAAAATCGCTGGGCAGGCAGAGTTTTATGGCCGCGATTTCCTGCTTGACCGGCCCGTTCTGAAGGCTCTGACAATGCCGGGCCGGAAGGTGTTGCTTATCGACGAAATCGACAAGGCGGATACCGAAATTGAACATGCACTGTTGGAACTTCTTTCGGATTTCGCCATAACAATTCCCGAATATGGTGTCATCCAGTGCAAAGAAAAAGACCGGCCCATCGTGTTCCTGACCTCAAACAATTACCGCGAGCTGTCTTAGCCGATGCTGCGTCGGTGCTGCTACTTATACATCGAACACAAAAGCTACGAAGAAATCCTCGCCATCATTACTGCACGAGTGGATGCCTCCGATGAATTCCGCCAGCGGGTGGCAGCAGGCCTTGAGGCGTTGCAAAAGACGAACTTGAAGCACATGGTCTCCATTAGCGAGGGCATCGAGTGGGCCAGGAGCCTGCGTACCGTATTCGGTTGCGAGACGGCAGCGGATATTGAGGGCGCACTCCCATATGCCGTAGGAGCCCTGGCAAAAGACCGGGCGGATGAGAAGAAGATTCTCCACACTCTCAAGTCCGTCCCGGCTGCGGGGGTGTGATGCGGTGGGCAAAGCAGATTTGAAAATCCCAAGAGAATCCAACCCCGCCGGGGCTTATGTACAAGGACTGCTTCCTTTTGTCTGGGGACTCCGGGAATATGGGTTTACTCCGACCGCACAAGAAATCGAACAGGCGCTTTCTTCCGTTCGAGACATCACCGATGTGGAAGATGTGCTATACACGGCTCAATCTGCGTTGTGCCATAATAAAGAGCAGGCCGATGCGTTCGAAACACTATTCTGCCAGAAGTTCCTCGGATATAAGCAGGAGTATATTGGTGCAGAAACCCCGAAACGGCCCACCATGAGCGATGAGGCATTGGAGAGCCTGAAAAAGAACGCAGAACGCATCCGGCAGGACCTTTCCCGTGCAGAAGCGGATGAGGTAGACGCTGACGTTCTGAAGGCTGAATGGGAAGCGGCCCAGGAAAAGGCTGACCAGGCGAAGGTCGCTGTGGAACAGGCCAAGCATGCCATCCAAACAGCCATTGCCAACACAATCCGTTACAGCGACCGCAAATTTCTTGAAGTCCTTCAGCAAGGCCTTTCCGGTATCCAGAATGAAGAGGAGCGTACACAGATACGCAATGCCGTAGAAATGGCTATCGCACAGGCCAACGGCGCGGCGCTGGAAGAACTCAAAGTCCAGATGCTCAATAAGGCTTTGGATGCCCGGCGCCGGAAAGACAATCGGATGTACCGCACATACGCTCTGCTCTCGGCCGAAATGCAGAAAATTTCCTATCTACTCAAAAAGCTCTCTGCTGCATTGGAAAAAACGGAGGAGTTTGAACAGCTGGAAGGAGAGGTAAAAAGAGCAAAAGAAGAGTGGAAACCGCTACGCGCTGCGGCCGAACGGGCTTGGAAAGCATACGATTTGGCATTGGAACGGGAGAAAATGCGGCGCTCGGCGAAGGCTGAACTCAAGTCCATTGAGGGCAGAATTCGTAGTGCGATGCAGGAAAAAGAACGATATGAGGCATACCGGTCCAGCTTGATTCGGGGCGGCCCTTCTGTCAATCATCGCGAAATGTTCATCGGCGGGCACAACGCGGTACAACGAGAAGATGCGGTAGAGAGCCTCCTGAACAGCGATATCGCTATGCTCACGGCCGATGAAATTCAGACAATCTCCCTGTACATCCGAACCAATGCGAGAATATTTCAGCAGACGTTACGGAAAAATATGGCAGCGCATCAGAGGAAACGGCTTGACATCAAAAAGACCGTGGAAAAGTCTATGCGAACCGACGGAGATATTGCCCGGCTGTATTACAGAAAGCCCCGAGCTTCCAAAGCTCGCATTATCCTTTTGGCGGATATTTCCGGGTCCTGCCGGGCGAGTGCCAGCCTGACTTTGCATTTCATGGGATTGATGGGCCAGGTCTTCCCGGGTGGTTGCCATCCGTTTGTTTTCGTGAACCATCTTGTGCCGGTCGGACAGTTCTTCCGGGACGATAATGTGGAAACAGCCGTGCAGGCCATCAATGCATCCGTTCCTTCGCGGGGAATCTACTCGAATTATGGTACGCCTTTACACCAGCTGGTGACGGAGCACAGGGGTCTCATATCGAAAGACACAACGGTCATTCTGCTCGGAGATTGCCGCAATAACCTTTATGATACGGCCCAAAATCAGATGCGCTGGATGTGTGAGCACGCGCACCAGGTATCCGTGCTGGTGCCGGAAGAACAGGCCAAGTGGGGGACGGGCGACTCGATTGTGCCGGTGTATCAGGCGGCGGGAGCCGAGGCTGTGTGCGTACAGACGGCCCAACAACTGATTGAATTTTTGTTGAGCAAGTCAATAACCCACGACTGAAGTCGCGGGCTTGCCGAATGCGGCGAGGCCAAGGCTTCGGTCGTGCCCGCAAGGGTGTGTTGACTACCCTGTGCGCGTTAAGTCGCGCCCCGTTGCAGGCGAATCTTTTCCTTTGCAGAGCTGCCAATGCAAGAAACCGACACACAGACTTGGTTGGATAAAAACTTCCCGGAGTCCGCCGGCTCAAACTCAAAAGGCCGCTATAATCAAAGCGCAATTATCAAGGCCGCGACTTTGGACTTGGTAAATGCCTTTGTTAAAGATGAGCAAGAGAAAAACGGAGGAGATAGTCAATGTTAAACAATGTGCTTTCGCGCTGCATCCTTTGGATTATGGGGTGTCTACTGCTTAAAGAAACGTTCCGCAACATTCAAAAACGAATGGACAGCAAGTGGGCGTCATTTTTCAGAATCCTGGCTGCGGTGATGACTCTACTGGTTATCACAGGGCCATTTGGAATTCTCATCAAGGCCAGCACAACGATAGTATCAGAAACACAGTATCTTATTGTGGATGTTCAACTGGCAGAAAATAATTCCGGGCTGGAACTGGTAGTAATAAACGACGAAGGGACCGAGGCAAACATTACTCTGCGCACCCCGGGTATCCAACATAGCAGCGACGGTCACGACTGCCTCATGATACGCGAGTACATGTTGGGCGAAAAAAAGTACGCCATCGAATATTCACCGCAAAGCCAATTTGCAAAGTTGTTCAAAACATACCAGTTCCAAAACGAAATAAGGAGTAGTTTATGATAAAGTACAGGTGTTTGTTCCTGGGGGATTTTTACCGAAATCGACTGATTGATGGAAAATTGTATGATGACCATAATTTTTATAATTTTCAGATAGAAGTCATAATCCCAATAGACTATGACACGGAAGAGGAGGCCACACATTGTCCATGTTCTTTGCGGTTTGAACTTGATGATGATGGCCATGCCGTGCTGCGAATATATAGCGACTGGAAGCAAGGGATAGACAAAAACGGTGAATGGTTTGAACACGTTGACGGTAACATTATTGACACCATCAAATGGGAAGAACATTGGAAGTATAAAATATCAAAGAGCAAAGTTATCTCCAAAAATATGAAACTCGTTTGCGATGGCCTTACTGATTACGTGCCAGATGCAACACCTTGGGATGAACTTTTTGACATAGAAAATCAGCCCAAAGGATGGGTAAACACCGTTGAATCTTTGGCTTACGGTATTAGCATTGTTCAACAGAAACAAGAACAAGGCTGCGAGCCGGCATGAGAGGAGTAAAAAATGGGAGCAAAAAAGCACTATGGCTCTTCCGAAGAATACGAACAGAAACTGAAGCGGGTCATGGACCGGCTTGGGGTATCCGAATACCGTTACGATTGGAACCGGACAGAAACATATGTTGAGTTCTGCTATAAAGGCCAGTGGTATCACTTCGAAAACAATTTTGAAAAGTCTGCCAAGGCCTATGAGAAAACCCACAAAAAAATCTCCTACGTCTCTGACCTGTTTGCCCAAATCGTATTGGCGCTTGAAAGCCTCGCTCGTCTCACGGAGCAGGGGCTGTATGAGCTTTCCTACTGGATTGAAGGCATGAAGATGCTGCCGCCAGCTTCCTCTGTACCGGCCTGCTTTGCCGTGCTGGGATTCGACCATATTCCCAACACGGATGAAGAACTGAAACAGCGATTCCGTCAGCTTGTTAAAGTTGCACACCCGGATGGCGGTGGGAGCGAGGAGCAATTCCAGGTCCTCAAGCGAAACTATCTGGAGTGTCAGGCATACATGCTGGAAAAAAGCTGAGCGAAATAGTTAGCAACTGAGCCAAAATAACTAACACGAAAAAAGGGAGTGTGAGCAAAAATGTTTCCGTTCGCAAACATGGAAATTCGATTTGTACTTAATGGACACGACCACGTTGTCCCGCTATCCGATATTCAGACGACCGCTGTGATTGGAATACTCGGTCTGCAAGGCAGTGGCGACGGCAGCGCGTTGCGTTTCTCGGAGGAGCTGCGAAGGCGGTTTCGAGACGGGCTGCTTGAAGACGCACAAAGCGATGAGCCTGACGGGCTGGAGGAAATTTCGGTTATGAACCTTGAGGACAAAATCAGAAGCTGGCGGGAAAACGGCGTTGTTCATATCGACACAAGATTCAATCCTGAAGTTCAGGACATGCTCAGCATTATCATGGCAGCCAACCATGTCGATTGCGCTGTGGCGGCGGCTTCGGCAATTAACGAGAAGAACTGCCGGGCTATCGAAGAGACCGGCTGGAGCGTTATCGCCGTCCATCAGTGGGGACATGCGGAACCAAACCGGGTCTGGAACAAACTGGAAACCCCTGTATTCGACATATTCCTCTCCCAGGAACAGGTCGATTTTTTGATAAGCGCCTGCCGCGAGAGTATCCGCTGCGGCGGGGAAGGTGCGGAGGCAGACGGACTTGCGTTGCTCCTCATTTTCGAAATGTCGCGGCGTGGACGTCATATTTAAACCAATGCAAAGCCAGAGGGGAACGAAAGAAATGGCAAACATGCTTAACATAGGGTTCGGCAACACCGTCAACGTCAATCGGGTAATCGCTGTCGTCGGCCCGGAATCTGCACCAATCAAGCGTATTTTGCAAAAGGCGCAGGACAACGGAGTTCTGATTGATGCGACGTATGGCCGGCGTACCCGAGCCGTCATCATCATGGATTCGGACCATGTGGTGTTATCCGCTATCCAGCCCGAAACGATTACCGCCAGAACGAGCAACTGAAGGGACAAGCTACCACCTGCCCCGAAAAACACCGTATAATATTCCCATCAAAGAGTCAAATGCGGATATCGTGTCACGAAAGCGGTGCGGTGTCCGCATTTCTCTTTGCTTACATAGATGATTTTTGAGACCCGGCCAACTGCCGGGAGAAGGGAGTGTATTATGCTCGATGCTTATTTTGAGCGCATCAGGCCGCAGTATTCCGGCTATCAGGAACTGCACGTTCATACGGAAGGCTCATTCCGTGATGCGGTCAACACCGTTGCGGATGTCTTCGACACCGCAGAAGAACTGGGTCGCAAGGCAGTGGCTATCACGGACCACGGGAACTGGACCCGCCTGTTCGCCGCCCTGAAAGAGCGGACGAAACGGGAAAAGAAAATCCTCGAAACAGAACTTGCGGTTGCAGGCGCTGGGCAGGAGGATATCAAGCAGGCCCTCAAGGCTATGGGGCCCTTTGATTCCGTCCGGGAGCCGAACGAGAAAATGGTTCCGTTCGTGGAGAAATACGAGGACGCCTATGTGAACACCGCTCATAAGGCGGTTCAGTTCATCCCGGGCGTCGAGATGTACGAAGCGGCGCCGGTGGAAGGGGATGCCCACCGCTGGCACATCATCTTTTATGCAAAGGATTGGCAGGGAGCGAAGGCTCTGTTTCTTCTGTGCAATCTCGCTCAGCTGAACAAGCACAACGACCTACCTCGCTGCACGACCGAAACCATGCGGCTTTTCCTTGGAGAAGGCGCACCGGGACACGGTCATGTTATCGCGACATCTGCCTGTATTGGTGGCAAAATTCCGGCTACCCTGCTGAAACCCTATTACAATTCGCAGGCCCAGCAGGAGCTGTGTGAGAAAAAGGAGTCACTGACGCAGATTCCGGAGGAAACTCTCTGGGATGCCGAGGATTCTATCCTTGCGCTCACCGATAGTATCGCAGAGAAAAAAGCGGCGTATGCGCAGAAAAAGAAGCAGGCCAATCGGAAGTTCACCGCAACCCTGAAGCGTGCCCAGACCGCAATCGACAAGGCACTCACCAAATCCGGCGGCGTGGAAACAGATGCGGTGGCAGCTGCCCGGGCGAACCTTGCCAGCTTGCAGGTGGAAATCGCTCTTGCGGACCAGTGCCGCGCAGAACTTCCTGCACTTGAACGAGAAATCGCTGCTTTGAAAGAATCTCTGAAGGAAAAAAAGACTGCGCTGGAGGAGCTGGAGAAGCAGAACCGGCCGGCAGAACGAATCCAGGAGAAAATCGACGAACTGGCAGAAGAGGCAAAAGGGTTTGGCGATGTATTCGCACAGGCCAAGGCATTTGCGCTGGAGTACGAAACGATTCTGGGCAAGGGCAACTTTTTTCTTGAGCTTCAGGACCACGGCCTGATGACCGAATTCCTGACCCGTCAGCAAATCATTCGGATTTCCAAGGAAACTGGCATTCCACTCACTGCCGCAAACGATGTCCACTATAAGAATCCGGGAATGAAGCGCCGACGCGATATTGCTGCCGCACTCCGCTTCCCAAATCTGACAGTGGATGACGTAGCAAACCAGCAGGGGAACGACCAACTGTATTTCAAGTCCAATGCCCAAATGGAAGAGATGTTCCGGGACGTGCCGGAGGCCCTGGAAGGGCCGGCCAGAATCGCCGCTATGTGTAATGTGGTTTACCATAAGGCCATGCACCTGCCGGAATTCAAGGACGAAGGCGGCCTCGCTCCTGATGTCTACCTGCGGAAGATGACACTGGGAAATATCTCCCGTCGTTACCCTGATTATGATTCCTGGGAGGATTCCCGAAAGAAATCCTTCATGGACCGTATCGAGTACGAGCTGGGCGTCATCGACAAAATGGGGTATTCCAGTTATATCGACATCGTGGAGGATTTCATCAATTATTCCAAACGGAATTTTGGCGATGAATCCATTGGGCCTGGCCGTGGCTCCGGTGCCGGCAGCCTCGTCTGCTATCTGGTCGGCATCACCAACATCGACCCTCTTCGATACGACCTTATTTTTGAGCGATTCCTAAATCCAGAGCGTGTTTCTATGCCTGATATCGACACCGACCTATCACCAGAACATCGAGATAAGGTCATCGAGTATGTCGCTCAGCGATACGCTTACAAAGGCGATTATCCGGTTGAAGAGCTTCGCGGAACCGTGTGCTCCATCGTCACCGAGGGTGTCCTGGCCGCCAAAAGTGCCATCCGCCAGGTCGGTAAGGTAACTGGAGTATCACTGTTTGATTGCGACCGAATTGCCAAATTGGTTCCGGCCGTACCAAACATGACTCTGAAAAAGGCAATGGAAGAAAACGACAGGCTGAAAGCACTTTACGACACCGACCCGCAGGCGAAACGCCTTCTCGATGACGCGATGCTTGCTGAGGGCTTGCCTGTTCAGACTGGCGTGCATGCCGCCGGCGTCATCATCGCCGACAAACCGGTTTCTGAATACGCCCCGCTGTTCTGGAATGAATCCAAGAATGTATGGGTCATTCAATATGATATGGTAGCGTGTGAGTCAGATATCGGACTTCTCAAAATGGACTTCCTCGGTCTAAAAAACATTGACATTGCGATGCGGGCCAAGAAATTCATCCGCCAAACCAAAGGCGTGAATATCGACTTCGCCAGCATCAACAAAGCTGATGACCCCGAGGTTATCAGCGCCATTTATGCCAAGGGCGACACCGATGGAGTATTCCAGTTTGAATCTGGAGGCATGAAAAAGACGCTCAAGTCTTTTGCCCCTAAAACCATCGACGACGTGATTTTGCTTAATGCGGCATACCGGCCAGGTCCCATGCAATATATTCCCCAGGTGACGGACGTGAAGTTTGGCCGCAAAAAGGCAAATTACATTGTTCCGCAGATGGAATCCATTTTGGGTAACACCTACGGCTCGCCTATCTACCAGGAACAAATCCAAAAAATCTTTCACGAAATCGCCGGTTTTTCTCTCGGCGAGGCGGATATAATTCGTCGAGCAATGAGCAAAAAGCATCTTGACGAACTCGTTGCTGCCAAAGACAAATTCGCGGAAGGAATCCGCAAGCGCGGCGCCAAAGAAAACGACATCGCTGCATTCTGGGACCAACTGCTGGAATTTGCTTCTTATGCATTTAACAAATCTCACGCAGCAGCTTATTCGGTGATGTCCTACTACACCGCATGGCTGAAACACTACTATCCGGCTGAATTCATGGCATCTCTGCTGTCCTATTCCATCAAAGACGACGTCGCAAAGTATGTCGCCGATGCGAAGGGATACGGAATTACCGTGCTGGCGCCGGACGTCAACCGCTCCATCGTCTACACTGCTCCGACGAAAAATGGAGAAATCCGAATCGGTCTTGAGGGACTAAAGGATGTCAGTGTGGCAGCGGACAAGCTGGTAAAGGAGCGCAAGGCACGCGGCCCTTATAAAGACCTGCGCGACCTCATCCTGCGTTGCACGCTTATCGGCGTCGGTAAGAGCCCGTTGGAGAGCCTTGCGAAATCCGGCGCGCTTGACGGCATCCTGAAAGCGGAATCCCGCTCCCGCAGGCAAATGGTAGAGAACCTGCCGGAATATATCAGTGAGTGCCGGAAACGAATCAAGGCTGAACTGAAAGCCGATGAGACAGTCGCTTCGCTTCTCGAAAAGAACGCCGAACAGGCCAATGCTCGTCTGTATACCATGATTTCGTCCGACACAGCATTCGTTCTCACGGATGACGTGAAACTCGACGAATATGATGATAACGAACTGCTGAAACTCGAAAAGGACTTTGCCGGATACTATGTATCTGGCAGCCCGGTCGAAAAGTACGCAAACCTGATTGCAAATCAGGGGGCCAAACCGATTGCCGAAATCAGTGAAGCTGCTGAAGCCGTTGTCCTGGCCGGGTACATCTCGGATTTCAAAGAACTTCAGACGAAGAAGGACAAAAAGTCCATGTGTCGGTTTCTCCTTGAGGACACGACCGGGACGATTGAGGTCATCTGCTTTGCTTATGCGTACGCGCGTTTTGCCCCTCAGATGGGCGAAGGCGTTCTCGTTTGTCTGAAAGGCAGCGTAAAGCAGAAAAACTCTGATGAGGGCCCGGATTCCGAGCCGGAATTTGAATTCGTTGTCAGTTCCGCCCGAAAACTGCTTGCGTAAAAACATGCCCTCTCCACATAGGGGAGGGCCTTTTTGTCACCAAAAGGATAAGGCTTGTTCCTATAAGGGGGCGGGGCGTCGATTCCCCCTTTGCCGAGGGCTTTACGCTTTCGGCACGCTGAGAGCCGTAAGGCTGGGTCCGCCAGCAGGCTCGTCGAAGCAGAATTCCACGGTGTTCCCACCGTGGGAGTACGTCAAAATGCTGAAAATCAAAAAGGACGGAGATAAAATGAAAAATCACAAACAAATCTTTCTGCTCTATTCGTGCGATGCATGGAAAAGCAACGACAGTATGAAGCTGCTCACAGCTACTACCTCGACGACCCGGCTGCGCCGCTTCATCGAGTCCAAAATCATGAGCGGCGACATGCGCTACGCTGACAGTGGAGAAACTTACTGCGAAAAGAAGGCTGTCCAGCAGTTCTGCACTGATTGGAAAACCATCACCAGAGCTGGAATCAACAGCCAGCTTGACGAAGGCTTCATCGACTATGTGTATGATGGCGAGGAAATCTGAGCTGTTTAACTTTCAGAAAACAAAGAGGCAAAAAACCTCAGCGTAAGGCGTTGGACCTGCTCCGCGTGCGGCTGCACGCATGACAGGGACATCAACGCCGCAAACAATATTTTAAAGAAAGGTGTACAACCACACTGAAAGTTAGAAGCCCGATTTGGCTGAGTTCGTTCTCAAAGTCATTCGTACAAATCAAGGAGGCTAACGCCTGCCCCGAAAAGTACGTACAATAAATTACATCAAAGAATCGAATGCGGATGCTGTGTCACGAAAGTGATGCAGTGTCCGCATTTTCTTTGTTTACATAGATTCCCGGGTCAGGGGTTCCTCCCGGCAACAGTGCTTAATGGCGCTGAAGAAATATTTCGTACATACCAAAGACAAAAAGGAGTGTAAAAGATGGGTGAAATCGTTAATTTCGTTCGTCATAAAACTGCTGGCTGGGCCGGCGTCGTATATTTGGACAAGAAAGGCCAGAAACGTGTCAACAATGGCTGTTTCGATTGGCCGTTGACCCAAGAGCGAGAAGAAAAGCTGAGCGTCATCGAAAAAAACGGCGACGGGGTAAAGGCTTTTCTCGACCGGTTGGACGTCAACTGCGCCAATTTATTCACCAATATGAACTACGTGCGCGGCTTGATTCGCGTCGATGCTGCCAAGCGAGGAGGGGATTCCTGTGACCCGAGATGATTTCCAAATCCGTTTTTTTGACCGGCCAGATGGGCTTGTGTGCCGCATTCTGTATCACGGTCATCTTGTCGCTATGGCAGGCGGCCGGACGGAGGATATGCTGCGGCTGCGGAATCGAATGGCGGCAAAAGCAGAAAAGTGCATCATGGATATCCTGTCCGGGCAAAACAGAGCGTCTCTCGCTGTGATTCAACGGCTGGGGGTTAATTGAAAGTGAGGTAAAAGTATGGGTTGTTTTGATTTCGTATATGCCGATAATGGCATGAACACGAGGGGAGGCAAAGGCTTTCTGTATCTGTCGAACTGTTTCGCAAAGGCTGCCCGTCTGCAAAATCCGCTGCGCTTTTCCGAGTCGGATTGGTACGGCCGACTCAGCTGCCCGATTGGAAAGGACAAAACCTTGGTCGAACTGGATATCTACGCCATTTACGGTGCCATGCTGAACATGGCCGATGATGCATCTGCTCCTTTGAGCGAGCACTCGACTGTGGCTGCACGCTATGCGGAACTCATTCGTGAACGCAATTTTGACAGTGAGGAGTTGGAAAAACTGGAGGACAACCTTCGCTTTGATGGAATCGACTATTTCTTCTATATGCAGACGGCTTATTCAGCAGAGGAGAAAGTGACCGTCAAGGCTCTGAGCGGTCAGAATGCGAAAAGGGTTGTGCCCCAGTGTATGTTTGTCGGAACTATGCCGCTTCTCCTGAGTCGCAAAAAATTGCCTGCCGGGAAGGGCGACGACCTTTCCGACATTGCCCAGAATTGGGGATTCGTGACGGATTCCGACCCGAAACAGGGCTGCGGCATCACCCGAAATCACTACATGGTGTACCGACCGGGTGCAGAAAAGAGGCAGGGAAATGGCTGATAAATACTACTATTCTCTTGGCCTGGCCGGATACGAAATCCGGCCTATCCCGGACGATAACGACCATCTTCTGGCCCGCTTTCTCGTTATGGGGGAGGAGACAGAACATAAGGTACGCAAATACAAAATCCAGTACACCCCTGGCGGTCGAGCTTTCATTCGACCGGATAGACGGCGGGTATATCTGGATGAAGCCTACCGGGCTGGGTAACACCTACTACGGCATCCGCGTGAATAAATGAAAGAAAAACTGGAGGGGACATAATGAAAAACAAAACCAAAGAAACTGTGCGACAGTTTGTTGGAGTAAGCCCTGAATGGGAAGTGGCCGTTGTAAAAACGGCCACCGGATACGACGCTGTTTGCAAGCGGACCCAAGGTAACGAAGTCCAGTATGGGCATACCCTGTGTTCTTTCAAATACAAAAAAAATGCTGAAAAGGCCGCCAAACAGGCTATGGACATTCGAAATCAAATGCTTGCAAAGGCGTATCCTTAACGGCTGAGGTATTGAAACTTGATGTACTTCCATGGTGTTACCACCGTGGAAGCACAAACAAGAATGAAAAGGAGAGAACTATGAAATTCAGCGACCTTTCAGAAAAGGACCTGATGATGGCCTATAAAGGCTACAAAATGCTGAAAGAAACCGGAGCGGTCGGAAACAACGACTTCGGTGGAATTTTCCGTAAGGCAATCGACGAATACGGAATTCAAAATCCTGGCTTCGGGGTCATCAATGCAACCAATGAGCTGATGTTTGCCATCGCAGAAAAATGGGTGGCCGAACGGGAACTGGCAAATGGCATGCTGTCTCCCGGCGACACACTTTGGTATACCGATGAAGATACCGGTGGAATTGAACGGGCAGTTGTCTGTACAGTTCAGTATAAAGACGGAAAACTGTACAGTTTCTCCGCTGAGTTCCCGGACAGTGACGATTTCGACGAATTTGTTGGTTCGGCGCTGGGAAGCTGTTTCTTCCGTTCTGAAACACAGGCCAAGCTGCGCATAAGCCACCAGGAATAAGGTGAAGCCCATCTGATGACTGAAAGCCGGAAAAGCTAACGCTTTCCCCGAAAAGTGCCCTATAATATTTTTATCAAAGAATTAAATGCGGATACTGTGTCACGGAAGTGATGCGGTATCCGCATTTTCTTTGTTTACATAGATTCCCGGGTCAGGAATTCCTCCCGGCAACAGTGCTTAATGGCACTGATGAAATATTTCGTACATACTACCATCAAAAAAGGAGAGAAAACCATGAGTCATAATATTCAACATTATGATTATCCGGAAAATGTTGACCAGAAAAAGGTCTTTAGAGACTTAGCCAAATATGTCCAGCACGAGGCCTGGCAGGAAGGCGGGCATCTCAACGAAATCCGATGGCTTGATGCCAAGCCATTGCCGAGCCGCGATGATGCGGAGGAGTTCCTCAATAAGCACGACAAAGGCTGGTACGACTGCTTAGCTGTTCGGTATCTGGAGGCGGACCGTCACAATCCAACTCAGGCATACATCGCGCTTCTGGACCGACGGCGTAAGGCGTACGGGCGTTTTGCCACACTGAATGGAGAGCTCTATATTTCCACCATCAGTTCTGGGTATGTCGGCTGCAAGAACTGCGGTTCCAAAATGAACCGTGTTGCCATGCTGAAAGGAAGGGCTGCGCCAAACCGGTGCCCGGTCTGTGGCGCTGAATTGCACCCGGCATCTAAGCTGGAGCGTATTGAAAACGCAAGAAAGGCCGTTGATGAGATTGACCGGAAGCTGGCTGAAGAGGAACGTCGCATGGCGAAACGCAATGGGACAGTGCGCTGGCTCGTGAAAATCGAGTTCCACACCTAAAACCCGCAGAACATAGATGAGAATTTCTGAGAAAGAGGAGATGGCAATTATGTATTATTATGTAACCACTTACAGCTTCGATAACGACCGTCCGGTGCAAGGCCCCTTCGGCGACTTTGACGCTTGCTGGGATGCCATGCTCAAAGATGCAAAAAATGAATATCGCATTGATGTGGAAGAAGACGGATTCACCGCTGAGCTGCGCGAGGACCATGATGCGGGCGTTATCAATTTGGTAAGACTGGTTGATGACACCGATGATGATACCACTACCTGGTCAGCCATCGAGATTCCGGCCCATGGCCCGGCAAAGGTCTACAATGTGGTAGGCGCAACCATGGACTGCAAAAACGGAGCAATCTGCCCGACCCTTCACGGCGTATCTCTGGGTCTTTGTGATGCGCGGGATGTGATGCGTAAGGTGTATGAGAACGCTCTGCGGGAGCGGGGGCTTGAGGATAATGGCACATCTGATGAAGATGGCAATGCCATCCCCGGCGGCTACCACACAGACCGCGAGGCCGGCATTTATGACTATGCCGAGTTCGCAAACAACCAGTTGCTGGAGCTGGAAACCTTCGTTATCATCGAAGGCGTTCTTCAGGACGATGGGTTGAGCCAGGTTCCAAATGTTATCGGATGCAATGTGTATGTTGTTGGCCGCAAGCTGGCAAAAAACTCGCTCGGTCGTGTTCACGAAAAGAAGGAATTGGAAATCTTTGAGGCTTCCGTGTACGGTGTCACTCTGAACGCTGATGACGATTTCGTTTTGGCTGTTACCGAGGACCGTATGCTCGATGGCGAAGAAAGAAATCACTTTGGCCGTTGCGCAGAATATGTGTACGGCAAAGAGGCATTTCTGACGCTGCGTGAGGCGATGGCCCGCCGGGAAGAAGTCGCGCACAGCGAACACAAAATTTAATTGGGAGGAAATTATGTTTATTCTGAAATACCTCGAAAACAGCGATGCTGCCTGCACTTCGGAGGTCGAGCTTTTTGCCACTGAAGCAGAGGCGCATTCCAAAATGGAAACTCAATATGAGGCAACAGTCCGCTTGTTGGGCGGAAACTTCCTTTCGGAAGAACCCGCTGACGCTGACGAAGCCTCCTGCTGGTCTACCATCGGCAAAGAATATGCCTGTGTACAGGATGGAATCGACTCGTATCGTTGGGAAATCATCGAGGACGACCGTTTCGTCCCTCGAAGCGAAAACTAACAAATGGCTTTGGACAAAATGTGACCAAGAGGCCGCTTTCAGAATTTTCTTGAAAGCGGCCTCTTGGTTCGTTATGGAAAATGTGGTATAATTGAAACATTCGAAATTGCCTATGAGTCTGCTCAAATAAAATCAAAGAAAGGAAAGAGCCTCCGGTTGTGCAGTTACTGTGCGCCGGGGTGCTCCGGTTTTGAAGATATATGAATAAAAATGGCTTTAATAGCATCGACGACATTATTGCCGACGCAAACTACATCACGGAGAAAGCCCTTTTGTCGCTCTCGGCAATCCGTACGGAAAACGACAAGACCCGCTATCAGAAAAGAGGTTATCTTATTGGCTACACCTATGACGAGTGGGTCGAGAATTATCCGCAAATCCCCCGGGACAACGTATATTATGTTTGTGGCCTAAACGTGGGAACGGTGTACTACGACAAGAAGAATGTCGTATATCTGGACCTCCATATCTACGGTCGGCAGATAATGTTCCCGGGCGAGATGGATAACTACGAGGAAACGATTCTCCGTGCTATTCGTACACAGGAGGAGCACAGCAGAAAAGGCGAGTACGGCCACTTGTTCCTGGCGATGCCGGACGGCATCCGCATGGACGCCATGAACCATTTGCTTGACCTTGAGGGCCCAACTGAAAGGTTTTACGGAAATTTCATGGCTCAGTACGCCACTTCAAATTTCCTTTGTAAAAACATTTCCAAACGAGTGCTGAACGCCTTGGGAAAGAGTAAGTCGGATAAACAGAAGGCTGCCACACAGGAGCGGTTGGAATTACTGTACGGCGACAAGCCCGTCATCACCGTATACCGTGGCGAGGCCGACGGCTCTACCGATTACCAGAAAGCAATGTCTTGGACTCCGAACATCAATGTGGCGTATTTCTTTGCGACTCGGCTGGGGAAAAACGCTAAAATCCGAATTGGCAAACTGTATCGTAAGGATGTCCTTGAGTATTTCCCGGCAGACGGAGATGAAGGCGCCGAGGAAGAAATCATCACTATGCCTGGGAAGGTAAAGAACGTTCGCACTGAGTATCTACTGGATGCAGAAAGCGCTGAGATTATGAATTCTTTTAGCCAATTCAAAGATGAGTATATCTTCTGGCGAGAGGAGACTGCTCGGTTGCACGAAGACGCTAACAATTCGCTGAACGCCCACGATGCGCTGCATGCTGTCCGAGTGTTGTTCCTGAGCATGATTCTGGGCACCCATGAGAAACTCAACTTCAATGAGATGGAAGCTCTCTGTGCCGCTGCTGTGTACCATGACATCGGGCGCACACATGACGGTGATGAGCTGGACCACGGTCGGGCCGGTGCGGAATACTACCACAACGAGGCGATGGACGTCAGCCCCATTGCTGAGGCCGTAATCGAGCTGCACTGTGCCGAGAAAGAGGCCGTAGAGCAGGAGCTGGCGCGTCGTTTTTCTGGACGTGACCTCGAGTCAGCTCAGAAAATCCTCCGCGTTCTGGAGGACGCTGATGCTCTTGACCGAGTGCGGTTTGGACTTTTCGGCATGGGCTCTCGTGACGGTCTTGATGTTCGTCGGTTGCAATGCGACTTCGCTCGGAAACTGGTTCCGCTGGCAATGCAGTGCCTGCGCAGATTGTCGCTGGGGGGCTGAGGCTACCATCTGCCCCGAAAAGCAAATATAATATTCTTATCAAAGAATCAAACACGGATGTTGTGCTACGAAAGTGGCATGGCATCCGTGTTTTTCTTTGCGTACATAAAATCTGAGATAAGGAGAGATTTACAATGGATTATGCTGTAACTTATGAGGAACTGACGGATTTCATCGCAAAAAAGAAAGAGGAAATTGCGAACATCTGGACCGAGCGTGCAGTGTTCATCCGTTCGGAGCCGGAATTGCCTGCCGGAACCGTTATCGACCGTGAAAAATCCGTTCGTTGGAACGAGGAAGAAGTCTGGCACCGCAACAATTCCCGAAAAGGAAAGCTGGCTTCGTTCCAGGCAAAAATTAACGCCTGCAACAAAGCCATCAGCGAAAAAATCATCGAGTATATCCGTTCGGAGTACGAGTTTACCGAACCTGTCGCCCACATCGTCTTTAACGCTGCGTACGAACGTGGGCATTCGTGCGGATATGAAGAGGTTATCCATTATGCGCGGGAATATGCCGAGTTCACCGAACGACTTTTTACGGCAATGGACTTGCGCTGAAACGAAGTGGAGAAAAATCATGAGCAAAGAAAAATTTTTTGAGGCGACCATCCGTGTGCCGCTGGAGACGTTGCGACGGGCACATCGGAAAATCAGGATGACTGGTGATGAGCTGTACGCAAAATCCGGTCTGAAGAGAAACGAGAAGCTGCTGTCGCTCGATGTGAAGTTCGAAAACGGCTACTCGGCCGAAATCAACGCCTATCCAGGAGAGGGTGAACATACAGGCTTTGTCGAAATGATTCTCACAGATGCCGAAAGCGACGACCGCATTTGGGATACGGACGGCGAGAATATCCTGAGTCGGTTCGAGTTTTTGGAGGGCAATATGGCCTTCATCGTTAATGTGACACCCAAGGAGAAATATGTGCTGGTGAACCGGTCGGTATACGATGCTGAAGCCGACACCAACATTGTGGAGACAATAGCGGTGGACGATGATTGGTTGGCATACTATCTTCGGCAGAACGAGGACGCGCCAAAGGATACTCTCTGGGGCTTTCTGGAAGAGTATACGACCGAAGACGTGAATGCTTGGTATGACGCGGCTCTGCTGGAGGGCGCGGTTGCGTTTTCCTTCTCGATGCCTGGCCCTGCGCTCCGATTCGAATGGGCGATGGACGATGACTGGAAAGCTGAGGCCCTTTTGGAGACAATGGACAAGTTCGATTTCACCCCCCGGCAGATGCTGAATTATCTCCGAGGGAAAAAGGAGAGCACGGAATGAAATTCTTCTGTAATGGCCGCGAATGGGATACTGATGCGCCGGTTTATGTACTGGGATTCTGCATTAAAAACTGGTTTGCGGTTGACACACGGCGCAAAGATAATCTCCACAGCCCCAAAATGTTCGGCGTCGTCTGTCGAAAAGAGCGGATTTCCAACCTGAAAATCGCTCATGAGGCGGGCCGTAGCTGGGTCGAGGATTTTTTCGTGACTTCGAAAGATGGCTATGAACATCTGAACCGCTGTGACCATATTTTCGGAAAAAGCCCCAAGGAGGCCAAAAGACTGTACGAGGAGCTGTTCCAAGAAACGTTCCCGGAGGGCGAATAAATTTTCACAAAGGCCGTTCTTATAAGATATTGAGAGCGGCCTTTCGCTTTGGGTAATTTTATGGTATAATACAAAAGGGGTGATTTTGATGCGACCGCTGAATCCATATGTTCTTGACGGGGAAAACCAAAGAGTGTACCTGACATTGGGAGAGGCTTCCCCCGAGGACATTCATGAAACCGAAAAGGAGTGGCAGTCATACTGGGGAACGGGCTACCTGGAAGACCCGAGATTTCTTCGATACGCTGCCAAAACGTCCGAAAACGAGTTGGTTGGTCTGGCAGCATACGAAGTCTCAGAACAGTATGTTGCAGTATACATGCCCTACATCGAGGCTGCGCCGCACAGCAATCCGACGATTGTCGGAAAATCTGGTAAGCGGTATCATGGTATAGCCAAGATGTTTCTGGCCTTTGCGGTCAAATTATCTGCTGAGGCAGGGCTGCAAGGCGATGTGGTGTTTGAGGCCAAAACGCCGGAGCTTGCCGCGTACTACAAAAACGAGTTGGGCGCGTTGGCGCTGCCCTCTTGGGGCGGCCCGGAACGTTTTTTGATTTCTGACGAAGTGGCGCGTGAGCTCTTGTATGAATTCATTTGAGGTGGGGGTGAACTGAATGGCAGGCAAGATTGTTGGCTGTCCGCCTAAAAATATCCAGGAAGAATATTGGGAAGGACAGAGAAACAGCGAGTTGTGGTATAACATTTTCTTTGAAATTTGCCGCAAATACAATATCCAGTGGTCAAAAGCGACCGAAAAAGACCGCGATTTCGTAACCGAAATGACTCGCGTGACCTATCAGAACCGCATTGGCGTGCCGAAAGAACAGATTCATTTCTTTGGACCAAGAATTTGAACCCAGGCCACTCTCAGAGTTCTCTGAGGGTGGCTTATTTGCTTTTTTTGATGTTTTGTGGTATAATTAAGAAAAAATGAAGGGAGAACAAATATGACTTTTGCTGAATTACGGCCCGTGCTGCACACGGGAACGCTCGTCGAGATTGGTGGGCAAGGCGTGCCTGATGATAACAACCCCAATGTGTTTTCCGATAACATCGAACGGCTTCCCGAGGAACTGCTGAACATCATCGAAGGATACGAGGTTGTTGCCATCGACACCTCCGGCGTCGATGCCTATACGGTTCCTATCGAGTTGGCTGAGCTGCATCTCAACGAGTTGCCCGAGCATTTGCAGCACCTGCTGGACGAGTAACGCGCCATCATTCTGGAGTCACTTGGCTACCACTCGCCCCGAAAAACAAAGTATAATATTCCTGTAAAAGATTAAATGCAGATGTCGTGTCACGGAAGTGATGCGACATCTGCATTTTTCTTTGTAATCAAAGTACATAGGAGGAAGAAAAATGGAATTTCTGAGCAAAATCTACGACCAGGACGAGTTGTTCTACTGGTGCAACTGCCTCGGTGAAATCAATATGCCGGGAGAAAATGGGCATTTCATTATCCACAAACCGGAAGAACTTCCGCCCAAGTGCGCGGAGCTGTATGAGAAGTGTCAGAAAGAAGCCGGCCCCTGCCATCGGTATGTCGTTACGTTCCGTGGCCGTCCCGGTATGCTACTGACTGCGCTGCATGATGAAAGCTACTACTGTGATGCTGTGGACATCGAAGACAAACCTACTTCGGCAGATGATGTCCTCGTACACAAGTGCGTCATGGACTTGGCGGCTTTGCTGGTCCAGAGACGGTGCGAAAGCATGACGACCGATTTCCGGTTGGAAAACTGTTGTGTTCCCATTTTTGGCGAAAACACTGACCCGGCCGGACATGAGTTGTGTTTGTTTATTCCGGCCGAAGTTGCTCTTCGTGATATCGACAGAATTCAGGATGTTTTTCTGGAATACTGCTGGCGACATGAGGATGAGACGTACCTTCGCAATGTGACTATCGGATTTAGCCGCTGAAGGGGCTGTTTGAAAAGGAGAGGATTGAATGTGTTCGAAAAATTGTTAAACCTTGCGCGGGTAGGCAAACGTTTGTCTGCTGCTGGTAACAACCATGAAACCGCAATCAAAGACGAATTAGCTCTGCTGCTGAAATCTGACCCAAGTGTCCGGGAGCAGTTTGAGACCGCATATCGAAAACATGCATTGGAAAAAGTTTCGGACAATCTGTTTGAGGTCAGCGCACAGCAAGCAATGGCTGCAAGGCAGAACCCGCCTATCGACAGTCCGGAAACCGAAGAAATTATCGACCGTATCGTTGGGGAACTGTTGATGCAGACGCCCTGGTTTCGGTATGACGGGAAGACGGCCTCTCAGGGCGATACGTTGGCCCGGCCCAAAGATAAAGGCCTGCCATCCGTAACCCTTGATGAGTTGAAAAGAATCCCACCTGAAATCCGGCCGCAGCTGACGGGTCGGTATACTAAGTGCGATATTCCCGGCGAATCATATAAGATTTTGCTTGATGAATATGCCAGATACCTTCGCGCTCCCAATACGGTGCAGGGACGCCGGCTGTACAACATGTTCCGGCAGGGACTGGATATTCTTGACTTAGATGGCGTCACCTACGAAATAATTCGAATGAACCCGAATTCGATTGGGCGCTGGCTGCCGGCACTGGTGGATGCGGCAATGAAACAGGATTTCTTTCGTGTTCCTGCGACAACCGTCATCGAGGTTCCGATAACGCTTCTTCAGTTGACCCGCTGCGACTACAATGAGCTGACCACTTCCACGCTGGCCGTCCTGGACCGCTACTGCCAGGAAGCGTTTGGCTTAGACACCCAAAAAGAGTATTTTGTGAAGACCGGAACATATTCGTCCAAGTTCGATTTTCGCAACGCTCATGTACATGGGAAAAAAGAGGTCCAGGAGCTGGGCGAATATCTGCTGTTTATTCACTTCCTGGCCTGCCAGATGGCGTCCCCATTGAACAATAAGTCGATATACGGGGTATCCACAACAACCGAATGGGCCGTTCGTGAATTCATCCCCGATAAGGAAAACAATCCGACTATCTATATGGGTATGCCCCTGCATACGGAATATCGGGTGTTCGTCGATTTCGACGCGCAGAAGGTCATCGGCGTCAGCCCCTACTGGGAGCCCGAGACGATGAAAAAGCGTTTCGGGCATGAAGACGATGCGGATTCTCCCCACAAAATCCATGACTATGTAGTGTATAAAGCACACGAAGAGACTCTGATGCGGCGGTATCAAGAGAATGTGGATGCCGTATGCGTCCACATCGAAGCTATGCTGTCGGACATCCGGCTCTGCGGACAATGGAGTATCGACGTGATGCAGAACGGAGAAGATTTTTGGATTATCGACATGGCGTTGGCTCAAAACTCTGCGCTCATCGAGTGTGTCCCGAAGAACCTTCTCCGGCCGGCCCAAGAACGCTGGGTTCCCGCATTGGAAGATGCAGTGAAGGCGAACAGCTGATACCTGCCAAAACAGCACATTATATCTGTTTCAAGAACAAAACACGGATGTCGAGTTACGAAGTAGCACGACATCCGTGTTCCCTTTGTTTAAATCAATCGAGTACATAATTTCGATAATTAAGGAGTGACAAAAATGGCAAAAACTCGTTGTATTATTCTTACGAACGGTGACGCTGCGCGAATCCAGGAATACCTCTCGTTGGACATGAATAAAAAGCATGCGCAAAAAAACGGGAGTATGATTTCCCGTTCCGTACAATTCCCGGACGGGTTCTCCGTACGCCTGACCTGCTGCGGCGTACCGTCGGGAGTATCCTATGCAGAAGCAATTCTGTGTGACCCGAATGGGGAAGAAGTCATCAGCTCCGGTCCACAGAATAAAATCCTTGGCTACTGGCTGCTGCCGTTCGATGGCCGGGAGTATGCGCTTTCCGTTAGTGCAGAGTCTGTTCGAGAAGAACCCAGCCGGGATACCCAAATGAGGTTGCAAAGGCTGCGAGCGTACAGCCGGAAGACGTATCAAGACCTGAGCAAGCGGACCGAACGGCTGAAGCAGATGCGCTTTGCATGATGGCTATAACAGAGGAACGCGGTTGCGCTTCTCTGCAAGACGAAGTATAATTTAAAAACAACTGACAAAAAGAGGGGAGATAGCGCCATGAAAGCAAAAATCCTTTTTGAGAACGACAAATATCGCTATTTTGACAAGAATGGCGTTGAACTGCACGATGAAGACGTCATTGTGTGGGACAGCGGTAAAGAAGAAAAGGTCTATTTGACTACGCAAGGTCAGCTTGGAACCGATGCGACGAATCCTCATTGGATTGAGTCGGGACGAGCGATTGCCTGTGAGTATGGGGTCTACCCTTTAACGGAAAAAGACCTGAAAGAAATTTCGAAAAAAGCCTGATATAACATTGGCCCTCCACCTATACGGTGGAGGGATTTTTTGTTGCCGTGTGCGGGGCAAATGGCGTATAATAGGAAGAAAATGGAGAAGGGAGCGAACTTATGTCAAATTCATACGATAACCCAAACAACCCATATGACCCTCGCACAATTCGTGGTCGCCAACGTCTGGAGGAAAAAGAAAAAACAAAACAAATGTACATGGACGAACTGAATCGCGGCCAAAACAGCGGTGGTAACAGTGGAGGCGGCTGCGGCGGTTGTCTGAGCATATGTGGTGTGATTGCCGTTTTGGTGGTTATTGGAGCTATAATTGATATTATTGGCTCCATACTGCCGTACATTGCGGTTGCCGCTGCGGTAGTGGGCATATGGTTTCTCATACGATACGTCCGGAAAAAGAAGGGCGGCGAGAGGTCGGCCACTGTTGGAACTGAGAATGCGGAGCGTAATGGGACCGATACAAACAAAAATAGTTGATTTTGGCGCTGGGGTTCTCCTCGGCGCCTTTTTAAGGTCAATGAAACTCGACAAAAATGATAAAATGTGGTATAATTAGGGTAAAATTGAACACATAGAGAGGAGCGTGATGGAGTGAAGCAGGGAACAGTTAAGGCGAAAAATATGGACTCCTATTATGAGTGGTTGAGTGAACTATCGTTTGATGATGGGAAAAAGGTGAGCAGTAAGATGGAAGAAGCCATTAAGGCCCATCACCCGGAAAAGCTGACGACAGCAAGGCACAGCATGATTTTAGCGGAAAAGCGAGCCAGCCATCTTTTCGACATGGAAGGCGGTTGGGCATCGCATCCCGAAACGGAAACGCCGGGGTATAAATGGCCCCGGCATATCGCCAAAAGAATCGAAGAATTTCAACAGCTGTTTGGCTTCGCTCAGACATTCGGCCAGGAGGTGCAAGCTGCTGAATGGCAGGAAGAGTATGCCATCATATATATCGGCAACCCGCAGGCAAGCCTCTTTGTCGTTGACCCGGGTAAATATCTGGAGTTTCTGCCGGCTCGCTCGTATGAGGATATCAGTCCAGCAGAACTGAAGGCACAACTGCTGCCAGATGCACAAGCAAATAACCCTACTGCTGGCATCATTTCTGTTGATGGTAACATGACCACCACCGCCGGCCAGGCAAAGAATCGGCTTACAAAGACGGAAAAAGAGATGCAGGCGCTGGAGCACGAGATGGAAGATGTGCGAGGTGCAAAATCCGGCGAGCTGGCAGCCATGAGAGCGGAAATCGAGGCCATGAAATCTAAAATGGAAGCTCGCAAAGAGGAACTAATGGCAATTCTCCGGCAGAAGATGGATGAAATGGAAGCGCAAAAAGAAAAGCTGGAAGACCAAATTTACCTGCTCGATTCTCAAATCTTCGCTATTCGCTGCTATGCCGGTGAGACTGTCAACTTTGCAACCATTCGCACCGGCAAGCCGGCACCGGTCAGTGAACCGGTTGTGGTTCACCAGAAACTGCGCTTTCTGGATGAAGAACTCGGCAAGCTGGCGTCCTTGTATACCATCCAGTGGGAAGACCTGCATCTGTTTGAGGAGTTTCTGAAACACAGTCCTATCGCATTGGATACCTTTGCACCCAACCAACGGTGTATCGTCCTGGTAAGACTGAGCCGCACCGGAAAAGAGCTGGGACGTGATAACAGCGAGAATGGCACGTACCAGAACCTGCTGAAAGCATACGACTACTACCACGGCCAGACCATCGGTATTTTGATTCGTAATGGCGAAAATCTTTATCTTGGTTGGACGGATGATAATTATGTCAAAATCGACGACGATTTTGTCAACAACGTCGTCGATGCAACGACTGATGTGCCGTCAGACCGAGAGTTTGTATTTGAAAGCGAAAAGAAGCGCTACAAAGAGAATCAGCGGGCGAAAAAGAAAAAGGCTATGTCCGATATCCTATCACGGCTGTTTGTCGCCAATATCCTGCAAGGTATTGTGGACCACTCAGACCTCATGCCGTTGCCGGAAGGAACCCGTTTTGACCAGGAAAGTCCTTACATTCGCTATGCATTGGCGGATACCTGGCTTGATGACGGCCGTTTCGGCAACTTTACCAAAATCATCGAACGCTGCAACGCATTCGTGACCGCCGGGGATATGCTCCTGACTGTCCAGAAGCTGGTGCCGGAACATGATAGAGGATGGGGAAGCAATTCCTGGGCAAGGGCCGACCGGCCGTGGGAAAATTCTCGAGGAAGAGGAGAGGCAAACCGGACGCACGATTGCAGTGTGAGCGATTGCACCCTGTACCCGGTTAATCTGGTCGAATTTGATGAACCGGTAGAATATGCCGAATTCGAACAGAAGCATGGCACCCAGGGGTGGGTCGCTATGAGGGATGTCCGGGCCAGCTTTGAACGCAGAGCTGCCCGAAATCCTGATTATATGTCCGAGGTTCGCAATGTAGAATATCATACTGAGCCCGGACGTCGCCATGTTTTTGTGTCGGTCGAGAAAGAGGAGAACTGGCGTCGAAATGGCGTGCCGTATGAGCGACAGCCGCGCTCCAATTTTGAGCTGTATGAAGACGAATACATCAATCTGACCTACATGAATTCTGTATGGCTGAGCTGGGTCATCACACAGAAGAAGCTGGGTGGCTGGTGTATCGGCGGTAAAGAAGTGGATTATGCCTATGCCATCAAGTACCTCAAAACAGCGATGGATTTTATTCGCGACCGGGAAAAGGGGGAAAAGACTTTAATTGATGCGGTAGACCCTACTGTTTGCAGGGACCCCGAGTGGCCGTTGAAGCTGTCTGAATGGAAGCTGGAAAAGGGTGTGCGTTCTGTGACACCCTATCAGGCAAAGCGTTTTGCAAAGGCATATCAGAATAAAGTTTCCGAATAACCGCCCATTTCGCGCAATGATTTATAAAAACGGAGGAAAAAACAATGCCTGACAACGAACACCTTTTCCCACAGGAATCGTTCCAGCCAATTCTGGAACGGTCTATGGCACTGGATGGATTGCTCCCGACCGAAGAGGTTTGCCTTGCCTTCAAAGATATCAAAAAGGGTGAAATGAAAATACTAACGTGTTATGGCGACATCTACAAAATCGTGAACGCGATGCGTGATTATTCGAGACTCTTGCTGCTGACCTGTGATGCATGGGAACTGACGGGGTTCCACCGTGCGTTGTACGAATACCACGCCCAAAAGGCCAGGGAAATTGCCGATAAGTACCAGGCAGCTATCGGTTATGACTACGACAAAGCTCTGGAAAAATGCCGGAAGAAAAGAGCAAAGAACAAGGATGGCAGAGATAGCGATATAGGCGGTGAAGCCCTCGAGCTTTTGCTGCGCTGAAAGGAGGGGCAGTTTGTGAGATGTACTGACTGCTCCCACGACTTATCTGTGAAAGAGGACGGCTATGTCTACGTTCCTGCTCGGCGCCGCATCCGGCGCAGAATTTCCGCCAACAAACCATTATACCCCGCCTGTCGGTGGGTAAGTTAGAGTGGCGGTTCCTGGCCCCGATTGCTCGCTCTGTTCTGTTTTGTTCTGAGCGCCGCCCGAGCTACCGTGTTGCGTGTTGCGGTTGTCTTCCGGCGGGGCGGCTGTTGTTCCGAGGGAGGGAGCGGAGCGAGCAATCCCCCCCTGGCACAGGCTCCCACACACGCGGGAATCTGTACCAGGGGGTTCATGCTCAGTCTAACGACACTTCGTTCGTCGGTCGGTCGCTATCGCTTCGCACGGCATTAAAGCCGATAGCTGGCAATTCAGGCGCTTGCCAGCACTGGGAACTTACGGCCGAGGTCTCGCATCAGACGCCGCCAGTGGCATTACCCACGCCCCAGCACCCCCCACGCAGCCGGCGCACCGATAACAACCATCAGGACTACGGTCGGCAACACCGTAGCCGTCAGAACAGTCATTGGTACAACCGACACTCACGAGGACGGTCACACCACCGGCGATGGAACCGCCGGCTTCTTCTCTAAAACAAAGAAATGCGGCTCTAACCCGCGACACATGGACAATGACCTCCACGCTCGGTTGACTGGTCCGAGGCCAGTTTAGGGGCGCAAAAAAAACGCTCCCCAGATGCAAAACCTGGGGAGCGGAACTTGACTTTTCCTCTCGTCCTCTGTATAATATATACAAGGACTTTGGTCCATTCGACAGTTTGGTCTTGCATCTGTCGGGTGCTGTTCGGTGCGCTAACACTGAGCAGCTTTTTTTATTCTTTTCTGGTCCCGAGAAAAGGGGACGTGGGGTCTCCTCTCTTATGTTGTAGACCAGTATACGGACTTTTCGGGGAAAGAGAAGTCTTTCGAGACAGGGGGGGTGTTTTCTTTGACAGTGCTTCTGACTTTAAAACAATATAATTTGGTGCAAAAAATGCTGCCACCTATGGAAAAGCTGCATCAGAATGATTTTATTCCACTGTTCAGGCTAATTGCTGATGATTACCATATTGAAGACAAAGCCGCCGAAAGAGCAGCCGCAATCATAAGCAATATAAGCGTCATTGTTTCGTCTCCTCGCAAGGCAGCTCGGCTTTGCAGCTTGGCTTCAACGTGGTCATCGAAGGCCACAGTTGTTCAAGACGAGCCTTTTACGTACGAGGTGAAGCTGGAAGAGCCGGAAAGATGTTTGCTGGCACAAACACTGGATGCGTTTTCCCGCATTGTAATGGGGCAGATGCACATTCTGTTCGAAATCATGGATATTTCTGAAAGCACTCAAGAAAACCAACACGCTTTGGATATGTACCATGATGTCTACTGGTATGGGCAATATGGTGCAAAAGAGGCCCGTGACCTGTTGTTCCCGGTAATCAGAGACTTTGGGTGGAACGGGGGATATGGTATTGCAAGCAAAGAGGTGGCTGAAGACGCCCGGCTGGCATACCAGCTGGTCAAAGCTCTTCGCAGAGAATACGTCCTCCCCGTAACGGATGAACCGATTGCTCAGATAATTGAGAATCCCCAGCTCATGTGAGCAGGGGATTCTTTTTGTTGGCCCAAGCGATTTGTTGTGATATAATAAAGGTAAACGAAGAGGGGAGGGGATACAATGGACTGGTTACTGCTGAATAAAGACACGACTCTTCTGGAATTTCGTACAAAGACAGATGAATTTGGAGACACTCTGGCTGAGGAAATCCGGTGGCATTCCTCTCTTCGACCGATTGGATATAAGAGTTTGGAATCCTTTTTGTATGGGCGGCGCGCCCCGAAGCATCGTAAGCACATTGAACGATTGCTGGAGCAGTACGGTTGCCGGACGCTGGATGGATTTTTGCACGTCAGCCGTGCGCTTTCCCTCAACGATACTTTTTGGGTAAAAGAATCCAGTTCCAGCTTGCAATGGGCAGATGTATCGTTGTACCGTAAGGACTTCGATGAGCTGATTGCTGAAGCAGCTCTGAATGGTTCCGCAAGCGAAGGGAGCATGTCCTCTACGTCTCCGGAATTTTCGACAGATGGATATTACGCGAAATGCTGGAAGCGCGAATCGGAAGGAATCCTCCTGTATAAAGCAGGCAGTGCCACATTCGAACTGGAACCGCTTTCAGAGTTTCTTGCGTCACAACTCGCTTCTATCCTTTGCCCGGGAGCTGTGCAATATGATATAAAGTTTCATCATGGACGGCTTGTGTCTACCTGTCCGCTTTTCACCACAGAAAACATCGGACTTGCAAAAATGTCTGCTATTCTGCCACAAGAGCGTACGATTAGCGGGTTGCTCAGCTATTTCGAATCTATCGGTTCGGAAGAAGCCTTCCGACGAATGATGATTCTGGATGCTATCATCTTAAATATAGACCGACATCTGGGAAACTTTGGGGTACTCTTTGACACTGGTACTATGCAAGTTCTGTCGATGGCCCCGGTATATGATAACAACCGTAGTCTGTTGTTCGACTTAGATGCAGACCAGCTTGCTCATGCAGAACGGTTTATTCCTCGTCTTGCCCCACGTTTTGGCGTGGATTTTTTGACGGTTGCTAAGGCCATGATGAATGACCGGATTCGAAGTGACCTGCGTAACCTGAAAGGGTATGCGTTTCGACCGCACCCAACGATTGAAGTGCCTGATAACAGAATCGAAATGCTGAGCCAGATTGTTCGCGAGAGAATACAAAGGCTTCTCGAAAATCAAGAGCAAGAGGGTGAATTCTGATGAACCAAAATGAAATTGAGGGATATGGTATCCAGCGATACCCTGATGATGCAAACCTCGTCAAAGTTTGCACAGTCCTTCGTGTTGGTGAACAGCAGAAACAGATTGCCAAAATGTATAAAGTACGATATACGCCTGGTGGGCGTCCGTTTGTAAGCCCGGATTATCACCGCATTTATATTGATGAACTTTTTGCAGATTGAGAGCGATGAACCAAGAAAAAACCAAAACTGCCCGATGGCCTATACAGCCTCGGGCAGTTTTTGCATTTCAAATTATTAAAAAGCGGGAGCCGTCCATACGCGCCATTCGATGTCGCTAAGACGCTTGTTCATCTCAGCCATCTGCTGCATCATAGCACTGTAACCAGCTTCAATATTCCACCGATGAATTTGTTCTTCTGTCTGGAGCATAGCTTCTTTTAGGCCATCAGCGCGACCGGTCAAAACAGATTCCAGTATGTACTCACTTGCCGCAGGAAAATGGTATTTGTTAGGAAGGATAGAGAGCGTTTCAAGATTTTCCCGAATAATTGCATCTCCAGCTCCATTTTCTTGCTGGATTATGTTTTGTGTCGTTGTCATTTTTCTGTAGGTTTGCGGTTGCTCATGCTCGCTCAGTTGATAGAATGGAGTAAAAATGGTATAATTAGCGTTACGCAAATTATCGAACGGCGCATTTTACCCGTTCTGCCTTCCGTTTAATTTTCCGGGGTCAAAACGGCTTGCAATGTGTTTGTTATCAAGTTTCTTCCCGTTCGTATATTCGTTCGATAGAGGGAACGGACGAACGAAACGGCTTCTTGGGCATAAAGATAACCAAGAAAAAAATTCTTTTGTACACAAATTTGCAATCCGTGCTATTTTGTGGTATAATTAGGGTATAGAGAACGAAAGCTGCTCTCAAAACTTTTGGATAAATATAAGGAGGACATTTTTATGAAACTGAAGAAAATCGCAGCGTCCGTCGTGGCTGCCGCGATGGCTGTGAGCCTGACCGCTTGCGGCGTCAATGTGACCGGTGTTGACGTGCCGGAGAACATCGAGCTGGCCGTTGGCGAAACTGCAAAGCTGGATGTGAGCTTCCTCGGGGACGAGGGTGCTGCACAGGATAAGCTGGATGAGGCCGGCGGCAAGCTGGAGCTGGTCTGGGCATCCAGCGATGAGGAAGTCGTTACCGTTACCGACGGTGAGCTGAAAGCGGTGGCTGCTGGTGAGGCAGAGGTTACTGTAAGCGCAAACGACGGCACTCTTACCGACGTGTGCAAGGTCGTTGTTACCATCCCCGTTGAGGGCATTGAGGTTCCTGAAACCCTGGAGCTGGTTCTGGGCGAAAAGGACTCCGCCGAGATTGGCGCAAAGCTCCTGCCTGAAGGTGCGACGGGCGCAACTCTGACCTATGTTTCCAGCGATGAAAAAATCGCTACGGTCGATGAGAACGGCAAAGTAACTGCCGTGGGCGTTGGCGAGTGTGTCATCACTACCATCGGCACCCTGGAGAAGTCCGGTGATACCATCAAAGAGGATACTTCCACTGCTGTTTCTGAGCCTGTGAGCGAGAACAGTGAGAGTAAAAGCGCTTCCACTTCTTCTCAGGCTTCCAGCACTCCCAAGTCTACTGCGCGGCCTACCGACAATTCTCAGACTGTAACTGGTGATACCAAAGTTACCGTAACTCAGCCTGAACAGTCTGCTGGCAACAGTGGCAACAGCAACTCTGGCAATACCAATTCCGACAAGAACAACGGCTCTACCGCTACTGGCGGTAGCAACGTAAGCGGTGGCAATGGCGGCAATGTAACCCCGCCTTCCAACAACGGTGGCTCGACCGGCGGCAATACTACCCCGCCTGCGCCGACTCAGCCCGACCC
>ENA-ORTM01000082-ORTM01000082.1-human-gut-metagenome-genome-assembly--contig:-NODE-82-length-109053-cov-5.239069_pt1 | contig 109053 bp, 103 predicted proteins | sample MGYA00241909_ERZ509182 | MGnify/ENA primary metagenome ERZ509182 (study PRJEB26280, sample SAMEA2338855) | human gut metagenome | biome: human gut; feature: human-associated habitat; material: faeces...
CGAGTAGAAACTAGATTTTGTAACAACTAGATAATAATTGATTTATGGAACTGCCTTGTCAGGCAACTGGCAGGGCAGTATGATTGAAAGGGAAAGAACACGATGGTAAAAAAGAAAAGTATCTGTATAGGACAAAAAATCAAAAAAGTCCCTGCAGATACTTTTCTGGTTTATCAGAAAAAAGTTTTGTCATTCTATAGAAAACAGAATTAGGATTTTGGGAAAAAGAAGGACAATAAAATTTTAATTGCATAGATAATCAACAGAAATTAATAAAAAATTGAAAAATTAATAAAAAAATTGAAAAATATAGCAGAAAAAAAGTGTTTTAAAGATTAAGTTTGTGCACCAATCTTGCTGAAAATATAGTATAATAGCCCATATAGAAAGGGGTGGGCAAAATGACACGAGAAGAAAAATTACAACGTGCGTCTCAAATCATCAAAGAAAGTAAATATCTGGTGTGTCTCCTTGGAATGAGGGTGAGTTATCAAAGTGGATGTACGAACATAGGGGAGCCGGAGGATGCTTATGATATCGAGAGTCGATATGGGTATTCTCCAGAAGAATTGTTTAGTGCAGCGTTTTACAACACCAGACCATCTCAGTTTTATGAATTTTATAAAAATGAAGTTCTCAGCAAAAGAGGTAGAATAAATGAGGGTTTAAAACTGCTTGGTCAACTGGAAGAGATGGGAATTTTAAAATCAATTGTAACAAGAGACATTTACTCTTTGCCAAAACGTGCAGGATGTAAAAATGTACTGGAAATCCATGGAAGCATTTATCGAAATATTTGTCCAAGATGCAGGAAAAAATATCCGTTGAAAGCTTTGCAGGAAAGAGAAAGAAGTGGACTTCCATATTGTGAAAAGTGCGGTTCGATTATCCGTCCGGAAATTTACCTAAAAGGGGAGATGATAGATAATCGTCTGCTTACAAAAGCAGTAGATGAGGTTTCAAGTGCAGATGTTCTGCTGATGCTGGGCTGCTCGATGCGTTCTGAGCTGGGAAGTATGTTTACGAAGTACTTTAAGGGGGAAAAGATTATTCTGATGAATGATCAGGACCATTTTGCAGATGGAAAGGCAGATTTGGTTATCGATGGAAAAGCGATGGATTTGATGAAAGGACTTAGAACTTATATGGTTCCGGATAGTTGAATTTAAGCAGGAAGATCGGTTACTTACAGTCGAGTAGTTCACATGGGCATGCGTTTGCATAAATGAAAAACATTACATAAAAAAATAAAAAAAGAAATACTTTACAAAGTGTAATGCAGGAGATATAATAAGGAATGTATTTTGATTATCTGGAGGAGATAGAGATATGATAGAGAAAAAGATGGAATTATTAGAAGAAGAAAATGACCGTTTAAAAAAAGAGATAGAAGATTTAAGAGAAGCTTGTAAAGTTCAGGAACAGACAATTTCAAAGTTATGGAATGCTTATGTTCAGTTAGAAGAGAAAGTAAATGATAAGTAAAAATCAATAAGCAGAGAACAGAAATAAAAAAAGGTTATCACCGCAGAAGTACGGTGGTAACCTTTTTTGTTAGATAAAAATCCTTAATTTTAAAGGAGTTCTTAGAATTTACCAGCTTTAGCAGCTTCTTCTACGGCTACAGCTACGGCTACAGTCATACCAACCATTGGGTTGTTACCGGCACCGATTAATCCCATCATTTCTACGTGAGCCGGTACAGAAGAAGAACCAGCAAACTGAGCATCAGAATGCATACGTCCAAGTGTATCAGTCATACCGTAAGAAGCAGGACCTGCTGCCATGTTGTCTGGGTGAAGAGTACGTCCTGTACCACCGCCAGAAGCAACGGAGAAGTATTTTTTACCAGCTTCGATACGTTCTTTTTTGTAAGTACCTGCAACTGGATGCTGGAATCTTGTCGGGTTAGTAGAGTTACCTGTGATAGAAACATCAACGTCTTCTTTCCACATGATAGCAACACCTTCACGAACATCATTTGCACCGTAGCAGTTAACTTTTGCACGAAGTCCTGTAGAATAAGGTTTTCTGAATACTTCTTTTAATTCGCCTGTATAGTAATCATATTCTGTTTCAACATAAGTAAATCCGTTGATACGTGCAATAATCTGAGCAGCATCTTTTCCAAGACCGTTTAAGATAACACGCAGAGGCTCTTTACGAACTTTGTTTGCTTTTTCAGCGATACCGATAGCACCTTCAGCAGCAGCGAAAGATTCGTGACCAGCTAAGAATGCGAAACATTTTGTATCTTCTTCAAGAAGCATTTTTCCTAAGTTACCATGTCCAAGACCTACTTTACGCTGGTCAGCAACAGAACCAGGAATACAGAAAGACTGAAGACCTTCGCCGATTGCAGCAGCAGCGTCAGCAGCTTTTCTGCAACCTTTTTTGATTGCGATAGCAGCGCCTACTGTGTAAGCCCATTTAGCATTTTCGAAGCAGATAGGCTGAATGCCTTCTACCATTTTGTAAACATCAAGACCTGCAGCTTTTGTTACTTCTGCAGCTTCTTCAATGGTATTGATACCGTATTTGTTCAGAGCAGCAAGAACTTGCTTCTCTCTTCTTTCATATGATTCAAATAAAGCCATTAATTTATCCTCCTATTCTTTCTATGACAGTCGCAGTGATAAAAAATTATGTAATCAGTCGTCAGAAATTATTCTTTTCTTGGGTCGATGATTCTCACTGCATCGTCAACACGGCCATACTGTCCCTGAGCTTTTTCAAATGCAGTATTTGCATCATCACCAGCTTTGATGAAGTCCATCATTTTACCGAAGTTGATGAATTTGTATCCAATGATTTCATCGTCTTCGTCAAGAGCAACACCTGTTACATAACCGTCTGTCATTTCCAGATAACGAGGTCCTTTTGCAAGAGTTCCGTACATAGTACCAACCTGAGAACGAAGACCTTTACCTAAATCTTCAAGACCGGCACCGATTGTCAGACCATTTTCAGAGAAAGCACTCTGGCTTCTTCCGTATACAATCTGTAAGAACAGTTCTCTCATAGCTGTGTTAATTGCATCACATACAAGGTCTGTGTTCAGAGCTTCAAGAATTGTTCTTCCTGGTAAAATTTCAGATGCCATAGCTGCGGAATGAGTCATACCTGAACATCCGATTGTTTCAACTAAAGCTTCCTGGATAATACCATCTTTTACATTTAAGGTTAATTTACATGTACCCTGCTGAGGAGCACACCAGCCTATACCATGAGTAAAACCTGAGATGTCTTTGATTTCTTTTGCTTTTACCCATTTTGCTTCTTCTGGGATTGGAGCTGCGCCGTGGTTTACACCCTGATGTACCGGACACATTGTTTCTACTTCGTGTGAATAAATCATTTTAAAACTCCTTTCAAGAATATATAATTCAAGTGCGTTAGAAATTTAACGTCCTATTCTTCATTATTGTCTCATAAAAAGATAAAAAAATCCAGATCTATTTCAAAAAAAATTGAATCCAGAAAATTTAAACAATGAAAATGGTAACATAGTTGAGTTTGGAAAATAAAAATGGTATGATGAAAATAAAATAAAACTGCATGAAAAAGGCAGAGAAAGAAGGCAAAAATGAGAGTGGCAAACTATTGGGAGGGAAAGCATTATGCATTTTTCTGTAATAAAGAATGTGAATTTTTTCCATGTCATCAGACGAAACATCCGGAAAAATTCAATTGTCTGTTCTGTTATTGTCCCCTGTACGCATTAGGAGATAAATGTGGAGGAAATTTCCAGTTTACGAGAGATGGAATCAAAGACTGCAGTAACTGTGCGCTTCCGCATAATCCGGATAATTATGGATATATAACCGGAAAATATCAGGAAATTATGGAAATTGTAAAGCAGAATGCGGATTTAAAAGAAGAAAAATAAGAAAAACAGGTTACAAAAACCAAAATGATTGATGGAAGAAATAAGATGGTTTGGACTTCCAAAATTTCGTATATCAAGGTATAATAGGACAACAGAAAAATGTAAAAAACTGTCTCTCAAGAAGAAACAGAGACAGTAAAAAATAAGATGTATGAAAGAAAATGGGAGGGCAAAGATGTATCAGGCATTACTTTTTGATTTGGATGGAACATTGACAGCATCAGGAGAGGGAATTACAAAATCCATTCAGTATGCATTAAGAAAAATGGGGTATGAATCTCTTGCGGAAGATTTGAAAAAATTAGAAATTTTTGTTGGACCACCGCTTTTAGAACAGTTAATGGAATACTGTCAGATTGAGGAATCAGAAGCAGAACAGGGCGTTGCCTACTATAGAGAACGTTACAATGTGGTTGGATATTATGAGAATAAACCTTATAAGGGGATTCGCAAGCTTCTGCCAAAATTAAAGAAAAAAGGCTACAAACTGGCAGTTGCTTCTTCCAAACCACAAGGCATGGTGGATGCAGTGCTCGAACATTTTGAACTCAATGAATATTTTGATGTCATCGAGGGTAGTGATGTCAATCTTCCAAGAATGACAAAATCAGATGTGATTGAAATTGCACTAAAAAAACTAGGATTTTTTGAAGCAGAAAAACGAAAAGGTGTTGTCATGATTGGTGACAGAAAATATGATGTGGCTGGTGCGACGGCGTCTCGGCTTGATTGTATTGGAGTCGCTTATGGATATGGCGGAACAGAAGAATTAGAATCAGCAGGTGCGATAAAGGTAGTACAGACGGTAGAAGAACTCGGAGAATTTTTGGGAGTCAGTAAAAAAGCCAGATTCCATGATATTGGAAAAGAGTTATTTTCCACACCGGTTTATCCGGGAGACCCGGCACCGTCAAAGACTCCATTTTATGAAATCAAAAAGGGAGATGACTGTAATCTTACCATTCTTTCTTTTGGAAGTCATAATGGAACACACTTAGATGCACCGAAACATTTCTGTGAAGGCAAACATGGAGTTGACCAGATTCCACTTGAAAAATGTCTGGGTGAATGTAAAGTGATAAAAGCTGAGGGTGTAATCGGAAAAGAAGAGATGGAAGCTTTATTAGCAGATGGTACAAAGAAGCTTTTAATCAAAGGAGAAATTCTTCTGACACCGGAAAGTGCAAAAGTATGCGCAGAGGCCGGACTGGATTTGATTGGAGTAGAAAGTCAGACCGTTGGAGGAAAAGGAACGCAAAAAGCGGTGCATCAGACTTTACTTTCAGCTGAAATTGTAATTTTAGAAGGGTTAGTGTTAGGAGAAGTGACACAAGGAACGTATTTTTTAAGTGCTCTGCCGATGAAAATGGAAGGGATTGATGGTTCTCCGGTCAGACCGGTATTGATTGAGTATTAAGAAGAAAAAAGAGCTATCTCTGATAGGTAAAAAAATAACCGGACGGGTTTTCCTGTCCGGTTTGTATGTTAAGGTTTAAAGTTCAGCTAACAGAATCGCAGCGAACATAAGGACACAGCCAATCAACTCCCGTGTGCTTAAAGTCTGATGTAAAATCACCCATCCGGCAAGGACAGAGATGACAGATTCCAGACTTAAAATTAAAGAGGCAATGGTTGGATTTAAATTTCTCTGGCCGATAATCTGTAGGGTATAAGCAACACCGCAGGAAAGGATTCCGGCGTATAAAATCGGTGCCCAGGCTGCACAGATACTGGAAAGTTTTGGATTTTCCAGCACGAACATTGGAATCGCAGATAACATTGAGGCAATAAAAAGCTGGATACAGGAGAGTTTGACTCCGCTTACTTTAGAGGAAAAGTAATCAACTACTAAAATGTGAAAAGAGAAAAATAAGGCACCAAGAAGTATCAGGGCATCTCCTTTGGTAAGTGTAAGACTTCCACTCATACATAACAGATAAAGACCAACAAGGGCAATCAATACACTAATCCAGATTTTTAAATTTACTTTTCGTTTCAAAAAGATACCCAGAATCGGAACGATCACGATATAAAGTGCGGTAATAAATCCGGCTTTTCCGACTGAAGTATATAAAATTCCGATTTGTTGCAAAGAAGTTGCAATAAAAAACAGAATACCACAGGAGATACCTCCAAGAATGCTCTCTTTTGGTCGGTCATGCAAAGTATCTTTGTCAACTTTTTTTGCAGTACGTTTTTGGTTCCAGAAGATAACAGGAATCAAAATGAGACTGCCAACAAAACAACGGACAGCATTAAAAGTAAAAGGACCGACGTAGTCCATTCCAACACTTTGAGCGACAAAGGCAACGCCCCAGATAAAAGCAGCGAGAAATAAAAGCAGAGAGCTTTTGAAAGATTTAGTTTTCATAATAGAAAAACTCCTTCATATTTGTATAGTTAAAAAATATTATGATGTGAGTGTCAAAAGTAAATTTTGCCACTCACTGATGTAACCGGATTGCTCCATTGCTACGCAATTCCTGCAATCCTCGAACACCTCAAACTCCCATAAAATGGCGGTATTCACACCATTTTATTACGTTTTCGCTGTTCGGCGTGTCAATTAAGTATAAATTGTTTTTTGTGCAAGCACAAGCGCAATTTATACTTTTGACACTTACATCATATTATAACATTCAAAAAAGTAAACTGCAATTACAGAATAAAAGATAGAGAAAATAGAGGAGAAAAAAGAAATGATAGCAAATAAAGAAGAGATTAGAGTTGGGCAGGTTATTGTACACATCTTAGATTCTACCGTTGGGATGCCTGTGCTTTCTGACACAGTATTAGATTATGGTTCAGACTTTGCCGATTTTATCAAAGCACATATTTTTAAGACAGATAACAGTGATGATATCAGAAGATGCGTATTTGAAGAAGAGTCTGCAATTTATAGTTATCTTCAAGAATGGAACAGTGAAAATTTTGTAGATTTTTCCAAAAAAATAGCAGAAGAATTATTTACGATTATGAATCAGAATATTGAGATTCCGCAGGCCGATTTAATGATTGCAGAATATGAATTGGAAAAACGAAAATATCTTGCAATTTTAAAAATGGATTATAAGAGTTTTTATACGCATTTGACCAATTCGGATCCGTGGGGAAATAATAATGAGATTATCAGACAAAAAGCGATTTTGCCAGGGGAAAACCAGAAACTTTCAGAGGCGGCTCTCCTCGATTTTGAAGCTCCTCAATATGTGCGTTTGACCGAAAAGAAGTATGAGATAAATGGTGTCAAATCCTATTATTTTTCAAAGTTATTCTTAAAATGCAAGGCATCGCTTTCCGCAAAAAGCCGGTTAAATCTTGTCAGCAAAGTAGTATCCGAGGTTCAGAAAAAATTTTATCATGAATCGGAACAGTTTGAAGTCCAGATGGAGACAAAGAGTATTATTAATGAAGAGTTTTCTAAAGATGGAGTACTGGATGTACCGGTTGTAATGGATAAAATTTTTAAAGAACATCCCAATATGAGAAAAGAAGTTGAAGAAAAATTAGAGAAATATAATCTTGCAAATACAACCGTAGAGCCACAAAATCCGACAACGACGAAAAAATTTACCAAACAGCATCTGATGACGGACACGGGTATTGAATTGAAAATTCCCATGGAAGAATATAACAATAAAGACAGAATAGAGTTTATTACCAATTCGGATGGGACGATTTCCGTGTTAATTAAAAATATCGGCTGCATTGAAAGTAAGTAGAAAACATGATATAATATATTGTTTTCAGTCAAAAAAGAAAAGTAGGAGGTTTTACTGAATATGAAACGAGAAAAGTTTTCTTCCAGACTCGGATTTATTCTGATTTCGGCAGGATGTGCAATCGGGCTTGGAAACGTATGGCGTTTTCCATATATTTCGGGAAAATATGGAGGAGCGGCATTCGTACTGATTTACTTATTCTTTCTTGCAATTTTAGGACTGCCGATCATGGTTATGGAATTTGCAGTCGGACGTGCAAGTCAGAAAAGTATTGCAACTTCCTTTAATGTACTTGAGAAAAAGGGAAGTAAGTGGCATGTTTACCGTTATTTTGGTATGGCGGGAAATTATCTGTTAATGATGTTTTATACAACCATCGGAGGCTGGATGCTTCAGTATTTCTTTAAGATGGCAAAAGGTGATTTTGTCGGATTAAATGCAGAACAAATCAGCAGGGTATTTGGAGAGGTTTCTACAAGCAAAAACAGCATGATTTTCTGGATGTTTGTGATTGTTGTACTTGGATTTTTAGTCTGCTCTCTTGGACTGCAAAATGGTGTAGAGAAGATTACTAAAGTCATGATGGTAGTGCTTCTGGCATTGATGTTGGTGCTGGCAGTCCGCTCCTGTATGTTAGATGGTGCATCAGAGGGATTAAAGTTCTACTTGCTTCCGGATTTTAAGAAGCTGACAGAATATAATGTCACAGAAATTGTATTTGCAGCGATGGGGCAGGCGTTCTTTACTTTAAGCCTTGGAATCGGTGCACTTGCAATTTTTGGAAGCTATATTGGAAAAGAAAGAAAGCTGACCGGAGAAGCTATCAGTATTACAATTTTGGATACCTTTGTTGCAATTGTTGCGGGATTGATTATTTTCCCGGCCTGTTTTGCTTTTGGCGTAGACCCTGGAGAAGGACCGGGACTGGTATTTGTAACTCTGCCAAACGTATTTAACGCAATGGCAGGTGGAAGAATCTGGGGAACATTATTCTTCTTATTTATGACATTTGCAGCACTTTCTACAATCATTGCAGTATTCCAGAATATCATTGCATTTGCACAAGATTTATGGGGATGGAACCTTAAAAAAGCAAGTTTTGTCAATATGATTGCAGTATTTGTTTTATCCCTGCCATGTATCTTTGGAATGACCATCTGGAGTGACTTTACGATTCTTGGAAAAGACATCATGGGATTTGAGGACTTCCTGGTAAGTAACAATTTATTACCACTTGGTTCTTTAGTTTATCTGATGTTTTGTGTCTCTCGTTATGGATGGGGATGGGACAATTTCCTAAAAGAAGCAAATACAGGAGCTGGAATTTCTTTTCCGAAAAAAATCCGGTTTTATCTGAATTATATTCTGCCGTTGATTGTACTGTATATCTTTTTCCAGGGATACTGGAGTCTGTTTCAGAGTTTATAGAAAAATTCCTTGAAATCGCTTAAGTTTACAGGTATACTTAGGTCAGGATATGCAAAAAGACAGATTTAAGAATGGAAGAAATCCTTAAGACTGTCGGAATAAAAAATTAGGAAATACAAGAGGAAAAACCATGAAGAGAATTTTATTAAAATTAAGCGGAGAAGCACTTGCAGGTCCAAAAAAAACAGGATTTGACGAAGCAACAGTTATGGAAGTGGCACGTCAGGTAAAGACTTTGGTGGACGAGGGAATTCAGGTTGGAATCGTAATTGGAGGCGGTAATTTCTGGAGAGGCCGTACCAGCGAAAATATCGACCGTACAAAAGCAGACCAGATTGGTATGCTGGCAACTGTTATGAATTGTATTTATGTGTCAGAAATTTTTCGTGCAGCAGGAATGAAGACAAATGTACTGACTCCGTTTGAATGTGGTTCTTTTACAAAATTATTCTCAAAAGACCGTGCAAACAAATATTTTGAAAAAAATATGGTTGTTTTTATGGCAGGCGGTACCGGACATCCGTATTTTTCAACGGATACAGCAACTGTACTTCGTGCAATTGAAATTGAAGCAGAGACTATCTTCCTTGCAAAAGCAATTGATGGTGTTTATGACAGCGACCCGAAAACAAATCCGGATGCAAAGAAATATGATGAAGTCAGCATTGATGAAGTCATCGCAAAGAATTTACAGGTTGTAGATATGACCGCTTCTATTTTATGTAGAGACAATAAAATGCCGATGCTGGTATTTGGTTTAAATGAAAAAGACAGTATTGTAAATACTGCTCATGGAATCTTTACAGGAACAAAAGTATTGGTATAAAAGCAGGAGGGATTTTTTAATATGGCAGACGAAAGAATTGAAAAATATGAAAGCAAGATGACAAAGACTCTTGAGAGTCTGGAAAAAGAACTGTCCACAGTTCGTGCAGGACGTGCAAATCCGCATATCTTAGATAAAATCACAGTAGACTATTATGGAGCACCAACTCCACTTCAGCAGGTAGCAAATGTTACAGTACCGGAAGCAAGAATGATACAGATTCAGCCTTGGGAAGCATCTTTAATCAAGGAAATTCAGAAAGCGATCCTTTCTTCTGATTTAGGCTTAAATCCAAATACAGATGGAAAAATAATTCGTCTGGTATTACCGGAGCTGACAGAGGAACGAAGAAAAGAACTGGTAAAAGATGTAAAGAAAAAAGGGGAAGCTGCAAAAGTTGCAGTCCGCAATATCAGAAGAGATGCCAACGATGCGTATAAGAAACTGGCAAAACAGGATGTGTCTGAGGATGAAATTAAAGAACTGGAAGACAAAATCCAGAAACTCACAGACAAGTTTGTGAAAAATATTGACAAAGCAGTAGAAGAAAAATCAAAAGAGATTTTAACTGTATAAGCTGTATAAAACAGAGGGGGCACATACATATTACGTATTGTGCCCCTTTTATGCGTAGGAGGAAAAAATGGTAATACCGAATCATGTGGCAATTATTCTGGATGGAAACGGACGTTGGGCAAAAAAGAAAGGGATGCCAAGAACGTATGGGCATGTCAAAGGCTGTGAAAATCTGGAAAAAATCTGTTCTGTTGCAAAAGAACTGGGAGTAAAATATCTGACCGTATATGCATTTTCTACGGAGAACTGGAAACGATCCAAAGAAGAGGTGGATGCGCTGATGAAATTATTCCGTAATTATATGAAAAAGTGCATTAAAATTTCAAGGGATAATAAGATGCAGGTACGTGTCATTGGAGATCCGACAGCATTTGACCCTGATTTACAGGAAAAAATTAAAGAGTTAGAAGAATATTCCAGTCAGTACGATGAATTATATTTTCAGATTGCTTTAAACTATGGAAGCCGTGATGAAATTAAAAGAGCGGTACAGAAGATGGCAGAGGATGTAAAAGCAGAAAAGTTAAATCCGGAAGAAATTTCGGAACGGACGATTTCTGATTATCTTGACACGAAAGGACTTCCTGACCCGGATTTGTTAATCCGCACCAGTGGAGAAGAGCGTCTTTCAAACTTTTTAATGTGGCAGCTTGCCTATACAGAATTTTATTTTACCGATGTGGCATGGCCGGATTTTAATAAAGCAGAGTTTGAAAAGGCAATTGCAAAATACAATCAGAGAGACCGTCGTTTTGGTGGGGTAAAGGAGGAGCCGGCAAATGTTTAAGACGAGACTGATTAGCGGAATTATTCTGGTCATCATTGCACTTGCAACGATTATTCCGGGAGGTCCGGTGCTTTATGTGACTTTGCTTGCAATTTCTTTGATTGGCATGCAGGAATTATACCGTGCGATGAAAGTGCGTGAGAAAAATTTTAATTTTCTGGAACTTGCGGGTTATGCCGGTGCAGTTTGTTATTACCTTTCTTTATTAAAAGGTGGAGAACTCCCGCAGATGGCATTGATGTTTGCACTTGTGCTCTTAATGGCTGTGTATGTATTCACGTATCCAACCTATCATGCAGACCAGATTATGTCGGCAATGTTTGGAATTCTCTATGTGGCAGTTATGCTTTCTTACATCTATAAGACCCGATGCTTAGAAGGCGGTGGCTGGCTGGTTGGTCTGATCTTTTTAAGCTCCTGGGGAAGTGATACCTGTGCATACTGCGTGGGAATGTTGATTGGAAAACACAAGATGGCTCCTGTTTTAAGTCCGAAAAAATCAGTAGAAGGCGGAGTTGGTGGAGTAATCGGCGCAGCCCTGCTTGGTGCAATTTATGCACTGGTTATCTCAAATTGGAATGGTACGTCCACTCATACGCCTCTTATGTATGCCTTAATCTGTGCAGTGGGCGCACTGATTTCCATGGTAGGAGATTTGGCTGCATCGGCGATTAAGAGAAATAAAGAAATTAAAGATTATGGAACATTAATTCCTGGACATGGCGGAATTTTAGATCGGTTTGACAGTGTAATCTTTACCGCACCGTTTATTTATTTTCTGTCCATGATACTTTTGTAGAAAGGATTGAACTTACATGAAGAAAATTGCGATATTAGGTTCGACAGGTTCAATAGGAACGCAGACGCTTGATGTCATCAGCAAAAAAGAAGATTTGGAAGTGGTCGGGATTTCTGCTGGAAGCAATATTGAGATGCTTGAAGCACAGATTCGTCGGTTTCATCCTCTTTTAGCAGCTGTTGGTGATGAAAAAAAAGCACAAGAATTAAAAATCAAAGTGGCAGATACAAACTGCAGGGTAGTCGGTGGAATGGATGGACTTTTGGAACTTGCTCAGATGGAAGAGTCTGATATTTTAGTGACTGCGATTGTGGGAATGATTGGAATCCGTCCGACAATTGCCGGAATTGAAGCCGGAAAAGACATTGCTCTGGCAAATAAAGAGACTTTGGTAACGGCAGGGCATTTGATTATACCGCTTGCAAAAAAATGTAAAGTGCGGATTCTTCCGGTGGACAGTGAACACAGTGCGATTTTTCAGGCATTAAACGGAGAAGAAAGCAGACGGATTCATAAATTATTAGTGACTGCTTCGGGCGGTCCGTTTCGTGGAAAAAAACGGGAAGAATTGGAAAATGTACAGGTAGAAGATGCCTTAAAGCATCCAAACTGGTCAATGGGACAGAAAATTACGATTGATTCAGCAACACTGGTCAATAAAGGGTTAGAAGTAATGGAAGCAAAATGGCTGTTTGGAGTTCCGGTTGAACAGATTCAGGTTGTCGTTCAGCCACAAAGCGTGATTCATTCAATGGTGGAATTTGAAGATGGTGCAGTTATGGCACAGCTTGGAACCGCAGATATGCGTCTGCCAATCCAGTATGCCTTATATGGCGGAGAACGTCGCTTTTTAGATGGAGAACGTCTGGATTTTGCAGCATTAAAATCAATTACATTTGAAGAACCTGATATGAAAACCTTCCGTGGGCTTCCACTTGCAATCAAAGCATCGAAAATTGGCGGTTCTATGCCGACGGTGTTTAATGCGGCAAATGAAAAAGCGGTTGGAATGTTTTTGAAAAAGCAGATTCGTTTTCTTGACATTTATTCAATTATTGAAGAAACCATGCAGACACATACTGTAATTGAGCGACCGGATGTAGAGACAATTACGGAATTAGAGCAGGATGTATATAGACAGATTGGAGGCAGATGGTAAGTTGTCGAAGCTATTAAATATACTCGTCGCGATTATTATCTTTTCTGTGATTGTAGTGTTCCACGAATTAGGACATTTTCTTCTGGCTAAGAAAAATGGAATTGAGGTAACTGAATTTTCTCTTGGAATGGGTCCACGTCTTTTATCGACGGTAAAAGGAAATACACGCTATTCTCTAAAACTATTTCCAATTGGCGGTTCCTGCATGATGGTAGGAGAAGACGGAGAAGAAGATGGACCAGGTTCTTTTGGGCATGCATCTGTCTGGGGACGAATCAGTGTAGTTGCAGCCGGACCAATATTTAATTTTATTCTTGCATTTGTGTTTGCATTGGTCATTACGAGTGTGATGGGATATGACCCGCCAAAGGTACTTTCGGTGGAAGAAAATTCTCCGGCCGAAGAGGCAGGATTACAAGTGGGAGATATCATTACGAGTTTTCAGGGGAAACATATTTCCATCGGCAGGGATATCAGTTTGTATGAATCTCTTTATGGAATGCAGCAGGATCAGATTAAGATGACTGTAAAAAGAGACGGAAAAAAGATTGATTTAAATTTTAAAGCTGCAAGTGAAAAGAAATATATGTTAGGCTTTTCTTATGTTCCGGATGGAGAACCGGAAATTACGGAAGTCTTTGTCGATGGAGCGATGATGAAAGCCGGAGTGCTTGCAGGAGATGTGATTACCGCAGTAGATGGAACGAAAGTTTCGACAGGAGAAGAACTTCAGACGTATCTGGGAGAGCACCCGCTTGGAGAGAATGCTGTGACGATTACGGTTTCGAGAGATGGAAAAGAGAAAGAATTTACGGTTCAACCAACGGTACGGACACAGGTCAGCACTGGATTTGTCTATAATCTGTATCGGGAAAAGACAAATTTCTTTGGTGTGTTAAAATACAGTGCAGTGGAAGTCCGATATTGGATTTCAAGTACGATTGACAGTTTGGGACTACTAATCAAGGGGACGTTTCGTGTCAACGACCTGTCAGGTCCGGTCGGAATTGTAGATGCAATCGGAAGTTCCGTAGAAGAGGCAAAATCAGAGGGAACCGTTGTGATGTGGATGCAGATGTTCTACTGGGCAATTCTGTTATCTGCAAACTTAGGTGTCATGAATCTTCTTCCGCTTCCGGCACTTGATGGGGGACGACTGGTATTTTTACTGATTGAGGCGGTAACGAAAAAGAAAGTCAATCCGAATATCGAGGGAATGATTCATTTTGCCGGATTTGTACTTTTAATGGCTTTGATGGTTTTTGTATTTATGAATGATATAAAACGTTTATAATGGAAAGAAAAATGGTTTGAGGTTTTGACCTTGAACCATTTTTTCACGTTTTGGGAAAGAGAGGCATATCTTAAAGCGATGAGCCTTTTGAGGTGTTTTATGCGAAGAAACGGACTAAGAGCAATGCAAAATGACCAGATTGATAAAGGCGGTCTTAAGATTTCAGTTGTTTCGTCGAACAGAAATCGTCCAATTGCAAATGCGAGGATTGAAATCACTTATACAGGAGACCCGGAGAGGATTGTAGAGCGTCTGATAACAGATGAAAATGGTCAGATTCCTGAAATTGAATTGTCAGCACCGCCGATTGAGTACAGTATGACGCCGTCTGAGTATCAGCCGTATTCCGAGTATGATTTTCGGATTACGGCTGATGAGTTTGAACCAATTACAATTTCAGGTGCAGAAATTCTGCCTGAGATTACTGCACTTCAAACGATAAAACTCAATGAGAGAAGTATAAGAGAACCATTTGAGGTTATTACAATTCCAGACCATACCCTGTATGGAAATTATCCACCGAAGATTCCGGAAGATGAGATTAAACCGGTGGATGAAAGTGGAGAAATTGTTTTAAGCAGGGTCGTAATACCGGAATTTATTGTGGTACATGATGGTTCACCGGAAGACTCTACGGCAAATGATTACTATGTGCGATATCGGGATTATATTAAAAATGTAGCTTCGAGTGAAATTTATGCGACCTGGCCGAGAGAAACAATTAAGGCAAATGTACTGGCAATTATGTCATTTACTTTAAATCGGGTGTATACAGAATGGTATCGAAACAGGGGATATGATTTTACGATTACTTCCTCTACAGCGTTTGATCATAAATGGATTTTTGGAAGAAATATTTTTGATACGATTTCAGAAGTGGTAGATGAAATCTTTTCGTCTTACCTGTCACGGCCGGGAGTACGTCAGCCGATTCTGACTCAGTACTGTGATGGGGAACGGGTTTCGTGTCCTGGTTGGATGACTCAGTGGGGCAGTAAATATCTTGGGGATGGAGGGTATTCGGCCATTCAGATTCTTAGAAATTTCTATGGAAGTAATCTGTACATTAATACAGCAGAGGAAATCTCAGGGATTCCGCTTTCCTGGCCGGGATATGATTTGGATATCGGGGCTTCCGGAGATAAGGTGTCACAGATTCAGGAACAGTTAAATGCAATCCGTGAGGGGTATCCGGCACTGCCGAAGGTTCGGGTAGATGGAATTTATGGAGAAGGAACACAAAGAGCTGTTCGGGAATTTCAGAGAATCTTTGGGCTTCCGGTGACAGGAATCATTGACTATCCAACCTGGTATCGGATTCAGGATATTTATGTTGGAGTGACAAGGATTGCAGAATTAGTATAATTGGTTGAATTGTTTGAATTGCCAATATATAAAAAGAAATTATTTAAAGATTCCATTAAAAGATAAAAATATTTCAAAAAGAAAGATAAATTATTCACAAATACAGTATGGATAAGCCATAAAATATGTTGCATAATGAAGGGGAGAAAGGATACGGTAAATGGATTGGAAAAAGGAGAAGATAAATTTATGAAAGAACAGGATAAAAGATTACAGGATTTAGGGGTACAGATTTCAATTTATCGGAAACAGAAAAAGATGACACAGGCACAGTTAGCAGTAGAGATTGGTATTAGCCGGACACATATGAGTAACATTGAGGCATTGAATATGCCGACTCAGATTTCGGTGGATACATTATTTAAGATTGCGGATGTACTGGGAATTAAAGTTTCTAATTTGTTTGAAGAGATTTAAATAAATAATGGGGTATGATATGAGTCAGTAAAGTGGGCATTCGCAATCCGCTTATCTGCATTTGGAAAAATTCTATATGAATCAGAGCAGAACAGGAATGTCTACTTTACAAACTGATGAAAAAGCGATAGAATAAGACCAGATGAAAATAAAAAAGAACAGGGAAAAAGGCTGTCAGGCTAAAAGAACTCTTTTGGCAGGACAGCTTCTTTTTTTCAGGCAGATGGAGGATGCATGTATGGCAAAGTATATGATGGCGCTGGATGCTGGAACAACCAGCAACCGCTGTATTCTTTTTAATGAAAAGGGGGAAAAAGTCAGTCTGGCACAGAAAGAATTTACCCAGTATTTTCCAAAACCAGGCTGGGTGGAACATGATGCAAATGAAATCTGGTCAAGCCAGCTTGGAGTTGCGGTAGAAGCAATGCAGAAAATCGGGGCGACGGCTTCAGATATTGCGGGAATTGGAATTACCAATCAAAGAGAGACAGCGATTGTATGGGATAAAAAGAGTGGAGAACCGGTTTATCATGCAATTGTATGGCAGTGCAGACGAACTTCTCAGTATTGTGATTCCTTAAAAAAGAAAGGACTCACAGAAACATTTCGCCAAAAAACCGGTTTGATTGTGGATGCGTATTTTTCAGGAACGAAAATTAAATGGATTCTGGACCATGTAGAGGGAGCAAGAGAGAAAGCAGAAAAGGGAGAACTGCTTTTTGGAACAGTGGAGACCTGGCTGATTTGGAAACTGACAAAGGGGGCAGTGCATGTTACGGATTATTCCAATGCTTCAAGAACCCTGCTTTATAATATCAATGAATTAAAATGGGATGAGGAGATTTTAGAAGAACTCCAGATTCCGCGCAGTATGCTTCCGGAAGTAAAGCCATCAAGCTATATTTACGGAAAGACAGATGCAAGTTTTCTTGGGGGAGAAATTCCAATCGCCGGGGCAGCAGGTGACCAGCAGTCGGCACTGTTTGGACAGACTTGTTTTAATAAAGGAGAAGCAAAAAACACTTATGGAACAGGCTGTTTTTTATTGATGAATACCGGAGAAAAACCAGTCTTTTCTAAAAATGGACTGGTTACAACCATTGCCTGGGGACTGGATGGAAAAGTAAATTATGCGCTTGAGGGTTCGGTGTTTGTCGCAGGAGCAGCAATTCAGTGGCTTCGGGATGAATTAAAGATTATTGACAGTTCAGAAGATTCGGAATACATGGCAAAAAAAGTGGAAGATACCAACGGCTGTTATGTTGTTCCGGCATTTACTGGTCTGGGTGCGCCATACTGGGATCAGTATGCGAGAGGTACGATTGTGGGGCTGACAAGGGGCGTAAATAAATATCATATTATTCGTGCTACATTGGAATCCATCGCTTATCAGGTGTGCGATGTCGTAAAAGCAATGGAAGCAGATTCAGGAATTTCGCTTTCTTCTTTAAAAGTAGATGGTGGAGCGAGCGCCAATGATTTTTTGATGCAGACACAGGCAGATATCGTTCAGGTTCCGGTAAAACGTCCAAGCTGTGTTGAGACAACTGCAATGGGAGCTGCCTATCTTGCAGGACTTGCAGTCGGATACTGGAAAAACAGAGAAGAGATTATTAAAAACTGGGAAGTGGAACAAAGCTTTGAACCGGTTTTAGAAAAAGAAGAGCGGGATAAGAAGATGAAAGGCTGGGAGCGTGCAGTGACCTGTTCTTACGGTTGGGCAAAAGAGGATGATGAAAATGAGTGAAGAAAATCTGGAAGTACCGTTTGAATTTGGCGAATGTCATGCCCATATTTTTATGGATGGGAAAAATTATAAAAAGGCAGTGGAACGTCATAAAAACGGAGTAGATGAATCGGTAATCCGCAGTCATTTTGCATGTTATCAAACACAGGGAATTCATTTTGTGAGAGACGGAGGTGACGCTCTTGGCGTTTCAAGACGAGCAAAAGAGCTGGCACCGGAATACGGAATTGATTATCGGACACCGATTTTTGCGATTCATAAAAATGGTCATTATGGGAAAATTGTCGGAAAAGGATTTGATACCTTAAAAGAATATACGGCTTTGGTTAAGGAAGTAAAAACACAGGGCGGAGATTTTATTAAAATTATGACAACCGGAATTATGGATTTTGACACCGATGGCGGAATTACCGGAGAAGCTTTAAGAGTACAGGAAGTCAAAGAGATGGTTCATATTGCTCACGAAGAGGGATTTGCAGTGATGTGCCATACAAACGGTACAAAAGCAGTGGAGGCACTCATAGAAGCCGGAGCAGACAGTGTGGAACATGGAAATTATATGGAGGAGCAGACAATAAAGAGTCTGGCTGATTCCGATCTGGTCTGGGTACCGACAATTACAGTTGTTCCAAATATGTTTGGATGCGGGCGGTTTTCAGATGAGCTTCTGCATAAAATTTATGAAAAAGAAAAAATGAATATCAAAAAAGGACTTCAGTATGGAGTAAAGATGGCACTTGGCAGTGATGCCGGCGCATATTTGGTGTTCCATGGTCAGGGAATTTTAGATGAATATGCAAGATTTCTGGAATGCAGAAAAGAAATTCAAGAAGAGAGTCAGGAAAATGAACAAGAATTCCTGTCGGTTTGTGAGTTAAAAGCAAGGCTGAAAGCTGGAGAAGCAGAAATTAGAAAAAAATTCAAAAAAATCGAAAAAAGTTATTGACGAAATAAAACTTTGGTGATATACTTCTGTTTGTCGCTTGATGAGGGCGGCAAATGAGAAGCGGGAGTGCTGGAATTGGCAGACAGGCTAGACTAAGGATCTAGTGGTCGAAAGGTCGTGTGGGTTCAAGTCCCATCTCCCGCATAACAGAAACGGAAAAGCTATTAGAGATAAAAGCTTTTCCGTTTTTTCGTATAATCAGGAAAACAGTTTTTCGATAAAAGAAGAAAGTGAGAATTAAGAAAAAAATATCGAAAAACAAAAGGATTTTACAGATTTGCCTGTAATAATTAATATGAGACAACTTTTTTTCCACAGAGAGGGTGATAGATCGTGACAATACGAGAAGAAGCGCAACTGGAAGAGGAAAGAATTTTAAGTCCTTATGCAGCAAAAAGTGCAAAAAGCAGAGGACGGGAAACTTATGAGGAAGAATGTGATATCCGGACCATGTATCAACGTGACAGGGACCGGATAATTCATTCTAAAGCATTTCGCAGACTGAAAGATAAAACTCAGGTGTTTTTAGCACCGCAAGGGGATCATTACCGGAATCGGCTGACACATACAATTGAAGTATCTCAGATTGCAAGAACCATTGCGAAAGCACTTCGTTTAAATGAAGATTTAGTGGAAGCCATTGCACTCGGACATGATTTGGGGCATACTCCATTTGGTCATGCGGGAGAGCGAGCCTTAGACCAGGTGTGTCCCCTTGGATTTGCGCATTATAAACAAAGTGTGCGGATTGCAGAGCGTCTGGAACGAGGTGGGAAGGGATTAAATCTTACCTTTGAAGTCAAAGATGGAATGATGAATCACAGGACAAGCGGAACACCGCATACGTTAGAAGGACAGGTCGTTCGGATTAGTGATAAGATTTCCTATATTCATCATGATATGGATGATGCCAAGCGTGCCGGAGTTATCACCGAAGAGGCAGTACCAAAGTATTTGAGGGAACTTCTTGGAGAGACGACAAAGGAACGGCTCAATACGTTGATTCATGATATTGTAAAAAACAGCAAAGGCAGGGATGAGGTCCTGCTGTCACCGGAAATTGAAGCAGGAATGAAAGCACTTCGAGAGTTTATGTTTGAAGAGGTTTATCTAAGTCCTGTGGCAAAAGAAGAAGAGGAGAAAGCAGAGCAGTTAGTGGAGACTCTGTATAAATATTATGTAAGAAATCCTGAAAAAATGTCGGCAGAGTATCGAAAGCTTCTGAAAGAAGGAGAAGTGCAGGAGCGGGTAGCCTGCGATTATATTTCAGGAATGACAGACCAGTACTCGATGGAAAAATTCAGGGAAATTTTTATTCCCAAAGGATGGAGCGTTTATTAATTATGTATTATTCGGATGATGTGATTGAAGAAGTCCGTATGAAAAATGATATTGTGGATGTGATCTCAGGATATGTCAGGCTTCAGAGAAAAGGAAGTTCCTATTTTGGATTATGTCCGTTTCATAATGAAAAATCCCCTTCCTTTTCGGTCAGCCCATCCAAACAGATGTATTACTGCTTTGGATGCGGAGCCGGAGGAAATGTGTTTAATTTCATTATGGAATATGAAAATTTTACCTTTATTGAGGCAGTAAAATATCTTGCAGACAGAGCTGGAGTCAAGCTTCCGGAACAGGAGTATTCAAAAGAAGCAAGGGCAGCGGCAGATTTAAAGACCATTCTGCTTGAGATAAACAAAAAAGCAGCCGCTTATTATTACTATCAGCTGAGACAGGAAACAGGGAAAAAAGCACTGGAATATCTGCAGAAACGAGAATTATCAGAAGAAACGATAAAAGCATTTGGGCTTGGATATACCGGGAATTATTCAGATGGTCTGTATCGGTATTTAAAATCAAAGGGGTATTCTGACCAGATTTTAAAAGAGGCAGGGCTTTTCTTCTTTGACGAAAGACAGGGAATGAAGGATAAATTCTGGAATCGTGTGATGTTTCCGATTATGGATGTCAATAATCGTGTGATAGGTTTTGGTGGGCGTGTGATGGGAGATGCACAGCCGAAATACATGAATTCACCGGAAACAAAAATTTTCGATAAGAGTCGTAATTTATATGGACTGAATATTGCAAGGCGAACCAGAAAAAATTATTTAATTATCTGTGAAGGCTACATGGATGTGATTTCCATGCATCAGGCGGGATTTACCAATGCAGTTGCATCACTCGGTACAGCCTTAACTTCGGGGCATGCCAGTCTGATGAGAAGATATACAAAAGAAGTATTATTAACTTATGACAGTGATGAAGCCGGTCAGAAAGCTGCACTTAGAGGGATTCCGATTTTAAGAGGAGCGGGACTTCGACCGAAAGTCGTAAATCTGGCACCTTATAAAGACCCTGATGAATTTATCAAGGCAGAGGGTATGGAAGCGTTTGAAAAACGACTTGAAAATGCAATGAATTATTTTCTGTTTGAGGTACAGGTCTTGGAAAAAGAGTATGATTTTAATGACCCGGAAAGCAAAACCGAGTTCTATCGCGCAATTGCAGAAAAGTTATTAGAATTTCCAGAGGAACTTGAAAGAAATAACTACATTGAAAGCATTTCAAAAAAATATCAGATTCTGCCGGAAGATTTACGGAGAATGGTAAACAATATGGCACTTTCGGGTCGGAGAGTGACACAGCCAAAAGCCGAAAATCTGACAGACAGAAAAAAAGCAAGAAAAAAAGAAAGTGGAAAAGAAGCTTCCCAAAAACTGATGTTGACCTGGCTGACTTCTTATCCAAAAATGTTTGAGACAATAAGTGGCTATATTACGCCGGATGATTTTACAACACCGTTGTATCAGGAAGTTGCAAAGCTGCTGTTTGCACAGTATGAAGAAGAACACGCAGTCAATCCGGCAAAGCTTTTAAACCGCTTTACGGACAGTGAAGAACAAAAGGAAGTGACATCCTTATTTCACGCAACTTTGCATTTGGAGGGAGATGAAGAACGCAAACAGGCGATTCGTGAAACCGTATGCAGATTGAAACGGGACAGCATAGCCTATCAGACATCAAATCTGGCACCGACAGATATGATTGGACTGCAAAAACTTTTAGAAGCCAGAAAACGTCTGGAAGAAATAGAAAGTGGAAAAATCACACTGCATATTTCTTTTGATTGAGGTAAAGATATAAATAAGTTATGAGAGGATGGAACGATTATGGAAATGAATATGGCAAAATTTAGCGAGAAACTGCACGAACTTGTAGAGATGGGCAAAAAGAAGAAAAATGTGCTGGAATACAAAGAAATTAATGAAGTGTTAAAAGATATGGAATTAGATTCCGATGCAATGGATAAACTCTACGAATATCTTGAAGCTTATGGAATTGATGTGCTGCGTATTCCGGAAGGAGATTCCGATGATACATTTCTTTTGAGCGATGATGATGAAGTAAACTTAAGTGAAGAAGACGAAGTGGATATGGAAAATATCGACTTGTCTGTTCCGGAAGGTGTCAGCATTGAAGACCCTGTTCGTATGTATTTAAAAGAAATCGGTAAAGTTCCGCTTTTAAGTGCAGAAGAGGAAATTGAATTGGCAAAAAGAATGGAAGAGGGAGATGAAGCTGCAAAGAAACGTCTTGCAGAGGCAAACTTAAGACTGGTAGTCAGCATTGCAAAACGTTATGTAGGACGAGGCATGCTGTTTCTTGATTTGATTCAGGAAGGAAACTTAGGTCTGATTAAAGCGGTTGAAAAGTTTGATTATCGTAAGGGCTATAAATTTTCTACTTATGCAACCTGGTGGATTCGTCAGGCAATTACAAGAGCAATTGCAGACCAGGCACGTACCATCCGTATTCCGGTTCATATGGTTGAAACCATCAATAAGCTGATTCGTGTTTCACGTCAGCTTCTTCAGGAACTGGGAAGAGAACCACAGCCAGAAGAAATTGCAGAAAGAATGGATATGTCCGTTGACCGTGTCCGTGAAATTTTAAAAATTTCTCAGGAGCCGGTATCTCTTGAAACACCAATCGGTGAGGAGGAAGACAGTCACCTTGGAGATTTTATTCAGGATGATAATGTTCCGGTACCGGCCGATGCTGCTGCGTTTACACTGTTAAAAGAGCAGTTAGTAGAGGTTTTAAGCACATTGACAGATAGAGAACAGAAAGTTCTGCGCCTGCGTTTTGGTCTGGATGATGGAAGAGCAAGAACTCTTGAAGAAGTTGGAAAAGAGTTCAGCGTAACCAGAGAGCGTATCCGTCAGATTGAAGCAAAAGCACTTAGAAAACTGCGCCATCCAAGCAGAAGCCGTAAGTTAAAAGATTATCTGGATTAAGAACGGGTAGTAAGAAAGAGAGCGTAAAGATGCAGATTTCAAAAAGATTAGAAGCAGTTGCTTCTTTTGTAGAACAGGGCAGTGTGATTGCTGACGTAGGCTGTGACCATGGATATATTCCGATTTATCTGTATCAGAAAGGCATGATACCCAAAGCCATTGCCATGGATGTGAATAAAGGACCGCTTGAGCGGGCCGAGATTCATATTCGTGAATACGGGCTGGGGGAATACATAACGACCCGTCTTTCCGATGGCGTCCGTGCATTAAAACCGAATGAAGCAGATGCCGTGGTCATTGCCGGAATGGGTGGGGCATTAATGGAAAAAATCATAGAAGAGGGAGAGGAGACATTAAACAGTGTCTCCTATCTCATTTTGCAGCCACAGTCTGAACTGGCACATTTCCGCCGGTTTCTTCACCAAAAAGGATATTGTATCGAGCAGGAAAAAATGGTCTTGGAAGATGGCAAATATTATCCAATGATGAAGGCGAGAAAAGGCAGAGAGTCTTATGCGCGGGAGATAGATTACCGTTTTGGAAAGGGACTCTTAGAAGAAAAAAATCAAGTGCTCTATCAGTTTTTATTGAAAGAACAAAAGTCTTTGGAAACGGTAAAAGCACGCTTAGAGTCAGCAAATACAAAGACCGCAAAGGCACGCCAAAAAGAAATCGAAATAGATTTAAATTATGCAAAAGAGGCATTAAAAGAATATGAAGTGTAAAGAGATAATCGAGTCATTGGAACAAAAATATGCACCAGATTTTGCTGAAAGCTGGGATAATGTAGGGCTTTTAGTCGGAGACAAAGAGAAAGAAGTGCATAAAATTTTTCTTGCGTTAGATGTGACAGATGAATCATTAGAGATGGCGATAAAAGAACAGGCAGACATGATAATTACGCATCATCCGTTGATTTTTTCGGCGATGAAAAAAGTAACAACAGATAATTTTATCGGCAGAAGAATCATAAAAATGATTCAGCATGACATAAGTTATTATGCGATGCATACAAATTTTGATATCCTCGGAATGGCAGACTTATCAGCGGATTTTCTGAACTTAAAAGACAGGGAAATCCTTGAAGTGACTTACAGTGATGCAACGAGGACAGAAGGTCTTGGCAGAGTGGGAAATCTGGCACAGAAAATGAGCCTGAAAGAGTGTGCAGATTTTGTAAAAACACAGTTAAAATTGCCGTCTGTGACAGTTTATGGAGATTTGGAAAAAGAAGTACAGAAAGTGGCAGTCTGTACCGGTTCAGGAAAGAGCCTGATAAAAGAAGTGCTGAAACATCAGGCAGATGTCTATGTAACCGGAGATGCGGATTATCATTTTGCAATTGATGCAGTAGCACAGGGTGTATGTATTATTGATGCCGGACATTATGGTACAGAGTATATTTTTATGGACTATATGGAAAAAGAGATTCAGGCACTTGGAGGAGAACTGGAAATAAAGAAAATGCAGGTGATTCATCCTTTTAAGGTGCTGTAGTTATAGTTAGAAAAAGCGTTCCGATAGGACTTAACAGGAGGCGGACATTATGGAGAAAAAGACCGTTACAGTAAAAATTCTTGGAAAGACAAGAGAGTATCCGATGGGGATTACTTATGCAGAGATTGTAAAAGAGTATGAAGGTGCGACAAAATATCCGATTGTGCTTGTGATGAAAGATGGAAAGTTACGGGAACTGCATAAGAGGCTCAAACAGGATGGAACGCTGGAATTTATCACAACAGCAGATGAGATTGGTCATAAGACCTATAAGCGCAGTGCAATTTTACTGTTATTAAAGGCACTGTATAATGTAGCAGGGCATGATAAGATTAAAAAAGCAGTCATCCATTATGCAGTCAGTTCGGGATATTATGTGACTGTGGATGGCGATGTTGCAATTACTGAAGACTTTCTTTTGAAAGTAAAAGAGTATATGCTGGAACTGGTAGAAAAGAAAATTCCGGTAATGAAACGCAGTGTTGGAACTGACGAGGCGATTTCCCTGTTTCATAAACATAAAATGTATGATAAAGAAAATCTGTTCCGTTACCGCAGGGTTTCAAGAGTAAATATTTACAGCATTGAGGAATTTGAAGATTATTTCTATGGATTTATGGTTCATCATACCGGTTATATCAAATATTTTGATTTATATCCTTATGATGATGGATTTGTGCTTCAGCTTCCGGAAAGAAAAGACCCTGAAATCGTACCGGCGTTTGAACCTCACCAGAAGATTTTCCAGGTGCAGAAAGAAGCAAATATCTGGGGCAAAATGATGCGCACAGAGACCGTTGGTGATTTAAATAATCAGATTACTCATCAGGGGGCAAATGAATTGATTCTGATTGCAGAAGCCTTGCAGGAAGGAAAGATTGCGAAAATTGCAGACCAGATTGTAGAGGCAGGTCATAAAAAATTTATTATGATAGCCGGGCCATCCTCTTCCGGAAAAACAACTTTTTCGCATCGTTTGTCAATTCAGTTATCAGCACATGGACTAAAGCCTCATCCGATTGCCGTAGATAATTATTTTGTTAATCGGGAACATACCCCGCTTGATGAAGAGGGAAATTATAATTTTGAATGTTTAGAGGCAATTGATGTCAAACAGTTTAATAATGACATGAATGCGCTGCTTCGTGGAGAAGAAGTAGAAATTCCAACTTATAATTTTAAAACCGGAAAACGGGAATACAAGGGAAATTTCTTGAAATTAGAAGAGTCGGATATTCTGGTCATCGAAGGAATCCACTGCTTAAACGATAAGTTAAGTGAGACACTTCCAAAAGAAAATAAATTTAAAATCTATGTCAGTGCGCTGACCCAGTTAAATGTAGATGAACACAACCGGATTCCGACAACCGACGGTCGTTTAATCCGCAGAATAGTAAGAGATGCACGAACCAGAGGGACTTCCGCAAAAGATACTATTGCCATGTGGAACTCGGTACGAAGAGGAGAAGAGGCAAATATCTTTCCATATCAGGAAAGTGCCGATGTGATGTTTAACTCTGCTTTGATTTATGAACTTGCAGTGTTAAAGATTTATGCGGAACCGCTTTTATTTGGAATTTCACCGGAAGAGCCAGAGTATCATGAAGCAAAACGTCTGCTGAAATTCTTTGATTATTTTGTGGGAATGCCGGGTGAGGCAGTTCCGACGAACTCTCTGCTTCGGGAATTTATTGGTGGAGGATGCTTTGACGTCTAAAAAATACCTGAAAAAAGAGTTTACAAAATAAAAACAGTGTGTTAAAATGGCGTTTGTGTCCAGTAAGATGAATAATCGCGGCTGGCAGGACCGAAAGGGGTCAGGTGAGGAAAGTCCGGGCTTCATAGGGCAGGATGCCGGATAACATCCGGTGGAGGCGACTCTAAGGACAGTGCAACAGAAATATACCGCCGGCTTATGCCGGTAAGGGTGGAAGGGCAGTGTAAGAGACTACCGCCTTTCTGGTAACAGAGAGGGCATATGTAAACCCCATCCGAAGCAAGACCGAATAAAAAGCAATGTGGCTGCCCGTCACGCTTTTAGGTTGGTCGCTTGAGTCTGTTGGCAACAGCAGAACTAGATAGATGATTATTCACGACATAACCCGGCTTACAGTTTTGCTGGATACAAAAAAGAAAGCATGAGATTACAGCTCGTAACCTTATGCTTTCTTTTTTGTTTTTATCTTAATTTTTGACTTGTTTTTTACTGCTGTCCAAGCAGATAGTCGATAAACTGTTGAGCAGTTCTTCCGGATAAACCACCATGCTGTAATTCCCAGGCATTCGCTTTTAAGAGCAGTTCGTTTTCATCCATTTCGATATTGTTTTTCTTTGCGAGGGCAAGGACGATATTCTGGAATTCTTTCTTTTCCGGAGAACCAAAATAGATAGTGACACCAAAACGGGAAACCAGAGAAAGTTTTTCCTGTACGGTATCATTGGTATGCAGTTCTTCATCACGGTCACTCTTATCTTTAAAGGTTTCACGAATCAGATGACGGCGGTTTGAAGTTGCATAAATTAAAATGTTATTTGGTTTCTTTTCAAGACCGCCTTCGATAACGGCTTTTAAATATTTGTATTCGATTTCAAATTCTTCAAAGGATAAGTCATCCATATAGATAATAAATTTGTAATTACGGTTTTTAATCTGTGCAATGACATCGTTTAAGTCTTTAAACTGATGTTTATAAACTTCGATGATACGCAGACCCTGGTCGTAATACTGATTTAAGATAGCTTTGATACTGGAGGATTTACCGGTTCCGGCATCCCCAAAGAGCAGACAGTTATTTGCACGTTTTCCGTTAATAAAAGCTTCTGTATTGTCAATCAGTTTTTTCTTTGGGATTTCATATCCAACCAGGTCATCTAACTGAACATGTGCAATTCTGGTGATTGGGACAATGCGTACTGTATCATCACTGGTTCTGTGTTCAAGGCGGAAGGCTTTATGAAGTCCGAGTTTTCCGACACCGAAATCTTTATAGAACTGAACCATGTCGTCCATAAATTCTTCTGTAGAAACAGATTCGCTTAAACGGTCACTTAAGGTGCAGATTCGGTCACGGATTCGTTTGTTAAACATTTTACTGTTTCCGTCGATGTTTTTGTAATGACAAAGAAGCGCAGCACAGCCGGTAGAGAAAACAGAGTCGAGTACTTCTAAATCAAAGTCATAGAGCTGTTTAAAAATTTCAAAATCATGTTTTGCCAGTTCATTGATGGTTCCATCCACCGTACCACGAATTTCGCTTGCAGTACTAAAAGCATTTTCATGATTGACAAGTAAAAATGTAAGATAATCATGCCACAGATTATCAGAAAAACCGTAGGCGCCTGCCATTTCAACAAGCTGGTTCATGCAGTTGTAATAAAGCGTGCGTTTTTCTTCTAAAAGAGTGGCATCGGACAGCTCTTTTGATTCATAAGCGTGGATAATAGAAACCATCTGGTCTAAGAGTTCTCCATGCTCAAAATTACGATATAAAATACATTCGTTTAAATTTATCATTTTGTGTTTCCTTCTTTCTAAATAACTAATAACGCTTTGCAAATCTTCTAAGTAATAACATTGTGCTGTGAGCGTCAAAAGTAAATTTTGTCACTTACTGATATTAGTAGTTCCCATGAACACGTAAGTTCTGAACTTCGCTTCTTAATCCTCTTAATGCATTCTTAACGGCGCTGTCACTTAAATTTCCCTCAAAATCAACAAAGAAGCGGTACTCCCAGTTGCGTTTCAGAATTGGACGGGATTCAATCTTTGTCATATTTAAGCCATTGTAGATAAAGTGAGACAGGCTGTTATAAAGGCTTCCGCTTTCATGAGGAAGTTCATAGCTGACACTGATTTTATGAGCATCTTTTGCGTAAACTTTTTTCTTTGCAACAATAATAAAACGGGTAGAATTATCAGAGTTTGTAAAAATGTTTTCACTTAAGATATTCAGTCCAAAATACTCGGCAGCATAACTGCTTGAGATGGCTGCCTGTGACAAATCATGTTCTTCAGATACTTTTTTAGCCGCCGCAGCGGTATTGCTCCATTCCTTCTGATGCCATTCTTTGTGGGCATCTAAAAATTCACGGCACTGCATCAATGCCTGTGGATGGGAATAAACAGTGCGGATGTCCGAAAGAGTCGCACCGGGAAGTGCAGTTAAAACATGCTGACAGCGGATAATCTGTTCCCCTACGATTACATGGTCATATTTGGTCAGTAAATCATAATTATCCTGCACAATTCCGGCAGTTGAATTTTCAATTGGGAGAACTGCATAATCTGCGCGGCCGAATTTGATTTCTTCCATTGCGTCTTTCCAGGTGGCAACGTGATAGTTTTTTACATCCTCACCAAAGAAGGTTTTCATTGCTCCATAGCTGTACGCACCTTCTACTCCCTGGTAGACAACGGTTACATTTTCTTTGTTAATAAAATCAATTTTTGTAAAATCGCTTGGTTCTTCGATTCCGTTTTCCTGTAAAAGCTGATACTGACGTTTTCGGCTGATGGACATAATCTGCTGGAATAGTTCTTCCACTCCACAGCGGTTAAAATCGCTTCCTGCTTTAGCGCCGAGAGTCTTTAATTTATCCTGTTCACGGCTTTTATCGAAAACAGGCTTTCCTGTTTCAATTTTAAATTGCGCCACGTTTTCACAAATCTTCATTCGTTTTTCAAAAAGACGGACTATTTCGCTGTCAATCACGTCAATTTCATCACGCATTTTTCCTAAATCTAACATGGTACTTGAATCCTCTCTATTTAGTTTTGTAGTTTCGCTTTTCGTATGTTAAAAAATCTGTCTTTTAAAGATGTATCGCTTTTTATCATACACCGACACTTTAAACCACGCAAGTTTTTTATTTACAGAATAGAGAAAAAAGGAAAGGGAAACCTATTATAAAATGGATAGAAACGAAAAAAGAAGGGAGAAGAAGAGATAAGAATGGATAAAAGACAACCATTTATTGTGTGTGGGATAACAGGCTGGTGTCTGGAACTGATTTTTACCGGAATTTTAAGTGCGGTACGAAAAGATTTCAGTTTAAAAGGAACTTCTTCTTTATGGATGTTTCCAATTTATGGAATGGCTGCCTGTATCGGACCGGTATCGAAAAAAATTCGGCATGTCCCGATTTTTTTGAGGGGATGTTTTTATATGACTGGAATTTTCGGTGTGGAACTGGCAAGTGGAAGTGTGCTCAAGTATTTCAAAATCTGTCCCTGGGATTACAGCAGTTCACAAATTCAATATAAAGGTTTAATTCGGGCAGATTATGCTCCTTTATGGTTTTTAACCGGCCTGCTTTTTGAAAAAATACTGTCAGATAATTCTTGATATTACCAATGTTCTGGTATATTATAATAGAGAATAAAAATGGAAAATTAGTATAGTACACAGGAGGTAATGTATGAGACATTTAATGAGTCCTTTGGATTTTGACCTGGATGAATTAGACAAGGTCTTAGATTTGGCAAATGACATTGAGAAAAATCCGGCAAAGTATGCACATGCGTGTGATGGAAAGATAATGGCAACCTTATTTTATGAACCGAGTACACGTACAAGATTAAGTTTTGAATCCGCAATGCTTCGCCTGGGTGGAAAGGTATTAGGATTTTCCAGTGCAGATTCCAGTTCAGCGTCAAAAGGAGAGAGTGTAGCAGATACAATTCGTGTGGTTTCCTGTTATGCTGACATCTGTGCGATGCGTCATCCAAAAGAAGGTGCCCCGCTTGTTGCATCCATGGCATCCCAGATTCCGGTTATCAATGCCGGAGATGGTGGACATCAGCATCCAACCCAGACACTGACAGACCTGCTTACCATTCGTTCCATGAAAGGTCGTTTGGATAACATTACTATTGGATTATGTGGTGACCTGAAATTTGGTCGTACGGTTCATTCTTTAATTGAAGCGCTGGTGCGCTATGAGGGAGTTAAATTTGTTTTGATTTCTCCAGAAGAATTAAAAGTGCCGGATTACATTCGTGACGATGTGTTAAAGGCAAGTGGTCATGAATTTGAAGAAGTAGAACGTCTCGAAGAAGCCCTCCCTAAATTAGATTTACTGTACATGACCCGTGTACAGAAAGAACGTTTCTTCAATGAAGAAGATTATGTGCGAATGAAAGATTTTTATGTACTTGATAAGACAAAAATGAAACTGGCGAGTCCGGACATGCTTGTTCTTCATCCTCTTCCAAGAGTCAATGAAATTGCAACTGAAGTAGATAAAGACCCAAGAGCTGCGTATTTTAAACAGGCGCAGTACGGTGTGTATGTCAGAATGGCATTGATTCTTACATTATTGGAGGTAGAAGTATGTTAAATGTTGGGCGCTTAAATGAAGGTGTGGTATTAGATCATATTAAAGCAGGAAAGAGCATGATGATTTATCATGATTTAAAATTAGATAAAATGGACTGCTGTGTTGCAATTATCAAGAATGCAAGAAGTGAAAAAATGGGACGCAAAGACATTATTAAAATCGAGTGCCCGATCGACAGTATTGACCTTGATATTCTTGGATTTATTGACCATACGATTACTGTCAATATTGTAAAAGACGGAAGCATTGTAGAGAAAAAAGAGTTAACGCTTCCAAAAGAAATTCGAAATGTAATTAAATGTAAAAATCCACGGTGTATCACTTCTGTTGAGCAGGAATTAGACCATGTCTTTATTCTTGCAGACCCTGAAAAAGAAGTTTATCGTTGTCAGTACTGCGAAGAAAAATACCGTCGTAAATAGGAGATAAGACAAGAGGTCATAAAAAGACAGTCCTGATTTTTTTGAAATTAGGACTGCCTTTTTTAGTTATAGAGTAATAAAAGAGAGAACAAAGTATGGCAGAGAGAAAAACCTATAAAGAGATTGTACGGAAATTTTTAGAAAATGATGAAGTAGTGATAGAAACCCGTTTGGATGGAGAAAGGGCGGGAGAAAAGAAGATCCTGACATCAGAAGAGGCAAAGAAAGCTCCAAAAGATGGATGGCATCGGGAGACTCTGTTTGCAAAACCAAAAGCGGTGCTTTTAGGAGGAGGACACGTTTCGCTTGCGATTGCACAATTATTAAAGATGGTAGAGTTTCGTGTAATTGTGGTAGATGAGAGAGAAGAATTTGCAAATAAGGAACGCTTTTGCTGTGCAGATGAAGTGTACTGTATGGGATTTCAGGAATTCCTTGATACAAAAGATTTTGGAGAACATGCCTATTATATTATTGTGACGAGAGGTCACAAAGATGATTATACCTGCTTAAGTGGTCTGCTTAGAAGAGAAAAGACGTATATCGGAATGATTGGCAGCAGGAAAAAAGTTGCAATTTCTTTTGATAAATTAAGAGCAGAAGGATATTTAGAAGAAGAGATCGCACAGGTGCATGCACCAATCGGGCTTGCGATCGGAGCGCAGACTCCGGCAGAGATTGCAGTCAGTATTGCAGCTGAAATTATTCAAAAGAAAAATGAATCACCAGAGATTATCAATACGCTTGAAGAAGAAATTTTGAAGGGCTTAGAAGATGAAAAATCAAAGGTTTTAGTTACAGTAATCGAAAAGAAAGGTTCTTCTCCAAGAGGAGAGGGAACAAAAATGATTGTGGGGGAAGATGGGAAAATTTATGGTACAATCGGAGGCGGTGCAGTGGAACATGAGGCAATTGAAGAGGCAAAAAATTTTGATGCCGAAAATGGATTTTTAATCAAAGACTATGACTTGTCGAATGCAAAAGCAGCTACCCTTGGAATGGTTTGCGGAGGGCAGGTAAAAGTTATGTTTGAACGTCTGTAAAATCAAGGGTAGAAAGATTGGTAAGTGAAGTTAAAAACAGGAGGAAAAGAACATGGAACAGGATATCAAAAAACAAATTGTCGGAATACTTGAAAAAGACTGCCGTTTAAGTGCAGAAGAAATTGCAGTGATGCTTGGAAAAGAGACAAGAGAAGTGGAACTGGCAATAAAAGAACTTGAAAAAGAGGGGATTTTATGCGGGTATCATGCCCTGGTAAACTGGGATAAAGTAGATGATGATACCGTAACTGCGTTAATCGAATTAAAAGTAACACCGCAGGGCGGAGACGGCTTTAATAAAATCGCAGAACAGATTTATCAGTATCCGCAGGTAGAAACGCTGTATTTAATGTCAGGAGCATATGATTTCCTTGTTATGGTAAGAGGGAAAAGTATCAAAGATATTTCGCTGTTCGTGTCTGAAAATCTGGCTTCTATCGAAGAAGTACAAAGCACAGCAACTTACTTTACTTTGACAAAATATAAAGAACAGGGTGTAAATCTGACAAGAAAAAAACAGGATGGAAGAATGGTGATTACTTTATGAGAGAATTTGTAACAGAAAAAGTAAAGCAGATTAAGCCATCCGGAATCCGAAAATTTTTCGATGTGGTCAGTGAAATGCCGGATGCAATTTCTCTTGGAGTGGGCGAGCCGGATTTTGATACTCCATGGCACATTCGTGATGCAGGAATTAAGTCATTAAAAGCAGGAAAAACTTTTTATACTTCAAATGCAGGACTGATGGAGCTTCGAGAAGAAATCTGCCGCTATACCGAGGAAAAAATGCATGTTTCTTATGACCCGAAATCGGAAGTATTTATCAGCGTGGGCGGAAGTGAGGCAATTGATATTGCATTTCGTGCGACACTTGATATCGGAGATGAAGTGATTATTCCGGAACCGGCTTTTGTTTCTTATGTGCCGTGTGCCCGGCTTGCAGGGGCTGTTCCGGTTACAATTCCATTAAAAGCAGAAAATGAATTTCGTCTGACACCGGAAGAATTAGAGGCTGCAATTACTCCAAAATCAAAGATTTTACTGTTATCTTATCCGAATAATCCAACAGGGGCAATCATGGAAAAGGCAGATTTAGAAGCCCTGTGTCCGATTATTGAAAAATATGACTTATTGGTTGTGTCGGATGAAATTTACAGTGAGTTAAGTTATAAATCTGCACACGTAAGCATTGCGTCACTTCCGGGAATGAGAGAGAGAACCATCGTGATTAATGGATTTTCAAAAGCATTTGCCATGACCGGATGGCGTCTTGGCTATGCGCTTGCACCTGCGCCTATTATGAAGCAGATGATAAAGCTGCATCAGTTTGCGATTATGTCTGCACCGACGACCAGTCAATATGCGGCCATCAGTGCCTTAAAAAATGGCAATCCGGATGTGATTGAGATGAGAATGGCTTATGACCAGAGACGACGTTTCTTAATGCATACCTTAAAACGGCTTGAAATTCCGTGTTTTGAGCCTTACGGTGCATTTTATATCTTCCCGGATATCTCAAAATTTGGTATGACATCGGAAGAATTTGCAACAAAACTCTTACAGGAAGAAAAAGTAGCGGTTGTTCCGGGCAGTGCATTCGGAGCATGTGGAGAGGGATTTGTCCGTATTTCGTATGCGTATTCGATTGAAGAATTAAAGGCAGCATTTGAAAGAATTGAGAAATTCATCGAAAAAATACGATAAAAAAAGAAAAAAGGCTGGACATTTTAGTGCGTAAAAGCTATTATTAATTATAATTTTACAGCAATAAATAGCGTTGAGGAGGATACAAACGAAAATGAAGAAAGTAGTAAAATTCGGCGGAAGCTCTTTAGCAAGCGCAGAACAGTTTAAAAAAGTGGGTGATATCATCCGTGCTGATGAAACAAGAAGATTTGTTGTACCGTCTGCACCGGGAAAAAGAAATTCAAATGATACAAAAGTAACCGATTTACTTTATAAATGTTACCGTGCAGCAGAAAAAGGTCACACTGATTTTGATAAAGTATTAACGGAAATTAAAGCACGTTATCAGGAAATTATCGATGGACTTGGCTTAGGTCTTTCTTTAGAAGAAGATTTTAATATCATCGAAGAAAAATTTAAAAATCATGCAGGTGAAGAGTATGCAGCATCAAGAGGAGAATACTTAAACGGAAAAATCATGGCAGATTATTTAGGCTATGAATTTGTAGACTCTGCAAAAATTATCCGTTTTGACGGAGAAGGTCAGTTTGATATGGAAATGACAAACCGTCTGACCCGAGAATATTTAAAGGATAAAGAAAATGCAGTAATTCCGGGATTCTATGGAGCAATGGAAGATGGAACAGTAAAAACATTTTCAAGAGGTGGTTCCGATATTACCGGTTCTATCGTAGCAGGTGCACTCGATGCAGATTTATATGAAAACTGGACAGATGTATCTGGTTTCCTTGTAACAGACCCGAGAATTATTGAGAATCCAAAATCTATTGATACCATTACCTATCGTGAACTGCGCGAATTGTCTTACATGGGTGCGACTGTACTGCATGAAGATGCAATCTTTCCTGTAAGAAAAGCAGGGATTCCGATTAATATCCGAAATACAAACAGACCGGAAGATGCAGGTACTATGATTGTAGAAGATACCTGTAAAAAACCGGCTTATACCATCACAGGGATTGCCGGTAAAAAAGGATTCTGTTCTTTATTTATTGAAAAATCCATGATGAACTCTGAAATTGGATTTGGCAGAAAAGTACTTCAGGTTCTGGAGAAAGAAGGAATTTCTTTTGAACATCTGCCATCCGGTATTGATACAATGACCCTGTTTATTCATCAGGATGAGTTTGCAGAAAAAGAACAGCAGGTAATTTCCGGAATTCATCGTGCAGTCAATCCGGACTTTATGGAATTAGAATCTGACCTGGCATTAATCGCAGTTGTAGGACGCGGTATGCGTTCAAACAGAGGAACAGCAGCAAGAATCTTTGCGGCACTGGCTCATGCCAATGTAAACGTAAAAATGATTGATCAGGGTTCCAGTGAATTAAATGTCATCATCGGTGTAAGAAATGAAGATTTTGAGGTCGCTGTAAAAGCAATTTACGATATTTTTGTAACAACTCAGCTGTAATCATAATAAGCATAATGAGAAGGAAAAAGTACATTCGATTTTTTGGATGTACTTTTTTTGTTGACAAAATCTAAAATATCACGTATACTACAAGTGTACTAAGACAGATAGTACACTAAATACACACGGACAGCATAGAAAGGAAGTGAAACTTCAAATGGTCGTAATTGATTATCAAAATCGAAAACCGATTTATGAACAGATTGTAGAACGATTTCAGATGCTGATTGTAAAAGGAATCTTAGAGCCTGACTCGCAGATGCCATCGGTACGTGCGCTTGCGACAGAACTTTCGATTAATCCAAATACGATACAGAAAGCTTATGCCGTACTGGAACAGGAGGGGTATATCTATCCGGTAAAAGGAAGGGGAAATTTTGTTTCGGGAAATCAGGCATTAGTCAAACAAAAAAAAGAAGATTTTCTTTTAAAACTGCATGGGGTATTAAAAGAAGGAAAGGAAATCGGAGTGACCGGTGCACAATGTCTGGAATGTGTGAATTCCGTATTTAAGGAGGGAGAACATGATTAATACAACACAGCTTTCAAAACAGTTTGGAGATTTAAAAGCCGTAGATAAAATTAGTCTCCAAATTGTGGATAACAGTATTTTCGGACTTGCGGGAACAAACGGAGCTGGAAAAAGTACCTTCCTTCGTATGCTTGCAGGGGTGTTAAAGCAGGATGAAGGAGAGATTGAAATCGATGGAGAGACAGTCTGGGAAAATGAAAAGATAAAAGGTGAAATTTTCTTTTTGCCGGATAATGCTTATTTTCCGCCAAATGTGACACCACAGCAGATGGCAGGTTACTATAGTATTTATTACAGTAAATTTAATAGAAAACGGTTTCAGGAGTTATGCGATAAATTAGAGTTAGATACCAAACGAAAAATCAATACATTTTCAAAAGGAATGAAGCGTCAGGTGTCGATGCTGCTTGGAATCTGTGCAGGAACAAAATACTTGTTTTGTGATGAGACATTTGATGGGTTAGACCCTGTGATGCGTCAGGCAGCAAAAAGTATTCTTGCATACGAGGTGACGGAACGTCCCTTTACACCGATTATTGCATCTCATAATTTAAGGGAATTAGAAGATATCTGCGACCATGTAGGATTATTACATAAAGGCGGAGTTTTGCTTTCAAGAGAACTGGAGGATATGAAAATGCATATCCATAAAGTGCAGTGCGTGATTCAAAATCCGCTTTTGGAAGAAGAGCTGCTTCGGGAACTTGATGTTGTACAGTCTGAAAAGCGTTTATCTTTATTAACCTTAATTGTAAGGGGTGAAAAAGACAAGATAATGGAAACGGTAGAAAGTAAATTTCCGCTGTTTGCAGAGATGATACCGCTTACACTGGAAGAAATCTTTATCAGCGAAACGGAGGTGGCAGGATATGACATCAAAAAACTGTTTTTCTAAAATGATAGTACGGGATTTAAAAGAGAGAGGCGTCTGGCTGATTAGTTCCATCATTTTATTTCTCCTGATTTATCCGGTTCAGATTTTAATGAGTCTGGATGCAATTGCCTCTTATATGAAAGGGGAAGAAGAATTCTACAGCAAAATTACAGAACAGTTTTCAAGTCTGATGAGTTTTGGAAATGGGATCATGTATGTTGTAATCGTGATTATGGCATTTTTGCTGGCAATGTCAGGATTCTGGTACGTATATTCGGGAGTAAAAACAGATTTTTATCACAGTCTTCCGATAAAAAGAGAAAAACTGTTTTTAGAACGCTATGTTACCGGAATTTTGATTTTTATAGTTCCGTATTTCATTAGTCTGATGCTTGGATATGGTGCCGGAATCATGAAAGAGGCAGGGACTTCTGGAATTTTAAGTTTATGTGCAAAAGGGTTTATCACAAATGTTGTGTTGTTTTTGCTTTTGTATAATCTTGCAGTTTTAGGCGTTCTGCTTACCGGAAATTTATTTACCGGAGTTTTGGCGTATGGAGCATTTTTAAGTTATGGAATTTTGTTAGAGAGTACAATTAGTCTAACAAAATATACTTTTTTTACAACTTATATAGAGAATTCAAGATTGAGTCAGACTTTTGAAGGAAAACTTGGAAAGTTAAGTCCACTTTATGTGTTTGATATGATTCTGTCGAATAATAATATTTCGATGAAGGATGTCAGTGTAGTCTTTGGAATCTCAGTGCTGTTTTTGGTAATCTGCATATCTGTTTATAAAATTCGTCCGACAGAAGCTTATCATAAATCAATTGCTTTTAAGAAGTTACAGCCAATTATAAAGGTTGTGGTTGTCCTTCCGATTTCAGCATGTGTGGGCATTTTATCAAGTGAAATTGTCGGACGAAATTTTATCTGGTATGTGGGAGGCTTGCTTGTTACTGCCGTGCTCTTATCCTTTGCAATGGAATTTTTATATTATTTAGATATCAGAGAATGTATTCGTCCCAAAATCTCTACCGGATTAATTTTGGGAATGCTGGTGATAATGGCGGTGGCATTAAAGCTGGATTTAATAGGGTTTGATACCTATTTACCAAAAGAATCAAGAGTAAAAAACATGTCCATTTATATTAATGGATTAAACAGCTGTTATGATTATCCGGAAGGCGCCGGAGAGATGTACGGAACAACTTCTTTTTTACAGAATACCAGGATAGAAGAGTTTGATGCCATTTATCAGCTTGCAAAAAAAGCAGTTGCAATTCAAAAAGAAGATAAGAGAACTGCAGATTCTGAAATAACTGCTGCTTCTGAAATAACAGATTCCGAAGAACTTTATTTTTCTGTTCGCTATGAAATGAAAAATGGAAAAGAGGTTTACCGCGGATACTGCATTCCGAAGGATGAAGAAAATCTGAAATTAATTGCAGATATTTATGATAATTGGGAGTTTAAACGACAGGTTCTTCCGGTAGAATATGTAAAAGAAGAAAAGATTTCTTCTCTTGATATTGCGGATCTCCAATCGTCTCATACTTCCGAACTTTCTAAAGAGACAATAAAAAAGCTGTTTAAAACCTGTAAAAATGAATGGGAGTCTGCAACCTATGAGCAGTTGAGTAATGATAAAGTACTTGGATTTTTACGATTTTATCTGGATTATGACAGAGAAAACGGTGATTATGATACTGGATCCAGATATGTAAGTGTTCCGGTTTACTCAAGTTTTCAGCAGACGAGAAAACTCTTAGAACAAAACGGCTGTAAAATGATGACATTTGAAGATTATGATAAGGTAGAAAGAATTGAGATAAGTCAATATGACGATAAAACAGGAGACCTTGGAGGTATCCTAAATGTCACCGATGAAAATCAGATTCGGGAAATACTTGAGGCTCTTTACATAACAGATAACAGTGAAATATTTAACATAAGTACGATAAACTATCAGATTGAAGTTCAGATTGACTGGAAATCGGAGGTCTTTACTAATACGGATGGTTTTTGCAGCTGTTATTTCCGCGCCGATGAAGTACCGGAATTTGTAACAAAAGCATTAGAAGAATAAATAATAACACCTGTGCCAATCAATGCGCTTTGGCATGGGTGTTTTTCGTTCATTGACAATCGGATAAAAAGCAGAGTAAAATAAGTGCATCAGAATAAACGAGAAACAAGGAGGATATTATGAGACGAAAGTTATCCTTTGATGATGAAAAGGATTTGGTTTTGCTTGGCAAAGCACTTTCTTCTGAAATCAGAATAAAAATTTTAAAACTGCTTGACACCAAACCTTACTGTGTCAATGAAATCGCAGAGCTTTTAAAGATTCCGGCATCCTCAGCAGCCTTAAATGTAAAAGTATTAGAGGAGGCACAACTGATACGGACGGAGTTAAAACCCGGAGTCAGAGGTTCTATGAAGTTATGCTTAAGACAAAATGATGAACTGCTTTTGCTTCTAAGAAAAGGAGAAAAGAAAAAGAAAGAGGAAGTCATTTCCATGCCGGTTGGAAATTATGTGGATTATAAAGTTGCACCCACCTGTGGAATTGTCAATACAGAGGACTATATTGACGGGGAGGATGAACCAAGATGTTTTTATAATCCACTGCGTACGACAGCAAAGCTGGTCTGGTTTGCAAAGGGGTATCTGGAATATCGTTTTCCAAATGCCGGAATCCAGAATGGGCAAGTCAGACGACTGGAATTATCTGCGGAACTTTGTTCAGAAGCACCGGATTATAACATGGAATGGCCATCCGATATTACCCTTTGGATTAATCAGAGGGAAGCAGGAACGTGGACGTGTCCAAGTGATTTTGGAGGACGCAGAGGAAAATTAAATCCAGACTGGTGGGAAGACAAGAATACCCAGTATGGAAAGTTAAAAGTCTGGACATTGGAGGAGAACGGAACATATCTCGACGGAAAAAAAGTAAATGATGTTTCAGTAACAGATTATCGTCTGGCAGATGGTCCGTTTATCTCTGTGCGGATTGGAGTAAAAGAGGATGCAAAACATCAGGGCGGTGTAAATTTGTTTGGAAATTCATTTGGAGATTATCCACAGGACATTGTGATGCGGATTCTATATGAGTAAATAGAACTTGAAAAAATCAAGTTTTGTGGTATAATAAAAACAATAATAATGTTTTAAAACAGAAATTATATTTTGGAAAATTTGGGAAGGGGAACGACATGTTAAACGAAAGTATCAAAAAACTGGTTACTTATGGAATGGAAACCGGACTCGTACCGGAATGTGAAAGAAACTACACAATTAATCTGTTGCTGGATTTATTTCATCAGGATGATTATGAAGAGCCGCAGGAAGAATATACAAATGTAGATTTGGAATCAACCTTAAAAGAACTGCTTGATGAAGCGGTTACAAGAGGCATTATTGAGGACAGCATCGGTTACCGCGATTTATTTGATACCAAGATTATGAACTGTCTGATGCCGCGTCCGGCACAGGTACAGCAGAAGTTCAAAGAAGAGTATGCAAAATCACCGGAATGTGCGACTGCTTATTTTTATAAATTAAGTCAGGACAGTGATTACATTCGTCGTTACCGTATTAAAAAAGATAGAAAATGGACGACAGAAAGTCCTTATGGCACAATTGATATTACCATTAACCTTTCGAAACCGGAAAAAGACCCGAAAGCAATTGCAGCAGCTAAAAATGCAAAACAGAGCAGTTATCCAAAATGTCAGCTTTGTATGGAAAACGAAGGTTATGCAGGTCGTTTAAATCATCCGGCGAGAGAAAATCACAGAATTATTCCGATTACAATCAATGACAGCAAGTGGGGATTCCAGTATTCTCCTTATGTTTACTATAATGAACACTGTATCGTATTTAATGGACAGCATGTGCCGATGAAGATTGAGAGGGCTGCATTTATAAAATTATTTGATTTTGTAAAACAGTTCCCACATTATTTCCTTGGTTCTAATGCAGATTTACCAATCGTAGGTGGTTCAATTTTAAGCCATGACCATTTTCAGGGTGGTCATTACACCTTTGCAATGGCAAAAGCGCCAATCGAAGAGCACGTTACCATTCCGGGATATGAAGATGTGGAAGCCGGAATCGTAAAATGGCCGCTTTCTGTTTTGAGAATTCGTCACAAGGATGAGAAACGCCTGATTGATTTGGCGACCCATGTATTAGAAGTGTGGAGAGGATATACAGATGAGTCAGCTTTTATCTTTGCAGAAACAGAGGGAGAACCGCATAATACGATTACTCCGATTGCAAGAAAAAAAGGCGATGTATATGAGCTTGATTTAACTTTAAGAAATAATATCACGACCAAAGAGCATCCGCTTGGTGTCTATCATCCACATGCTCAGTATCATCACATTAAAAAAGAAAATATCGGTCTGATTGAGGTTATGGGACTTGCAGTACTTCCGGCAAGATTGAAAGACGAATTAGAGCTGCTTGCTGAGTATCTGGTTGAGAAAAAAGACCCGGCTGAAAATGAAAGCCTGAAAAAACATGCAGACTGGGTAAAGGAATTTTTACCGAAATACGAAGAGATTACCAAAGAAAATGTAATGGGAATCCTGGAAGAAGAAGTCGGACAGGTATTTGTAAAAGTCTTAGAGGACGCAGGTGTTTATAAATGTACGAAAGAGGGAAGAGACGCCTTTAAACGTTTTATTTCCGTATTATAAAAGCAGAATAGAATGAGTAGAACAAAAAGGGAATTGTCATGTTAAAAATGGCAGTTCTCTTTTTTATCTCAATCTTCGATTTGAATATCCGTTCTTACCTTGTTTGTTTTCTTTTAAGTGTGCTATAATGGGTGAAAAGAAAAGGAAAGGTCGATAAAATACAAAATGAAAAAAAGAGTAGAAGATTCACAGACCGAGCAGACGTATCTGATGCGTCCCATTTATTTAAATGAATATGGAAATCTTTTTGGTGGTCAGCTGATGGAATGGATCGATGAGATCGCCAGTATTGTAGCAATGCGCCACAGTGAGGCAGACATTACGACCGCCTGCATTGATAATTTGAATTTTAAAGAGGGTGCAACCGTAAATGATGTCATTGTGCTTCGCGGAAAGATTACTTATGTAGGAAGAACTTCCATGGAAGTGCGGGTTGATACCTATGTGGAAAGCCGTCATGGAATCCGCAAGGTTATCAACCGTGCTTACGTGGTTATGGTCGCGGTGGATGAGCATCACCATCCGATTCCGGTTCCGGGTCTGATTGTAGAATCAGAATCGGAAAAAGCAGAGTGGGAAGGCGGCGAAAAACGCTATGCACTCAGAAAAGAAAGAAGAAGAGAGGGCTATTAGATGAGCGAAAAAATCCTGCTGATAGACGGGCACAGTATTTTAAATCGGGCGTTTTACGGACTTCCGGAGCTTACAAATGCAGAAGGACTTCATACAAATGCTATTTATGGCTTTTTAAATATTTTATTTCGGATTGTAGAAGAAGAAAAACCGGATTATTTAACGGTGGCATTTGATTTGCATGCACCGACCTTTCGCCATGAGATGTATGCAGATTATAAGGGAACCAGAAAGGGCATGCCTCAGGAATTAAGAGAGCAGGTTCCGGTTATGAAAGATGTCTTAATGGCGATGGGGATTACGATTGTCGCAAAGGAAGGTTACGAGGCAGATGACCTGCTTGGAACATTGGCAAAAAAGAGCGAAGCAAGGGGAATGGATGTAACGGTGCTTTCCGGAGACCGTGACTTGCTTCAGCTTGCAAGTAAGCATATCTGTATCCGAATTCCAAAGACCAGATTTGGAAAAACTACGATTGAGGATTATTTTGAAGAAGATGTCAAAGAAAAATATCAGCTGACACCGGCACAGATTATTGAATTAAAGGCGCTGATGGGTGATTCTTCCGATAATATTCCGGGGCTTCCGGGAGTGGGAGAAAAGACTGCGACAAAGATTTTGCTGGAATACGGCACGGTGGAAAATGCATGGAAACATGTCGAAGAATTAAAGCCGAATAAAGCGAAAAATGCGTTCTTAGAACATTATGATATGGCAATTTTAAGTAAAAAACTTGCGACTATCAATATTGACAGTCCGATTGAATATGACTGGGAAAGTGCGAGAATCGGAGAATTTTACACAAAAGAAGCGTATGAATATTTTAAAGAACTGGAATTTAAAAATTTCTTATCCCGTTTTGAAGAAGGGGCAGAACCGGCAAAAATTGCAGTTTCTTTTCAAAACGTAACCGATTTTACAGAGGCAGATGCGCTGTTTGAAAAACTGGTGAAAGAACCGGAACTTGGAATTGAAGTTTTAAGAGAAGCACATCAGTTTTTGGGTCTTGGACTTGCATGGAATAATAAAGAAAAAGAAGAAGTGGAAACAGTCTGCATTTTTCCACAGGGATTTTTAACAGAAAGTTATCTGATGGACCAGGTGCAGAAGCTTTGTGAAAAAGTAGAAATGATAGATGCTCTTGATGTAAAAGAGACAATTTCAGAAATTTCAAAAGTTTCGCATAAGAAGGTGTTTGATGCCGGAATTGCTGCGTATTTGTTAAATCCACTGAAATCTTCTTACACTTATGATGATATTGCAAAAGAGTACTTAGGAGAAATGCTTCCGGCAAAAGAAGACTTGATTGGAAAACTTTCCTATACAAAGGCAATGAGTGAAAAAGAGGCAAAAGAGGAAGAAGTCGCAAAAAGTATCTGTTATATGGCATATACAGCATTAAGAAGCCGGAAGGCGCTGATGGAAGCACTTGAAAACAATAATATGAAAGCGCTTTTTGAGGACGTAGAACTGCCGCTGTTATTTACACTTTCTAATATGGAAAAAGAGGGAATCCGCGTCAATGCAGAAGCCTTAAAAGAATATGGAAGTCAGCTTGAGGTAAAAATCAAAGCATTAGAAAGCCAGATTTATGAAGAGGCAGGAGAAGAGTTTAACATCAATTCTCCAAAACAGCTTGGTGTAATTTTATTTGAAAAATTACAGCTTCCGGGCGGGAAAAAGACGAAGACCGGATACTCAACCGCAGCAGATGTTCTGGAGAAACTTGCACCGGAACATAAACTGGTAGCAGATATTCTGGAATATCGTCAGCTTGCAAAATTAAAATCCACTTATGCGGACGGACTTGCCGGATTTATCGGGGAAGACGGCAGAATTCATTCTACGTTTAATCAGACGATTACGGCAACCGGAAGAATCAGCAGTACAGAGCCGAATCTTCAGAATATTCCGATCCGTATGGAACTGGGACGCCTGATTCGGAAAGTCTTTATTCCAGAAGATGGATTTGTATTTGTGGATGCGGATTATTCCCAGATTGAACTTCGTGTGCTTGCGCATTTATCAGGGGATGAAAATCTGATTGAAGCCTATAAAGAAGCGCAGGATATTCACCGAATGACGGCTTCTCAGGTCTTTCATGTTCCGTTTGAAGAGGTGACGGATTTACAGAGAAGAAATGCAAAAGCGGTGAACTTTGGAATTGTATATGGAATTAGTTCGTTTGGATTGTCACAGGATTTAAGTATTACAAGAAAAGAAGCAGCGGAATATATTGAAAATTATTTTGCTACTTATCCAAAGATTAAAGGCTTCTTAGATGGACTCGTAACAGAGGCAAAAGAACAAGGATATGTGGAAACAATGTTTCAAAGACGTCGTCCGGTGCCGGAAATCCGTTCCGGAAACTTTATGCAGAGGTCATTTGGAGAACGTGTGGCAATGAATTCTCCGATTCAGGGAACGGCAGCGGATATCATCAAGATTGCAATGATTCGTGTGGAACAGGCATTAAAAGAGCAGAATCTGGAGTCACGTCTGATTTTACAGGTACATGATGAACTGTTGATCGAAGCCAAAGAAGACGAGGTCGAGGCAGTAAAGGCAATTTTAGAGCGGGAAATGAAAGGTGCAGCAAACCTGGCGGTTCCGCTTGAAATTGATATGCATACCGGAACAAACTGGTATGAGGCGAAATAAAAACCTGGAAAAAATACAAGATGAATCATAACGTACGAAAGGGGAAAGTGGTATGAGAGTAATAGGGGTAACCGGTGGAGTTGGTTCCGGAAAAAGTGCGGTTTTAAATTATATTGAAGCACATTTTGATGCAAGAATTATAAAGGCAGATGATGTCGGGCATCTGTTGATGATGCCGGGGCAAGTCTGCTATGAACCGGTCATTCAACTGTTTGGTGAGTGGATTGTCAAAGAGGATGGTTCATTAGATCGTGAAACGATTTCAAAGATTGTATTTGAGAAAAAAGAAATTCTTGAAAAGTTAAATGCAATCATTCATCCGGCGGTAAAAAAATATATTTTAAGAGAGATTGAACGTTCCAAAAAAGAAGAAACCGAATTTTTCTTTATCGAAGCAGCTCTTTTAATTGAAGAAAAATATGATGAAATCTGTGATGAATTGTGGTATATTTATTGCGAAAAAGAAGTCCGCATGGAACGTCTGCGCCATAATCGTGGGTATTCCGATAAAAAGATTGAGCAGATGTTAAAGAACCAGCTCTCAGATGAGGAGTTTGAGTCCAAATGCGACTTCCAGCTTTATAATAGTGAAGATGTGGCACATACCTATCTTCAGATTGAAAGGAAAATGAGGACTTATTATGAATCTATGTAGCATTGCCAGTGGAAGCAGTGGAAACTGCATCTATGTAGGCAGTGATAAAACCAGTGTTCTTGTAGACGCAGGAATCAGTGGAAAACGAATTGAGCAGGGATTAAACAGTATTGAGCGTACCACAAAAGACTGCGATGCAATTTTAATCACTCATGAACATTCTGACCATGTCAAAGGACTTGGAGTGCTTGCAAGAAAATACCACATTCCAATTTATTGCACCAAAGGTACAATGGAAGAATTAAAACAAATGTCAATGCTTGGAAAGATGCCGGAGGGACTCTATCGTCCGATTCTGGCAGAAGAAACATTTTCAATTGGAGATTTATCCATTCTGCCATTTGAAATTTCACATGATGCGGCAGAACCGGTAGGCTATCGGGTTTCTCATGGAGAAAAATCGGTAGGGATTGCAACGGATATGGGAGTCTATGACGAAAAAATCGTTGAAAACCTTCAGGGACTCGATGCTCTGCTTTTAGAGGCAAACCATGATGTGAGGATGCTTCAGGTCGGCGCTTATCCGTATTCTTTAAAGCAGAGAATTTTAGGGGAAAAAGGACATTTATCCAATGAATCGGCGGGAAGGCTGCTCTGCCGTCTGCTTCATGATAAAATGAAACAGATTATGCTTGGACATTTAAGCCGGGAAAATAATTATGAGATACTTGCTTATGAGACGGTGTGTGCAGAAGTGACGATGGGAGAAAACCCATGGAAATCTTCGGATTTCAAAATATCTGTTGCGCACAGAGACCGTGCATCTGAACTGATAACCGTATAGAAAAATTTTAGATAGAAAACAGGTTGTAAAATGCGGCAAAATGCAGTAAGATAAAACATAAAAAATACGCTTGGAATTTTTGAGAGTGAAAAAGGAGAACATTTAAAATGAAAAAAACGATTATCACCGTAGTAGGACAGGACACAGTGGGAATTATTGCAAAGGTATGTACCTATCTTGCAGAAAATAAAATTAACATTCTTGATATTTCACAGACAATCATCGATGGCTATTTTAACATGATGATGATTACAGATACTTCAAAGTCTGAGAAGAAACTGGATAAGATTTCTACAGATCTGACAGAATTAGGCGAACAAATCGGTGTTGCAATCCATGCACAGCATGAAGACATTTTTAACAAAATGCATCGTATCTAGTTAAATTAAGCAGCTGCTGGATTGACGCTGAATATTTGCGGAACTGGTAGTTCTGAGTTTAGTTCTAATTTCTGAAAGGATAAAATACACATGATTAACATATTTGAAGTAAATGAAACGAATAAAATGATTGAGCAGGAAAACCTGGATGTGCGTACCATTACAATGGGAATCAGCCTCTTAGACTGTATCGATTCTGATTTACAGCAGGTAAACCGCAAGGTTTATGAAAAAATTACAACACTGGCAAAAAATCTGGTAGAAACCGGAGAAGAGATTTCAAAGGAATATGGAATTCCTGTTGTAAATAAACGAATTTCCGTAACCCCGATTGCATTGATTGGCGGTGCGGCATGTAAAGCACCGGAAGACTTTGTGACACTGGCTCAGACATTGGATAAAGCCGCAAAAAAAGTTGGGGTAAACTTTATCGGTGGTTATTCTGCAACCGTTTCAAAAGGAATGACAAAAGCAGATGAAATGCTGATTCGTTCTATTCCGGAAGCATTGGCTACAACAGAGAGAGTCTGCAGTTCTGTTAATCTTGGCTCTACAAAAACAGGTATCAATATGGATGCTGTAAAATTAATGGGTGAAATTGTGCTTGCCACTGCAAATGCAACAAAAGAACAGGATTCTCTTGGCTGCGCAAAGCTGGTTGTATTTTGTAATGCACCGGATGATAATCCATTTATGGCGGGTGCGTTCCATGGAGTAACAGAAGCCGATGCAATTATCAATGTCGGAGTTTCAGGTCCGGGAGTTGTAAAAACTGCTCTTGAAAAAGTACGTGGAAAAGACTTTGAAGTATTATGCGAAACCATTAAGAAAACAGCATTTAAAGTAACACGTGTTGGACAGCTGGTTGCAAAAGAAGCTTCCAAACGTCTTGGTATTCCGTTTGGTATCGTAGACTTATCGCTTGCTCCGACACCGGCTATTGGTGATAGCGTAGCAGGAATCTTAGAAGAAATCGGTCTGGAATATGCAGGTGCACCTGGAACAACAGCAGCACTTGCACTCTTAAATGACCAAGTCAAAAAAGGCGGAGTTATGGCATCTTCTTACGTTGGCGGTTTAAGTGGTGCATTTATTCCGGTCAGTGAAGACCAGGGAATGATTGATGCGGTAAAAGCAAATGCACTGACCATTGAAAAATTAGAGGCAATGACCTGTGTCTGCTCTGTAGGTCTTGACATGATTGCAATTCCTGGAGATACAAAGGCAACTACCATTTCCGGTATCATTGCAGATGAATGTGCAATCGGTATGGTAAACCAGAAAACAACAGCCGTTCGTGTGATTCCGGTCATCGGAAAAGGTGTAGGCGAAACAGTAGAATTTGGCGGTCTGTTGGGATATGCACCGATTATGCCGGTGAATCCATATTCTTGTGATGCATTTGTAAATCGTGGCGGAAGAATTCCAGCTCCAATTCACAGCTTTAAAAACTAAAAAAGCCAAAATTGCAGATGGCAGACAAAGCAGGAAGAAAAAAATGTACCATAGATTTTGGCTTGACAAAAGAGTTAGATTATGCTAACTTTGGAGTGGAAACAAAGACAGCTGAAAAGAAAGAAGATGTTGGGATGAATATAGGTACATTTGTTGTTTTAGTCATTGTAGCATGCATTGTTGGTCTGGCAGCACGAAAGGTCTGGAAAGATAAAAAATCCGGAAAGAGCTGCAGTAGTTGCGGAGGCAGTTGTGGTGGGTGCAGCGGATGCCATCCGGCACCATCAAAGAAAAAATAAAAAACAATAAAGATAGAAATACGGTGAATCATTATAAATAATGGTTCATCGTATTTTTTTTGTTTCATCAAAATTGGGGATATGGTAGAATAAAGCATAAACTTAAGTGAGGCAGAAGAAAACCCTAAGGTAAAAAAGAAAGGAAGCGAAGCATGACGGATTATGTAAGTTTACAAGATGTAACAAAAACCTACCGCATGGGTGAGATTACAATAAAGGCAGCAGATGGAATCAGTTTTGATGTACAAAAAGGCGAGTTTGTCATTGTAGTCGGACCAAGTGGTGCGGGAAAGACAACCGTTTTAAATATTCTTGGAGGCATGGATGTTGCAACTTCCGGAAAAGTATTTGTAGACGGAGCGGAGATTACAAAATATCGGGGGAAAAAACTGATTCAGTATCGAAGAGAAGAGATTGGATTTGTCTTTCAGTTTTATAATTTAATGCAGAATCTGACAGCACTTGAAAATGTGGAACTTGCAATGCAGATTTGTAAATATCCGCTTGATGCAAAAAAAGTATTAGAAGAAGTAGGCTTAAAAGAACGAATGAACAATTTTCCCGCACAGCTTTCCGGAGGAGAGCAACAAAGGGTGGCAATTGCACGTGCACTTGCGAAAAATCCAAAATTACTGCTGTGTGATGAGCCGACAGGTGCGCTTGATTATGTAACAGGAAAGGCAATTTTGAAATTGTTGCAGGATACCTGTCGGGAAAAAGAAATGACGGTAATTGTCATTACCCATAACTCGGCTCTTGCACCGATGGCAGACCGTGTGATTAAGATTCGGAATGGAAAAGTGGCAGAAACCGTATTAAATGAGAAACCGATGCCGGTAGAAGAGATTGAGTGGTAGGAAGAAAGGAAAAAGATGAAAGCATTTTGGAAGGATTTCTTTCGGGAAATCAGTAAAAATAAAGGTCGTTTTCTATCCGTATTTTTCATCGTTTTGTTAGGTTCAGCATTTTTTTCCGGAATTCGCTCGGCAGAAGGTGATATGAAAGTATCAGCAGATCGATATTATGACGATGTCGATTATATGGATTTGAAAATACTTGGAACAATGGGTCTGACGGATGAGGATTTAAAGGATATCCAAAATACAGAGGGAGTAAAAAATGTAACCGGAGGACATACCTTAGAAGTCTTACATAAAGTAGGAGAAAAAGAACAGGTTGTCAAATTAATTGCGCTGACGGACAAAGTAAATGAGCCACAAATCAAAGAAGGAAGGATGCCGGAAAATTCGGACGAGATTTTAGTGGATGAGAGTTTTTTGAGTTATTCAGACTGCAAAATCGGAGATAAAGTGACGTTTGAGTCAGGAACAGATGAGGCAGTTACGGATTCTCTGACAGGAGATACCTTTACAATTGTCGGAACTGCGACACTGCCGTATTATATGGATTTAAACAGGGGAACAGGTTCAATTGGAACAGGAAGTATTAACAGTTTTGCACTCTTAGAGCCGGAAGTATTTACTTCAGATGTTTACACAGAACTTTATGTACAGATAGATGGAGCGAAAGAGTCAGCCAGCTATAGTGATGAGTATGATAAAACAGTTAAGAAAGTACAAAAGAAAATAGAAGCGTTAGAAGATTCTGCTTGTGACAGACGATATCAGACCATCCAGGAAGAAGGACAACAGGAAATTGCGGATGCCAAAGAGCAGATTCAGGATGCAGAAGAGAAACTTGCGGATGCCAAACAAAAACTGGATGATGGAGAAGTTCAGCTTTCCGATGCAAGAACCACGATTTCCAAAAAAGAGCAGGAACTAAACGATGGAGAGAGCGAGTTAAAAGCAAAAGAAGCAGAACTGGAATCCGGCAAGCAGACCTTAGTTCAAAAAACAAAAGAATTAGAAAGTGCAAAGACACAGATAACGGAAAAGACCAAAGAGTTAGAAAGTGGGAAACAGGCTTTAGAATCCGGAAAAAAAGAACTCGAAGCAAATAAAATACAGCTTGCACAAAAAGAGCAGGAATTAAATGCCGGAAAGACACAGCTTGAAGAAGCAAAAACACAGTTTCAGACAAAGATAAAGGAGTTTGAAACAGGAAAGAGCCAGTATGAAGAGAAAAAATCTGCTTATGAAGCGCAAAGAAGTCAGATAGAAACAGCAAAAACACAGCTGGAAGCTGTGAGTGCAGGAATTACTCAGATAGAAAATGCGCTTACTGAAATGAAAAATCAGTTGGAAATTTTGGAAGAGCAGTTAGCCAAAAGCGAGAGTTCAGATGAAATTTATGAGACACTTTTGGCACAGAAGACCGAACTGGAATCCCAGATAACAGCCCAAAGCGAAGCACTTTCAACACTTATCGCTCAAAAAGAAGCGTTAGAAGCAGGAATTTCGGCATTTGAATCAGCAAAACCAGAGGCAGAAGCCCGGCTGGAAGAGGCAAGAATACAAATCGAAGAAGCAGGCACGCAGATTGAACAGGCAAAGGCAACGCTGTCCCAAAAAGAAGAGGAATTAAATGCAGGGCAGGTTCAGATAGATTCTGCGAAAAAGCAGTTACAGGAAGCAGAAGAAAAGATAAAACAGAATGAAGCCATAATTTCGGATGGAGAGGCACAGCTTGTACAGGCACAGAACCAGATAAAAGAGGGAGAAAGCCAGATTTTGGAAGCACAAAAAACGCTTTCGGATGGAGAAAAACAGCTTACCGATGCCAAGCAGACGCTTGCCAAAGGACGGACTTCCCTTGAAGAAGCAAAGAGTGAATTAGAAGCAAAGGCACAGGAATTAGAGGACGGAAAAGCAGAGTATGAAACCGCAAAAAAAGATGCTGAACCGGAAATCACCGATGCAAAACAAAAAATTTCAGATGGAGAAGAAGAACTGGCGAAATTGGAAGTTCCAACCTGGTATGTCTGGGGACGAGATAAGATTACTTCAACAGAAAGTTTTGGACAGGATGCTGAGAGAATTTCAAATATCGGAGAATTTTTCCCGGTTATCTTCTTTTTAGTTGCGGCACTGGTCAGCTTGACAACCATGACCCGTATGATTGAAGAACAGCGCCAGCAGATAGGAACATTAAAGGCACTTGGTTATTCAGATGGAAAAATTGCATTAAAATACTTTGCTTATGCAATGGTTTCTACCGTCTCGGGTGCACTTGCAGGCGTGGTAGTCGGAGAAAAAATCCTGCCCTGGGTCATTATGAATGCGTATGGAATGTTGTATACGGGACTTCCTTATTACCTGACACCATTAAACTGGCATCAGGGAGGACTTGCTGTTTTGGCAAGTGCAGGCTGTACCGGAGTTGCGACCCTTGCCGCATGCCAGAAAGAGCTGATGTCAAAGCCAGCTGAACTGATGCGTCCGCAAGCTCCAAAAAATGGAAAACGTATCTTTTTAGAACGGATTGATATCTTATGGAAACACTTGAACTTTACACAGAAATCTACAGTACGAAACTTAGTGCGCTATAAAAAACGATTTTTTATGACCGTAATCGGAATCGGAGGCTGTATGGGGCTGATATTGGTTGGATTCGGGCTTCAGGATTCCATTACTGCCATTGCCAAGAATCAGTTTGTTAATTTATTTACTTATGAAGCAAATGTAATTTTAGATTCCAACGTTTCGGAGGCTGAAAAAGAAGCCCAGCAGAAAGACTTAAAAGCTTATCAGGGAATCGATGAGATGCTGGAACTCTATTGTCAGAATGTAGAGCTGCAAAGTGAGAAAAAGACGGTAGATACTGTGCTTGAGGTACCAAAAACGTTAGAGGGATTTGAAGATTTTTTTGAATTTCGTGACCGTGTAAGCGGTAAACATTATGCCTTTCCAAAAGAAGGAGCAGCTATAAGCGAAAAAACAGCAGATATGCTTGGGGTAAAAGTGGGAGATACGGTAGAATTAAAAAAAGGAGATACGATAGTCAAAGTCAAGATTTCTGTTATTGTGGAAAACTATGTCCGACATTATCTGTATTTGACAACAGAGACTTATGAAAGTCTGTTTCATGAGACTCCGAATTATAATCAGCTGTTGTTAAGATACCAGGATACCTCAAAAGATTATGAGGATGCACTCGGAGAAAAAATTATGAAATACGACAGTGTGGCAGCAATTTCTTTTACCTCGGATTTAATCGGTCAGATTGATGACATGCTGCGCTCCCTTGATATTGTAATTGTGGTGCTGATTGTGTCAGCAGGGCTGCTTGCCTTTGTGGTATTGTATAACTTAAATAATATCAATATCACAGAACGGCAGAGAGAGCTGGCAACATTGAAAGTATTGGGATTTTATGATGGAGAAGTGGCATCCTATGTGTATCGGGAAAACATTGTGCTGACTCTGTTTGGAATCATTGCCGGAATGGGAATCGGAAACTTTTTGCACCATTATGTGATTCAGACAGTGGAAGTGGATATGATGATGTTTGGACGAAATGTATTTTTCAGAAGTTATTTTTACAGTGGACTCATTACCCTGGCATTTGCGTTGTTTGTAAATGGAATGATGTTTTACCGACTGCGAAAAATTGACATGATTGAATCCCTTAAGAGTGTGGAGTAGAAAGGAAATCAATATGGTTTTAGTGACAGGAATTATTGCAGAATACAATCCTTTTCATAATGGGCATGCTTATCAGATTCAAAAAGCGCGGGAGCTAACCGGCTGTGATTTTGTGGTGGTTGTGATGAGCGGAGATTTTGTACAGCGTGGCGCACCGGCACTTTTTGATAAATATACACGGACAAAGATGGCACTTTTGGGGGGCGCAGACCTGGTACTGGAATTACCGGTCTGGGCTTCCAGCGCCAGTGCTGAATTTTTTGCGGCAGGAGCAGTTTCTGTTTTAGAGGGAATCGGCTGTACGGATTTTTTGTGTTTTGGAGCGGAAGATGAGAAGCTTTCAAAGATGCAGAAAGCAGTGAAGCTGCTTGCAGATGAAAATACAGAATTTCAGAAACAACTTCGGGATGCGCTAAAAACAGGTCTTTCTTTTCCGGCTGCAAGAAAACAGGCGCTAAGCGGTTTCTTAACAGAAGAAGAGAGCAGTATCTTAGATAAGCCCAATAATATTCTTGGAATTGAATATTTAAAGGCATTAAAAGCAAAGAACTCTTCGATAGAGCCGGTGATTGTAAAAAGAGAAGGTCAGGGGTATCATGGACAGGAACTTTCCCATGGATTTGCAAGTGCTTCGGGGATTCGCAGTGCCTTAAAAGACGTGGGAGACTGGGAACAGGATGAGAAAATTTCTCAGCTTTTCCATGTAATGCCAAAGGAAATTACAGAAATTTTTATAGAGGCAGGAAAACAGAATCAGATGGTATGGGAGGATGATTTTTCTCTGCTGTTACAATACAATCTGCTTAAGCAGAAAAACAGATTACAGCTGACTGCTTACAGCGATGTTTCAAAAGACCTTGCAATGCGGATTTCTAAAAATTTAAATCAATTTGAGTCTTATAGTAGTTTTGTTCAGAAATTAAAGACGAAAGAACTGACGTATACCCGAATTTCGAGGGCTTTGCTTCACATTTTATTAGAGATAACTCAGGAAGAGACTCGAATGTTTCTACACAATCCTTATACTCGAATTTTAGGATTCAGGCAGGACAGCAAAGAAGTGTTAGGAAAAATGAAAAAAGCAAAAGAAATTCCGGTACTTACGAAGATTTCGAATTATCAAAAAGAGTTGGCAAACATTCAAAAAGGTCTGTTTGAAAAAGATATCTTTGCGTCTGATCTTTATGAGGCAGTGACCGGAAGAAAACAAAAAAGAGGATTGACAAATGAACTTCAACATTCGCCGATTATTCTAAGATAAACAAGGAATGTTTGGAAAATAATACAATTTTTGTGCATAATTTTCAAATGCACACTTGTACCGTTTTTGGAAACGATGTATAATAAAAACAGGCACGACCATCTCTAGGTCGTAATGAATTAGCATAACGGAGGAAAAATTATGAACGTATTAGTAGTAAATTGCGGAAGTTCATCATTGAAATTCCAGCTCATCAACTCTGAAACAGAGGAAGTAGCAGCAAAAGGTCTGTGTGAACGTATCGGTATCGATGGAAGACTGGTATATCAGCCAACAAACGGAGAAAAAGAAGTAATAGAAGCATCAATGCCAACTCATACAGAAGCAATCAAAATGGTATTAGACGCTCTGGTTAATGAAAAAACAGGTGTATTAAAGAGCCTTGACGAAGTAGAAGCAATCGGACATCGTGTACTGCATGGTGGAGCTAAAATCTCTGATTCCTGTATTATCAACGATGAAGTAATCTCTGTTATCGAAGAGTGCTGTGACCTTGGTCCTCTGCATAACCCTGCAAACCTGATGGGTATCCGTGCATGTATGGAACTGATGCCAGGTAAACCAAACGTAGCTGTATTTGATACTGCATTCCATCAGACAATGCCGGAAAAAGCATATATGTATGCAATTCCGAAAAAATACTATGATGAATATAAAGTACGTAAATATGGTTTCCACGGAACTTCTCATCGTTTCGTATCGAAAGAAACAATCAAATTCCTTGGTCTTGACCCGGAAAATTCTAAAGTAATCGTTGCTCATCTTGGAAACGGTTCTTCTATCAGTGCAGTTGTAAATGGAAAATGTGTTGACACCAGCATGGGTCTGACACCTCTTCAGGGTCTTGTAATGGGAACACGTTCCGGTGACCTTGACCCGGCTGTTCTTGAATTCATCTGTGCAAAAGAAAACATTGATGTAAAAGAAATGGTTCGTATCTTAAATAAAGAATCCGGTTTATTAGGACTTTCTAACGGACTTTCCAGTGACTTCCGTGACTTAAACGAAGCTGCTGAAGGCGGAAACGAAGATGCAAAACGTGCAGTAGACTGCTTATGCTACAGCATTATCAAATACATCGGTTCTTATGTAGCTGCTATGAACGGTGTAGATGCAATCGCATTTACAGGTGGTATCGGTGAAAATGCAATTCCGGTTCGTGAAACTGTTGTAAAGAGTCTGGGATATCTTGGAATCAAATTAGATGAAGAAGCAAACCAGACAAGAGGAGAAAATAAAGTAATCTCCACAGCAGATTCTAAAGTAAAAGTTGCAATCGTTCCGACAAACGAAGAACTTGCAATCTGTCAGGAAACAGCAGAACTGGTAAAGAATCAGAAATAATAGTTGACAAAAACGAATTACCTATGTATAATTGACAAGGTGTGATTAGGAGACTATTATGCTAATTGATTTATCAGATATTTTATCCGTGGATGGAAAGACGAAAGAATTAAAAATGCCGGTTTCCATGGATTCCTTTGAATCAAAACTTGGCAGTTTTCCGGTAGTAGAAAAACAGCCGTTAGATGTTGTGATTACGAATACAGGAAAAAAAGTGCTTCGAATTGAAGTAAAAGGCAAAGTGAGTCTTGCTCTGCCCTGCGACCGTTGTCTTAAAGATGTGGCAACGGAATTTGAAATTGACCTTGAAAAAGAGGTTGATATGAAAACTTCAGAGGAAGACAGGATAAAAGACTTAGATGAAATTAATTATATCACAGGTTGTAGCCTGGATATTGAGCAGTTAGTGCATAATGAGATTTTAATCCATTGGCCTATGAGGGTCCTGTGTAAAGAGGACTGCAAGGGAATCTGCAGCCATTGCGGAAAAGACTTGAATGAAGGGCCATGCTCATGTGAGCAGGAGAGCCCGGATCCACGAATGGCGGCAATCCGTGATATATTTAGCAAATTTAAGGAGGTGTAATTATGTCCATCTGTCCAAAAAATAAAACTTCTAAAGCAAGAAGAGATAAAAGAAGAGCAAACTGGAAAATGACTGCTCCGAACTTAGTAAAATGCAGCAAATGTGGTGCTTTAATGATGCCGCACAGAGTGTGCAAAGCTTGCGGAAGCTACAACAAAAAAGAAGTTATTGCTATGGATGCTGAATAATTCATAGTATGAGGGGCTGTCGTGTTTAGGCACGGCAGCCTTTTTTCATTTTATAAATTTATAAATGGAGTAGATTTTGTAATAAATTTGTAATAAAATTGCAAGTTTTTCTTGCGATTTTCCAGAAAACAAGTTAATATAAGAGAGAACTTGTTAAAGGAGGATTTTAGTATGAATAATAGATGGTATAAAAAATTATTACTGCTTCTTACGGTAGGATGCATGACTGTTTCTATGACCGGATGCAGTGCAGATTCTGTATTAGATAAATTATTGTCAGTGACTGATCCAAAGCCGGATAAAAAGACAGAGGCAACGAAAGAGGACAGCAGTGATAAAAAAGACAGTGCAGGTGAAAAAGAAGTAGAAGTGGCAAAACCGGAATTTACCACAAACTTAAGTGGAGCGGTGACTTATGCGGTAAATGCCAAAGCTTCTGCACTGACAGTAGAAGCAACTACGACGGATGATGGAAGTATTACTTATCAGTGGTATAAGAGCCAGACCGATACAAATGGCGGTGGAACTTTAATTGATGGGGCGACAGAAGCAAGTTACACTCCGCCAACCGATACCGAAGGGACACTTTATTATTATGTTGTAGCAACCAGTACCATTGGTTCTTCTACAAATGGAGCAACCAGTGATACCGCAGAAGTTATTGTGTCAGCGGATGGAACCATTCCGTCTGAAAGCGAAGACCAGGCAGGTGCAAGTAAGGTACTTGGCAAATGGGTACAGAATAATGATGGCTGGTGGTATGATAACGGGGATGGAACTTATCCGAGAAATGCATGGAAACAGATTGATGGAAAATGGTATGCATTTGATGAAAAAGGTTATATGAGAACCGGATGGTTTAAAGATGGAGACTCCTGGTATTATCTGTTAGACAGCGGAGAGATGGCGAAAGATACGGATATTGAGGGATATCATATTGGTTCAAATGGCAAAATGGAATAAAGGAATAAACAACAGTTCATCGCAGGCACGCTCTCGCTGCTTGTCGCTGGCAGTGGTACGTAAGCGACGAAAATACCGTCGCTAAGTACCAGCCGCTCCAAAGCACCTGCTTATGAATCTGTTGAAAGCAAAGAGTGGCAGGGATGAACGAGATGCAAATGGAAGTTGGCATCATTTGTTCCGATGTGCTGTAGTATAAATCTGTTGAAAGCAAAGAGTGGCAGGGATGAACGAGATGCAAATGGCAGTTGGCATCATTTGTTCCGATGTGCTGTAGTATAAATCTGTTGAAAACAAAAAGTGGCAGGGATGAAGTGAGTTTGGGCGGTCGTAAAAGAGATTATCTTTTACGGCCGTTTCTCTTGCCCTTTTTTTAGATGTCTGGTAAAATTAGGGGCATAGCGTACAGGAGGCGATGAAATGGAGAATCTGATTACAGTGGTAGTCGACGCCATGGGCGGGGATAATGCTCCGCATGAGATTATCAAAGGGGCAGTCGAGGCCGTAAAAGAAAAACAAAACTTAAAGGTACTTCTTGTCGGACAAAAAGAAGTGGTGGAAAAGGAATTAAGCGCTTATGATTATCCGAAGGAGAGAATAGAGGTTATACATGCATCAGAAGTGATTGAGACTGGAGAACCGCCGGTTGCTGCAATCAAGGGAAAGAAAGATTCTTCGATTGTAGTCGGAATGAAACTGGTCAGAAAGGGTGAGGCAGATGCTTTCGTTTCTGCCGGAAGTTCCGGTGCGATTTTGGTTGGCGGAACTACAATTGTAGGTCGAATCAAAGGAATCGAGCGTGCACCGCTTGCACCGATGATTCCAACGAAAAATGGCGCATCACTTTTGATTGACTGCGGAGCAAATGTGGACGCAAGGTCGTCTCATCTTGTGCAGTTTGCACGTATGGGCTCTATTTACATGGAACATGTTGTAGGGGTTAAAAATCCAAGAGTCGGAATTGTGAATATTGGTGTGGAAGAGGAAAAAGGCAATGCCCTGGTAAAGGAGACATATCCACTTTTAAAAGAATGTAAAGACATTAACTTTATCGGAAGCATCGAAGCAAGAGAGATTCCATCTGGTGTTGCAGATGTAATTGTAACCGAAGCCTTTGTAGGCAATGTGATTTTAAAATTATATGAGGGAGTCGGAGCAACTTTGATTTCTAAAGTAAAAGAAGGTATGATGACCACTCTTCGCAGTAAGATTGGAGCTTTGCTTGTAAAACCGGCATTAAAAAGTACATTAAAAAGTTTTGACAGCAGCCAGTACGGTGGAGCACCGCTTCTCGGATTAAGAGGGCTTGTAGTGAAATGTCACGGAAGTTCCAAAGCAAACGAAGTGAAAAACTCGATTATTCAGTGTATTTCCTTTAAAGAACAGGACATTAGTGAAAAGATTCGGGAAAATATTACAGTAGCGGTGAAAAAGACAGAGGAGGAGCAATAAAAAATGGAGTTAGAAAAATTACAGAAGATTATCGCAGAGGTATTAAATGTAGATGCACAGGAAGTGACAATGGATACTACATTCGTAGAGGATTTGGGAGCAGATTCTTTGGATATATTCCAGATTATCATGGGAATTGAAGAAGAATTTGATATTGAAATGCCAAACGAAGATGTAGAACATATTGTGACTGTAGGAGATGCAGTAGAAGAAATTAAAAAAATTGTAGGATAACCAAAAGAGTCAGATGTCTTCAAAAGGGAAAAATTCGGATGAAGACATCTGATTTTCAGATTGAGAAGAAGAAAATTCAGGTCGAACGCAAGAGAGACTTTAGATAAATAAAAAAAGCAGAAGGGAAGTTTGTTAATAGATGAAGAAGTTATTAGAGCTTGAGCAGAGAATTGGCTATAAATTTGAAAATTTTGATTTGCTCGTAAAAGCAATGACGCATAGTTCTTATGCAAATGAACACAGATATGAAAAGAAAGAAAATAATGAGCGTCTGGAATTTTTGGGAGATGCGGTTTTAGAGCTGATTTCCAGTGATTATTTATTTGCAAAGTATCCGGAAACTCCGGAGGGTGTACTGACAAAGAAACGTGCAAGTATGGTATGCGAGCCGACTTTAGCATTATGTGCAAGAGAAATTCCACTGGGAGATTATTTATTACTTGGAAAAGGTGAGGATGCAACAGGCGGAAGAAAAAGAGATTCCATTGTTTCAGATGCTATGGAGGCATTAATCGGTGCAATTTATCTGGACGGTGGTTTTGCTAATGCAAAAGAGTTTATTGACCGGTTTATTTTAAACGATATTGAAAACAAACAGCTCTTTTATGATAGCAAGACTACGCTTCAGGAAATCGTACAGGGAAGTTATGATGATGATGTACGTTATGAACTGGTAAAAGAAGAAGGTCCGGATCACAATAAGAGCTTTTATGTTCATGCTCTGCTTGGAAGTACGGTATTGGGAGAAGGAACAGGCCATACCAAAAAGGCAGCAGAACAGCAGGCTGCATATTGTGCGATTAAAAAACTTAAGAGTAAGGGTGGCCTATGTATTTAAAAAGCATTGAAGTGCAGGGATTTAAGTCCTTTGCAAATAAGATAACATTTGAATTTCATAACGGAATTACCGGAATTGTAGGACCAAACGGAAGTGGAAAAAGTAATGTAGCAGATGCTGTACGCTGGGTGTTGGGAGAGCAGAGTGCAAAACAGCTTCGAGGCGGAAACATGCAGGATGTTATTTTCTCGGGAACAGAAACGAGAAAGCCACTTGGATTTGCTTATGTTGCAATTACTTTAGACAACAGTGACCATAATCTTCCGATTGATTATGAAGAAGTGACGATTGCAAGACGGCTTTATCGTTCCGGCGAGAGTGAATACCTGATGAATGGGGTTTCCTGCCGATTAAAAGATGTCAATGAATTGTTTTATGACACTGGTATCGGAAAAGAAGGGTATTCCATTATCGGGCAGGGACAAATTGATAAAATCTTAAGTGGTAAGCCGGAAGAGCGAAGAGAACTGTTTGACGAAGCAGCAGGAATTGTAAAATTCAAACGAAGAAAAGCGGCATCTTTAAAAAAATTAGAGGAAGAACAGCAGAATCTGACCCGTGTCAATGACATTTTATCGGAGTTGACCAGACAGCTTGCACCGCTTGAAAAACAGTCTGAGACAGCGAAGATATATTTAAAGAAGCGGGAAGAATTAAAAGCGCTTGATGTCCGGATGTTTCTTGCAGAAATGGAACGCATCAATGCTCAGTTAAAAGAGATCGAAGAAAAATCGGAGATTGTCCGTCAGGACCTGGAAAAAACAGGTAAGGATTTTGAGACAACGAAGACCGAATATGAAGCGTTAGAGAAAGAGCTGGAGGCTTTTAATGTAAAAATTGAAGTGTTTCGTGAAGAGTCAACAAAAAAAGCATTGGAGAAGCAGCAGTTAGAGGGGCAGATTAATGTAGCAAAGGAACAGATTTCTTCGGCAAAGCAAAGTGATTTGCAGTATCGTGAGCGTGTGGAGGCTTTAGAGGCAGAGTTAAAACAGAGGGAAGAGAGTGAAAAACTTTATACTGAAGAAAAGGCAGAGCTTGATGCAAAAATCGATGAGATTCGGCAAAAAGAGGAGACTGCGAAGAATTTATTCAGAGATTTTGCTTTTGAAATTCATGAATTAGAAGAACAGTTAGAGGAAGATAAGAGCGAAATTATTGAAATTTTAAATCATCGTGGTTCGACGAAGGGAAAAATGCAACGTTATGATGCGATGATGGAACAGATTTCTCTTAGAAAGACAGAGTTTAATCAGAAATATCTGCGTTTAAAGAGTGAGACTGCAAAGCAGGAAGAAGAAAAGGAGCGCTTTGAGAAAGAACAGCAGGAAATTGATGCTGAGATTTTAGGCCTCACAAAGAAGAGTAATAAAAACGAGGATGAGATTACCAGATATCAGAGTCTGCTTGGAAAGAGTATCAAGGAACAGCAGGTTTTACAGAATGATTATCATAAAGAGGCTTCAAGGTTAGAATCTTTAAGAAATATTACAGAGCGTTACGATGGTTATGGAAACAGTATCCGCCGTGTAATGGAGCAGAAGAAACGTGTTCCGGGGATTCACGGAGTTGTGGCAGATTTAATTAAAGTAGAAAAAAATTATGAAACTGCGATTGAAACCGCTCTTGGAGGAAGCATCCAAAATATTGTTACGGATAACGAAACGACTGCAAAACAGATGATTTCGTTTTTGAAGCAGAATAAATACGGACGGGCAACATTTCTGCCTTTGACCAGTATGGGTGCAGGACGTGGATTTTCGACTCCATCTGCCTTAAAAGAGCCGGGAGTTGTTGGCGTGGCAAGTGAGCTGGTTTCTACGGAAGTTGAATATGAGCGTTTAATTGAATATCTGCTTGGGCGTACGCTTGTCGTGGAAAATATTGATTTTGCAATTGCAATTGCAAGAAAATACAAATACAGTCTGCGTATGGTAACGATTGAAGGAGAGTCTTTAAATCCGGGTGGTTCCATGACCGGTGGTGCATTTAAAAATAACAGCAATCTGCTTGGAAGAAGACGAGAGATAGAAGAGCTTGAGACAAGAGTTGAGAGTTTGAAAAATCAGCTGGAAGCAAAACAAAAAGAGATTGATACTTATCGGGAAAAACGAAATTTCCATCGTGAAGAAGCAGGACGATTAAATGCGGCACTTCAGGAGCAGTCCTTAAAGGATAATACCCTGCGTATGAATCAGAAAGCAATGGAACAGAAGGCAAAAGAGATTGCAAAAGAGTATACAGATTTAAAACGGGATCTTGCAGCACTTGAAAAACAGACGCAGGAGATTGAAGAAAATCGGGAATCTATTCGTGTGGAATTAGAGACGAGTGATAAACGAGAGGCTCAGTTAGAAGATCAGATTAATCAAAATCAGGAAAAACTGGATGAGAAGAAAAAGCAGGAAAACGCTCATTCAAAGGAATTAGAAGAACTGCATTTAGAAAATGCAGAACTCAGTTCCAAACAGGGATTTGCAAAAGAAAACCTGGAACGTATCTTAAGTGAAAAGAAGAATTTACAAAGACAGTTAATGGAATTGGCAGCAAATGTCAGTGATGCAAAAGATGAGATAGAGAAAAAAGAAGCCGAGATAGAAAAAATGCAGGAGGCAGTTGAAGCTGCAAAGGCACAGGAAGCGGAAGATGAAGCGAAGCTGCAGGAATACCTTGCAAAAAAAGAGAGCATGAATCAAAGTCATAAGGGCTTCTTTGAAAAGAGAGATGAGCTTTCCGGTCGCATGAATCTCTTGGATAAAGACCTATACCGCCTGGAAAATCAAAAAGAAAAGCTTGAGGAAAATCAGGAGAATCAGATAGGTTATATGTGGGAAGAATATGAGATGACCTACAGTGCGGCAAAAGAACAGACTTTTGAGGAACCGCTTGAGCGCAGTGAAATCAAAAAGGCACAGGCAGAAGTACGAAATGAAATTAAAAAGCTTGGAAATGTCAATGTCAATGCGATTGAGGAGTACAAAGAACTTTCCGAGCGTCATACGTTCTTAAATGCCCAGCATGAAGATTTGGTGGAAGCAGAGAAGACCCTGCTTAAGATTATTGATGAACTCGATATCGGAATGAGACACCAGTTTGAAGAAAAATTTGCACAGATTCGTGAAGAATTTGATAAGGCATTTAAAGAACTTTTTGGTGGCGGAAAAGGAACGATTGAGTTAGATGAGGAGGAAGATATCTTAGAGGCGGGAATCCGTATCATCTCTCAGCCGCCGGGAAAGAAGCTGCAAAATATGATGCAGCTTTCCGGTGGAGAAAAGGCACTCACCGCAATTGCACTGTTATTTGCGATTCAGAATTTGAAGCCATCCCCGTTTTGTCTGCTCGATGAAATTGAGGCGGCACTCGATGATTCTAATGTAACAAGATATGCCAGGTATCTTCATAAGTTGACAAAGAATACACAATTTATTATTATTACACATAGACGTGGTACGATGACCGCGGCAGACCGCCTTTATGGTATCACAATGCAGGAAAAAGGTGTATCTACCCTTGTTTCTGTCAACCTAATCGAGAATGATTTGGATAAGTAAGAGAAGCAGGTGAGAGAATACAGAAAAGAGCAGGAGGGACTTATGGCAGAAGAAAAGAAAGGTTTTTTTAAACGACTGGTATCCGGTCTTACAAAAACCAGAGAAAATATTGTATCGAGTATTGATTCTATTTTCAGTGGATATTCCAGCATTGACGATGATTTCTATGAAGAAATTGAAGAAATTCTTGTTATGGGAGATTTGGGAATTAATGCAACCAATAATATTATCGAAGATTTAAAGCGACAGGTAGCAGAGAAGAAAATAAAAGACCCGCAGGAGTGTAAAAAACTGCTGATGGACAGCATCAAAGCACAGATGGCAGTCGGGGAAGCGGCTTATGAATTTGAGAACCGCAAATCTGTAGTGCTGGTGATTGGTGTAAATGGAGTTGGAAAGACTACTTCTGTCGGAAAACTGGCAGGAAAATTAAAGAATCAGGGAAAGAAAGTTGTGCTTGCAGCAGCAGATACATTCCGTGCGGCAGCAGGAGAACAGCTGACCCAGTGGGCGAACCGTGCAGGGGTGGAACTGATTGGAGGACAGGCAGGTGCTGACCCGGCGTCTGTTGTGTATGATGCGATTGCAGCCGCAAAAGCAAGAAATGCCGACGTACTGCTTTGTGATACCGCAGGACGTCTTCACAATAAGAAAAATCTGATGGATGAGCTTCATAAGATTTACCGCATTATCGAACGGGAATATCCGGAAGCTTATTTGGAAACGTTAGTCGTTCTTGATGGAACGACCGGACAAAATGCACTGCTTCAGGCGAGACAGTTTAATGAGGTTGCAGATGTAACAGGAATTATCCTGACAAAACTTGACGGAACTGCAAAGGGAGGCATCGCTGTTGCAATCGAGTCAGAGCTGGATATTCCGGTAAAATATATCGGAGTCGGTGAAAGCATTGACGATTTACAGAAATTTAATTCGGATGAATTTGTAAATGCGCTTTTCGATTTCAAAGAAGAATAAAGTTCAAGTGGAACATTCGTGAAACTTGGCAGGCGATTTTAACCAGGAAGCATTGAAGCTTTCGCTTCGTGTGTAGTTCACTCAGTACATATAGTACATGCTGAAAAATTTCAGAATCGCCGAAAAAAACAGTTAGATGAACATCAAAGGAGAATATAGGATTATGCTGACATTAGAAAAATTTGAAGAAGCGTCGGAAATCGTAAAGAAAGTAACCCAGGATACCAAACTGGTTTACAGCGATTATTTCAGCGCACAGACAGGAAATAAAGTATATTTAAAACCAGAGAACATGCAGAAAACAGGTGCTTACAAATTAAGAGGTGCTTATTATAAAATCAGCACTCTTTCACCGGAAGAGAGAGCAAAAGGTTTAATTACAGCTTCTGCCGGAAACCATGCACAGGGTGTTGCTTATGCAGCAAAAGCATTTGGAGTAAAAGCGGTTATCGTTATGCCGACTACCACTCCATTAATTAAAGTAGAAAGAACAAAAAGTTATGGTGCAGAAGTAGTCCTTTACGGAAACGTATATGATGAAGCCTGCGAGCATGCTTATAAATTAGCCGAAGAAAATGGATATACATTCATTCATCCATTTGATGATCCGGCTGTTGCAACCGGACAGGGAACAATCGCAATGGAAATCATCAAAGAGCTTCCGTTAGTAGATTATATCTTAGTTCCAATCGGTGGCGGCGGACTGGCAACAGGTGTTTCCACTTTAGTCAAGCTCTTAAATCCGAATATCAAAGTGATCGGTGTAGAACCGGCAGGTGCAAATTGTATGCAGGAATCTGTACGTCGCGGAGAAGTTACAACACTTGACAGCGTAAATACAATCGCAGATGGTACTGCTGTAAAAACACCGGGAGAAAAAATCTTCCCATACATCCAGAAAAATGTGGATGAAATCATTACCGTCAGCGATGATGAATTAGTTGTTGCTTTCCTTGATATGGTAGAAAATCATAAGATGATTGTAGAAAACTCCGGTCTGCTGACTGTAGCAGCTTTGAAACATCTGCAATTTAAAGATAAAAAAGTAGTTTCTATCTTAAGTGGTGGAAACATGGATGTTATCACAATGTCATCTGTAGTTCAGCTGGGTCTGATTGCAAGAAATCGTATCTTTACTGTATCTGTGCTGCTTCCGGACAAGCCGGGTGAACTGGTACGTGTGGCAAGTGTAATTGCAGATAAGAAAGGTAATGTGATCAAACTTGACCATAACCAGTTTGTAAGTACAAACCGTTCTGCAGCAGTGGAACTGAAGATTACCATTGAGGCATTTGGTACGGAACATAAGAATGAAATTATTGAAGCACTGGAAGAGGAAGGATATCGTCCGAGACAGATTACTGCAAATTTGTAAAACGCAAAGACGCAGCAATTTCGTGCAGGCACGCTCTCGCTACTTGTCGCTGGCAGCGGTACATAAGCGACAAAGTCGCTAAGTACCGGCCGCTCCAAAGTGCCTGCAGAAATTTGCTGCTAAATGAAAATGAGAGGGCAGAGGTATAGGAAAAAAATTGCTCTTTGTTAGAAAATTAGATAGTTAGGAGAAATCGTAATTACAAACGTTAAGTTTTTCAATTTGTCGCTGTTAGAAAAATTGGATAGTTAGGAGAAATCCCTGAGTTTCTGTATGTAACATAGAAGAGATTCAGGGGTTTTCTTATATCTGAAATTGTGCGAAAAGAAAATAATACTTATTCCTATTGAAATAGTAGTGAAATAAAGAGAAATGTGTTAGAATTAGGACGTCGGATGTATTTTGGAATATCTGGCAGGGCAGGAGGTTTGTTATGAGAGAGTTATATTTAGAGTGTTATTCTGGAATCAGTGGAGATATGACAGTTGCAGCTTTATTGGACCTTGGTGTTCCGGGGGAGCATCTGATGAAAGAGTTGGAGAAGCTGCATTTAGATGGATATGAGATAAAGATTTCCAGGACAAAGAAGAATCAGATTACAGCAACAGATTTTGATGTGATTTTGAAAGATGAGCATAAAGAGGAGCATGGTCATGAACATGCTCATACCCACGTAAATGATGAAGATGTGAAGGAATGTCATGAGCAGGAACACAGTCATGAACATACGCATGTTCATAATAGTTATCGTGAGATTAAGGAATTTATTTTGGCTTCAGAGCTCTCGGACAGAGTGAAGGAAATGATTTTAAAGATTTTTCAGGTGATTGCAGAGGCAGAAGCGCAGGTTCATGGTACGGCTGTGGATGAAGTGCATTTTCATGAGGTTGGTGCGGTTGATTCGATTGTAGATATTTCGGCAGCAGCAATCTGTCTGGATTATCTGGGATTTGATTCGATTGTGACGTCTGAAATCTGGGAGGGAAAAGGGCATGTATGGTGTCAGCATGGAAGAATTCCGGTTCCGGCACCGGCAGTACTTGCGATTTTTTCAAAGAGCCAGACAAGACTTCATCTTTCAGGAGTGCAGGGAGAGATGGTGACACCGACAGGAGCGGGAATTGTGGCAGCGCTTTCGGGTGAGAATCAGCTTCCGGATTCTTTTGTAATTGAAAAAATCGGGATTGGAGCAGGAAAGAAAGATTTCCCTCATGCGAATGTGCTTCGTGCGATGATTTTAAATACTGAGAAAGAGAAAAAGGCGGTGCATGAACATAAGCATAAATATAGTCATGAGCAGGAACATAGTCATGCACATTGTCATGAGGAGCAGGAAATCGAAAAAAAAAAGACAGCTGTAAATGAGACAAAAGAAGAAATGAAAAATAAAGATGAGCAGAAGGGATTTCACGATGTCCAGACAGAAACGGTATGTGTCATGGAAACAAACGTGGATGATTGCTCGGGAGAACAGCTTGGTTATGCCAGAGAGGTATTGTTAAAGGCCGGTGCGCTGGATGTGTGTTGTATGCCGCTTTACATGAAAAAGGGGCGTCCGGCATATTTGTTTCAGATTATCTGCAGACCGGCAGATGAAGAGGCATTAAAAACAATTTTATTTCGAGAGACAACCAGCATTGGATTTCGCAGATATGAGGAAGAACGACAAAAGTTAGACCGTGAAATGATAAGTGTCACACTTTTGGATGGAAATACCATTCGGATTAAGAAGTGTATGCATCATGATGTGATTTATTATTATCCGGAATATGAGGATGTCAGGAAAACCTGTGAAATGCGTGGTGAAGCATTTCGTATGGTCTATGAAGAGGCAAGAAGTTTGGCTGAGAAAAGTGAGGAGTGATGAGAGGTGGAATTGACGCAAAAAGAAGAACGATTATATGAGATTATGAAGGGGTATGCAAAGAAGGATATCTGTATTGCATTTTCAGGTGGAGCAGACAGCAGCTTGTTATTAAAACTTGCTGTAAAATGTGCAGCACCTGGGGTAAGGGTACATGCAGTTACTTTTGAAACCGTACTGCATCCATCCTGTGATTTGGATATTGCAAAACAGGTTGCAAAAGAAACCGGAGCAATTCATAAAATCATTTTTTTAGATGAATTTGAAGATGAAAGAATTAAAAAGAATCCGAAGAACCGTTGTTATTTGTGCAAAAAAAGTTTGTTTGAAAAGCTGTTGGCTTATGCAGATGAAGCAGGGGCAGAAACCATCTTAGAAGGAACAAATGAGGATGATTTACATGTGTATCGTCCGGGACTTGCAGCAGTCCGGGAACTTGGAGTAAAAAGTCCGCTTGCTGAAGCTCATTTAACCAAGCCGGAAGTACGTGCCCTTGCAAGAAAAGAAGGAATTTCCGTTGCAAATCGTCCGGCAGCTCCCTGTCTTGCGACGCGTCTGCCGTATGGTTCAGAACTTAACTTTGAAGTGCTGAAAAAGATTGATGAGGGCGAACAATATATGAAAAGTCTGGGATTTGAGATTGTGCGTATCCGTCTGCACGGAAATGTAACAAGAATTGAGGTTCCGGTAGCTGAGTTTGGAAAATTTATGGAACAAAGAGAAGCAGTGCTTGCAAAATTAAAAGAACTTGGATTTGTTTATGTGACACTTGATATGGAAGGATTTCGAAGTGGAAGCATGGATGTCGATGCCCACGACGCTTGACGACCACGCAGCAGATGAAAAATCAGGCAAGTAGTGAAGTAGATTGCGAAGATCCGCTTGACTATGCGTTGTATAAGTGTCAAGAAAAAATACTTGACACTTCAAAAATCATGTAGTATGATAAGCAAGGTGATGACAAGTGGAACAATTTGTACAGCAGACTTTATTATACGATTTTTATGGGGAACTCTTAACAGAGCACCAGCGCAGAATCTATGAGGATGTCGTGCTCAATGACTACTCACTTAGTGAAGTGGCAGCAGATTTGGGAATCAGCAGACAGGGCGTGCATGACAACGTCAAACGCTGTAATAAGATTCTTTCAGACTATGAAGAAAAATTGCATCTCGTAGAGAAGTTTGTAAATATTAAGGAAAAAATCCACAGGATTCACGGTCTTGCAAAAAATTGCGAAAGCATCAGCAAGGAAGAACTGGTTTCCGAGGTGGAACACATTTCCCAGGAAATTTTGGAGGAGTTGTAGCAGATGGCATTTGAAAGCTTAACGGATAAACTACAAAATGTATTTAAAAACTTGAGAAAAAAAGGCCGTCTGACGGAAGCCGATGTAAAATCCGCTTTGAAAGAGGTCAAAATGGCGCTTCTCGAAGCCGATGTAAGTTTTAAAGTGGTAAAACAATTTATGAAATCCGTTCAGGAGCGTGCAGTTGGACAGGATGTAATGTCCGGCTTAAATCCGGGACAGATGGTAATTAAGATTGTAAATGAAGAACTCGTAAACCTGATGGGAAGTGAGACAACCGAACTCGCTTTAAAGCCGGCAGGAGAGATTACCGTACTTATGATGGTAGGTCTTCAGGGTGCAGGTAAGACAACAACCACGGCAAAACTGGCAGGCAAGCTGAAATCAAAAGGAAGAAAACCTCTTCTGGTCGCATGTGACGTATACCGTCCGGCCGCAATTACACAGTTGCAGGTCAATGGTGAAAAACAGGGCGTGGAAGTCTTTGCAATGGGGGACAAACAAAGTCCGGTTGATATTGCAAAAGCAGCATACGAACATGCGAAAAAAGAGAAATATAACGTGGTTATCTTAGATACCGCAGGTCGTCTTCATATTGATGAGGACATGATGCAGGAGCTTGCAAACATAAAAGAAGCGATTTCTGTAGATCAGACAGTACTGGTAGTCGATGCAATGACCGGACAGGATGCGGTGAATGTAGCAGAGACCTTCGGTGAGAAAGTCGGAATCGACGGAGTCATTCTTACAAAGATGGATGGTGATGCCCGAGGCGGTGCAGCATTATCAATTAAAGCAATCACAGGAAAACCGATTCTGTTTGTCGGTATGGGAGAGAAATTATCGGATTTGGAACAATTTTATCCGGATCGTATGGCATCCCGTATCCTTGGAATGGGCGATGTGATGAGCCTGATTGAAAAAGCGCAGGCAAACATTGATGAAGAAAAAGCCAAAGAGATGGAACAGAAATTCCGTAAGAACTCATTCGGCTTTGATGATTACCTTGAAAGCATGAATCAGATGAAGAACATGGGAGGAATTTCCAGTGTCTTAAATATGATTCCGGGAATTGGCGGACAGGTAAAAGATATTGAAAATATGGTAGACGAAAAGGATATGGCGAGAAAAGAAGCAATGATTCTTTCCATGACACCAAGAGAACGTTCTCATCCGGAAATCCTGACTCCACAGAGAAAAGCAAGAATTGCAAAAGGTGCAGGAGTGGATGTGGCGGAAGTCAACCGCTTAGTAAAACAGTTTGAACAGGCAAAGAAAATGATGAAACAGATGCCTGGTCTTATGAATGGCAAGGGTGCTAAGAGGGGAAAATTCAAACTTCCCTTTTAACATATAAATCAAGAAGATAAGAAAAGAAAATAGTTAAATTTCAGGAGGAAAAAATAATGGCAGTAAAAATCAGATTAAGAAGAATGGGACAGAAAAAAGCTCCTTTCTATAGAATCGTTGTTGCAGATTCCAGATCTCCAAGAGATGGTAAATTCATCGACGAAATCGGAACTTATGATCCAAATCAGGACCCAAGTGTATACAAAGTAGACGAAGAAGCAGCTAAAAAATGGCTTGCTAACGGTGCTCAGCCAACAGAAGTTGTATCCAAAATCTTCAAAGCAGCTGGTATCGAAAAATAATATAGGTCCAGGGGGTGGCTTGTAATGAAAGAATTAGTTGAAGTAATTGCAAAGTCTCTTGTAGATTATCCGGACGAAGTTGCGGTAACAGAGCGGGAAGAAAACAATGCGGTATTTGTAGAACTCAAAGTAGCATCTGCAGATATGGGCAAAGTAATCGGACATCAGGGAAGAATTGCAAAAGCAATCCGTACCGTAGTGAAAGCTGCATCTTCCAAAAATGATAAAAAAGTTATCGTAGATATTTTACAGTAAAAGTAAATGAGAGGGCTGTACACGTTGATGTGCAGTCCTTTTTTTAGCGAAAAAGTAAATTAAGGAGTTATAAGCATGGAAGATTTATTACAGGTAGGTGTCATCACAACCACACACGGAATCCGCGGGGAAGTAAAAGTCTATCCGACCACCGACGATGTACACCGCTTTGAAGAATTAGAAAGCGTATTATTGGATACAGGAAAAGAATACAGAGAATTAAAAATTAAGAGTGTGAAATATTTCAAACAATATGCCATCTTAAAATTCAAAGGCATTGACAATATCAATGACATTGAAAAATATAAAGGTAAAAGCCTCTTTGTCACAAGAGAAAATGCACAACCGCTTGGAGAAGATGAATATTATATTGCAGATTTAATCGGCATGGAAGTTTACTTAGAGGATGGAAGTCATTTTGGAACGTTAAAAGATGTTATGGAAACCGGTGCAAATGATGTTTATATTATTAAGACGGAAGAAGGAAAAGAAGTGCTGATTCCGGCCATCTATGAATGTATTTTAGATGTCAATGTAGAAGCAGGAAAGATGGAAATTCACCTGTTGGACGGATTAGTGTAAAAAAGGAGAAAAACAAATGGATTTTCATGTACTCACCCTGTTTCCGGATATGGTCAGACAGGGATTAAATACCAGTATCATCGGAAGAGCGATGAAAGAAGGACATATCACATTAAATACAGTCAATATCCGTGATTTTTCTATCAATAAACATAATCGCGTGGATGATTATCCTTATGGGGGCGGAGCCGGAATGGTGATTCAGGCAGAACCGGTTTACCGCGCCTGGGAATCTGTGGCAAAAAACAGTAAAGCCATAAAACAAGGCAAAAAACCAAGATGCATTTATCTGACCCCACAGGGAAAAGTCTTTCATCAGACGATGGTAGAAGAATTTGCCCAGGAAGAAGAACTGATTTTTTTATGCGGACATTATGAAGGAATTGACGAACGTGTTTTAGAAGAAGTGGTCACAGACTATGTTTCTATTGGAGATTATGTGCTGACAGGGGGAGAACTTGCTTCTATGGTCATGATTGACGCTATCTCAAGATTTGTGCCGGGTGTTTTAAATAATGAAGAATCTGCCCAGTTTGAATCCATGCAGGATAACCTCTTAGAATATCCGCATTATACCAGACCGGAAAGCTGGCATGAAAAAGAGGTGCCGAAAGTACTCCTAACCGGAGACCATAATAAAATTGAAGCATGGAGATGGGAACAGTCTCTGATACGAACCAAAGAGAGACGACCGGATTTACTTGAGAAAAATAAAAGTTTAAAAGTGGCTTATTTCAGCCCGACCGGAGGCACAAAGAAAGCAGCAGAGATGTTGGCGACGATGCTGTCCCAGAATCCGCAATATATTGATTTGACGAGAAGAAAATTTCGGAAACAAAAACAATACTTTGGAAAAAAAGATTTACTGCTTGCAGCCGCACCGGTGTACGGAGGTCAGCTTCCACAGTTAAAAGAAGCTCTTTTTACAAACTTGAAAGGTGACCATACCCCTTGTATTTTGATGTCTGCTTACGGAAATCGTGACTTTGATGATACCCTTGCACAGATGAAAGACATTTTAGAGGCGAGAGGATTTTACTGCATCGGCGCAATCGCACCGATTATTCCACACATTTATTCTGAAAAACTGGGGGCAGATCGCCCAAATGCAGAAGATGAGAAAGTCTTCCGCCGGTTTGCAGTCACAGTGAAACAGAGATTGGAAAATGGATTGGAAGAATCCCTCATGATTCCGGGAAATCCAAAGCCAGAACCAAAGACCATGAAGCCGGTGGTTCATTATTTTGATGAAACGAAATGTAAGGGCTGTCAGATATGTGTCCAGAAATGCCCGACCTCAGCGATTGATAAAAACACATATCAAATAAAGGAAGAACTCTGTGTTGGCTGTCTGCGCTGTGAAAGAGTATGTCCAAGTGGTGCAAGAAGCAGTGACTATGAAAGTGTTAAAAAATATCTGGAGGACAATTTCTGTCTCCCTAAAGTGATAAAATGCTATTAGAGGGAAAAAATGACGAAGAAATTTACAACAATGTGGTAGAAAATGGCGGATTGACTTTTGTCTTGACAAAAAATAGATGATATCATTAATGGGAAAAACAGCCAGATAAAGAAGCGAATAGGGGAATCTGATGAAATCTGGCAATACAGGGATAAAGGGGAAAGAAAAAAGAATATGTACCAAAGAGAGTCAAAAGGGTGGTTTAAGCACTATGATTTTATTCTACTGGATTTAATCTGTCTGCAGATGGCTTTTTTTCTGGCTTATGTGATTCGTGGATTGGGCTGGAATCCATACTCACATCTGCTTTATCGGAATATGGCAATTTTTGTAGAAGCGGCAGACATTGTTGTGATTTTCTTCTTTGAGACATTAAAAAATGTTTTAAAGAGAGGACACTATGTAGAATTTATAGAGACACTCAAACATGTGTTGGTTGTGTGCGCAGTGTCGATGAGTTATCTGTTTTTGATTAAAGAAGCAGAAAAATATTCGAGATTTATTCTGATTACGACAATGTGCTTCTATTTTATCCTGACTTATGCAGTAAGGGAAGTCAGAAAATCAGTGTTACAAAAACAGATGGAAGCCGGAAAAGACCGCTCCCTGCTGATTGTGACGACTTCGGATGTTGCAGGAACGGTAATTCGTGATATGAAAGACCACAATTATGCGAGATTTACACTTTCCGGAATTGCAATTATTGACAAGGATATGACGGGAAAAGCAATCTGTGGAATTCCGGTGGTTTCAAATCGAGAAAACACACCGGATTATATCTGCCAGCAATGGATTGACGAAGTACTGGTTGTACCGTCGGAAGATGCAGAATATCCGGAAGATCTGATGAAGAAAATGATGGAAACAGGTGTAACGGTACATTTAAATCTTGCGAAAGTATCGAATACGAGAGGGAAAAAACAATTTGTTGAACAAATCGGAACTTATACGGTTCTGACAACAACAATGAATTATGCAACAGCAAGACAGCTGTTTTTCAAACGAGCGATGGATATTGCAGGCGGTTTGGTCGGATGTATTTTAACAGGGCTTATCACTCTGTTTGTTGGACCTGCAATCTACATAAAATCGCCGGGACCGATTTTCTTTTCTCAGGAAAGAGTCGGAAAGAACGGAAAACGATTCAAACTGTATAAATTCAGAAGCATGTATTTAGATGCAGAAGAACGGAAAGCAGAACTGATGAAAGATAATAAACTCGGTGATGCAAAGATGTTCAAGCTCGACTTTGACCCACGTGTCATTGGAAATGAAATCCTTCCGGATGGAACGAAAAAGACCGGAATTGGAAACTTTATAAGGTCCACCAGTCTGGATGAATTTCCGCAGTTTTGGAATGTGTTAAAAGGCGATATGAGTATCGTGGGAACACGTCCTCCGCTGATTGGAGAAGTTTCCGAGTATGAGCTGCACCATCGGGCACGACTTGCGATAAAACCGGGGATTACCGGTATGTGGCAGGTAAGCGGAAGAAGTGATATCACGGATTTTGAAGAAGTGGTAGAACTCGATAAAGAGTATATTGAAAATTGGAATATTGGACTGGATATTAAGATACTGTTAAAGACCGTGATGGTGGTGTTTAAAAAGGAAGGGTCGGTATAACGATGGAAAATTTGTGATTCTGTTTAAAGTTGAAAAATGTTAGGCAGGATCACAATTTAATTTTAGAAGAAAGATAACAAATGTGGTGATGAAAGAGGTTTAAGTTAGATTTTGAACCACGAGTTATTGGAACTAGACCGCCTTTGATTTCTGAAACGAATTTTTATGAGCTGCACCATCGTGCAAGATTGGCAATTAAGCCAGGAATAACCGGTATGTGGCAGGTAAGCGGACGTAGCGACATTACTGATTTTGAAGAGGTGGTTCGTCTTGACAAAGAGTATATCACAAATTGGAACATTGGGCTAGATATAAAAATATTGTTTAAAACAGTAATGGTAGTTCTAAGAAAAGATGGTTCTATGTGATGAAAATATCAATTTGCAGCTTGATTTCAAAAATAGAAGTTAAGATGCAGAAGATATATATAGATAAGTTATAAATATAATAAATGAGGAAGGAGCAAACAAAGTGCCATTGAATAAAAACACTGATAATCGCTATGAAATATTAAATACATATGTAAATGCAATTTCGATGGATGAAACAATTCGACGTGTTGAAGAAATCATAAAAAGAGGTATTCCTACACAACATGTTGTTATTAATGCATCAAAAGTAAATCTTATGGAAAAGGATTTGAAATTAAGAAAGATAGTAAATGCGTGTCCGTTAATTAATGCGGATGGAGCATCTATTGTGTGGGCAGCAAAGAAATTGGGTGTACCGTTAAAAGAACGAGTTACAGGAATAGACTTATTCCAGAGACTGGTTGAATTATCAGATAAAAAAGGCTATAAAATCTATCTTTTTGGTGCTAAAGAAGAAGTTGTTACTAAAGTTAAAAAAATATTTGAGGATAAATATCCAAACATTCAGATTGTAGGATATAGAAATGGATATTTTACAGAAAAGGATGAGCCTGAAATAGTCAAAAATATGGCAGAATCAGGTGCAGATATGATGTTTGTTGCTTTTTCTTCACCTAAGAAGGAGTATTGGGTAAATAAATATTTGAAGCAGTTAAACATCCCATTTGTTATGGGGGTAGGCGGTAGTTTTGATGTTGTTGCAGGTGTAACAGATCGTGCGCCGTTGTGGATGCAGAAGCATGGTTTGGAATGGTTTTACCGTTTTATACAGGAACCTCGTAGAATGTGGAAGCGTTATATAGTTGGAAATGCAAAATTTGTTGCATTGACTTATAAAACAAAGAAAAAATTAAAAAGTAAAAGGAGATAAAGAAAATGGTTAACGTTATTGGATTAGGTTATATTGGATTACCGACAGCACTTATGATGGCTTCTCATGGTGTAGAAGTTATAGGTACTGACTATAACAAGGAACTTGTAGATACATTAAATGCAGGAAAAACAACATTCAAAGAAGATGGTTTGGATGAACTGTTTCAAAATGCAGTAAAAGCTGGTATCAAATTTACAACAGAATATCAGAATACAGATGTATATATTGTTTCTGTACCGACACCGTATGATAAGTTCTCTAAGAAAGTAGATGCCTGCTATGTTGTTGAAGCAGTGAAGGATGTAATGAAGGTGTGCCATAAGGGGGCAACTGTGGTTATAGAATCAACAGTTTCACCGGGAACTATTGATAAGTTTGTAAGACCTGTTATCGAAGAAAATGGTTTTACTATTGGACAAGACATTAATCTTGTTCATGCTCCGGAAAGAATCATTCCAGGCAACATGGTATATGAACTTCTTCACAACAATAGAACTATTGGTGCAGATGATAAGACAGTGGGAGAAAAAGTTAAGGAATTATATTCTTCATTCTGTCAGGGAGAAATTGTAGTAACAGATATTAGAACTGCAGAAATGACAAAGGTAGTAGAAAATACATTCAGAGCAGTAAACATTGCCTTTGCAAATGAATTAGCTAAGATTTGCCGTCATGATAATATGGATGTTTATGAAATTATTAAAATATGTAATATGCATCCTCGTGTTAATATTCTTCAACCAGGTCCGGGAGTTGGAGGACATTGTATTTCTGTAGATCCATGGTTCCTTGTTGGTGATTATCCAAGTCTTGCAAAAGTAATTGATGAGTCCATGAAAACAAATGATGGAATGCCAGACTTTGTACTGAATCGTATTTATGAAATTATGAAAGAAAATAAGATAACAGATATTAGTAAAGTTGGATTATATGGTCTTACCTACAAAGAAAATGTAGATGATATGCGTGAATCACCAACATTGCAGATGCTGGAATCTATGGAAAGACATTTATGTGGTGACCTTGTTAAAGTATATGATCCATTCATCACTAAAGATATTGTGCCAAATCAGTATCATGATCTTGACAAGTTTATCAATGATGTGGAACTTGTGGTTCTTTTAGTTGGTCATGATGAAATCAAGCAGAATATGGATAAATTAAAAGGTAAAGTTATTTTAGATACTAGAAAAATCTGTGATTTAGATGGAGTATACAGATTATAAGATTGTACACAGTGAAGATGTTGGAGAAAAACAGATGAAAAAAGTAATGTTGGTTTTTGGTACACGTCCGGAAGCAATAAAAATGTGTCCATTAGTTAATGAACTGAAAACAAGAAAAGAATTAGAAACAGTAGTATGCGTAACTGGACAGCATAGACAAATGCTGGATCAAGTGTTAGAAGCATTTCAGGTAGAGCCAGATTATGATTTGTCTATTATGAAAGACAGACAGACTTTATTTGATGTAACTACAAATATTTTAAATAAGATAAAAGAAGTATTGGAAAAAGAAAAACCAAATGTTGTTTTAGTACATGGAGATACGAGTACAACATTTGTAACTGCACTGGCATGTTTCTATTTACAGATTCCGGTGGGGCATGTAGAAGCAGGATTGCGTACATATAATATCTACAGCCCATATCCAGAAGAGTTTAACCGTCAGGCAGTAAGCATTATTAGTCAGTTTAATTTTGCACCAACTGAACTTTCTAAGAATAATCTTCTTAAAGAAGGAAAAAAAGAAGAAACAATTTTTGTGACTGGTAATACTGCGATTGATGCATTGAAAACTACTGTGCGAGAAGATTATACGCATCCAGATTTGGAGTGGGCATCTGATAGCCGTTTGATTATGATAACCGCTCATCGAAGAGAAAATCTTGGAGAGCCTATGAAACATATGTTTAGAGCAATCCGTCGAGTAATGGATGAACATCCAGATGTAAAGGCTATTTACCCAATTCATATGAATCCGGTAGTAAGAGAAATTGCAGATAGTATTTTGGGAGATGATGAAAGAATCCGTATTATTGAACCATTAGAAGTACTTGATTTTCACAACTTCCTGAATAGAAGTTACATGATTTTAACGGATTCTGGTGGAATCCAGGAAGAAGCTCCCTCTCTTGGCAAGCCGGTGCTGGTTATGCGAGATACTACAGAGCGTCCGGAGGGAATTGCAGCAGGAACGTTGAAATTGGTTGGAACAGAAGAAGAAACTATTTATCAGAACTTCAAGAGTTTGCTTGAAAACAAAGATGAATATGAGAAAATGAGCAAAGCAAGCAACCCATATGGAGATGGTTTTGCTTGTAAGCGAATTGCAGATATTCTTGAAGAAAAATTATAAAATATGGTGATGATTGATGAAAAAGATAACTTGGTATTTAAATAGATTGAAAGCTATGAATATGGGCGAAATTTGCTGGCGTTTTCAGCAGAAAAATTTGCAGAAGCAGGAAAGAAGGAAATATTATAAAGAAAACCTGCCTGTATATGAATTTGAATTGCCGGATGAATTGAAAAATTTAAATGCTCAAGTGGATCGAATAAGCATCAATTGGAATAATGAAAAATTCACTGTGTTTAAAGAGCAGAATCTTTTCGGAGTATATTCTTATAATAAGTATAAAAGAGCATGGGATGCCGGTTTTCAAACAGAAAATGTTTGGCCGACAGACCAATGCTCGTATGATATTTCGATTTCTCAGAGAGAGGATATTGGAGATATAAGGACAAACTGGGAATTAAATAGACACTATCAGTTTGCAGGAATGGCAAAATCGTTTTATGTAACTGGTGATTTCAGTATTTTAGAAGAGTTACAAGAACTTTTTTATGATTGGAATAATAAAAATCATTTTTTGTGTGGTGTTGAATGGACGAGTGCAATGGAAATTGCAATTAGAGTCAATTCATGGATATATACATATTGCTTTTTGAATAAAGCATTTGAAAAATATAATTTGGAAAATAATAAAATATTAAAAGATATATCTCGTGGCATAATTGTAATGGCAGACTATATTGTAAAACATAGAGCAAAGTATTCATCTGCAAATAATCATTTGATTGTAGAAATGTATGCGGTGGGAATGTCGGGAATATTTTTTGATTATAAACCTTGGGAAAAACTTGCGTTTAATATATTAACGGAAGAATTGCCAAGACAGAACTATGCAGACGGCGTAAATAAGGAAATGTCATTGCATTACCAGAGTTTTGTAATGGAAGCCTATGGATTATTGATGATAGAAATGAAGCATAATCATATCAAAATACCTCAAATATGGGAAGAATATCTTATGCACATGAGTGAATTTATGTGTGATTGTTGCGGAGAGTATGGAGAAACTGTGGTTTTTGGTGATAACGATGAAGGAAAGATATTAGATTTATCTGGAGAACATTTTGATCATTATCGTTATGTATTAGATTTGATGGGAAGTGTGTTACCAAAAAGATATTCGAAAATGGAGAATATCCATGAAAATTTGTGTTGGATTTTAGAGGGAGATTCCCAGGATAGTGTCTTACAAAAGCATTGTTATTATAGTCCAGAAGTAAAATGCTATAAAGAGGGCGGCTATACACTTTGGAGAAGCAAAAATAACAAAGTTTTGATAGGAATTGATCATGCAGATTTAGGATTTGGCTCTCTAGCAGCTCATGGACATGCCGATGCACTAAGTTTCCAGATGTTTATAGAAGGTATGCCAGTATTTGTTGATCCTGGAACATATAATTATCATGTACCTAAAAAGATGAGAGATGATTTACGGGCAACCGTAAATCATAATACAGTTTGTGTAGACGGTGCAAATCAGGCAGAGATATTAGGTCCATTTTTATGGGGAAAACGATATGAATGTGAAGAGGCTGAAGTACAGGAGAATGAAGAGGGAGTTTATTTTGAAGCAACCATTCAGAATAATGGAAATGTACATGAAAGAAAAATACGAATATCAGATAGAGATATAATTAAAATAGAAATTTGTGATGACTTGGAGTTGTCAAAGGATACTAAAAAAGTAGAACAGATTTTTATGTTGGGAACAGAGTGCCGATGGATGGAAGATGCATGTATAAATATTGGAAAACATATGTTAAATATTAAATCCACTGCACAAATGGAAAAGGAAACAACGTGTTGTGCAACTGGTTATAACGATATAAGTAATACAACGAAATTTAAATGCTCCGTTTCTCAAATCACTGATTCAAAAGTAACGATAGTAACTACAATTGTAATAGATTAATGGAAATCTCAAGAAGGAGTAGCCATTTTAGTTAAGTTGAATATGAGGGATAAAATAATGAAATTTGATTTTGTGAAGAAAATATATGAAAAAATACCTATAAAAATAAAATTTGCATTTTTACCATTGTTTGTGAAGGTTATCGCAGATAATCCTGTGTTTAAAAGAACTTGCAAAGATTTGGAAGATTTTAGCAAATTAGAATCTGAAGAACAGGATAAAGTACAATTTGAAAAGTTAAAAGAAACTCTTATTTATGCGTATAATCATGTGCCGTATTACAAACAATTATTTGAAAAATATGATTTTAAACCAGAAAAAATGTTAACTGTGGATGAAATAAAAAATATACCAGTTTTAACAAAAGAAAAAGTGGTTGAAGCAGCGGAAGACATTTATTCAGATGAGGAGATACCTTATTACACATCTTATACAGGTGGAAGTAGTGGAAAAGCTTTGAAATGTCTTTTAGACAAAGATTCTTATTATAAAGAGAGAGCATTTTTTACACATTTTCTTGAACCATTAGGATATGATCCTAAAAAATCAAGAACTGTATCATTCATGGGGCATAACAAAGGAAAAGAATTTTATTTTTCTCCAATTAAGGCAGATTTAGCTATTTCACCATTTAGATTGTTTCGGGAGGAAAACTTTGAGGATATATTTAAACTAATATCTGATTTCAAACCGGATTTTATAACATGTTATGCATCGGCAATTACATATTTTGCAAAATTATGTAAAAAGTATAATAAGATGCTTCGTCTAAAAGGAGTGGTCTTTACATCAGAAAACTGGACATCAGAAGATATAGAAATAGTGCAGAGTGTGTTTAAATGCAAAGTGGTATCTACGTATGGTCATACAGAAAGAGCTGTTTTTGGATATATAGTAGATGAAAAATGTATTTTTGATAAATTGTATGGGTATACAGAATTAATACCGACAGATATTGAAAATGAGTTCCAAATTGCTTGCACCGGATTTATATCTCATAAAATGCCATTGATTCGTTATGTCACAGATGATGTTATTCAAGTGCAGGAAGATGGAAGCTATAAATTGATAGGGCATAGAAAATCAGAGGTCAAACTTATTGGTAAAAATGGATTTCCAATTTTTAAAGGGGCGATGACTCTTCACATGGCAGAAACTCAAAAGGTTCGAGCATATCAGTATGTGCAAAATGAAATAGGGAAAGTTGAATTACATATTGTAGAGGAACAGGAACTTACTAAAAAAGAATTAGAAAACATTAAGAAATATATAGATCAGCGTTGTGAAGGGCTGCTTGATGTGGAAATAAAAATCGTGCAAGAAGTGAAATATACACCACGTGGAAAATATATATGGGCGATATGTAATGTTGAGCAATAATTAGGAGATTTACAATGGATAAAAAATGTTATGTTATAGGAGTTTATCCCCCACCATATGGTGGGGCAACAGTAAAATGTAAATTGTTTTGTGAAATGCTTCGAAAAGGTGGAGAAAATGTAAAGCAAATTGATATATATGAGATGAGTAGAGATAAAAAAAGGATACCGTTTGTTTTAAATAAATGCATTAAAGCCTTCCGAAGTAAATCTGAAATAGTATATTGTTTGGATTCTAAGCGTTTATGGATGATTATGTCATTACAGAGTATATTTAAACAATCATTTAATAGAACTACGGTATTAGTAATTGGTGGAGTTTTTCATGAAACTGTTTTAGAATACAAAAGGCTTGGTAGAAATCTTAAGTTGGTTAAGGGAATTTGGGTTGAAACAGAAGGAATGAAACAAAAATTGGTAGATATGGGATATGATAATATAGAAGTTTTTCCAAATCCAAAATCAGAAATAGGATGTTGTGAACCAAGAGTTTCAAAAGAAAAAGATTCTTTGAGATTATTGTTTTTTTCTCAGATAAGTAAAGAAAAAGGCGTTAAAGATATCATAAAATTAGTTCATATTTTAGATAGTAGTAAGAATATAAAGTATTCTTTGGAGTTTTATGGACAAATTGTAGGAGAGTTTAAAAAGGAATTTGAAGAATTTGTCAGTAAATCTCCTAACGTAAAATATTGTGGCGTGTTTGACTCAACAAAATCTAGTGTATATAAAAAATTGAATGAATATGATATTTTGCTATTCCCTACTCACTGGAAGGGAGAAGGAGTACCTGGAATTTTGGTAGAAGCTAAAATGGCAGGATTAGCTGTAATTGCTAGTCCAATGAATTTTAATGCTGAGATTATAAGAGAAGACAAAGATGAGGGATTTCTTTTAAAAAAAGATTATCCAAATGAGATGTTGGAAATTATTCAGAAATGCATGAGAGATAAAAAACTATTAGAACATATAAAGTTAGAATCATACAAATCACGTAAAAGATATGCTATTTCTGAATATGAAAAAATGATTAAAGATTTATAGAGTATGGAAGGAAAAGAAAATGGTATATTTTTCATTGGTTTTGCCAGTATACAATGTAGAACCTTATATTAGGAGATGTGTTAATTCAATTTTAGAACAAAAGTTTGATAATTATGAAATTATCTTGGTGGATGATGGATCAACAGATGATTCTGGTAAAATCTGTGATGAATTGCAAAAAACATCTGAAAAAATTAGAACATATCATAAGACTAATGGTGGTTTGGCAGATGCAAGAAATTATGGAATGGACAGAGCATGTGGGAAATATATTATATTTATTGATTCAGATGATTGGATTAGCGAAGAATTGTTATTGTTTGCATATACACATTTAGAAAAAAGTAATGTTGATGTATTAAAGTATGGATTTCAAAAAGTGTTAAAGGGTATTTATGGGGAAAAAGTACATTCCTGTTTTAAAGAAGGAATATATGATAGAAGAGAAATAGAAAGTGATATTTTACCAGGTGTAGTTGGACCAGAAACACTTTTTAATTATAAAAAAAATCCTATAAAATCTGCATGGGCACATGTTTATTTATTAGATTTTTTAAAAAAAAATAACATTAAATTTGTATCAGAACGTGAAATATTAAATGAAGATTACCTTTTTAATTTAAATGTTATGGTTTATGCAAAAACATTGGAAGTGTCACATAAGGTATTATATTATTATGATTTTCGTGAAGGATCATTGTCAAAAAGATATATAAAAGATATGTTTGAAAGAAAACAAGAACTTTATATAAAATATGCAGAAATAATGAAACAAGGAAAATGTTTTGAGAAATACAAAGAACAATATAATAATTTTTGTGTAGACGGATATTATGCCTGCATTTCTAATGAATGTAGCGGATGGAGTAAGAATAGTAACTTAGCAATACAAAATATTTTAAAATATTTAAATACAGCAGATTGTCAAAACGCTTTAAGAGAATGCAAAAAAAATGGAATGAGTGTAAAGGGATATATTATTTACTATCTTATGAAGTGCAAAAGTGGAAAAATGTTGTACTATTTATATCAGTTGGGCAAACAGATTCAAAACAAATAGAAATATTATAGTTATCAAATAGGCGGGAAAATGATGCAAAAATTAGGAACAATAAATTTAACGAAAATAATGTTGCTTTTATTAGCAGTTGTAGGATGTACAGGGCAAAGTTTGTTTGTTTCTTATAATATGACAATTTGCTATGTGGCAACTTTGCTAGGCGTTATAATTTTAATTATACGAAAAAAAATAGAAAAAATAGAAGGAATACATATTTGGTTTTTATTGGTAACTCTCTATATAGGAGGGTCAATTCTTATATCGAAATTTTCAATTCAAACAACTGCCTATTTTAGGTTGTTTTTATGTATTGAGCTTGTATTTTTAATAGGGTTAAAAGAAGAATATAAATTATACTTTATAAATTTATGTAAGGGGCTTGCCTCAATTGTAGCAATCTCAATTATAATGGAAGTAATTATTCCTAATTTATTTACAGAATATTTTTGGTTCATAGCGACACCAAAACATGATATGGGAGTACTGGCAACTTTAAGTAAAAATATTGCAAGGGGATATTACTCAGGATTTGCATGTGAAAAATCTGCAGCAGCATATATTATGAATATAGGGCTGGCTTGTATTGGAGCAGAATATTTTACAAATGAAAAAATGAAAAAAATAAATTATATATGGGCTATGCTATATTTAGTAGGAATTTTATTAACGGGGAAAAGAATGTTGTTAGCAATACCAATTATAATTTATATCATAGCACTTCTTTCATTAAAGAAGAAAAATAAAATTACTACAATTGTAGGATCTATTATACTAGGAATTGCTATTTTTTATATTGCTTCTAATGCAATTCCACAATTGGGAGTTACTTTTCAAAGATTTTCAATGTATGAAGATGATACATTAAGAGGCAGGGATAATCTTTGGTTGTATGCATTAGCTCTATTTAAAACTTATCCGTTTTTTGGGGTTGGATATGGTGCGTATAATAAGATGGCATCTATGTGGGGATTGACCACAGGAGATGGAATTGCATGGTCAACAAACGCTCATAATATATACTATCAATTGCTAGCTGAAACAGGTATTATAGGGACGTGTTTGTTTGTATTTTTATTTGTTATGGGGATTGTTACAACTATAAAAAAGATAAAGATGTTTAATAGAAATGATTATAAACAAATTCTATTATTTTCTTTGTTTGTGCAAATGATTACTCTTCTTTATGGATTAACTGGAAACCCTATATACACAGTAAATGAATTAATTATGTATGGAATATCTTTAACATTTATAGCTAAATGTACTTTGGAGAAAAAATGATAACTACAAAAAAAGAATTATGCAAATATATAAAATATGAAAAAGAATTATATTTACCATCAAAATGGAAGAATCGCATTCAAGCCATTATTTTAAATGAACATGAATATGTGCTTTTTAAATATTTAAAAAGATTAAGGATAACTGAATATTATTATAATAAGAGAAAAAATATAGTTTATTCATTATTATATATATATTCTGAGAGAAGAAAAAATAAAATGGGTCAACGATTAGGACTATTTATAGGAAATAATGTAGCAGATATTGGACTTTTAATCTATCATTATGGAACTGTAATTATAAATGGAAATGCTAAAATAGGTAAAAATTGTAAATTACATGGGAATAATTGTATAGGAAATGCCGGAAATAGCCTTTCAACTCCTGTAATTGGGAATAATGTTGATGTTGGTTTTGGTGCGCAAATTATAGGTGGTGTTAAAATTTCAGATAACGTAACAGTAGGGAGTGGGGCAGTTGTAATAAAAGACTGCTTAATTGAAGGTGCTACTTTAGTGGGGGTTCCAGCACATATAGTAGAAAGGGGAAAGTAAATAATGCAACAAAATGATTTGATTAGCATTGTTATTCCTATTTATAATGCGGAAAAAAAATTATCAAGATGTATTTCAAGTGTACTAGATCAAAAATATTCTAATATAGAAATAATTTTGATAGATGATGGTTCAAAGGATAATTCATTAATAATTGCTAATGAATGGAAAAAAAAAGATAGTAGAATCAAAGTAATTAGTAAAGAAAATGGTGGAGTATCGTCAGCCAGAAATAAAGGAATTGCGAATTCAAAAGGTGATTATATTATGTTTGTTGATGCAGATGACTGGGTTTCAGATAATTATTGTAATGATATGATTAGGGCGGCTCAAAAGTATAAAGCAGACATGGTTATATGTGGATTTGTAGACATATTTGATGATAGTAAAATAGTTCATACAGCTTTATACGATTCATCTTTATATAATAAAACAGGAAAGTATAAGGAAGTATGCATGGACTTAATAAAAACAGGAATGAGTAATTCGCCATGTAATAAATTATTTAGAAAATGCAAGATACAAGATTTTTTCAATGAAGAAAGATCTATGGGAGAAGATTTAGAATTTAATTTAAAATATATAGAAAAAGTGAAAGAAGTAGTTTGCATTAATGAAAATTTATATTTTTATGATAAGACTGGTTGCGAATCACTGACACATTGTTTGGATCTTGTTGAAAAGTCAGAAATTGATAATATTGCTATTAAAGAAGCATTTATAAGAAAGTTAGGTATGGATGGACTTTACGAATCAATATTATATTAGCTTTTTTAGATTATTAAAAAGGCAATATAAGAAGGATAGTTCTTACAGTTCATTAAAAATCGTTTTTGGAAATTTAATAAGAAATTGTGGATATCATGATATAGCAACACAAAAAGTGGCTTATGGTATAAAATGTAAATTTATTCGAATTTGTATTAGAAAATCTGTTTTTGCACCTGTTTATTTAATGATAAAGATAAAAGAAAGGAATTAATATGATAGGAATTGTAACATTTCATACAGCTTTAAATTATGGAGCTGTTTTGCAGGCATATGGACTTCAGAAGTTTTTGGATAATAACGGATATAAAAATGAGATCATTAACTACGATTGTCCTCAGTTTAAAAAAGATTATGCGCCAGTCAAAATAACGATACATATTAAAAGAATGATAAGAAGCTTTAAATCTAGGAAAATAACAATACAACTTAGAGATAAATATAGAGAGTTTGTGCAAAAAGATTTAATATGCAGTAAAAAACAATATGACGAAGAAAATATTTATAATGCTGATGGACAATATGAATTTTATATAACGGGAAGTGATCAGGTATGGGATCCGTATTGTGCTGGATTTGATGCAGTATATTTTTTGAATTTTGTTACTGACAGTAATAAAAAAATTTCATATGCAGCTAGTTTTGATCAGATGCACATTCCAGAAACAATGATTACCGAGTATAAGAGGAGACTCTCGTCATTTAAGGCCTTTTCTTGTAGAGAAAAACAAGGGGCAGATATGATATCTAAAATTACGAATAGAAATGTTAATGTTAATGTTGACCCTACGTTTTTGCTTGATTCCAAAGAATGGAGTAAGTTAGCTGTTAGCATGAAAGATTTGGGTGATTATGTTTTTGTATACCCAGTTGGACATTCTGAAGAAATGTTAGAATATGCGAAAAAAATTGCTCGAAGAAATAAAATGAAAGTAGTTTATCTAGTATGTCAGAAACCATGGAGGGATGAAGAAGTTGAATTTGTTACTGGGTGTGGTCCAAAAGAATTTTTAGGACTGATAAAAGATGCACAGTATGTTGTAACGAATGCTTTCCATGGAACAGCTTTTTCTTTAATATTTAAGAAAAAATTTTATGTTTATTGTGGACCAGATGGAAATGGCAATGCAAGAGTACAATCAGTTCTGAAAAATGTTAATTTAACCGATAGAATAATTCATGAAAATATGAAAATAGATGACGAAGAAGTAGATTGGAATACATATAATAAATGGGTTGAATATGAACGACAACGTTCGTTGGATTATATTGTGAATAGTATAGATAAATGAGGAGGAAAAGAAATATGAAAATAGGAATGATGACTTTTCATGCATCACATAACTGTGGTTCAATGCTTCAAGCATTTGCACTTCAACATACATTGATAGAAAAATTTGGATATGATGCAGAAATAATTGATTTTTCTAATAATGCACAGAGAAACATGTATGGATTGTGGAATAAAAAATTACGTCCAGGAATTATTAAAAGAAATCTAAAATTAATGCCATATTATAATCTTATTCAGTCAGAGATTCAAGATTACGAAGAGTTTAAGAAAAAATATTTTGTATTAACAAATAAGTCTTATAAAAAAGCCAAGGAGTTGTCAGCTGTTGCTGAAAAATATGATTTATTATTAGCTGGTGGAGATCAAATATGGAATACTAGATGCGGCGATGCTGATGAGGCGTATTTTCTATGTTTTAATCATACTAAGCCAAAAGTGGCATACGCCCCAAGTTTGGGAGCTAAAAATATAAATCTAATAGAGGACAAAGATAAATATAAAAAGGATCTTTTAGAATTTCGTCAACTATCAGTAAGAGAGCCTAATGGAAAGAAATGGTTAGAACAACTTACAGGAAAAGAGATACCGATTATTCCAGATCCAGTTATTCTGATGAACAAAGAAGAATGGGAAAAGGCAATACCTATAGATGAAATAGAAGAAGATTTTATATTTTGTTACGCATTTTCATATGATGATACGTATAATAATCGGATTTTTCAGGAGATATCCAGAAAAACTGGACTTCCTATATATGTGATAAATTCAAGGCAGTGGGGATTGAATAGACTTGATCAATATGGTATTAAATTGTATAAGACGAGTGGACCTCAAACTTATTTATCACTGATGAAGAGTGCAAAAATTATATTTAGTCAGTCGTTTCATGGAACTTTATTTGCATCATTATTTGAAAAGAATTTTTGGCATTTTGGAAATAGAGTTGTAGTCGATAAAGATGATGATAGAGCAATGGCAATGTTGCAACAAATGGGATTAACATCTAGATATCGTAAAATTGATGAATTACTGCAACAGGATCTTTTTGAAGAAATTGATTATACTAAAGCTAGAGAAATACGTGAAGATATGAGACAGAGAGGATTAGAGTATATTGTACAAAATATATATTAAAATCTAAAATTTTACATATTATAAAGATTGATAAGTTGAAGGGGAGAACTATTTAATGAGGACATATGCAGCATATATAAAAGATAGTGATTTATTATATCATAGTTCATCGGGAGGGATGTTTTTAGCTGCTTCAATGGCAATATTATCACAAGGTGGATATATAGTTGCATCGGAATATGAGGTGGATACGCAAAGTGTTCAATATCAAGTATATTCAAAATTTGAAGATGTGAAAAAAGCAAGTGGTTCAAAATATATACAAAGTGATTCTTCGAATATGATACAAAGTGTTTTAAATATAGTAAAGCAAGATAAGAACGTATTAGTTGTGGGGACACCATGTCAAATTGCAGCAATAAAAAAAACAATATTATTTTATAATATTTCGGATGAAAAAGTGTTTTACATTGATTTGTTGTGTCATGGAGTTCCTAGCCCTGGATTTTGGAAAAGATATATACACTATTTAGAGAAAAAATATGATGGGAAAGTAGAACGAGTTGATTTTAAAGATAAAAGAAACGGTTGGATATATCCATTTGCTTATGTGAGAATTAATAATCAAGATATAGATATTAGAAAATATGATAGTTTATATTATAAAGATTTGATCTCTAGACCATGTTGCTATGAATGTAGATTTTCATCATTAAATAGAACTGGTGATTTGTCCATTGGTGATTTATGGGGAGCCGAGAGAATAGTACCTGATTTTTATCAAAAAAATGGTGTATCCGTAGTTTTGGTTAATACTAAAAAAGGAGAAAGTCTTTTCAAAATGATGGATTCTTATATCATGAAGGTTGAGATTAAAACTGATGATGCAATGCAACAATGTTTAAAATTTCCAGTGAAAAAACCAAGCAACAGAGATGAATTCTGGACAGAAATTAATAGAAATTTTGAAAAAACCTTTTACAAATACACAAAAACAGGGATTGTTAAAAAGGGTGTTAATAAAATAAGAAGAATTTTACATTTACAGAAATAATTTTTTTAATATGAGGAGGGGGAAATGAATTTAAACGATGGAAAAAATAGAAAAGTACTTTTTTTAGTGCCCCATCCAGACGACGAAATTAATTTAGCAGGAGGACTTCTTAAATTATTAGTTGAGAAAAATTGGGAAGTTTTTTGTGTCGTATTAACTATGGGAGATTATTATGGAGTAACGACAAAGAGAATCATTGAATATCAAGAATCATTAAAAATATTGGGCGTAGATAAAAGACATGCTTTATATTTGGGATATCCGGAATGTGATGAAAGTATGGTAGATTTAATGATTAATAATCCTGATATAATTGTAAGTTCAAAGCAAGGAATACGAGAAACCTATGGTTTAAGAGAACAACTGGAGTTTTGTTATTATAAAAATAGAAAACATAAAGAATTTTCATTAAAGTCTATAATTGGAGATATAGGAGATGTATTGAAAGAAATTGATCCGTCTGTTGTTTTTTATTCTAATAGAGATAATCATCCGATTCATCAATTGTTAGCAGTTGCATATGAAATGGCAGAATCACAACTTGAAAATAATATTCCAACAGTATATACCGGTTTTTGTTATTCAACTTCGTGGACAGCACCTAGAGACTTTTATGGCATTAATTTAAAAAAGACGGTTATAAAGGAAAATGAGAATATAAATAATTATGATTGGTCTAAACGTATTAGATTTCCAGTAGATGTAGCATCAAGCAGAAATATATTGTCTAAAAATTTAACATATAAAGCATTAAAAAAACATCACACTCAATTAGCTGTTTCAAATGCTAAAAGTGTGATTAATTCAGATAAGATATTTTGGATTAGAAATATAAAAAATGAACAAACTATTGATTTTATAAAGTTAATAGATATACAAGAAAATTTTGTATATTCATATTGGATGAAAGAAGATATTGATTTAAATAGTTTCTCTTGCTACATATGTTATGCGGGAGAGATACATATTATGCCACTGACTTCGACTAATATTGAATTATATGTAAATAACAAAAAAATAATTATGACTAAAAATATTAAACTTGATAGGAAAAAAAATTATTATGTAAAAATAGTATGGAAAAAAGATGAACAAGTACTATCAGATGAAGCGTTTTTTGAAAGAACCAGTTGGTGTAAAATTATTGGATATGCGATTACATCTAATGTCGAGAATTTTGTACAGTCTATATGGACAAGGCTGTTAAGAAAAATAAAGAAATAATTGCCAAATTTGAAATATGTATAAGTAAGGGGAAGAATATGAAAGAATCTAGGCATGCCTATATGATAATGGCGCATAATGATTTTGATATGTTATATGAAATTCTTCGAGAACTTGATTACAGAAGAAATGATATATTTTTGCATATAGATAGAAAATCTCAAAATGTACCGATTGAACATCTTTGTTCTGCAGTAAAAGAAGCAAATTTGGTGATTATTCCAAGGAAAAATGTAAATTGGGGAGGCTATACCCAAATTGCATGTGAATTACATTTGATGAGAAATGCATTAGAAAGTGGGCATCATGCATATTATCATATGATGACGGGAGCAATGGCACCAATAAAGAGTCAAGAAGAAATTTTTGAATTTTTTGATAATTGTGGAAATAAAGAATTTATAGGTTTTGATAATAGCGCAAATTTTGAAAGTCGAGTGTGTTTATACCACATTTATAACGAAATTGGTAAAGCGACGACAAAGACTGATCAGATCAAAGTGTTTATAAGGAACAAGTTCAATGGATTTCAGAAAAAAATAGGATATATATATAAACCAACAAGAAACATTTCATTTAAAAAAGGATTTGTGTATTGGTCGCTTACTGAAGATGCCATAAAATATATTTTAATAAATGAAAAGAATATAAAAAAAATATACAAGCATTCTTTTTGCGGAGATGAGCTGTTTATACAAACATTGCTTTACAATTCAGAATTTAGAAAAAAAATATATAATTTAGATGATGAGTATGAAAGTTGTCTTAGATTTATTAAGCCTGCTCTTTCATGGAATAAAGATTTTAGTGGAGGAAGCATAGAATTGGCAAAAAAATCAGAAAATAGTATTACAGTATCTGATTTGCCGATACTTGTAAAAAGTGAAAAACTATATGGTTGGAAGTTCGTTGGGGAGCAAGGAATTGAGGCGATAAAAAAATTACGAGAACTTAGGGAAGAGAATTAAATTTTAAGAGACATTAAAGTAAAATGGTTATATACAATATGGAGAAAAAGATGAGCTGTAATATTAAAATTCCAATTTTATTTGATATGAAAAGTCAGTGTTGCGGATGCGCAGCATGTGCGGCAGTATGTAAAAGAAATGCAATTGATATGGAGAATGATGAAGAAGGATTTAAGTATCCTAAAATTAATGTTGAGCGTTGTGTAGGTTGTAATAGCTGCATAAAAGTCTGTCCATTAAAAGATTAAAATACATAGGTGGAGAAACTGTAAATGAAGAAAATAATACAATTTGTTAATAGTATAAAATCAGCGACAGCAGCGAGAGAAATATCATGTATGATGATTATTACAATTATTACACAGGTTATTTCGGTTTATAAATCCGCTATAATAGCTGCTAACTTTGGAGTATGTGTAGAGTTAGATGCATACAATTTTGCGAATAATTTATCTACTTTTTTCCTTACATTTGTTAGTTCTGGGATTACAACCGTTGTAATTCCAGCATATGTAAAAAAATTAGATAAAAGGGCTTTAGATACATTTTTAACAGTAGTATTTGGAGTCACAGGGATTTTTTTAGTAGGAACATTTTTGCTAAGAGGTCAATTAGTTGACTTGCTAACATCAAGAGATACAACATTCAGAATGTATGTATGTACAACGATGTTGTTAACAATATTAATTCAAGCTTTGCCGGCAATATTAGGCGTTACTGCTGCTTATTATCAGTGTATTGGAAAGTTTAATTTGCCTAAAATTATTTTATTATTGTCTAATATTGGGACCACAATGATATTGGTAATAATGAAAAATTTTGATTTATATCAATATTTATATATTTTATTGGGGGGTGCTGTTTTTCAATTTGTAGTAGACTTGATGTGTGCCATTCATTTAGGATTTAGATTTAAAATAGAGTTTCAGTTGAAAAATTCTACTTATAAATCTTTAATGCGTATTTTTATACCGACATTATTTAGTACAGGGATATATAGAATAAACACCATGATTGATTCGCTTATATCTTCAAATTTGGGAACAGGGCAATTAACAATACTTACATATTCGAATACAATAGTTGGTATGATAAATGTATTGATTATAGGTAATTTAATTACCTATGTTTACCCAAAAATTGTTGAGGCAGTTTCAATAGAAAAAAATAAAAGCCAGAGGATTTTATGGGATTATGCAATTATATTTCATGCTGTAGTATGCTTGATTGTAATAGGTTTTATTTCTGTTGGAAGAGAATTTATAGGTTTATTATATGAACATGGGGAGTTTTCATCTCAAGCTGCAACAGCTGTTTATATCTGTATGAGTATATATGTTTTTGATCAACAAAATAATATTGTCAGAGATTTAATTTATAGATATTTTTTTGCATTTGGAGAAACTAAAATTACGGTTAAAAATGGAGTTATAACAAGCACTGTGAATATAATATTTAGTTTAATATTGTCACAATTTTTAGGGGTTTATGGAATTATATTAGGAACATATGTAGCAGGTTTAGTTTCTTTATGTTGTATCATATTGAGATTAAAGAAAACATATGGATTTCAAGTAAAAATGCGAGATACTTTAAAAGAATTTTTGAAAACAGAATTAGCGGTATTTTTAACAATAATCTCTGTAATAATATTAAAAAATAGTATGCCAACGTATCCTTACATAATTAGCTTTTTAATATATGGAGCAATCAGTGTAATAATATATACAACATGCATTTTTGTTGCTCATAAGAAATTATTGACAAAATATATATAAACAATGTGGAAATTAAAGGACAATGAGTATGGGAAAATATTTTGGAACAGATGGTTTTCGAGGAGAAGCAAATAAAAATTTAACAGCAGATCATGCATATAAAATCGGACGTTTTTTAGGTTGGTATTATGGAGAATTAAAGCATCAATTGGGCGATGATACCCCGGCTCGTATTGTAATTGGAAAAGATACTCGTCGTTCTAGCTATATGTTTGAATATTCTTTAGTCGGAGGTCTGGTGGCATCTGGGGCAGATGCATATCTTCTTCATGTGACAACAACACCATCTGTTGCCTATGTTGCACGAGTAGATGAATTTGATTGCGGTATTATGATCTCAGCAAGCCATAATCCATACTATGATAATGGAATCAAGTTAATCAATGGTAATGGTGAAAAGATGGATGAAGATACAATTTCTTTGGTAGAAGCGTATCTTGATGGCAATTTGAATGTATTTGGAAAAGATTATGCAGAGATTCCATATGCTCACAGGGACAGAATTGGATGTACAGTAGATTATGTTTCTGGAAGAAACAGATATGTGGGGTATCTGATTTCCCTGGGTGTTTATTCATTTAAGGGTATGAAAGTGGGACTTGATTGTGCCAATGGTAGTTCATGGAATATTGCCAAAGCAGTATTCGATGCATTGGGAGCAAAAACATACGTAATCAATGCAGATCCAAATGGCACCAATATTAATACAGATGCCGGTTCCACTCATATTGAGGGATTGCAGAAGTTTGTAGTTGAGAAAGGACTGGACGTTGGTTTTGCTTACGACGGAGATGCGGATCGTTGCCTTTGTGTAGATGAAAAGGGAAATATAGTCGATGGAGATGCGATTCTTTATGTTTACGGAAGATACATGAAGGAACGTGAAAAATTGATTACAAATACTGTTGTTACAACGGTGATGTCTAATTTTGGACTTTATAAAGCTTTTGATGAATTGGGAATTGGTTATGCCAAGACGGCTGTTGGTGATAAATATGTTTACGAATATATGCAAAAAAATGGTTGTCGACTTGGAGGGGAGCAGTCAGGTCATATTATTTTTTCAAAATATGCTTCAACAGGTGATGGTATTCTTACCAGCCTTAAAATGATGGAAGTTATGATGGCAAAGAAAATGAAAATGAGTCAGCTCACAGAGGATTTACATATCTATCCGCAGGTTCTTGTGAATGTCAAAGTAAAAGATAAAGCAGTTGCACAGGCTGATAAAGATGTTCAGAATGCGGTACAGGAAGTTGTTGATGCATTAGGAGATACTGGACGTATTCTTGTTAGAGAATCAGGTACAGAGCCTTTAATCCGTGTAATGGTTGAAGCAGAAACTAAAGAGATATGCAGAAAACATGTTGATAATGTTGTATCTGTAATTAAAGAAAAAGAGACAACACGCTAAACGAAAAAAGGGAGTAAATAATAATGTGTGGAATTGTTGGATTTACAGGAGAAAATCAGGCAGCACCTGTCTTATTAGATGGGTTGTCAAAGTTAGAGTATCGTGGCTATGATTCAGCAGGAATTGCTGTTCGTGACGGTGATACTCCGGTTGATATTGTTAAAGCAAAAGGGCGTTTAAAAGTTCTGGCTGAAAAAACCAATGGTGGAATATCTGTGCCAGGTACCTGCGGAATCGGTCATACCAGATGGGCAACTCATGGTGAACCGTCCGAGAACAATGCACATCCGCATATCAGTGATGATGGAAATGTAGTAGCAGTTCATAACGGAATTATTGAAAATTATCAGGAATTAAAAGATAAATTAGTTAGAAAAGGTTATACCTTTTATTCTGCAACTGATACCGAAGTAGCAGTCAAATTAGTAGATTATTACTATAAAAAATATGAAGGAACTCCGGTTGATGCAATTAACCATGCAATGGTTCGTATCCGTGGTTCTTATGCACTTGCAATTATGTTTAGAGATTATCCGGAAGAAATCTATGTGGCAAGAAAAGATAGCCCGATGATTCTTGGTGTGGAAAATGGAGAATCTTACATTGCATCTGATGTTCCGGCTATCCTTAAGTACACAAGAAACGTATACTATATTGGAAATTTGGAAATGGCCCGTGTAAGAAAGGGGGAAATCACCTTCTATAACTTAGACGGAGAAGAGATTCAAAAAGAGATGAAGACCATCGAATGGGATGCGGAAGCCGCAGAAAAAGCCGGTTTTGAGCATTTCATGATGAAAGAAATCCATGAACAGCCAAAAGCAGTTTCGGATACCTTGAATTCTGTACTGAAAAACGGAGCATTTGATTTATCTGAAGTCGGTCTTAGTGATGAGGATATGGAAAAAATCAGCCAGATTTATATTGTAGCCTGTGGTTCTGCCTATCATGTAGGTATGGTTGCCCAGTACGTGATTGAAGATTTGGCGAAGATTCCGGTTCGTGTGGAACTGGCATCTGAATTCCGTTATCGTAAACCATTGCTTGATAAGAATGGGCTTGTCATTGTAGTCAGCCAGTCCGGTGAGACCGCAGACAGTCTGGCAGCCCTTCGTGAAGCAAAAGAAAAAGGAATCCGTACTCTTGGAATTGTCAATGTCGTTGGTTCTTCGATTGCAAGGGAAGCAGACAATGTGTTCTATACCCTTGCAGGACCGGAAATTTCTGTTGCGACCACAAAGGCATACAGCACACAGTTAATTGCTTCTTATGTACTGGCAATTCAGCTTGCAAAAGTAAAGGGACAGATTGATGAAGCCCAGTACAGTGCTTATATTGAAGAATTACAGATACTTCCGGAAAAAATTAAAAAAATTATCGAAGATAAAGAACGTCTTCAGTGGTTTGCTGCAAAACAGGCAAATGCGAAAGATATTTTCTTTGTCGGAAGAGGAATTGATTATGCAATCTGTATGGAAGGCAGCCTGAAAATGAAAGAAATCAGCTACATTCATTCAGAAGCCTATGCAGCAGGAGAATTAAAACATGGAACCATTTCTCTGATTGAAGATGACACATTAGTAATCGGTGTGCTGACTCAGTCTGAACTGTATGAAAAAACCATCAGTAACATGGTAGAATGTAAGAGTCGTGGAGCATATCTGATGGGATTGACTACTTATGGAAATTATAATATCGAAGATACTGTAGATTTTGTAACTTATATTCCAAAGACTGATGAGCATTTTGCAACTTCTTTAGCAGTGATTCCGTTACAGTTAATGGGATACTATGTATCAGTGACAAAAGGTTTAGATGTTGATAAGCCGAGAAATCTTGCGAAGAGCGTAACAGTAGAATAATTATTTTTAAACAAAAGAACAAATTATGAAAACAACCGTAGTTATCATGGCTACTGGTATCACTGGTATCGGTTCCCGATTCGGCGGTGGAATCAAACAACTTACTTCATCTAGTATAAATGGAGAAGAAAAAATTATTTGAAGAGTTGAAATAAATAGTGAAGGAGAACAATGGGGAGTAAGATAATCGAAATATTTAATAAAATAGCATATAATGTATTATCAGCACTTTATCAGCCCTTCTGGGCTGCTGTTCTTCTTGCCTTTTTAATAATGTTCTTATATTTATATGGTAAGGAGCATGGATGGAAAAAGAATAATTTTATTCGAAATATGTTTGCAACATGGTGGAGAGCATTTAAAAGTTCTTCAAATTTTCGCCGAACATTCTTATTAGCTTTTTATACAGCAATGATATTACTTCGAACAGTTCTAAATCGTGAGATATGGTTTGATCCGCTTGGAAAGCTTTTGGGAGGATGGGGACTATATGAAGATGGAGAGTTTACAACAGAATCTATAGAGAATTTCATGTTATTTGTTCCATTTTCTATTTTACTATTGTGGGCATTTCAAAAAGAATTACTTGGTGAATCTGAGAATATTAGATTTGGAAAAACTGTTTGGGAGGCCACAAAAGTTGTAGCAGTATTTTCTTTTATGATAGAATTTACTCAGCTATTATTCCATCTTGGAACATTTCAAATATCAGATCTGACCTATAACACATTGGGAGGTGCTGTTGGTGGAATGATATATTACTGCATTTGGAAAGTTAGACACAGAAGAGGAGAAGAAATTAAAAATTATAGGGTGTAGATTTGTTGATATTTTTGTGAACTTCCGAAAAAATCTCTCTTAAACAAATTTTAAGACTGATGAGGAATAAAAAAATATTGAAAATCCGGCATTTGCATGAGATTTTGCTTGCAAACGAAGAAAGTGCAGACTTCCCAGCAGTCTAACCCTGTTTTGGGTGCGATTAGATTAACATATCACGGAGGACTAACATGTTACAAATATTCAATTACAATGCAGGCAAAGGAGACTGCCTCCGTCTGCGTTACACTGGATTGACAGGAACACCGCATAATATCTTAATTGATAGCGGCGTGATGCGCTTTGGATTAGAATTTGAAGCAATTTGCAAACAAATCGTGGCAAATTATGAAAAAATTGATGTAATGATAATCTCGCATGTAGATACGGATCATCTGGGAGGGCTTCTGTACAATTTACGAAATAAAACAAAACTGAATATTGAAGAAGTTTGGATGAATCATGGCAAATTAATGGGGAAGAATACGGATTTATCTGTTCGTCAAAATGATGAAGTTTATACAGCGCTTAAAGAACAAGGGGTAACAATTAAACCAGCATTAGCAGGAATGACATATGATTTAGATGGAGCGACCTTTCGGATTTTATGGCCGAATGAGGAAACATTGTATCAGCTGTTTCCGAAAGCGTTTGGTAATGTACCGCTTGGAAAACAATTAGATTACGGATATTCTTTGGAAGAGTTGATGAATTTACCAATTAAAGGAAAGGATGCAAGTCCAAGCAATCGTGCAAGTATCATCATGGAAGTTGGATATAAAGGGCAGAAGCTTCTGTTTACAGGGGATGCCTGGGCGGAGGATATTTTAGCAGTTGCGGGAAATAAAAGCTATGATTTTATGAAGCTTTCTCATCATGGCTCTGTTCGAAATCTTTCAGAAGAGTGGTGTGGGAGGATAAGATGCCAAACGTATATGCTCTGTACGGATGGAATCAGCCATCCGGATAAGCAGACAATTGCAAAGCTTTTGAAGTGGAATGATGAAATTACAATTTATGGTTCGACGGATTGGTGGACAAATATGCTGACCATCGAAGAGCAAGCAAAGTTGGATAAGATACATTTTGAGAGAGGGGAATATCTGTGGAAATTGCCAAAGAAAGAAAAATTGCTCAATTAGAACTGAAAACGCAAGAGTATTCGGTGTTTATTACAGATGAAAAGAGAACGTCGTCGGGAAGCGGAGTTTTATTTTATCCAGGAAGTGGAAGTAATCTTTATATCTTTACCTGTGCGCATGTACTAGATAACTTGGAAGAACCATTTCAGATTTATTCTTTACTTCCGCTAAATCGGGAGCAGGAGCTATATCGGGTAGAAAAGCTGGAAGCGAGGCGGGAGCAAGTGAAGTATTCTCCAATCGATAAAGTGAGTGAGAGTGCAGGAGGAGTAATAGAACATTCCATCGATGCAGCAGTCATTTGCTTGGAAATTAAAAAAGAGATAAGCTTTGAAACGACGGATTATGTGATTGGTGAAGTACGTAAAGGAGATGGCGTGCTGGCACAGGGATTTCCGGGAAGTGAAACAGAGATTGAGGAACTTCTAAATTATGTGGAAGGTACATATGGAAGGATACTTCATAATGCGAATGATAAAGAGGTGTTATTGTGGCAGATAGAAGATGCTCATGTAGACTCTGGCAATCGAGTATATGAGCTGAATGGTTTTTCTGGTTCACCTGTGTGGAGCTTGGAAGCGGATGAAAAAACAATTGTAGGTTTGTTTACGAGTGGAGTTGGAAGGAGTATTTATAGAGGAAAAGTGCACGCTCTAAAAATGGAAGCCATAAGAAGCATTATGAAAATATTTTTTCAGATAAGGATGGAATCGCGAATACTTGGAATTCCAAATGAAGAGATTGCGCCACAAAAGGATAATCCGACATATGTTAGTAAAGAAGCGCAGCCGGAAATTAGGAATCTTTATGATGAGTGGTTGGTTGTGCAGACCGAAAAGGTGAGAGCATATATTGATGATGTGAAATTTCATAATGCGATTGATACAGCAAAAATGGCGATAAAGGATCAACGCTTTGAAAAGTGTAGCAAGAAGGTAGCATGTACACATATGAAGCATTTGTTATATTGTTATGAAGCTTGTCTTTTGGACGATGAGTATGAAGCTTTGGAACAGGAAATGCAGAAGAGAGGTTTTTTGGATGAGCCTGATCCGTTGCGTTGGATTACGTTTAATTTTGGAAAGAAGCAGTTTAAAGAAATAATTGTGTTTACAGAAGCGCTTTTACAAAAAGATAATTTGGATGAAAAAGTAAAGATAATTGCAGAAGTATATGCCAGCATCAGTCGTGCTTATGCTGAAGATGCTCCGGTAGAAGAAACGATTGGAAAATTTCTCGATGAAAAAGAATGTTTGACGATAAAGATTGAAGATATGGAAACGGAAGCACATGTCTATCAAATGTTGGGCTATGTGTATGGAGAGCATTATAAGCAATATGTGAAATCTGTCCGATGCTTAAATCGTGCATATCGATTGGGACAAGATCATGCAGTGCTTGAATCGCTTGGCTGTGCCTACCATCTTCTTGCAATTCATGATGCGCTTAAAGAAGATCATACAATAGAGATAGAAAAAGTGGATCGCAGTTCCCTTTATAAAGCAAGAGAATGTTTCTTGATTTTGTTGGATAAAGCGGATGAATTATATCTCCGGGCGATGATGAAACGAGAGGGAGGAATCCTATATGATACGTTTTTCTTTGAGCAAGATAATTATCGAATTTTGACACTATATCCGATTCTGATTAAGAACTCACCGGATGATGCTAAGATGAAACGTGATTTTGAAATGAAGTATGCAAAAACCGTATGTCAGTCCGGGCAAATTGATTTAACACAGTTTCATCATTTAACCAAAGCGGATAAAATTTTGCTTTCTATATTGAAAGAAGAACAGGATGCGCTCCATAGGCTTGATTTTACAAATTCTGAAGATTTACGAAGAATTTCGAATCTGGATAAAAAGCTATATAATGTGATTGACAAGGTGGAACAAAATCTGGAACAAATTGATGAAAAAGAACAGCTCTTGGTCAGAGCTTTATTGCTCAATCTTTATAGATGGGGAAAGTATCTTTTTGGATGGAATATAATTTTCAATATGGAAAGACATCTGGAGTTCATACAAAAAAATGGGAAAGAGGAAATGGCTATAACTTTTGAAAACTTTATTTACGAGTGTTCCCATGAACCAGAGGAAGCAGAAGAGAGATATGTCCACAGTTGGGAAAAGAATCCGTGTTTTGAGTTATGGAAGGAAATTCTGCAATTTTATAAGAGAAATCATATGCTGGATAAAGCAGATGCTATGTTTGAATCACTTTTCACAGAACATACAGAGTATGTAGAAAGTGAGCCGGAATATGCATTTAGAGCGTATATCGGTTATATCCTCGATTATCAGAGAGACTTAAAAAAAGCGTTACATTTTTATCTGCTTCATAAGGATGAAATGAAAGATGAAATAGTCAGAGAGTTGTGGGAATCGGAACTGATGATGTGTACAAATAGTTTTAATAATCCGGACGAATTTGTAGAGATGAGAAACGTTCTGGTTGAGCAGGGCTTGATGCCGGAAAATGAATTTCATCGAATTTCCTTGATTGCGTATATGTGTAACCTTGACAGTAAAAATGCATGGAAACATTTCAGCAAAGAAAATCCAATGTTTGGAGAATTCAGGCAGATAGAAAATGAAGGAGTGCTCTTGACAAAGGAAGGTGCACAATTTTTAGTATGGCAGAAAAAATATCCTCCACATATGGAACGGGAATGGAGAGGAATCAATATTCAAGGGGCAAATGCGGCGAAAGCTTTGTTTAAACGAGAAGAGTGGCATCTTTCACCAAAGAGTATTGCGAGTAAATTACAATATGAAATTCATAAATCAATAGCAATCGATGTGTGGGGGCTATATTTGCTTGCAGTTGAAGAAAAACTAGAGCTTTTAGAGAAGTTCGATCAGGTATATGTCACACATTTTTCAGTATGTAGAATGTTAGAAGAAATAACACATTTTAAGAATGAGAATATCGAAGTAATACTTGCATATCTTGAGAGTGCAGAGCATGTGAAATTACAGTCCCCCAATTTTGAAACACAGTTGAGAATAAGAGAAAACGTAAAGTACTATGAACCTTGCAGTACAGTTGCTATGGCAATTGAAGCAGAGATACCAGCTGTTGTTGGAGAGCCGATGTTGATACAGAGTTTGATTGATGGATTCAAGAACTATATTGTCAGACCAGACGATTTAGAGAAGATGATGGAGATATAAAAAAGCGGGAAGTGCATTGTGGTCTTTATTCGGTCTGACAAAAAAGGTACCAGAAGCCAGAGAATCATGTGTAATATTATATGAAAAAGTGTTTGAAATCATCTTGACAATATGTTGAATACGACATATTATAATTATAAAGAGGAAGGAGCATACTAATGTACGAGATCATTTTATATGATACAGAAGATGGAAGATGCCCTGTGTAGGAACTATTAGATTCCCTGGAGCCTAAGTTACTGGCAAAAACATTGCGGACAATTGACTTACTGGAAATAAACGGTCCATTGCTTCGTGAGCCATATTCAAAACCATTGGAAAATGGAATATTTGAGCTTCGTAACAAGCAGGGAGCAGATATTACAAGAGTACTGTATTTCTTTATTGTAGGAAAGAAGGCAGAAAAAGAACTGGCAAAGAAGTATAAAGCGGATTATGAACGGAGGTATGGCAATGAGTAGCTATAAAGATTATAAGAAAAGAGCATTGCAGAATACGGAGGTAAAGGCAGAATATGAAGCACTGCAACCGGAATATGATATTATCCAGGCGATGATTGATGCAAGAGTGCAGCAGAATATGACACAGAAAGATTTATCAGCTAAAACCGGAATTACGCAGGCAGATATAAGCCGGATCGAGAACGGAACAAGAAATCCCAGCCTGAGTATGGTGAAAAAACTTGCACATGGATTAGGGATGCAATTAAAGCTGGAATTTGTTCCGATGCCAACAAAAAATAAAATGTAAAGAGTATGAGAAAATAGAAATCGCAGGAATTTTCACCTGCGGTTTTTCTCTGCCCTGCCATATACAGAAATACCGCCATAGAAATATTGCTATACTATGACGGTATTACAAATGCAGTATATACCAGGTGAATATTACATTACCCAAACAGGCAGGACAGGAGAATTTAGCCTAATTGTTTGGGTGAAATCCTGCATTTAGGGGATTTATTTTCGGAAGTTCACAAGGCAGAAAATAATCTGAAATTTACAATTCTGTCGTTGCTAAGTGGCAGAAAAAGAGCTATACTTAAATTGAGAAATTATACTCAAAGGAGGTATGCTCTATGAGTGAATATAATATCGATATTGCCGATATGCAGTGCTGGGTCTTTCGGATGGCTCAATCCAAGTGGAAAATGTCTCCCAGCGACTGCGCAGAGCTGTTTAAGAAATACGACATTCTCGGATTTATCGCCGACTGCTATGACATTCTTCATTTGAATAGCTACGAATGTGCTTTGCATGATGTTGAAACCCTGCTCAAGAATCGAGGTGTTACCGTATGATAGGACTTGAAGATGGAATGCTTCTCTACCACGGAAGTTATGTCAGTATTCCTAACATCGACTTAAGTCGCTGTATGGGTGGTCTCGATTTTGGTCGTGGTTTTTATTTAACCTCATCTTATGAACAGGCATACAACTATGTCCAGCTTTCTGTTCGCAAGGCAAAACACATCGGTGCTGTTCCAAAAAACTTTGCTCCAGCTGATGGACAAATATCCGTCTACAAATTTCACTATGATCCAAACATTCTCGCTTACTTTTTTCAAGAACCCAGTATTGAATGGCTACATTTTGTAGCGGCCAATCGAAAGAAAGACCTCTTTCCTCAGCTCCTGAAAAAATACAGCGTAATTGATATCATCGGTGGAAAGATTGCCGACGATCAGACAGCCCGTACCCTTCAGATTTATATCAGCGGTGAAGGCGCCGGTGAGCCTGGAACTTCAAAAGCAGACAAAGAAACGATTGAAAAACTTTTACCAAACCGTCTCGAGGATCAATTTTGTTTCAGAACTCAGGATGCCGTCGAGCATCTTGAATTTATAAGGAGTGACCGCTATGGCGACATCAAATTGTGATAATGCTATAAACTATAAATCTACAGATTCTCAAAAGGAATGCTGCGCAGTAATTGCGATGCGCGAAGCTGTAGAAACTTTTGCTGCACGAGAAAAGATTTCTTACGAGGAAGCTCTTCTTCGTTTCACAAGTTCTCGTGTGTATGAAGCCCTCTTTGATTTTGACACAGAGATTTGGAAAGAAGGCTCTGATTATCTGCTGAGTCTTTATGACTATTGCACTTCAAAAAAGACTGCATAAAAGATATCATGTTCGTAAGCGATGAACATGGAAGCATATTGCTCCATAAGCCACATCCACAAAAAGAATTAAAAGCCTATCAAATCAAACAGCTGATAGAGATTTTGGAACAGGTGGTCTCATATGAAAAACGGAGGAAAGAGAGTTATGTTCGATATCATTCATCATATTGCAATTATTGGAAGCGATTATGAAAAATCAAAACATTTTTATGTGGATCTGCTTGGATTTAAGGTAATCAGAGAAAATTATCGAAAAGAACGTGATGATTACAAGATTGATCTGGCATGTGGACTGCAGGAAATAGAACTTTTCATCGTAAAAAATGCTCCAGCTCGTGTAAATTATCCGGAAGCATTGGGATTACGTCATCTGGCATTTAAAGTGGAGAGTGTAGCTGATACAGTAAAAGAATTGAATGGGAAAGGAATTGAAACAGAGCCGATACGCTTAGATGATTATACCGGAAAGAAAATGACATTTTTCCATGATCCGGATGGACTTCCATTGGAAATTCATGAGTAGAAAATGGCATAGAATAGAAAGAGACAGATGCAGGTAGTCAATAACCCACGCCCGAGATAAATCTCGGACGGGGCTTGTGAAAACAGATATGTTTTTATAAGTCACGTTTTTATTTGTCAAAGGCGTTGACCGTAAGGTCAGATTGATTAGCCTCAGTGTGCAGCGGAGCCAGTCGACTGTTTCATACAGCCAGGAACACTTCCAGCACACTACGTTACCGGTAAAATAGGTACTCTGTGGATGCTCCTCAAGTCCCAGACTCTGCGGTATGCGATTAAACATCTCTGAGGGTAGGAGAAGTGTGGCATGCGTTAAACTACCGGATAACATTGGCGATGAGGACAACCGACTCTAATTAGGTACTGGCTTGCCAGTGCCGAAAGGATAGAGAATCTGTGCGAGTTGCTTTGAGTTTTCAAAGTGGCTGGCACAGAAGGCGTAAGCCATCCGGTTCTGCCGGAAATATTTCATGTAAGGAGGGCAGCTTATGTCAGTTGCGGTTATGAGTAAGGTAACGAAAACATTTTCATACAAAAGTGAGACATTATGCAGAATTACATCATAAAAGACATATGTACGAATATAATATCAGATTTTAAACAACCCTTAAGCTACCTGCTCCCGGCTTTGCTCCTCACAGCAGTAGGAGTTCTCTTATACAGGCTATGCAGGAGAGAAGCTAAAATCTCCCTCGCAGGTATTTTACTTTTTATCTACATAGAAGTTTTAATACAAACTGCTTTTTTATCACGAGAATCAGGGAGCCGTAAGGGAATAGATTTTAGTTTATTTGAAACTTGGGGACAAACATCGGCAGCACATGCTTATTTTATCGAAAATATTATTATGCTGATTCCTTTTGGAATTTTAGCACCAATTGTATTGAAGCAAATGAGAAAAATGCGCTTTTGTGTATTAACAGGTTTCCTGCTTTCGTGTGGAATTGAGATAAGTCAGCTTATCACCCAGCGAGGGTACTGCCAATTAGATGATGTTGTTACAAATACAGCAGGAACATTAATTGGCTGGACAATCTGGAAGGGATTTGATAGAATAGTAACCATAAAAAAAACGAACGAGGAGAGTATCAAAAAATGAAAACAACATTAGTAATCATGGCAGCCGGTATCGGTTCCCGCTTTGGTGGTGGAATCAAACAGCTTGCTCCGGTAGGATTAAATGGAGAAATCATTATGGATTATTCCATCCATGATGCAATTGAAGCCGGTTTCAATAAAATCGTATTTATCATTCGTAAGGATATCGAGGATGCCTTCAAAGAAGCAATCGGTGACCGTATCGAGGAAATCTGCAAAAATTTAAATGTAGAGATTGCTTATGCATATCAGGAATTAAATGCACTTCCGGAGGGAGTAGAACTTCCGGCAGACCGTACCAAACCTTGGGGAACCGGTCAGGCGGTACTTGCCTGCAAGGATGTACTCCATGAGCCATTTGCGGTTATCAATGCAGATGATTACTATGGAAAAGAAGCTTTCGTGAAATTACATGGCTTCCTGGAGAAATATACACCAGAGAAAGCAAATGAGTTCTGCATGGCAGGATTTATTTTGAAAAATACCTTAAGTGAAAATGGTGCAGTAACCAGAGGGGTATGCAAGGTAAATGAAGAAGGGTATCTGACAGGGGTAGATGAAACTTCAAATATCGTAAAGACTTCCGAGGGCGCAGGAGTAGATAATGAGGGGACACTCACACCAATCGATGCAGAATCTTATGTATCCATGAATATGTGGGGCTTAACACCTGAGTTTATGCAGACATTGGAAGATGGATTTAAAGAGTTCTTTGCGAATATGGGAGACAAAAATATCTTAAAAGCAGAATATCTTCTTCCGATTTACATAGATGAACTGCTTCAGGCAGGAAAAGTATCGGTTAAGGTGTTAGATTCTAATGATAAATGGTTTGGAGTAACCTACAAAGAAGATAAAGAGTACGTTGTAAAATCTTTTGCGAAACTGATTGAAGATGGCGTATATAAAGAAAAACTGTTTGAAGACCTGAAGTAGGTGGAGCGATTGAAGAAGTCCTTTACCAGACTGGATGAAAATTAAAAGAGATTGATGGAAAAATTTTGAAAATCACCACGGCAGGAGTGTCGTGGTGAAAATGGAACATGATTAGATTAACATTGATTGTAAAAAAAGAAAGCTTGTACAAGAAATAGAAATCAATTATAATAAAAGAAAAAATGAGTGCAGAGAAAGAGAGGTTTGCTTATGAATTATAAAGAGAAAAAACGTTCTATGTTTTTAGGATTGCCATGGACTTTTACTTCGTATACGATAACCGATGAGATTATAACAGTGGATTCAGGTCTGCTTCGGAAAGAAGAAAATGATTGCTATCTGTATAAGGTAATTGATGTCCGCTTGGAATGTACTTTAATGGAAAGAATTTTTGGACTTGGAACGGTTCATTGTTTTACGGGTGATGTAACAGACCCGGATTTGAAGTTAATTCATATTAAGCATGCAAAAGAAATCAAGGATTATATATTAAGACAGTCAGAGCAGGAAAGGCTGAAGAGAAAGACTTTAAATATGCAGCATTTGGATGGAAATCCGAGTCTGGGAGAGATGGCAGATACAGATAGCTGTAAGTAGGAAAAGAGTAACGTATAAAAGAGAGCCAGGTGTCAGGTGAAATCTAAGAAGAAATTCACTCCAAATTCATAAAAGTTAAGTTACAATAAACTCACAAAAGCAATAGAGATGGAAAGTGAGGAAAAAGATATGACAGTAATTGGTGAATTTAGATACGTGAATCATTATTTTAAAATCTACGAAGATGGAGAAATTTATGTGGATTATAAACCTTTAGGAAAAGTATATGCAGATGGAGATATCTGGATTGCAAGAAAGAGAATGGGAAAAATCTATGCAGACGGAGAAATCTGGCTTGCAAATGAAAAAGTGGGATGCCTGACGCCAAATAAGGAATTATGGGTAAACGGAAAAAGAGTAGCAACTGGAGTTGGAAGACCTACAAATTCAAAAAGTTCAGGTAATACAGCTTCTAAATCAAAAGGAACGAGTGAAAATAAAACATATCAAACTCCAAAACCGCCTGTTACAACAGAAACAGGAATTCCAGATATGTCAGGAGTTGAAATTGCAGTTTTTTTAGTTGCTATTTGTCTTGCGGTATCGATTTTGTATGAAACAACTCAGATATTTTTACATGGAGGACTGCTTGGATCTACCTATAGACAGTATGCCGGTCAGTCAAAATTAGTTGATTTATTAATTTATGGAATTCCAGCAGGATTTTTTGCACTTGTTACAGGACTTCAGTGTGCATTTAACCATTCATTTGGTGTGGTTTTAATTGAACATGCAGTTTCTGCATTTTTGGAAATGTGTATTTTCAGTTGGGTAACAGGTTATCCTTTACTGGCTGGTACAGAATCGACAGGATTTTATATTTTACTTATTTTGATGCTTTTAATAGCAAGTTTGGCACCGGCAACAGTAAGCACAGTGATTAAGAAAATTATTTACTGGTTAAAAAAATAAGAACGGTTTTCTATGGTATAATTGCAAAGCAATTAAGATTATCTGGGGAAGGAATACAACATGGGATTAAAAGGCTTATTACTTGGACATGAAGTGAAGGTTTATTATGACCGTCATTTGACAAAAACAGAAAAAGCAGAAGATGCAGAGAATCCAAGTGAATATGAAATTTTAAAAGGTGTGGTGAACGGCGTCTATAAGGATATGATTTTAATTTCCTATTCTTATCGTGAGAATGTTCAGACAACCAAAAAGGGACTGTTTTCAGAAAAAGTGATAGAGGAAGAAAAAACAGTGGAAGCACATTCTCTGATTAATCGAAAATGTATCGTCAGAATCGATATTCTTGATTTGAGTTTAGAAGAGGAAGAAGAGGAGTACGACGAGGAAGAATATGAGGAAGGAGAGTATGAAGAAGACTACGACGAAGGGGAAGATTCGGAATAGGACAAAGAAGTATCAAGAATTATGTTTAAAAATACATTCGTCTATAATACAGGACGTGTGATTTCGTATACGATAATTGGAGGAGTACTTGGAGACAGCCGGTGGATGCAATCCAGTACCGATTTTGGAAGAGAATAGAACAGTGACAGACTCAGAGATACAGATTTCTTATGAATTTTTAAAAAAATCCTCTGATATTTTTACCAACTGGAGGAGATAAGTCTGAATTAAGTCAAGCGGATATTCGCAATCCGCTTTCGCTACTTGCTCATAACCAAATAGCT
>ENA-ORTM01000094-ORTM01000094.1-human-gut-metagenome-genome-assembly--contig:-NODE-94-length-103548-cov-8.008194_pt1 | contig 103548 bp, 89 predicted proteins | sample MGYA00241909_ERZ509182 | MGnify/ENA primary metagenome ERZ509182 (study PRJEB26280, sample SAMEA2338855) | human gut metagenome | biome: human gut; feature: human-associated habitat; material: faeces...
GATAACCTGCTGATTACAAATCAGCTGCTCTGCCAATTGAGCCACATCGGCATAATACTTACATATTGCAAAAATCTGCAAATGACCCCGACGGGAATCGAACCCGTGTTACCGCCGTGAAAGGGCGATGTCTTAACCGCTTGACCATGGAGCCATACGATTCACAGAACGTGACCGTGTTATATCTTATCACACCGCGCCTTTCTTGGCAAGCACTTTTTTATATTTTCTTTGTTTAGTGAAGTGAAAAGTTTATTTTCACTTTGAATATTCTTTATTTAAGTTTCCCCGCTTTATATTCTGTCACGATCAGATCCACCATTCGGTCATAACTCTCAACACCCTCCTGCTGCCCATTCGCTTTTAAATATGTATCATTGATCTTATCAGACACTTCCGCCACCGCAGTATCATATTTCGCCCAGAAGGCACTATTTGCGCGCAGATCCGACAACACGTCGTCTTTCAATTCTCCCCGCAGTTCCTCCCAGACATCATAATCCTCCTGATATAACACATTGGTACAATAAATCCAGCCCATAAGATATCCACTATAGCGAAACACTTCTATATCCGAGCCGATGCAGGCAAGAAAGCCGATATAATTTGCTTCTTTTTCTTCCATAAAGCCTCGCAGATGCGAAAGTTCATGGCAGGCAGTAAACGGAATATTGTAATCCACCATTCCGGCATTATAATTTGCTTCTAATGTAAACGGCGAATATACCCCCGTCAAATTCTGTACGGATAAAATCCAGTGATTCACCAACGCCTTCGGTCTCGGATAGAACCCCTGAAGCGCCTTATATTCTTCGCTCAGCTCTTCCATCGATGCAACCGCATCCTGCTCCACATTCACAGATTCAAGTGTCATACGTCCATTCGCATCCCGATAAACCTGATCCGCAGTCTCATTCACCTTATCTGTGAGCCACCGACATACTTCCTTTAATTCTTCCACCGAATATTCCCGGGTCACAATACCTTCACTTTCTGAAAAAGTTTCTCTGTAATAATTCACGCCGCAATTGAGCGCATACAGGAAAAACAGAACTGATGCAAGCAGAAATAACGATATGAATCCTTCCTTAATCTTCCACTTCTCTTTTCTCCCCATGCATCGAAATGTAATACGCTTCACGATCCACCACAGCACATAACCAAGAAGCACATACAGTAAAATCTCAGATACTGAAAACGGAAACTGTCCCATCAGCCTGCCGATTACATTTACAAAAACAGTATAAATATGGCTGCTGTACCAGTCTGCAAATCCTTCCGCGGCTCGCGCTGCCAGAAGCAATGCACCTCCTACCGCCAAAAACAGTATCCCCGACAGCAATATCTTCTTTTCTTTTGTCACTTTTCTTCTCTTATCCATCTTCTAAGCCCCAGAGTATTCTCCTGCTCCGCCTTCCAACAATCAAGTATTTCCATATTCACATAGTACCATATTTTCTTTCGCTTTGAAATCATCCGCCTCCTCCATTTTTACCCATTATTTGCAAAAATCGGTTGACAAATCAACTCTACGAATGTACTATAATTTTAGTTTCACACTTTAAACAACTAAATTTTTACAGTGTGACTATGGAGGATATTTTATGATTATTGTATTAAAGCCAAATTCAACTATTGAAGATATTGACCACGTCGAACAGATGGTCACCGTACGTGGTCTTGACACACACGTTGTCCACGGCACCGACATGACAATCATCGGTTGTATCGGAGACACCAGTAAAATAGATTCGAAAATATTTGAGGTGGATTCCGCTGTAGAAAAAGTCATGCACGTGCAGGAGCCTTACAAGCTTGCTAACAGAGCATTCCACCCCGAGAGCTCTGTCATTGATGTTTCCGGTGTGAAAATAGGCGGAGGAAGTCTCGCTATGATCGCAGGTCCTTGCTCCGTTGAATCCTATGAACAGGTGCTTTCCATCGCAAAGGACTGCAAGGCATCCGGCGCCAATCTCTTAAGAGGCGGTGCGTTTAAACCAAGAACAAGCCCTTACTCTTTTCAAGGTTTAGGACTGGAAGGATTAGACATCTTATGCGCTGTAAAAGAAGAAACCGGTCTTCCAATCGTCACGGAACTTATGTCTACAGATCATCTCGATATCTTTAATGAGAAAGTAGATTTAATCCAAATCGGCGCCCGCAACATGCAGAATTTCGACCTCCTCAAACAATTGGGACAGGTCGATCGTCCAATTCTTTTGAAGCGTGGACTCAACGCCACCTACGAAGAATGGATCATGTCTGCGGAATACATTATGGCTTCAGGTAACGAAAATGTCATTTTATGCGAACGCGGAATCCGTACCTTCGAAACTTATACAAGGAATACTCTGGATCTTCAGAGCATCCCGGTTCTTCAGAAACTGACGCACCTTCCGATCATTGTAGATCCCAGCCACGCCGGCGGAAAATGGTGGTTAGTAGATTCCATGGCAAAAGCGTCTATTGCTGCCGGTGCAGACGGACTGATGGTGGAAGTCCACAACAACCCGGAATGCGCTCTCTGCGACGGCGCCCAGTCCTTAAAACCGGATAAATTCAATGAACTTATTAATGATGTCACTCAAATCGCAAAGGTACTTGGAAAAACACTATGAAATTAACAGTAAATCTCGGGGAACATAGTTATCCCATTTATATTGAAAATCATATATCAGAACACGTTACTTCTTATATACAGGAAGTCTTTCACGGGAAGAAAATAATGATCGTGTCAGATGACAGCGTATATCCACTCTACGGAGAGCGCATCCTGTCCTCTTTGAACAAAGATTTTGACTGCTATCACTTCATTCTTCCACATGGTGAGGAAACGAAGAACTTCGACAATCTCCCACGCATTTACAAGGCGCTTCTGGATGCTCGTTTTACCAGAAGCGATCTTCTCATTGCGCTGGGCGGCGGTGTGATCGGCGATCTTGCCGGCTTTGCGGCTGCTACATTTTTGAGGGGGATCAAATATGTGCAGATTCCCACCTCTTTGCTTGCGCAGGTAGATTCTTCTGTCGGCGGCAAAGTTGCCGTTGATCTTCCTGAGGGGAAGAATCTGGCGGGAGCATTTTATCAGCCTTCTCTCGTTCTGATAGACCCTCTTGTTCTGGACACCTTGCCGGAACGCTACATCCATGATGGCATGGGCGAGGTAATCAAATACGGATGTATCAAAGACGCCGCTCTTTTTGAGCAGTTGGAGAATGCTGGTTCTTTTTCGGCATTAAAACCGATGTTGCCGGATATTATTTACCGGTGTGTAGATATTAAACGAATGATTGTAGAGGAAGATCAATTCGATACCGGAAGTCGGATGCTTCTGAACTTTGGACACACGTTGGCACACGCCATCGAACAGCACTACAATTACAAAAGAGAAAGTCACGGCGAGGCTGTTTCCATCGGTATGTATCAGCTTACACGCATCGCCGAAGAGCATGAACTCAGCACCCACGGCACAGCATCAAGAATCAAAAGCCTGCTTATCGCTTATGGCCTTCCGTATCAATGCACGCTTCCTCTTTCGGAGCTTACCAAAGCAATCGTGCTGGATAAGAAAAACCTGAATGATCACTTGAATATCATCTTGCTCCACAACGTGGGCGACAGTTATATTTACCCTGCAACAACAGCATTTTTTACAGAAAACGACCGAATCATTTAGTCAGCAGTGGAGGAATCACTTATGAAATTAAAAGGAAAAATTGCAATTATAACCGGTGCCGGCAAGGGAATCGGACGAGAAGCTGCCCTTGCGATTGCTGCCGAAGGCGCTACCGTTGTAGCGGTTGCCAGAACGCAGGCGGATCTCGATGAAACAGTAAAATTAATCAAAGAACAAGGCGGAACCGCCTCCTCTCTTTCCAGAGATTTGACAGATTCCGCCCAGGTGCAGTCTATGGTTGACTCCGTATTGGAAACTTACGGCCGCATTGACATCCTTGTAAATAATGCAGGTGGTTATCCATCTGAGATCTACGACACAGTAAAACAACAGGCGATTAAAATATGGGAGTGGAGCGAGGAACAATGGGATCAGATCATTAAGACTAATTTAAAAATCCCATTCTTATGTATCAACAAAGTAGTTCCTGTCATGATCCGTCAAGGCGGCGGCGACATCGTCAGCGTATCTTCACGCATGGGGCGAATTGCCTCTCAAATGGGCGCTTATGCAGTTGCGAAAGGCGGAATTGTAACACTCACGAAGACTACCGCTATCCAGACACAGGAATATGGAATAAAAGTCAACGCTGTAGCTCCCGGCATCGTAGATACACCGGGGCAGCGCGTCTATAACCACAATGTTGGACAAGACGATATAAAAATGGGCAGCGCCGCCGACGTTGCCAAAGGAATTTTATACCTCTTATGTGATGCACCGCCAGTCATGACAGGGCAAGTGCTGGATATGTTCACAACTTTATAAAAGTGTTAACAATTACTTCTTATTTTTATCACACTTTTATCACATTTTCTGCATATACTATAATTGTTCGAAGAGATCGAACAACAAAAATTCTTTTTCATAACTTTTTCCTCAGGACTGCACCTCGCCAATATGCAGTCCTTTTAAATTGCCAGATTACAAATCGGGACGAGTTTTTTAACCCGTCCCGATTTTACATTTTGTTTATTTTCAATTTTGCAGGCTGCCCGCCTAGCCGGTTGCGCCCCCTCAGCTTGAACCTGCGCCCGCTGTACAGGCATAGCAATGCTTGTCCATGCGGATTTTTCTTTTTTTATAAGGCTGTTTCACATAGTCAAAAATGGTCTCTTCCGTAAATACCGGAAGCTCTGCCGCCAAATTAAAATCACAGTCATAGACCTTCCCATCATAATCCACAGATACTTGATAGCGGCACATAAGCCCCTCTATAGTATCTCTATTAAACGCTTGATACAATTTCTTCATATATCTGTTCAAATTTCCGGACCGTCTTAAAAACAATCCGAATCTCCCCATCGGATTGTTATACAACGTGAATAAATGATCAAAGACAATTCCATAATCTTCTCCCAGACGTTGTTTATACTCCTTTTCCATTGCCTCTTGATCCGGTGGAAAAAATGCTCCTGCCGGATTATACACCATGTTCAATACCAAATTGGGATCTTTTCCATATCCCAGATCGTTCAACTGTTTTAACACTTTAATCGCTCCATCGAACGTTCCGTCTCCACGGACGCGATCCATCTCTTCTGCCCGATAATAAGGAAGCGAGCAGACAATTTCCACACCTTCCCGCACATAAACATCCACCAGATGTTTATACTCCTCTTCCAGCAAAATCGTCAGATTTGTCCGCACGATCACATGGTCGCATACCTTCTTTGCCTCTTCTATCAACCACTCCAGATTAGGGTTCATCTCCGGCGCTCCGCCTGTAATATCAATCGTTGTCACATTCTGTTCTTTTGCATAGACCAGACACGCTTCCATAACTTCTCGCGACATTTCTTCCGTTCTTGCCGGTCCACAATTCACATGACAATGCTTACAGGCAAGATTACATTTCCTCCCGATATTCATTTGCACCACATCTAAATGCCCTGCGGTTTGTAAATAATCTGGCTCTTCAATCATACTCTGAAAGACCGGTATCTCCTCCAGATTATGAAATTCTTTGATGATTTCATCCATAACATTTCCTCACTCACACTACTCTTATCTGCTTACATTTATTTCAAATTGTTGTTCTATCATTTCCAAAAATTCCCACGACAAATACTCTTCTAATTTTCGAAATGTAGATTCATTAAAAATAAGCTTATTCGGCTGCTTATATTGTATCCACGCCATCGCGCACCAGGTAATTCCTCTCAGGCAGGTGATCGGCACAAACACATCCACCCGCTCTTTTAATCCCTCTGTAGAAAATCGCCCCTTAACATTAGCTATATACGCTGCTACAAATCTGTCCATCTCTTCCCTGCTTAAAATCACATCCGTCTTCCAAAATGTTGTCGTCGGCGCCAAAAAATGTCCTAAATCCTGTGCCGGATCTCCAAATAATGGTTTTTCCCAATCAATAAGATAATTCTTCTCATTTTCTCCATTGATTAAAAAATTGGTTGAATTCAATTCCGTATTGATACAACATTTATACGGACAATCCACATTTGACTCTTTTGCCTTTTCCCATCCCTGTTTCAGCAGGTTTCGAATTTTACCCTTCTTTTTCTCTTCTCCCAAAGGCGATTCTTCATACACTCGGAACATTTCTTCACACTCTGTCAAGATAGCTTCCAACGCCCCTTTCGGCGCGATCAGATACTCGTTCATCTTATCCGACTGTACACTATGGATATCCGCCAGACATTCTGCCGCAAACTTGCATTCTGTCCGATAATCCAACACATGGCCAGAAAGATATTCCATGACAAGAACCCCATGTTCTAACAGCTTCTTACTTCCGTCTACATAAAACACCTTCGGCGTTCTTCCACATTCTGCCAACAACTCCAACGCCTGCGCCTCATATTCAATCTGATGTTGCAGATGCATCTGACTTCCACAATTAACACGCAGCACAAGTTCCTGTCCGGTTATTGGATGCACAAAATAATAATTTCGATTATATTCTCCCTGCGCCAATAACTGATAGGTCTCTTCCTGTTCTTCCGGAAGTCCCAACGCCTTTCGGTATCCTTTACTTTTCACATATTCTTTTAGACCTTTAATACTGTCCATCTCCACGCCTGCTTTCTGTTTTTTACCCTTTATCGCACATCCCTGTACAGATCCGATATCTTCTCTATCGAAACACCATCCCGATACATTTTCCTAAGGCGATTCATTTTCCACATTTCCTTAAGCATAGGAATCGTTTTCCTCGGAAATCTTCGGTCTGATGTGTAAATTCTATGTTTCGCCATTCCCAGTTTAATCCCCATTTCCTTCAATGTCAAAGAAAACTGGTAATCCTCCATAATCGGAATTTCCGGATACATCCCCGCCTCAAAAAATAAATTGCGGTCGATAAAAATACCTTGATCTCCAAACATCACTTTCCGGTCTTTGATTCGGTGATTGGAAATTATCCGGCATGTCCACATAAAAAAATGTCTGGAATGAAACGCAATCCCAAAACACCCAGCGCTATATTTTGCCATTACCGCACGGATTTCTTCTAATGGACGCTTCGGAAGTTCACTGTCACTATGGAGAAAAAACAAAATGTCTCCATTACTTTCTTTCGCACCCAGATTCATCTGCTTTGCTCTTCCTTTCGGCGCATGCAACACACGAAATTCCGGTCTGATCCTCTCAACCGTCCCATCTGTACTTCCCCCGTCAACAAAAATAATCTCACAGCGGTTCTTAATCGGAAGTAATTCTCTTTGTATCTGCTCAATCGTTGTCACTTCATTATAAATCGGTACAATAACTGATATCCTCTGATTTCTCATAAGGTATTTTCCTGTTTCACTCTTTTTCCAATCCCCTTTAATCCTTATACGGTTTCTAAGAGCTTCCACATCTTCCCTCACATCGACGTCTCCCAGCACACGAACATACCCCGTTCTGCACAACTGTCCCTTTTGCTTTGATATATCTTTATAATATGCCACCGTTCTCTCCAGAACATTTCCGTGACCGTATATCTGTTTTTCGAACACCTCTTTTATCGGACGTTTCATACCGACCAAATAATACCCGCCATCTTCCGTCGGTCCAAATACGACTTCACAATCCATCAAAGTTCGGAAGGCATCATCCAGATCTGTACTTTTTATTTCCGGTATATCCGTACCGATCAAAACACAGGCATCATACCCTGCTTCTAACACTTCTTGTATCGCATGGTACATCCGCTCCCCCAGATCATTTCCTTGCTGTTCCCGATAAAACGCACGCTCCCCAAACAACGCTCTCAGCTCATGAATCTTTTCCTTGGGCGTTCCATATACAAATACATCCGCTTCCGTCTTCTCGCATTGACTGGCAATATCGATCAGAAAACAGGTATGCAAAGCCGCGCATTTTTTCGCGGAAAAATACGGCATAAGTCTGGTCTTTGTAGCCCCTGCCACAGGTACTCTCGTAAATACGATCAATGCTCGTTTCATACCGCTACTCTTTTTCCTCCTGCATCTTTTCTTCCTGCACATAACGCCTTTTTAAATAAGCGCTAACCCCCATCACACCCACTGCCAAAGCTATCGCAATTCCAATATACAGCCATCGGTTCTCCCGATCAGCGAGTCCTGCTGTTCCAACGGTATACATGGCAGTTCCGGGAATCATAAAAATCAACGAAGCAATCGAATAAGTCGAAAATTTAATGTCTGTCACGCCATATGCAAAGTTTTGAAGATTGTATGGAAAAATCGGCACTAACCTTGTGATCATCAAAACAAAAAGCTCATTATTCCCCGACTCGTCAAACAGCCATTTTTTCAAATATTTATTTTTCATAGCCATCGGCTTTATACTATCCTTCAAAAAAAAGCGGCCTACTACAAAAGCCAGCATTGCCCCCAGCGTTGTGGCCACAGAACATAATACCGTTCCCAACACCGGACCAAAGATCAAGCCTGCTACAATGGCAAATGTCACTCCCGGAAGCGCTAGCACAACGCATCCGATAATCGTCAATATTGTATAAACAACACCTGCCAAAAACAAATTTTCTTCTACCATATTTTTCAAAAACACAAGGTTTTCTTTATCACTTAGATACTCAGACCATCCGAAGATGTGATTTAACACAAGTATTAAAACCACTATTCCAACAAATGCCCACATCTTTTTATTCTTCATTTCACTTCTCCATCCCATGCAAAAACGCTGTCACCTTCCAAACAGCAACAGCGCATTTTTTCACCTTATAAATTTGTATTAAAACTCCAGCTTTTTCACGATATTTTTCATCTGTACACCATGAACCAAACTTGCACCGCCACGGATTGCTGTCGCCACATGAATCGCCTCTGTCATCTGTTCTTCATTTACCCCTTTTTCCAGACAATCATTCGTATAAGCATCAATACAATATGGACACTGCACGGTATGTGCTACCGCTAATGCAATCAAAGATTTTTCTCTGGCCGTCAATGCTCCTTCTGCAAAAACCGCTCCATAATAATCAAAAAACTTTTCGCCTATTGATGGGGCTTTCTCCGCCATTGTTCCAAATTTTTCCAAATCCTCCGGTTTGTAATACGTTTCCATTTTACGTTCTCCTTTCTAAACCTCTTTCTTCTTAGCCGATTGCTTATCCGTATATATTTTTCTCAACATAAAAATTAATGCTGATAATGCAAATAAAATCATAAGTGCGGTTACAAATGTCTTAGCGCCTCCTGTGAGCATACCTCCAACGTAAGAATAAACAATCGTTGCCGGAAGCTGTCCTACTCCGGTGGCTACAAAAAACGCCACAAAAGACATTGATGTAAGCCCCGCTGCATAACTGACAATATCAAACGAAACAAACGGAAGAAGCCGACAAATTAAAATCGTATTCTTCCCATATTTTTCAAAAAATGTATCAATCTGTTTTAAGCCAGCCTTGCTGGTCAACTTCTCTGCCACATCTCTCCCAAGTATTCTGGCAATAAAAAAGCATACCGCCGCTCCCGCCATTGCGCTACTCCACGAAAGGATGGCTCCCTTCCACCAGCCAAATAAACTGGCATTCGCAAACGTCAACAGGAAGGCCGGAAGCGGTGCTGCTATGGATTGAAGAATCATTAGAAGAAACGAAATCAACGCCGCATACGCACCATAAGAGGCTACAAATTCTCTTACAACCGTAAAATCACCGCTGGCAAACATACTGAATATTTTCGCCATCGCACTATGCACTTCCGGTACAAAAAAATATGCTACCGCCATAATCGCTGCAATAGCCAGCAACACAACCTTCTTGACCCACGTTTTCTTCTCTTTCATCTTCAACTCCTGTAATTTTGGCTTCTATCTCACCAACTTTATTTTTGTAACATCATTGTACCCATTTTACTATACAACTGTCCAATTGGCAATTTGAATATATAAAAAGAATTTATTTGTTTTATCTATATTCTATTTCAACCATCCACATATCTTATCTGCTTTTTTCATCGCTATGTCAATATTATCGCAGAACTTCTCTTCTCCAACTTCCTTTACAAATCCTGCTTTCTCCATCATTTTCCACGGCTGCTCTGTCACATGTGAGAACAATAAAGTCACATGATGTTTTTCGCACATTTTGTACACTTCTTGAAGTTTGCGAAGCGCTGATACATCCATCGCCGGCACGGATTGCATACGCATAATTACAACTTTTGTGTCTTTGTCCATAGATACATTCAAAAACTGATCTGCCACTGCAAAAAACATGGGACCCTCTATTTCATATACAAGCGTCCCCTTGGGAACAACCCGAAGCCCTTCCTGTTCCTCTTCCACATAGGTCCAGCTCCTTACTTCCGCAACATCAGCCATCCTTTTAAGGAATAAGACAGCCGCAAGAACAAGTCCAAATTCAATCGCTACTACAAGATCAAATACAACCGTCAAGACAAATGTGATAATGAGTACCGCAATGTCACTTTTTGGCGACGTCTTCACAAGATCTACAAATTCTCTCCATCCGCACATATTATAAGCTACGATAAATAAAATCGCCGCAATCGTCGGCATTGGAATAAGCGCCGCATAAGGCATCAAAACCACAAGAATCAATATAAGCACAACTGCATGTACCATTCCCGCGATCGGGCTTCGTCCACCGTTTTTAATATTTGCCGCTGTTCTTGCAATCGCTCCTGTCGCCGGAATTCCGCCGAATATTCCTGATGCAATATTTCCGGCTCCCTGCGCTACAAGTTCCACATTCGGATTATGTTTATCACCAATCATTCCATCCGCAACCACACAGGACAACAGCGATTCTATTGCCGCAAGAATTGCTATGGTAAATGCATCCGGAAGCACATTTTTCACAAGTCCAATATCAAATACTGGCAAATGTGGCACCGGAAGCTTATTCGATATGTCATAAAGACTTCCAATTGTATTTACATCAAGCCCTGCCATTTTTACAACTGCTGCTGTTACAATTACCGCAATCAGAGACGCTGGTATTTTCGCATTAAACTTGGGCCAAATGATCTGAATGGCAAGCGCCAAAATACCAATGAGCAGCGCTGTCACATTTAACATACCAAATGTAGAGATACATTCCTGTAGCTTTTCGACCGTTTCAATCGGACTATGCTGAAATGTCAGTCCAAAAAAATCTTTTAATTGCCCAATTACAATCGTAACTGCAATTCCCGCCGTAAATCCCGTTACGATCGTATGCGGAATGAAACGGATCAATGCTCCAAATTTCAAAAGTCCCATCACAACCAGAATCACTCCTGCAAGAATCGTTGCAACTACGAGCCCCTCCATTCCTTTCGTCGCAACAATCCCCGCCACGATAGTTGCAAATGCCGCCGTTGGTCCGGAGATCTGCACCGGACTTCCTCCAAGCATAGCAATCACAAAGCCGCCGACAATCGCAGTATAAATTCCTTCCTCTGGTCCGACTCCTGATGCAAGTGCAAGCGCGATAGACAGTGGAAGCGCAATAATTGCCACGATTACTCCCGCCACCACATCCTTCGAAAACTGCTGCATAGAGTAATGCCGAAGCATAGTCAACAATTTCGGCATAGATTCTTTTCTCATAAGCTTTTACCTCTTCCTTTGTTTTTAACATCTTCTTTCGTTTTAAAGTTTTCGCAAATCAGCATATCATAACATATTTGAAATTGCAATTTTGTGAAAAAACAATCATACCTTCAGTGTACTTTGATTTTAAAGGAAAAGAATCTTTTACACATTTTAAAGGCGAAGATCAACAATCCCCGCCTTTAATAATTTTTACATTTATTTTGCTCTTCTCTTTACTACTGCTACAGTCAAAATCACTGCAAGCGTGCCAAAAATGCTTACTGCAAGTGGCATTAACGGTGTAGCGTCTCCTGTCTGAGGTGCTTTCTGAGAATTTCCATGTGCACCGGAGCCATTTCCACCTGTACCTGCATTCGGATTTCCATTTCCGGAACCATTTCCACTTCCAGAATTATTTCCGCTTCCGGAACCATTTCCGCCTGTACCTGTTCCGCCACCCGGAATTTCACCCGGCTGATTTACTTTTCTCAATCCTGCTTTTGCATCTGCAAGCTTCTGGATCATGGCCAGATATTCATCCTTTGATGCATTCTTTTTCACCATATCTTTTGCTTCTTTGATTGCATCCTTGTAAGCTTTCCAGCTTTCTTTTGTATACTCTTTTTCTTTCAAAGTTGCAAGATGTTCTTCCGCATCTTTAATCGCCTGCTTCAACTGATCTAAAGCTTCTTGACGTTCTGTTTCATATGCCGCAATATCAACTTCATTACCTTTTACATCCTGCTTATCCTCTACATCTGCCAGTTCAAATGCCACACCAACCGTCCATTTCAAAGCTTCTGGGAAGTCTTTTACTGGGAATGTAACTTCAAATGTTCTTTCATTTCCATCCCCTTCTGCAGTTACTTCTTTTGCTTCTCCAGTTGCGAACCAATCTGTCAAGGTCTGCTCTTCTCCAGATGTATTTGCCAGTGTTTTCACTTTTTTCGCGGCTTTTTTTGCAGAAGATTTTACTTCCAGAGTAATCTCGCCAGTGTAAGGCACTCCATCTACTGTACTGATATTCGGAATCCATTCTTCAATTTCAAACGTTATAATCTTGGGCGTCTCACAGCTATATCCGCTATCCTTATCTGGTAACAATTCATAACTATCCTCTTCTGATCCTAAAATGTGTGAGTCTGCATCTGTTAATTCATGTCTCAAGACACCTTTGTCATCTGTTTCTTCTTTAAGTGCAACATTTCCGAAACCCTCATTTTCAACAGACTTTAAGTATACTCTTACACCTTCTATCGGGCTTCCATTTTCATCAACTACTTTCACATTTAATACTTTCGGATCCACTACCGGTTTCTCCGGCTCGGCACTTCCTTCTTTCTTCACAGCAACAGATATCTCGCCGGTATATTCTCCATTATCTACACTACTAATATACGGTACCATTTCGTCATCATTTTCAAACTCGATTATTTTGGGAACCTCACAAACATATCCACTATCCTTAATCGGTAATAATTCATAACTACCCTCACTTGACCCAACAAGCATTTCTTCATCTGTAAAGGTATGACTTATCATTCCTTTCTCATCTGTCTCTCCAAGATTAAGATTTACACTTCCACCATATGCATCTGTCTTTAAATACATCGGTAAATTTGCTACAGGTTTCCCATCTTCGTCAACTACTTTCACATTCAGCACCTTCGGATCTACCTCTGGTTTCTCCGGCTCTGTACTTCCCGCTTTTTTATAGAAAGTATTGTATGCCAGTTTCTCTGGTAACTTCGATCCAGTTACCGTAACTTTTGCCTTTGCACTATCATCATTTACTTCTGTAAGAGATACATTTACGTCATCAATTGCGGGAACAGATTCTCCGTATTGAAGCACGATCGGATACACCGATAATGAATTCATGGAAAATGTCACTTTATTTCCGCTCTGTTTGAAATCAAGTTCTTTAAGTCCCCCATCTACATAATAGACTTTCTCAACTCTTTTTCCATTATCAAGTTCTTCGGTAATCTCATAATTTCCGGTTACCAGTCTTGCAATTTCCCATCTATGAGGGTTGATAAGAGACAGTTCAAGGACATCATATTCTTTTCCCTCAAGTCCAGATACAACACTCTTGTCCAGTTTTCGCTCAAGCACAAGGAAATCCTTGAAATTCATGCCTTTAATTGTCGTATTTCCCGCAATTCCCTCATAAAGCCCTGCAAAGATTTTATCATAGTTTTTATTTGTAAGCACCGTATCTTTTGCATGCTCTTTGCCTTTCGGTACAAGCGTAAGCTCCTCAACCATTGCACAACTAGAATAATCATACGTATATTTCCCTGCGCCGTACTCAGACTTATCTTTTACAACAATCGGGAAAGGAGCGATTCCCCACGTATCATTTTCAACTGCAACCATATAGTTTACATCTTCCAGCAACTTTACTTGTACTTTACCAAGACGAGGATCACTTACTCCTGTAACAGTCTCCACATCACTTATAAAATGAACCTTCACATTAAAGAGAGTTCCGCCGCCTTCGGTTCTGACCGGAAGATCACACGTCACTCTTCGATCATCTTCCGGATGCGTTTCCGTCTCAACTCTCTTGTATACACGCAGTTCATCTACCTGTCCATAATGATATTCTACTTTATTATCCGGAGTCACCTCGACATCCTTGATATTTACAATATCATTTTTCCCTTTCACCCATAAATAAGCGTTATTCATTCTGTAATCGGAATCTTCCAAAAAGAAGATATAATTATGACCTTTGATCAATTCTAAATCAGCAATCTGTCCGTTTTGAGTTTGCACTTCCTGCTCTACTTTCTGTAACGTACTATTAAAAACTTTGAATTTCACTGATTTTTCTATCGGTCTGGTCTGTACCGGATTACTAGTAGAATTCGTAACCTCATTTACCGGAAATGTAACCTTCACCTTTTCTGTAGCATAGATATCTTTGAACTGATAGCCCGGAATATCATGCTTTGTTTCTGGCGTCCAAGACGCTTCCACATTCCCCGGAACTCCTACTGCCATTAAGGAAACAACCATAACAGCACTTAATAATTTTGCCAAAATGTTCCTTTTCTTTTTCATTTATCTTTCTCCTTTACACTCAAGCACCACCGCGCCTACTTTAAATTCAAGTATAACAACAATGCTTTTTCGGTTCAAGAAGTTTGACAATTCCACTTATTGTTTTTTTTGATATGTATTTGCTTTTTATTTATATATTCTATATAAGTTTTCAGACTTTTTAACACTCGAATTGACTAAGAAAAATAGAACACTTTCATTTTAGGACAGGTCAAAACACAAAAAAAGGACACCCCAAAATGCAAATTGGGACGTAGCCTTTTGTAAAAAGGCTACGTCCCAAATAATTCAAATAATTACTCCTGAACGTATGGCATAAGAGCGATATGACGTGCTCTCTTGATTGCTACTGTAAGAGCTCTCTGATGTTTTGCACAGTTACCTGTAATTCTTCTTGGAAGAATTTTTCCTCTTTCAGAGATGTATTTTCTTAATTTTGCTACATCCTTGTAGTCGATTTCGTTATTCTCTTTACCGCAGAATACACATACTTTTTTTCTTCTACGTCCGCCGCCTCTTCTCTTGAAGCCGCCTTCTGGACGATTACCTTTATCGAAAGCCATGTTGCTTTACCTCCTTATATCCTGTCTAGTTGAACGGTAATTCTTCATCAATTCCGTCTGGAATATTCATGAAACCGTCGCCTGCATCAGATACTGGTGCCGGAGCCGGTGTGGGAGCTGACGCGCGGAAGTTACCCATGTTCGCATCGCTTGTCGCTTTGCTCTCAGCAAATTCCTGATCTTCTACCACAACGTCTGTTGTGTATACCTTCTGACCGTCTTTGTTTGTATAACTGCCGGTCTGGATACGTCCTGTAACAATTACTTTCAATCCCTGACGGAAATATTTCTCAGCAAACTCTGCACTTCTTCCAAACGCTACACATCCGATGAAGTCTGCGTTCTGCTCTCCATCTCCGTTACGTCTGAATCTGCGGTCTACTGCAAGTGTATATCTTGCAATCGCTGTAGAACTTTCACCCTGTGAATATCTCACTTCAGGATCTCTTGTTAAGCGTCCCATCAAAATTACTTTATTCATATAATAACCTCTACTTCCTGCTTATGCTTCCTGTCTTACGCATAAATATCTGATGACATTGTCCATGATGCGAACTCTCTGCTCGATTTCGCCTGGAGTCTCAGCATCAGACTCGAAGTGGATGAAATAATAATATGCTTCTTTCATCTTCTGAATCTCGTAAGCTAATCTTCTCTTACCCCATTCATCAACGTCAGAGATCTGGCCACCAAAACGCTCGATTAAAGCTTTTACTTTTTCGATAACCTGTGCTCTTTCGTCGTCTTCGATTTTTGCACTGACAACAACAGCTAATTCATATTTATTCATGTCGTCTTGCACCTCCTTCTGGTCTTTTGGCCCCCGCTCAACTTATGTGGGAGCAAGGATATCCGCACATTCTACGCGGATTATAGTGTATCACAATTTAAGATGATAACACATCTTCGCTCTTGTTTCAAGCGTTTTTTCAAGAAATTTAAACGATTTTGAATACACTTGTTTTTCTAAAATCTGAGCTTCATCCGATTAATGACAGACTTGACCGTATCCGGTTTTTCTTCTCTTTCTAATATCTTAAGAAGTAAGTGATCTGTATCTTGATAACCTTTTCTCGCAAAATTCCCAGAGCAAGACGCACAATAAGAGTATACTCGTCCATGTTTTTTAATATCTTCGATCATTTCCTCCACAAGCTCAGACTCATTTCTGGCCGCACATCCTCCAAGACCGCAGCACTGTACGTTATCAACAATCTCTACCTTTCCTTTTAAAAACGGACGCACCCCTTCCAGAATTTCTTTGCTTTCCCTATCCGGACACGGTGGAAATATCATCACATCCTCTTCCACCATTCTGCCCCATCCAAGTTCTTGCAGTTTATCATAAATACTTACCATTCGAACATCCAAATGTGGTTTTAAGAACATATAACAATTAGGACAGAGCATAATCAGTTCTTCTATCCCCGCATCCTTAAGTCTGCGATTTAACCGTTCAATAATTATCTTCTCAGATTGCTCCATGCCCAGCTCGGCAATCGGCTTCCCGCAGCAATCGTAAACAACCCCAATTCCTGCTTCTTGCAGCTTTTGAACCAAATACTTTGTCGTCTCCGGATAAAAAGATGGAAAATTACATCCCGGAAACAGCACACTCTTCGTATTTCCGTTCTTATAATTTTTAAAAATATAATTTTCTTTTTCTTTTATCAACATCTCATAGCCGGATGCTTTCAGCTTATTCCCATTTTCTTTTACCTGCCTACGGCGCATGTCAATAACCATCTGACGCCCATCGATCTCTTCCGGACATACAGCCGTACATTCTCCGCAAAGGAAGCAATGATACAGAAGATCTTCCCTTTCGGCAAGATCTCCTATATCAATCCCGTATTTTTCCAAAAAACGACAGTTAGCTCTGCACGCTCCGCAATGTGTACATTCTTTATTTTCCATCTGTCTTCTCCTGATCTCTCATATTACTTATCCACATCAAGTATTTCCCATAATCCGTTTTCTCCAACGGCTCTGCCAATTTCAGCAGTTGCTCCCGGTTAATAAAGCCCTGTCGATAAGCAATCTCTTCAATGCAGGAAACGTATAATCCCTGCCGCTTCTGAAGCGCAGCCACATAGTCCGCAGCATCCTTCAGTGCACCACAATTTCCGACATCGAACCACGCCACACCACGCCCGAGAGGTAGCACCTTAAGTTTGCCTTCTTGCAGATATTTTACATTCACGGAAGTAATCTCCAATTCGCCTCTTTCGGAAACGGAAACTTGTTTCGCAACATCCACCACATCCGAATCGTAAAAATACAGCCCCGGTATTGCATAATTAGATTTTGGTTCTTCCGGCTTTTCTTCAATAGAAATCGGTTGTCCATGATCGTTATAATTAATAACTCCGTATTCTTTCGCGTCATTTACATAATAATCAAACACAACTGCTCCTGATTGTTCTCCGGCCTTTTTCAGAACTTCCGAAAACCCTCTCCCATAAAACAAATTGTCCCCTAGAATCAAAGCCACCCTGTCTGTGCCGATAAATGTTTCCCCAATAAGGAACGCATCTGCCACACCTTTTGCTTCTTTCTGAACTGCATAACTGATCTGAAGTCCCAACTGACTTCCATCACCAAACAATTCTTCAAATAGCGGAAGTTCTCTTTCCCCGGAGATAATCAAAATATCTCTGATTCCGGCAAGCATCAGAATCGAAAGAGGATAATAAATCATCGGTTTATCATAGACGGGAAGAAGCTGCTTGGATGTCGCTATCGTCAATGGATATAGTCTGGTTCCCGTTCCTCCTGCCAGAATAATACCTTTCACTATTTTTCACTCTCCTGTACCCTGTCTGAAAATAGTTCTTTATGAAGATCCTCTACGTCTTTTGCAATATCCGTTCCTTCTACAACTTCTTCATAGTCCGCAAACTGAACGCCTTTTTTCTTCGGCTGACGAACCTGCTCTTTGATCGTTCTCGGAAATGCCGGAACTAAAGTAATCTTATATTCTTTTGCATCAGCCCCATAAGAAACGATATCGCCATTTTCAAAATTGGTTTCAACATTTGGCAGCACAACATCCATACATTTATCAACCTGTTCAAAGCCGGAAGATTTCAGCTTCTCCAACATCTTATTGATCACTTCCATCTGTCTGCTTCCACGCTTCACATCTCCGCCGTCTGTCACACGGATACGACAGTAGCCTGTTGCCTGCACTCCATCCAATTTCTGTTTTCCTGCTGTCGTTATATCTTTTGTCTTTTTGCCAAGCGCCTTCGCGATTCCTTGTGCGTATCCATTAATGTGAGGAATCTCTTCTTCTGTCACATCAATCTCTATTCCACCCAGCGTATCGATCAAGTCAACCATTGCCGCAAAATTCAAAGTTACATAATCTTTAATATTCAATTCAAGGGTCTCGTTTAAAACTGCAATCGCTTCTTCCGCTCCGCCTTCTGCATAGGTCTCTTTCATTTTCACAGTTTTTCCCTCATGCTGCATCAGTGTATTTCCATAAACTGAGAAAATTTTCACTTCTTTTGTTTCTTGATTAAGACTTGCGACATATACTGCATCGCTGTCCACCGCCTTATCTCCTGCTGCCTTAGCATTCACTCCAAAAATCGCAACATTGAGATAATCTGTTCCAATCTCTTCCTCTACTTCTTCTGAGATTTCCAATTTATCTTCATCCACCGTTGTCTGTTTCACTTTTGAAAGTTTACTGTTCGCATACACGCCAATTCCGATGGCAACCGCCGCAAGAACCGCTATCACTCCAATAATAATCTTCTTTTTCGAAGTCGTTTTTTTCTCTTCCGGTTCTGTATCTACACCATTCTGTACTTCCACGCCTTCTACCTGTTCTTCTACTTTCTTCTCTTCCGCCTTCTGTTCTTCCACTTTCTGTTCTTCCATCTTGTCTTCTCCTACTCTCTTATCTTCCATCTTCATTCCTCCTCCAGTAATATTGATCCCAACTCCATTTTTTCACAAGCCACATGGGCAATTTATCATAACGCTTTCCGGCTTGATATCCTAGGAATTTTACCGCGCTTAAGCAAAATAGCCTTGACAGGAGCAGAAGCCTCTTTTGTTTTAATAAATGCAAGGCTGTTCCTTTAACCAGCTCCACTCCCTCTTTTTCCGATGACAATCTGCCGAAAATTTCATCATACATCTTGTGTACAACACCAATATCAAAATTCCGCTTCCACTGCACCCTGTATCCGAAATTATGCGCATGTATCACGTGTGCATTTGCATTATAAATCACATCGGCTCCGGCAAGTAAAGCCTTCGCTGCATACACACTATCTTCACTAAGGAGAATGTGCTCTTCAAATCCTCCCACCTTCTCATACCAGTCTTTGCGATACATAGCACACACATTGGAAGTAAAACAATCTTTCACTCCACCTTTGATGAACTTCGCCTTCGTTTTCTTAAGGCTGTATGCCGGATAATTAAAACATCTCGTATACTTTTCAATCTCATCACAGCCAAATCCGGGAATCTGCCTTGCATAAGCCACTGCATGATTGGGATTCTCAAGACTTCTCACCAGTTCCCTCACCAGTTCTTCATTCTCCGGAACTGCATCCTGCACCAGAAACAACAAATAATCCGCATCATTTAACCGCACCCACTGATGTCTAGTGCCTCCATGATTAAACTTTGCACGCGGTATTTTTATAATCTCCACCTTATCATCATAATCTGCAAACCACTTCTCTGCCTTTCGGTCATCCCACATCTTATCAATCGAAAAAACCAGTGTGATTTTTCGTGGCTTACAACTCTGGTGCAGAAGACTCTCAACACTCTGCTGCAAACGTTCATCCGGATTCCACACCGGAATCATCACATCTATTATACACATCTTTAAGCTTTCCCTTTTCTTCTCTGTCAGTTATAATAATAATAAATCATTTTAAAGGAATAATCACTATGAAACTGCATATTATTATCCCCAATTATAATGGCGCACATTTTTTAACGAACTGCCTTAATTCACTGCGCCGACAGACCTATCAAAATTTTCGAATCACAGTGGTTGATAATGGCTCATCTGACGAAAGTGTGACTTTGCTTCAAAGGCATTATCCTGAAGCAGACATTTTAAAACTTCCATACAACAAAGGCTTTGCTGCTGCTGCCAACGCCGGCATTCAAAAAAGCAGAGAACCTTATGTCATGTTACTTAATAATGACACAACCGTTAAACATAACTGTATCGAAAAAATGATGAACGCCATCATCTCTGACAACCGGATATTTTCTGTAGGCGCCCACATCCTCTCTATGAACGCTCCGCACCTTACAGATACTATCGGAGATTTTTACACCCTCTTTGGCTACGCTTTCTGTCGGGGACAAGGATTAGCCGCCGCCCGCTTCGCTTTACACCACAAGAACCACATTCCGTCATTCACCAACTGTGGATGCGCCGTCATTTACCGCCGGTCTCTTTTACAGAAAACCGGTCTTTTTGACGAGCATTTTTTTGCCTATCTGGAGGATGTGGATCTTGGATTCCGCGCCCGAAAAATGGGTTACAAAAATGTAGTCTGTCCGAAAGCCCACGTATTTCATTATGGAAGCGGAACAACCGGTGCAAAATATACTCCGTTTAAAGTATACTTATCTGCTCGGAATAATATCTGGCTTCGCAAAAAAAACCTAACCTTATTTCAAAGACTGTTCCACGCGCCTTTTTTTCTCACAGGAACATTGTTAAAACTCTTATATTTCCATAAAATAAACCTTGGACGTTTTTATACAAAAGGCATTCTGGACGGGATAAAAGCAAGGCGCCGTCTGACTTCTCACATTTCCGGCAACACACTGTCCTCTCTCCGGACAGAATCTTGGACGATATACGGAAGCATTCTTTATGCCTTTCAGTTTCTCCGAAGGCATTTATAGCATTCACTGCCCCTTTCTTAACTTTTTAACGCAAAATCATGGCGGTCAAGGGCAAGATTCGGATTATAAGCCGGATCTCCGTTATATAGAAAATCCGCCCATCTACGCTGAAAATATTCTATTTCTCCACGAAAACGTTCTATTTTCTCGGGCGTATCCTCCGCACCTCTTGTCTTAGATTCATCATGATACCAGACTGCAAAAGGATTGTATATGATTTTATGTCCGGCTTCTTTTACACGCAGACAAAAATCCACATCATTAAACGCAACCTTTAATTCTACGTCCATGCCTCCCACTGCATTGTAAACAGATTTTTTCACCATCAAACAAGCGGCAGTTACCGCACTGTATTCCTGCGCACAAAGCGCTCTGCAGCAATATCCCGGTTCATCCTTATCCATTCCGGTAAATGCGTGATCCGCCACGCCGCCCAATCCCACGATAACACCTGCATGCTGAATGGTATCATCCGGATACAACAATTTGGCTCCTACAATCCCTACCTCATCTCTCATGCAATATCCCAGCATTTCGCGAATACTTTCCGGTCGTTCCAGCCATGTATCATTGTTCAACAGTAATAGATAATCTCCTTTTGCTCTCACCGCCGCATAATTTTGAATATCTGCATAGTTAAATTCCTTCTCGTACCGAAGCACACGCACATTGTCATATTGTCTCTGCACTTGATCATAGTATGCAAATATTTCTTCTGATACGCTGTTATTTTCTACAATTAAAATCTCCAGATTCTTATACTCCGATTCTTGTTCCAGCGACTCTACGCACCGCATAAGGTCATCCCTATGATCTTTATTGGCAATGATCACAGACACAAGCGGTTCGTAAGGGAGCTGATAAACCGTTCGGACTACTCCCGGAAACACAGCCTTCACTTCCGCCTGTATCCCCATCCGTTCATAATGTTCTCTCAGAATCTTCTGGAATAATTCATAAGTATATGGCTTATTATCTGTATCTACAGCCACCGATCCCGGACACATACGCCAATGATACAATATCTTGGGAATGTGAACAATGCGATTCGTCCGCTCCACACACCGCAGAATATGATCATAATCTTGAACTCCACTGTAATTCGGATTCAGATACCCAACTTTATCCAAAAATCTCTTCTGGATAACCGTTAGGTGACAGATATAATTCTGGCATCGCAAAAGATCCAGATTAAACTCCGGTTTAAAACAAGGTTCGCTATATCTCTTTCCATTTTCTGAGAGCTTATCCGAGTCCGTATAGATCACTTCCGCATCCGGCTCGCGGTTCAACACTTTCACACACTCATACAATGCGTCTGGAGCCAGAGTATCGTCATGATCCACAAATACAACATAGTCTCCGTCTGCCTGTTCCAGCGCCCGATTGGTATTATCTGAAATATTCAGCCTACAATCATTTTCAATAATATGTATCCTTTTTTCTTTACGCGCATAGTTCCTAAGTACTTCCTTAAGCGAAGACTCTTTTCCACTGCCATCCGAGAGATATAATTCCCACTTCCTATACGTCTGTGCCTGTATAGACCGAATCAGATCCTCAAGATAAGGAAGCGGCGTTTTATACAGCGGAACTACAATTGAAAAGAGTGGTTCATACACAAACTGTTCTTTTCTCTGTCTGTTCAACTCTTTCTTATCGGGGAAATAGCTTCTTCTGAACGCTTCGTAAGTCCGAACCTCTTTCCCACCTAGCTTCTCTATCGCTCTTCGAACAGTCTGTTTTAATCCAAACTGCTGATAGTACACCTTGACTTTCCACCCTTGTTGCTTTATGCTCTTACCTATTTTCATCGGAAGTGCCTGTCTAAAGGAGTGTTGCACAATCTCCTTCACACCGTCACAATAGACTTCAACTGTCACTTTTCCTTTGATCCGCTCTTTCGATGTAAATAAATATCCATGAATCCATTCTTTTTTGCATTCTGGATACGCCTGTTCCACATCCGTTCTTCTCCGATCCATGATTTTTCCGGAAATGATCCCCCCTGATGCATCCTTGAGACAAACACTATAATTTTCTCTGGCAATACACCATCCACTCACGCTGATTCCACGATCATCCAATACAAATTCATCTACAGACATCGGGATCTTATCCTTAAGCTTTTCTATCTTCTTCGTCTCTATAGCATAGGCTTCTTTCAGATTCGCACCATTTCGTTCAAATATTCTAAGCTTTTTATACTCCCTATAAATTCCCGGCAAAGTGATCCACAAAAAATACCGCTTCTCATACATTCCCAACGTACGCACTGTTTCTTGAACTTGAATATCCGTCTTTACCGGCGTGTAATCCAAAGACACAAGAAGGTCACCACTCCCTCGGTCTGTTCCTTTCCAAAATCCGCAGACCAATACTTTATTCTCTTCCGTCATATGCGCTCTGCAATGCAGAACGCAAAACTGATGATCCATTTATTTTTCTCCCCTTCTTATATATTCTTCTGTCACTTCCATACACGAGCCATCCATCTGAACAACTCCCTTTTCAAGCCAGACTGCTCTGGAACAGATTTCCCGAACCTCTTCCACACTATGAGATACCAGTAATATAGCGGTTCCCTGTTTTCTCAATTCTTCAATCCGCTCTCGGCATTTAGCCTTAAAAACAAAATCCCCAACCGAAAGTACTTCATCCACAATAAGAAGATCCGACGTTCCAAACGTCATTACCGAAAAACCAAGTCTCGCAAGCATACCCGACGAAAAATTTTTAAGCGGCGTATCCATAAAATCATGAAGACCGGAAAAATCTACGATCTCATCATAATGCTCCCTCATAATGCTTCGATTATATCCGAGAATTGCTCCATTGAGCCACACATTTTCCCTTGCAGTCAGATCCATATCAAATCCGGCGCCAAGCTCTATTAAAGGAGCAACACTTCCTGCCACTTCCACCTTTCCTTCTGTCGGTTCCAGTACTCCTGCCAAAATTTTAAGGAAGGTACTTTTGCCGCTTCCATTCAGTCCAACAAGCCCAACACTTTCCCCTGCATCCATCTGAAAATTCACATTCTTTAACGCCCATAACGTATCATAAGAAATATGCCCTTTTACTTTCTTCACAAAATATTCTTTAATATTATCAATCTTTTCCGTTGCCATGTTAAATTGCATGGATACATTTTCTGCCTTAATTATCTGCTTTCCCATTCTCACGCAATCCTTCCTCTCGCTATAGATCCAGAATAAATGTCTTCTGTCGTTTTTTAAACACCGCTCTGCCGATAAGCAGCATCACAAAAGATGTTCCCAGGCTATAAAACATGCGCCCCGGCTCCGGAATCTGTCCTTCCAGAACAATCATACGAAACACCTCCATGATCGCCGTTAAAGGATTATAGTAAACAACCCCTTGCACATACTCCGGCAAAATAGAAAATGGATACATGATCGGCGTTAAATAAAACAAAGCGGTACAAAACACACCGTACAAATGCATAACATCACGAAATCTCACCGTAATCGCCGCCAATAAAAGCCCCATACCAAACGAAAAGATCATTAAGCTAAAAAATACAGGAACTACAAATAGCAGTGGTCCCGCAATTTTGCTTCCCGTCACCGCCATGACAACAAGAAGCGCCACGAATGATGCCAGAAGGTACACTGTACCAGAAAGAATTTTAACCAACACAAGCATATACTTTGGAACATATACCTTTTTGATCAATGTTCCGTTATTCAAAATCGCCATCATTGCATCTGTCGTAGACATTTGAAAATAATTAAAGATCACTTGTCCGCTCAACACATAAATCGCATAATTCTCTATATCAAATCGAAAAAGCTTAGAAAACACAAAACACAAAACAAGCATCATGAGAAGCGGATTCAACACCGTCCATAATAAACCCAGAATCGAGCGCCTGTATTTTACTTTAATGTCTCTTACTGTCAATTCATATAATAATGCCCTAAATCGTAAAAATTCCTTCACCTTTTGCCTCTCCTATACCTTTGCTGCTGTCCTCTATCATAACATTTTAAACTAAAAATGAAAATATTTTAAACCAAATAGCCCCCGCTTATTATAAAAGCAGGGGCTGTACTTCATCATTCCATCAACTATCTAATGCTTCTTTTTTTGTTTTTAACATACATAATAACCGCACATGCGATAACCACTGTCATTGCAAATGGCATAAGCGGTGCTTCATCGGCTGTTTTTGCAACTGCATTTTTGTCATTATTACCTTTATTTTGATCGGTTTTTTCAGTGTTATTTCCATCTCCATTCGTAGATGGTTTTACTGTTTTATTAATCTTAACACCTTTATCAAATGCATTCGCTGCTACATTTATTGCGCTCTCTGGAAGCGTTACTTCTGTAATCTTGTTATCAGCAAAGGCTTCTTCGCCAATATTTACCAAATGAGACGGAAGTTTAACACTTGTAATGCCATGTCCCTTGAACGCTCCTGCATTAATAGATGTAATCCAGTCTCCATTTGGATTTTTATCCGGAAGCACAACATCTTTCATATATTTTACATACTGTAGACCTTTTTCTGAAAATCCTATAATTGTTGTTCCTGCATATTCAAAACAGTCTTTTGTCCACGGAGCTTTGAATACAAATTCCTGACAGGAATCAACCTTGAAATCCATGTGTGCCAGATTCTCTGTATAACATCTTACTGTTTTGCTGTTGTTATAACCCGTATTATCTCTGAAGGCATCTGGTGCAACTGCTGTAATAGATTTTGGAATTACTACCTCTTCCAGATATCCCATTCTAAATGCTAATGAACCAATCTTTTCGATTCCCTCCTCAAGAACTACTTTCTTCATCGTAATTGCCTTATAAGTTCCTTCAAATGCTGAATCACCGATTTCTTTTACATTTCCCGGAATTGTAATTTCTGTCATACGGTGAAGCTTAAATGCTGACTTTCCAATTTTTATTACCGATTTCGGAATCACAATTGATGCAATCCTATCGCCTGAAAATGCATAATCTCCAATCTCTGTAATTGTTTCCGGAAGTTCTACATGTGTCAAATGAATATTACTAGAGAACACTCCACTTTCTAATTTAGTCAACCCCTTCGACAGCTTCATCTCTGTAATATCATTTGCTGAAAAAGCGCCTGGCTTCATCTCTGTTACGGAATCCGGCAAGCTTACTGCTTTCAGCTTATTCGAATTAAAGGCATTGTCACCAATACTTACAAGTCCTTCCGGAAGCGCTACAGTTTCAAGATTATTATACTGGAATGCATTATTTCCAATCTTTGTTACAGTTCTTGGAATCTTCACCGTCACCATACCGTTGACAGACTCAACTCCTGTATGTCCTTGATCCCACTCATCAGAAGGAATCTGGAATGCCGCGTCACCGATTGCTGTAATTGCTTCTCCAGTTATTGGATTTACTGATGGCACTACAAGATTTAAGTTCTCTTTTCTTGTAATATTTCCCTGCTCAGACCAACCTGTAACAGTTGTCCCTTCATAAGTAAAGTCATCAAACGTCCATCCATGATTTAACATATCTTCAAGGATAACTTTATGACCTTTTCCTTCCGGAACATAGGTTGTTCCATTTTTTTCTAATTGTTTCTCATTGTTTGCATATAAGAATACAATCCCGTTTTTTCCGTTCTGGAAAGATGTACTCTTCAATGTTGTAAGCGACTCTGGTATTGTAACATAGGTTAAGGCAGAATTCTTAAAAGCACTATTTCCAATCTCTTCCAAATTTTTGGAAAGTTTTAATGATTCAAGCTTCCTACCTCCACTCGTCTGTGCAAATGCATTCGCACCAATTACTTTCACACAATCTGGTATTACTAATTTACTCAAATGATTATTCGCAAACGCATAATCTCCAATCGTTATAATTCCATCCGGTAGTTCAAGCTCTGTAAAATTAACCAGCCCTTTTTTTGTATCACTATGTTGGAAGGCTCTTTCCGGAATTTCAGTCAAGCTCTTGGATAACACTACTTTCGTAAGATTCTCATTAGATGAGAATACATTTTCGCCAATTTTTACTACACTGTCCGGCAAAATAATATTCGTTAAATTGCAGAAGTTAAACGCACCTTCTCCAATCTCTTCCAATCCTTCTGGAAAATTAATTTTTTCTACTTTATTCCACTGGAAAGCATAATTTCCAATTCTTTTTAATCCCGTCGGCAAAACAACTTCTTTATAAATAGTAGCTTTGAAATCCGTCGAATTCTGTGTGAACGTTCCGCCTTTTACATTTTCAGTATCCGCAATCTCCGTAATCATCTTGCCTTCCGGGCTTGTCCTTGGAAGAACTAAAACCTCACCTACAGACACTCCTTTTCCAAGCCCTGTAATAGTTGCTTCGTTTCCCTTTACTTCGTATGTAAATTCATTTTTATTGCGAAGTTCAAAGGATGGGTTCCTTAATCCGTCTTTCAAAGTATCTAACTGTTCTTGGCTATTTACCCAAACAACAGGGTTACCATATGAAGCATTTGAAAATGCTTTCGCATCCAAAGATTTTCGTTCTTTTACAGTCGTTGGCAGATCTACGGATCTAATTTGAGAATACCCAAACGCATTCGATCCAATTTTTTCTAATCCCTCGTGAAGAATTACTTCTCTCAATGTTCTATGCTCACTCGTATTCATAAATGCCTTACTTCCAATTTCTGTTACAGATTTTGGAATCTCAATTTTAGACAAACTATTGCCGGTAAATGCATTACTTTCAATCTTCGTAACACTTTCTGGAATAACTAGTTCTTTATATGGTGCTATATCTGTACCTATATTACCAAACACTGTTTTGGGAATAGTTGTCAAATTTTTGGAAAGCACTAATTTTTCTACATGTGCGTTCGCGGCAAAAGCTGCCGTTCCAAGAGAAGTAACACTATCTGGTAAAATGATTTCTCTCAACTCATTTGTCTGGAACGCCAAATTTCCAATACTTGTTAATGTGTTAGGAAATGTTACCTTCTGAATTCCCTGACCTCGAAATGCCCCTATTCCTATCACCTCAAGCTTTGCGGGAAGCACCACTGTTTCAAAAACAACTCCTTCTCCACCAAATAATCCATCCGCATCACTCAGTTCTGTTGCTGCAATCTCTGTTACCCATTCTCCTTCCGGTGTTTGGTCTGGAATAGTAAGTTCTTTTTTATCCGCTCTCTTTAACAGGCCTTTTTCAGAAAATCCGGTTACGATTGTTCCATCGTATGTAAAATCATCAGTTGTCCACGGACCCGGATTGATTCTTACTTCATGACCATCATTTTTTAGAGCCGAAAAATTTGTATATTGCTCCATAGAGTCCACATATACGATTACCTTATTTACACCGGCAAAAAATGTTTTCTTATCTAACTTTGTAACTGTTGTAGGCAACTTTACACTTTTAAGCTTGGAACATTTAAAACTATTAGAAGATATTTTCTCTAATCCTTCGTGTAAAATTAACTCTTCTAATGTTTCCTGTCCTTCTCCATTTGAGAATGCGCGCGAAGAAATTGTAGTTACAGATGACGGTATTTCCAATTTTTTCAGACTATGTCCAGTAAATGCTCCCGAACCAATCTCTGTCACTCCATCTGGAATTATTAATTCGCTATAAGGCGCAGCCTTTGTCAGATTTGAAAATGCAGACGCCGGAATTTCTTTCAATGATTTTGACAACACAATCTTATTTAACGTCACATTCCCCATGAATGCAGCTGAGCCCAGTGTACTCACACTATCAGGAAGGTTGACTTCAACTAATTCATTATCCTTAAATGCCGTATTTCCAATTTCTTTTAACGTCTCTGGAAATGTAACTTGACGCACTTCACTTCCAAGAAATGCTTTCTGTCCAATTTTTTCTAATTGTTTTGGAAGCTTTACAGAGTCATAATAGCACCCTTCTCCGGAAAAAAGTCCTGTTGTCGCTGCAGCACCAATCTCTGTAATCCACTCCCCACTGGTGCTTTTATCCGGAATCACAAGGTTATGATTATCTTCTGCCTTTTTCTTTCCGACCTCCGTGAAACCTGTTACAACTTTTCCTGTCTCGTCATAGGTAAAGTCTTTGTCATTCCACTCTCCAAGATTTAACTTCACTTGATGATATTCAGATGTTGGGAATGAATTCTCTACATTTGTATAAAGAATAACTTTCTCTGCTCCTTCTCTCTTAAAAGTATCTTTATCCAATGTCATCAAACTATCTGGAAGATTGACTTTTGTAAGTGCGGAGTTTGCAAATGCTTCTGCTTCAAGTGTCTGAACTCCTTCCCCCAATACAAGTTCTTTAAGGCACGCCTCATTCTGCGCAAAAGAGGATGCGGCAATCACTTCTACTGTACCTGGAACCGATAATTTACTAAGTTTATTTCCTTTAAACGCTTCTTTTCCAATTTTTTCTACTTTACTAGGAAGCGTAAGCTTAGTAATCTCAGCTCCTGCAAATGCGGAATCGCCAATCTCGGTCACAGACTCTGGAATCTGTATATATTTAAACGGCGTTCCCTTCGCCTTAAAAGTGCCCTTCACAGTTGTAATTGCTCTCCCTGATGGGTTCTTATCCGGAAGAACCAATTCCTTATTACTTTCACTTTTTGTAAACCCCGAAGCGGTAAATCCTGTTACTGTCGTCCCCTCAAAAGTAAAGTCTGATGTTTTCCATATATTATCAACTTCTGGTTTTTTTGCCACGATCAACTTCTGATGCCATGAAACCTGTGTTTCATTTTTCCTCTCAATATGGTGAATACGTTCCATATTTGCAAGATTGGGATTATCTGTATACATATATACAACTCCACCCATATCGCTTTCTCCTGATGGAGCATGCGCCGGAACTAGTTCCATTCCCGGATTATATAAAAAGGCTTTTTTCTCTACAACCATAGTATAATCCGGTAACCGAACAGATTTGATATTATTTTTTGCGAATGCAAATCCATGAATCTCGCACTGGAATGTACATGTTTTTGGAAAATTCACAGTTGAAATCTTATTATTTCTAAAACTTGAATTCTCTATCCACCAAATTGTGCTTGGCAATGTCACTTTTTCCAGCTTATTCATATCAAATGCAGAAGTCATAACTGCAATAACACCTTCTGGAAGACTCACTTCTGTAAGATTATTTTTTGCAAATGCAGAGTCACCAATTATAAAGTTTCCTCTTTCTGTCACAACGTGTGTTACCGTATCATCATAAGGTACGATACAGCCTTCCGGAAATTTAACAGATGTCAATCCTTTTTCTTTGAATGCTCCGGCAGTAACACCCATAACGCTTGTTCCATCCGGAGATTTGGCTGGAATTATCAAATCCTTATTTGTTTCTAATTTCTTAACACCTGTTTCTGAGAAACCAGATATCGCAAGGCCAGCTACCTTGAATTCTCTAGAATAATCACAACCGTATAGTCTTACAGACATCTGTTCATAGGTAAAGTCCTCTGCTGTCCAAGCGGATGTCTCTGCTTCCTTCGTTTTTGCTTCAACCTTTTCGCCCTCAAACGCTACTGGTTTTTCAGTTTCTTTCGGCTTTTCGGCTTGACTTTCATCAGCTTCTACAGTTGGTTTATCTACCTCTCCATCTGTTTTGTCTTCTGATGTACCCTCTGCTGTCTCTTCTGCCATTCCATCTGCATCGACATTCACCTGCTCTTCTTCCCCCTCAACGGACTGCTTCACAGTTCCTTCTTGCGGAAGTTCCGCAGCAAACGTTGTAGTACTCATCGATATACTTAGAACAATAGCAAGAAAGCCAGCAAGAAATCTTCTTTTCATAACCTACCTCCTATTACGATTTAGAAATATTTTCCTCTCATAGTATCGTATCATGTTAATCTCTCCCCATCTAATTGATTATACTGATAAGTAGACTATACTTATTTATTTTATCTATACATTTTTGCAGTTTTAGAGCACAAAAATACCCGTCACAAAAAATGACAGGTATTTTTATTTGACGCATTTTTATTTTTCCACTTCTCCAACTACAGCCCATCTCCAAAACGACTGACCATAGCTGTATGTATGTTCATAACCGCACATCTCCAATACAAGCTGAACGTACGCGGAGCGAATTCCTCCGGTACAATAAGTTACTACTTTATCCTCCTTATGGATTCCTTTTTCTTCGAACATCTTCGTAATTGTCTCGTTATCTTTTAATGTTCCGTCACTCTGGAACAATTCTGTATATGGAAGATTGACCGCTCCCGGAAGGCGTCCACCTTGTGCCTCATCATAGAGGACCGCGCCCTCATATTCCTTCGGTGTACGTGTATCTACAATCTTATAATCATCATAATTCTTCTGAAGTTCCTCTGTCATAATATCGTGGGACTGGTCAAGTTCGGTAACAACAATATCCGATTTTTCCGGTTCGGCTATCGGAGCCTTAGCTTCTACACCAATATCCTTCATTGCAGTAAGACCGCCATCTACAATCTTCACATTCTCACAGCCTGCCTGTCTTAACTCCCAGAGAATTCTTCCGTCTTCTCCCCAACCATTTTCCGGCTCTCCTAATACGATAATCTCTTTTTCTTTATCAATACCAAGCGCTTGTAAACGATTTGTAAGGTCTGTAGGTTCTGGCACCAGTCCCCAATTCTCGTCTCCTGCCTTTCCCTCTTGACAAGTAGAAAGACTTGTCCAGTCTGTCACCGGAGCCCCTTCTATTGTACCTTTCTTAGCAGAAGGTTCCCCTCTACCATCAATAAACAGTACATTCTTATCTCCCAGCTTTTCTTTCGCTTCCTTGGCGCTGATCACAAATTCACCCTTAAAATCAGACGATCCATCTGTTTTTTCTGTCTTTGTAGTTTTACCGCATCCACCAAGCATCATAGCGCTCATCAAAACTGTTATTCCTACAACCGCCACTGCCTGTTTCCATTGTCGTTTCAGCATTTCTCCTTATCTCCTTTTCCACTTTTCTTCTATCTTTAATTTTTTTAGCAACGCTTCATTTAAAATTGCTGTCTTCTCTTCATTTTCTATTTTGATTTCTTCCAACACTTTCTCCTTAATATCCAGTGTTCGTTTCATCATCAATAATTTTTCTCTATTTTCTTCTAATTCACTGCGCATTTTTGATAGTTCTTCTTCCAAATCCCTACTCTGTTCTCTCTGCACAGCCAGAAGTTCACTAAGTTCTTTCCTATCCTCTGTTATTGCAAGAAGATTCTTGTTCAGCTTAAAAAATTCATCCTGCAGCCGCTGAAGTTCTCTGTCTTTTTCTGCAAATCGGTTATGAATCCCATAATCCATATAGAAATGCTGAAAATTCCACTTATAAATATCCTGCGGTCTAATCTGATAAATTTCTTTTAATACCTTAACAGCTTCTGAATCTCTGAGAAGCTCCTCGAACTTCTCCATACCAAGTACCCATAGATCCGGCAAATCTTGGATGCAGTGCATAAGTAAAAATGCCTTTTCAATTTCCAGTTCCAAATGCGAATATGCTTCTTTATAGCGAAACTTATTGTCAAAAAATTCCAACATTTCTTTATCTGTCAAATCATTGATAAAATTACGCCTAATAATCATATGTTCATTTAAACTTCGTGTCACCTGTTCTTCACTTACACCGCTGATCTGGTCTTTTGCATTTTCAAAATACCGATAACTGACTAACGGTTCTTCTATCATATGGATTGAATAATATCTTAGAATTCGAAGCCAGAGATCCATGTCAGCCAAATGCCCATAATACAAATGATATCCTCCGACTTTGTCCAACACTTCTCTGCGAACTACCGCAGACGGATGACAAATACAGTTTCCTTCGAAGATTAAGCGCTGGATCCAATCTCTACGTGTATAATAATTTTTCTGAAGCACTGACGCTAGCCCAGCATATCGTTCATCAGCTGCTTTCCCGTCTTCATCAATAATGCCTGCGAACGTAAAGCAAGCTCCACACTCTCTACATTTCTCCAGATAATCCATCTGTTTCTCTAATTTATAAGAGCTCCAGATATCATCACTGGTCGCAAATGCGATATATTCCCCTTGGGCTTTCTCAATCCCCAAATTGGCTGCCGCACAGTAATAACTATTTTCCGCCAATACAAAACTTCGAATCCTTGCATCTTTATAGTGCTCTATCAGCTTCTGTGTATCATCTGTTGAACCATCATCTACAATTATCAATTCAAACGCCGTATACGTCTGCTTTAATATACTGTCAATCGTTGCTTTCAAAGTATGTGCACGATTGTATGTACACAAAATAACGCTAACCATAATTCTCCCTCGTAAATATCCATACTGATCATTTCATTAAAAATCTTTTCTTATGTATTCCCACTTAAATTCTTAAGCAAAATTTCTGGAATAACTTACTTTTAACATACGTTGATTTAATATTTCTGTCAAGCAGCTTCTACAAAAAACAAACTAACAAAAACTTATATGAACTTTGAATATTTGCCATCGAAAAAGATGTCGGTTCATCCGAGCCGACATCTTTTTTCTACATATACATTTTTACTTTACTTCTCGTTTTTTCTTGAAAACAACTACAACACCTGCTAAAGAAATAACTGCTACTGTTGCAATTGGAAGAATCGGATTTGTATCTCCTGTCTTCGTTACATTTCCCTTATTAGTTGTAGCTGACAGATTTTGAGCATCTGGTTTCTTATCATGACTTCCAGAACCATTCTGTGCGTTAGTTCCTGAACCACTCTGTCCGCCATTTCCAGTATTTCCGTTAGTTCCTGAACCAGAACCACCTCCCGGATTTGTAGAATTAATCTTCTTATATTTGAATACCAACTCTTGATGCGTTCCAAGATATCCTTTGCATGCTTCTGGATCTGGCGCTTCTACAAGCTTGTATCCTGGTATCTCTTTAGCGCTTATATCAAACGCTTCATACTCATTAATAACAAAAGGCTCACCAACCTTTGTCTGTGTAAGATATCCTTTTCCAATAAAAGGTTTCACCAGATTCTTTCCAGTTTTAGCATCCACATGTTTGATTATGATTACGTCTGTATACTGTTCTTTTCCACAAACACGGAAATTCTCTTCCTCTGTAATCTGATCATTCATAACTGTCAATTTGACAGATGGAACTTCAATAAAGTTTTTACCATCTAATGCTACTTGAATTGTATATGTTTTATTTATTCCAATTGAACGTGGTGGAAGAACTTCGATAAGTTGATTATTTCCGTCTCCAAACACACCGTTCTTATGGACACCTGCCACTCCAGCGAAGCGGTAGACACCATCTCACTCAGGTACGTGCGAGATTGGCCAGATGACTCCGTTTTCATCAATCGCACGTACTTCTGTCTTCGTAGCATCTAAGTTTGTTCCTGTTAATCTAAGTTCTGTCTTAAGAGCTCCTTCAACACCAGGTTGCGCTGTTACAGTAACATGGCTCGGATCTGCATTCTCGTCTTTATTATTACCTGCTGTAATTGTCAAAGAACTCAATGTCTGTGCACTTGCATCAGTACCTTTTGGTAATACAGATACAACAAATCTGTGTCCACGCAGACCAGTTCCTCCATACACTGGACGTCCCTGGATTTTCATATCCAGAATATAGGACTGGGTTCTATCTGTCGTATTCTCCGGCACCTCAAACGTAATGACCGGTTCTGAACCCGCGGCAATCTCCAGATCCAAAGTGGAAGCGCCTTTTTTATCCGCACTTTTTACAGTTGCTGTCAGATCAGCTTTCTGACTTCCAGATGGCTTTACAGAAAGCTCATCCAGACGGCTTCCTTTTACTCTTGCAACTACTTTACCACCCTTATAATCAAAAGTGTCTTTATCAAATACAACATCGTATACCATTGGCTTAGAATCAATCGCCCAGTTTAGCGCTGTAATCAGCTTAGTTCCTGTCGTTGCTTTTGTTGCTAATGCACCTTCCAGAATATGAATATGAGCATTATTGAAACTTACACCATCCGCAAATGTAATAGTTAATTTTTTGCCATCTACGTTAATAGTGTCATCTTCTAATATATCATATCTGTCGATACCAGACACACCACTCGTAATATAGAAAAACTTTTTAAATTCTTCTTCTTTTAATTTTCCTTTTTCATCATAGAGTTCTTTTGTAAGTTCAGCTGGTGCAATCTGAACTGCTTTCTCAAACTCTATTTCAACAGTGTGAGTATCTACAAGAACAGCATTTGTAATCTCTACTCGTTGTGTTGCCGGTGCAGCCTCTTGAGTAAGAACAAGTCTCTTCTGTTCTACAATCTCACCATTATCTTTATTCAAAGCGCCTGCAATGATACGCCACTCTGTAGCGTCTGTTCTACCTCTTGGAATCTCAATCTGCGCACCCTTTGGTGTTACGTTGGTAGCTTCTACAGTTTTACCGGATAATTCGTGCATTTCGCCGCCACCTACATTGATATATGGCACTGCTTTAGCCCCCCAGTTATTATAACCAAGATGCTCACCTTTTACAGAAATGTTTACAGTCGCTCCCAGTTTTGGAATTTTGTCTTTTACATCAGAAGTAAGTTCTGTAATCGTAACCTCTCCCTCTGGATCCACCTGCTCTCCACCGCCAGATTCTGTTTGGCCGGCAACTGTTACCGTAAGATCCTTATAACTTTCTCCACTGTCCTTTAACCTGCAACATACATTGTAGACTTTATCTTCTTTCGTATCATTTGCCGGGAAATTAATAGTATAAGAGTGCATTGTATCTGATGAATTCAAATCTTCTGTAACTTGAATATCTGTTACCTGCCCGCCACTTTTTACTACAACTTCTAAATTATCATTTAATTTTGTTCCCGCAACATATAATGCAACTTCTCCTCCATCAGCAGTTAACTGTTGACGACTTAATATCGCGCTCTTAATTGTCGCTTTATCATCAGCGCTGCCAAGATGCTTCACTTTAAATGTATATTCCTGTGTTCCATCATAAGGTTCGTCATTAACTTTATCAATCACTCCTCTTTCAAGAGTAACATTAAGCTGTTTTAGTTCTGAAATCACTTCAAAATCTTTTGTTTTACTTGCAAGACGAATGATTGCTCCTTTCTGAGCCTCAGGAAATTTTACTGTAAATACTCCATTCTTTGGGTATTTTGTCACAGACTCAGCATATGGGCCTTCCTGCGTTTCAATATCAACAATTGCGAACTTACATTCCGGATCAACGATTGGCGCTCCTTGTTCATCCACTACATTGATTTTCAAGGTGTCCTTACTCGGTTGTTCCGGCTCGGTTGCTCCGCCGCCTTTTTTCTTTGCAGTAAAAACAACCTCTTCTCCTTCGTACGGAGTATAATCAATTTGTGTAACTTTTGAAACTTTCTTTTCTGCATCTAACCTATAAATGTATCCATCATTCGGCCGAAAGATATAGGAATCATTCATTGGGGCTTTCAACTGATACTCTCCATTAGCATTAAGTTTTTTTGTTGAGTATTCTACTATTCCTTTATCATTGGATGTAACTTCTGCGATTTCCTCTTTTGTTCCACTATACTCAATCACTTTAAATACAGCATTCGATACAGGATTCCCCTGATCATCTACAACTTTCGCCTTAATAACAGAATCATCCGTTGCCGGCTTACGATTAGCAACTGCGTCATTAAGCGCTTTTATCGCATCCTTTACTGCTTCTTCTGTAACAGTACTATCATTTTTTACTTTTCTAGCTTCTTCCAGTGCAGACTGAAGTGTCGTCCAAGCCTCCGTTGTATAATCAGACTGTTTACATGCTTCTGCATCTTTGATTGCTTTTTCAAGCTCTGTCTTGTCTACAGTTGAGGTCTGTCCACCGGCTGCTGCCTGAGTGATATCTTCCGAATATTTATATCCAGAGGCTGCACTGATGTTATTTACACCTATTCTGATTGTTCGCGGTTCGCTTCCCTCATTTTTTCCTATCGGAATTTGAATTTTACCACCATTTGCACCAGTGCCATTGATCTCTGTAGACTGTACTATAGTTGTATACTTTCCCGGCATCTCCTTTATCGCTTCCTGTACTCGATAGTACAGTTTTTCTGGCAAAGCAGTTCCTTCCACCGCAACTTCTACCGTTGCACCTGTTACCGGAATGGTACTGACATTTACAGACACTTTTGTAACTTCAGGATATTCATCAGCCGCTTTCGACGTTGTCCCAATGCCGGTAAAGTTCCCAAGGATAAGTGCAAGCGTCATAACAAGGGCAAGCACTCTTCTTGTGTTCTTTCTCATGTCCTTCTCCTTTCCACTCAATTTTTGACATACTTTTACATTTTCCGTTAGATATCGTATACTCCCCCCCGGCGGTATGTCAACGTATTTTATCTATTTACTTATTGATTATTCTGATAACTTTATAGACGAGATCTATATTGACAACTTATTTATAGGCACTGTCTATATCAAAATAAATTTCCCATTATAAAAGCTGAGCTTTTACTTCTCTGTATAAGAATAAAAACTCAGCAATCATCTTACGATTCCTTCAATCTTCTATATATTTTTTCTATGTCATAATCTGGACTCTCTGCAACCGCAGCATCGTAAATTTTTTGTACGACATTCTTATCTTCTTCCAATATATCCGCAATCTCTATCGCACTATATCCTTTTCGTATCTTACGAAGAACTAACGAAATTATATTTTTACATCGTCCTTCTTCTCGCCCTTCTTCACGTCCTTCATTCATTAACATTGCCCCTAATTTTGTCATCTTAACTGCCTCCCCGACTTCTTCCATATCTACTTCATCCAAAAATTTCTCTACCATCGCATACATCACCGCCTCAATCTTATTTATTTCTTCCTTCGGGATGTCTTTCTCTGCCTGCCTTGAGAACTCAAACGCTTTAGTAATACGCTCTTTCTGGCTGAGTTCCCCTCCCATTAAAGAGCAGAGCGTCATCGGAACTAAATCTTGTTTGGTCTACTTTTCTCCTGCATAATACAGATATCTTTTCAATGCGTCTCTCCAGTGAGGGAGAGCTTTAAATTCTTCTTTTTCCAACTTCTTCTTTGCAAGCCTGCTATTCTTCGGTCTCACTGCTTTCTTAGGGTATTCCTCCGTTGTCACCGGATGTACCACCGCTTCTATATCTGCGTATTTTAATATCTCACATGCAAATTCATACCATGTACATTCGCCTGTATTCGTCACATGATAGACTCCATACCGTTCAGTCTCTATCAGCTTGCTAATTGTCACTGCCAAATCTTCTGCATATGTCGGCGAACCGATCTGATCATTTACTACTTGAAGTTCTCCTTCTTCTTTCGCCCTCTTAAGAATTGCTGTGACAAAATTTTGTCCCTCTCCATAGAGCCATGAGGTACGTACAATATACCACTTCTTCAAATTCTTTTTTACAAGTTCCTCTCCCTCATGTTTGCTCTGTCCATATGTATTTAACGGATTCTTTTCATCCTCTTCTCCATGCGGCACCGTTCCTTCTCCCGAAAACACATAATCCGTACTAACATATAGAAATTTTATGTCATGTTCGCCGCACCACTTTACGAGATATTTCGTTCCACATACATTCACCCGACGACAAACCTCTCGCTCTTCTTCCGCCCAATCCACGTTTGTATACGCGGCACAGTGTACGACTGCATCCGGTCTTGCTTCTTCCAATACTGACCAAACAATCTCCTCTTTTGTAATATCCATATTTTCATGGCTTGCGGGGATCACTTCATGACCTCTGTGCTTTAATTCCCTAACCACCGCTTTCCCAAGCTGTCCATTACTGCCTGTCACTAATATTTTCATTATAAAAGCCCTTCCCAATTTCGATCCTTTTCTGAAATAATAAGTTCACTTTGAACGGAAATCGGCCACTGAATCGCCAGCTTTGGATCATCCCATGCGATACCGCCTTCGTCTTCCGGATGATAGATTTCACTGCATTTATATAAAATCTCTGCTTCCTTTGACAATACAAGGTATCCATGTGCAAATCCTTTCGGAATAAATACTTGCTTCTTATTTTCATCAGACAATCTGATTCCGAACCACTTCCCATATGTCTTAGAATCTTTTCTGATATCTACCGCAACATCGTATATTTCTCCTCTCAATACACTCAGCAATTTATCCTGTGGATGTTTCACTTGAAAATGCATCCCGCGAAGCACGCCCTGCTTCGAATATGCTCGATTATCCTGCACAAACTCACAGCAAATACCTGTTTCTTCATAATCTTCTTTTCGATAAGATTCCATAAACCACCCCCGATCATCAGTAAATACCTTCGGTTCTATTATTTTCAATCCGCCCAATTCACATTCCGTCACTTTTAACATACCCACATTGTTTCCCCGTCCTTCCATTTTCAACATATTATATCCTATTTTGGTATTGTTTTTCAACTGAAGCCCCCAATAAAAAGCGCCGGAATCTCTTCCGGCACTTTTCCTGTCATTTGACTATTATTTTACCTTTTTTCTTCTGAATACAACGATTCCTGCCATTGCTGCAAACATGGTTGCTACATATACAATCGGATGCGCTGTATCTGCGGTCTTGGCAGCTTGTGGTTCGGATGTTCCGCCATTTAGGACTGTTCCATCTGGTTTCTGTCCACCAGCAGCATTTCCGTTTCCGCCTTGTCCACCGGTTCCCGGTGCATTTGGTTTTTCTGGTTTCTCCGGTTTTTCTGGTTTTCCCGGATTCGGAGTTTCACTTCCTTTTGCTTCTAGATTATTGATTGCTTTATTAAGAACAGCTACTTTTCTATCAACATCTACTTGATCCGCTTCTTCATCTTTATATACAGCTTCTGCCTCGGCAATGGCTTTCTGCAACGCTTCATAGCTTGCTTTTGTCCAGTCATCCGATTTGTAACTTTTGGCTTTTTCCAGCGTTTCTCCCAAAAGATCTTTATTTACGTCAACAACAGCTTTTTTTAGATTATCAATGGCTTTCTGAAGATCAATCACCGCTGTAAATACTTCCTGCTGGGATGGATTGCTATTTAATACGCCCTCCGCTTTTTTAATCGCATCTTGAAGCGCTGCATAAGTATCTGCGGTATATCCTTTTGCACTAATTGCTTTCGCTTCTTTTAATTTATCCTTCAAAGGAGTTGTATCAACAGTTCCTTCTTCTTTTTCTTTCAGATTGTCCATTGCTGTTGTAAGTTTGTTAACTTGCTCTGTAACCTCATCTTGCGTTGCGTCATCACGATCAAATACTTTCTGTGCTTCCTCTATGGCTGCCAACAGTTTATTATAACTGTCTTCTGTATATTTTCCCGAATCTACTTTCAACGCCTCTGCAAGTTTCGCCTCTAAATCGCTCTTATCTACACTTGACTCTCCGCCGACTTTATTAACAACAACATTCACAATCTGTTCTTCCAGAGTCGTAATCTCCTTATCGTTAATTGATATTATCTCTCCGGTTTCCCAATCAGTTCTCACACGAATCTCTCCGCTTGTTGTTGTATATCTGTCGTCTTCTAGCTGAAGAGTCAGAGTCTCTCCAAACTTCATAGTATACACAATTGCGCCTCTTGAATCGGTCACTTTATTTACATTTGATCCGTAGGTAGAATAGCCGGTAAACTTAACGCCTTCTACCGGTTTTCCCGTTCCATCTTTTGCAATGATCACTGCTGTTTTTCTGTCTGTCGGTTTAACCTCTTTTGGTACAAGATTATCAATGGCTTTCTGAAGTGCGCTCTTCTGACTATTCACTGTCACTTGAGACGCTTTATCGTCTGCCACTACTTTTCTTGCTTCATCAATGGATTTCTGAAGCGCTGCATAGCTGTCTGCAGTATAGTCTTCCTCAACAATCGCCTCGGCTTCTTGGATCAACGCCTCTAATGCCGATTTATCGACTGGTTTCAGATTCTCTTTCTTCTTAAGAGTTACGATTACATTCAAGTCTTCCGGTCCTGTCACCGTCTTATTATTTACTTTCACGATTTTGTTTTCTTCTTCTGCGAAACGCAGTTCATTTACCATGGTATAATTTTCGTCTGCGTTAATAACAACCGTATAGTAATTGATTGGATATTTAGGAACCGTGTAACTCATTTTGCCAGACTCATCAGAAATAAGTTCTGTTCTTCCGCCATTCCATGAATTACTTACTTCGAAATGAATGTTCGGAATCGGATTTCCCTCCCCATCTTCAACACTCATCTTCAAAGTCCTCATGTCCGCACCTTTTTCAAGGTTATCCATCGCATTTCTAAGACTTGCTTCCGCTTCATCTACATCTTTCTGCGTAGCGGAAGAATTCTTCACAACAGCTTTCGCATCCTCAATTGCTTTTGTCAATTTAGAATAGCTCTCATCGCTATATTCGTCCGCACTGATTTTTTCTGCTGATGCGATCAGTTTTTCCAGTGTCACTTTATTCACGGACAACTGTGCACCTGCTTTTAATGTAAGCGTACGGTCAATTTTGCCATCCTCTGTTGCTTCTCCATTGATATGTGTAATCACAGAATCTGCTGAAAGTGTAATCTCAATATCCGCAGTATCTCCTGTAAATTTTGCACTTTCTTGAAGTTTAAAAGTATATGAGGTTTCATTATTATTTGACGGAATTGTATATTCTGCAAGTCCATATTTATCTGTACTGATTGTTCCGTAAATCTCCCCATATCTCTGACCCTTTACGTTAAAACGCGCATGTCTCACGGGATCACCGTTTTTATCAGTCACTCTGATCTCTAACGTCTTGACATCCTGTTTTGCCATATTTTCGAACTCAGACAATTCATCATAGTGAACAAGATCTTTTCCCTGCTCCAATCTTGCAATATTTTCTTCTGCTGCGGTAATTCTAAGTTCCGTGATATAGCTCTTTGCTTCTTCTGACAATCTGTCATAAGCCTTTCTTGCTTCTTCTACTTTCCCTTTATCCACAACACTGATTTCATTTGCATTGAACCGGTCAATTAATTTGTTGACTCTGATAACTTCGAATAATAATTCTTTCTTTGTCTCAATCTTTGTTCCAACTAAATTAACTTCATCTTCCTTCAAATTTGTAAGATTGACAAGTGGTGCAAGATCTGCTATTTCACGATTATTTCCGAGATTCAGAGATTCCAGATTTCTAAGGTTTTTAAGTGCTGAGATATCTGACACTTGGTTGCCATACAAATCAAGTTCCCGCAATTTCGTCATATCAGCCAAAGCTGAAATGTCTGTAATCTGATTGTTATTTAACCACAAGAACTTTTCCATATTTGTCAGATTTTCAAGTGCTGAAATATCCGAAACTTTATTTCCGCTAAGGTTCAAAGACGAAAGCTTAGTACATCTTTCTATTCCCCTCAGATCAGAAATTCCATTATTCTCAACATTCAAGTTCTTCAAACTCTTCATGTTTATCAAAGGACTCAAATCCTTCACTTCATTAAACGCAATATTTAACTGTTCCAGATTCATAAGTTTACGAAGGGGTTCAATACTTGTAAGCTTATTCATATAGAAAGTCAAATCTCTCAAGTTTGTAAGATCTTTGAGCGGTGTCAAATCACTTACCATATTATAAGAAAGATCAATCTTTCTTAAATCAGTTGCGTATTCTAATCCTCCCAGTTTATACACATATACATCAATCGGATATGCCTCTGGATGCGCTCCTGCTGAATATGTAAACTGCTGTAAACCTTTAAATCGATCTGGTTTGATTGGAATATAGTCCTCTTTTTTATAACTCTGGTCTAAAGTAACCCCTCGGATTACCCAGTTGAGCATCTTATCCTGAACTACGTCATCAGGCGCCGGAGGGAAGACATCCTCTTCCCGCACATCCACTCAAGCGTCTGCCGCCTGAGTGGTAAGAGCCATGTTGGCGGCGGTAATTAAAACCGCCAACGCAACCGCCCCTATTCTTGTTGCTAAAGCCCTAAGTTTCATGAAATTTCCTCCTGCTCTATTCAAAAGACTTTCTCTTCTTTAAAACCATACCTGCTACTGCTGCTACACAAATCATACCTGCCATGCATGGAACAAACGGTGCAGAATCTCCAGTTTTTGGAGCCGCGTTCTCATTCTTATCTACATTCGGTTTATTGGTATTTGGCTTATTTGGATTTGGTTTATTTGTATTTGGCTTCTCTGTATTTGGCTTCTCCGGATTTGGCTTCTCCGAATTTTCCTTTAATCCATCTACTGTCTTTTTAAGCGCTGTCACCTGTGCATCTACAGCATCCTGTGTTGCGTCTGCATCATCGCGCACAGCTTCTGCTGCTGCGATTGCTGCCTGCAATGCATTCCAGCTTGCTTCTGTGTAATTCTCATTCTTTATTGCTTTTGCATCGCCAATTGCCTTTTTAAGCTCATCCTTGTTTACCTCTTCCGGTTTTTCCGGCTCTTTTTCTTCCAGAGCATTGATTGCCGTCTCTAATGCTGTTACCTGTGCATCTACGTCATCCTGTGTTGCGTCCGCATTGTCGCGCACTGCTTCTGCTGCTGTGATTGCTGCCTGCAATGCATTCCAGCTTGCTTCTGTATAGTTCTCATTCTTTATTGCTTTTGCGTCTGTGATTTTCTGTTTAAGAGCTTCCTTATTTACTTCCGGTTTTTCCGCTTCCTTTACCGTAACTTTTACTTCTTTTGCTGAAGCTTCATCTCCTGTTACTTTTGCTCTCAAAGTATACTCTATCGCGGTTGTTTCTTCATTCTTTGGCAATGTGATCCAGTATTCATTCCATGTCTCTTGATTTTCCATTTGCTGGATCTTCACTTCTCCTGCTGCAACTCCGTTCTTTAAAACTTCTACCTCTACTTTGTCTTTCAGTTTTTTTCCCTTTACAGAGAACTGTACTACACCACCGGCGCTCTCTAAACTTGTCTTATTTACACTTACTTGCGTAATTTCTGGATTTGCTACTAGCCCTGTTCCTTTTACTGTAACAGTTTTCTCTTTCACTGTTGCAGGATCTCCTACCAGTTTCGCTCTTAAAGTATACTGCACTTCTGTTTCTGCCTCATTTTTTGGCAATGTAATCCAGTATTCATTCCATGTCTCTTGATTTTCCATTTGCACTACTTTTACATCTTGTGTTACGCTTCCATCTTTAAGAACTTCAACCGTTACGTTATTTTTCAGTTTTTTTCCGTATATTGAAAAATCTACCTGACCACCTGCATTTTCTAAACTTGACCTATTCAAAGATACGCTTGTAATCTCCGGCTTATCCTCTACCGCACCGCCTTTTTTGTTCACAGTGAGTTCCAAATTTTTAACATTTTCAGCCGGTTCACCATTAATAGTATCAATAACAGTATAAAAGCCATCAAATTTCACCTTAAATGTAATTGAACCAATTTCCTCTTCCTCGTTAATTGGCTTAATCTCTAACACCTGTCCGTTATACGTATCAAAATATGAAGGAATGTTCCAACGAACTACTCCACCCATCTTGGACTCCAGATTCGTATATGTTCGGCCTCCCCGATCATATATATCTAACTCAACTCCTTCTACTGGATGGCCCTCCTTATCTTTAACTGTAAAAGTTAAAGTATTAACTCCTTTTGCGTCTCCTGCCGCCTGGACCGACGGTAATGGAACTCCGCTCAACATCACGACTGCGGCAATTAATAATGCAGCAAATCGTTTCATTTTCTTTGTTACTTTCATTACTTTTCCTCCTCATTAGCAAGTTTTTCATATATTTTCAACATATCACATTTACCCCCCCCTACAAATTGATATTTCCGATAAATTGTATTGATTTATAGATTTTTTCAATCAATTTTCCATTCAAATTAGCTTTAACACAAAAAAACGCCGGATTTCTTCCGACGTTTTCTTTCCTCTGTCTGCTATAAAATTTCTTCCAATATATCAAGGACATCTTCCACTACTCCCGGGCAGAAGCTGAACATCAAGCCCTCTTCTAGAACCTTTTCGAGTTCTCCTTCTTTTGAAAGATCATGCCCCAATAAATCTCTGCACATTGTGGATGAGCGTCTCTTTGCATATCGCTCTTTAAACTCTGCCACTTTTCCCATCATAATGTTTTTCTGATCCAGGTCCCCTTCTTGGCTATGCCCATAGACCATGCCAATAACCATAAGCGCTCCTGTTACAGCTCCGCAAGTCTCACCGCACATCATACCACCGCCAAAACAAGCTGACATCTTCCTTGCCTCTTCTTCGGACATTTGCATCTTCTCTGCAAATGTTCCCGCCACTACCTGTGAACAGTCAATTCCCTGTGCAAATAATTCTTTAATCTTCTCTCTTGTCATTTTACCCTCTCCTATATTATTTTTTACTTTTTCTATCTTACTATTATATATTCTCTTCACATTTGCTCCAAGCTGCATGTGCAAGATACCATCTCACCGTTTTACGAATGCCCTCTTCAAAAGAAGTCTCCGGCATCCACCCTGTCTCTCTTCTTATTTTATCTGCATTGATGGCATAACGCCTGTCATGCCCTTTCCGATCTTCCACATATTGGATTAAGCTATCATTTATAAATCTTTTCCTTGGATCATTTTCCTCTAATACTTCCCTTAAAACTTCAAGGATTGTATTTACAATCTCCAGATTCGTCTTCTCATTGTGACCGCCAATATTATATGTCTCAAAGAGTCTCCCTTGCTCCTGCACCAGATCAATCGCCTTCACATGATCTTCTACGTACAACCAGTCTCTTACATTCAACCCATCTCCATAAATCGGAAGTTTTTCTCCTTGCAGCGCATTCTTTATAATAAGAGGAATCAGCTTCTCCGGAAACTGACGCGGTCCATAATTATTACTGCAATTCGTGATATTGGCAGGGAAGACATAAGTGTCTATATACGACCGCACCAACATATCCGAAGACGCTTTGCTTGCTGAGTAAGGACTGTGCGGAGCATATGGCGTTGTCTCATAAAAATATCCGGTTTCACCTAATGAACCGTACACCTCATCTGTAGATACATGAAGAAATTTCTTATTCTCCAGATACGTCCCATCTTCTTTTTCCCACGCCTTGCGGGCGGCATTTAACAAAACAGCGGTTCCAAGCACATTCGTTTTCACAAATATTTCCGGATCATCAATGCTGCGATCCACATGACTCTCTGCCGCAAAATGTACCACTCTGTCGATTACATATTTTGAAAAAAGCGACTCTATCATTTCTTTATCGCAGATATCCGCTTCTATAAATCTATAATTTCCCCTGTCTTCTACTTCTGCCAGATTTTCTAATCTTCCGGCATATGTCAGTTTGTCTACATTAATAATCTGTATACTATCGCCATATTTTTCAAACATGTAATGAATATAATTGGAGCCGATAAAACCGGCTCCACCTGTTACTAAATAAGTTCTTTTCATATCTACTCTTTTTTCTTCAAATCTTTTGTGTTCTTTTCTACAATTTTACGCGCGATCATAATCTGATGCCCGCAGCCCATACATTTCAGCCGGAAGTCTGCTCCCACCCGGAGGATTTCCCACTCCTTGCTGCCGCATGGGTGTTGCTTTTTCAAAGTCACGATATCGCCCACTTCATATGTATAAGACATATTCCCACCTCGTCTCTGTTAAATTACTGAAGCTCCACTTCTTTCTCTTTGACTCCCCGCACAACGAAACGGTGTTCATCACTGGCGGCGGTACATGTGGAAAGTGTAACAATAGTATCATCCGTCGTTACTTTTACGCCTGTATCGTAGTCTGCCTCTTTCATTGTCATATCAAGAAACTTCTGATAGTCCTCCTCGCCGGCAAAAGAGGTCAGATATGTATCGGACGTATCAAGCACTTGACCAACCGAATAAATCTTATAAGTAATCTCTTTTCCATCCGGTGTATAAATATAGAAATACGGATTTTCTTTCCAGAAATCCTTGTCTTTATACTCTTCCAGCTTACGGAACATGGAACCGTCTTTCATGCGGTGTCCGTAAATGATCGTATTTTTATCTGTAAAATCTGAGCTTGCCGCCGCATCTACAAATATCGCTCCCAATGTATTTTCATTCGCCGAAAATGTTTTGTGGAGATAGAGGTCATTATCTTCGCCCTGCACCACCGGATAGTTGATCTGTGACGGTTCCTTATAGAACCTGATCCATCCTACCGTATCATCGTTAATTTTCATAAGCTCATCAAAATCAACGCGGAACTTCTCTTTATCATCTGCGTTTTTAATTGCCACATCTCGCACTTTCTCATATTCACTCTGCCCGTCCTTATAGCCTTTTCCTATCTGTAATAGTTTGAAAGCAGACACACAAAAAACAACAATCGCAGCTACAAGGATCACGTTCAAAATCATATTTTTACGTCTCGCCTTCCTTGACTTTCTGCGCCCTCTGTGATGATTTGCTCTCTTACGATTCATTTCCTTTGATTTCCCATCTATCCTTCTCTTAGTCGACATTTTCCTCACTCCAAGTCTTCCTCATTTTCCACAGCTCTATCACTGCAGCCATCATCAATCTACGCTTTATTTTAGCCGATTTTTCTTCACAGTACAAGCGTCATTCACACAAAAGCAAAAAAGACTACAGTTATTTTATATTTTTTTAATTTCTGTTTTATTGACTTTACTTGCCATTATCGTATGATAATAATATATTTTCAGGAGGTTGATGACTTTGAAAGAAAAATTTATGCGTTTTATGTATGGGCGGTACGGAGTAGACACTTTAGGCAAATATTCTCTCGGCGCAGGGCTTGCCACAATGGTGCTGTCCATCGTCTTTGACAGCTACACACTGTCGCTCTTATCGTGGTTTTTTATCATTTTGACATATTTTCGAATGTTCTCTCGAAACCTGTACAAAAGATCCAGCGAGAACCAGACATTCCTAAATAAAACCTACAAACTCAGAACATGGTTCGGCAAACAGAAAAACATGATGGCACAACAGAAGACACATCACATTTACCGCTGCCCCGGCTGCAAGCAGAAAATCCGCGTACCGCGCGGAAAAGGACGGATCGAAATCCGGTGTCCGAAATGCCACACCACCTTCATCAAAAACAGTTAAATCAATTTTGGACACCCCAAAACGCAATTTAGGACGTAGCATTTTGCAAAAATGCTACGTCCTAAATTATACCTTAAACCGATATCCTACGCCCCAGATTGTTTCGATATACTGTGGGTTTGATGTATCCAGTTCTATTTTTTCTCTTATTTTCTTAATGTGCACGGTTACCGTTGCGATATCTCCTACGGATTCCATATCCCAGATTTCCCGGAACAGGTCATCCTTCGTGTATACATGATTTGGGTGTGCCGCCAAGAATGCGAGGAGATCGAATTCTTTTGTCGTAAATGTTTTTTCTTCTCCATTTACCCACACGCGGCGGGCAGTTGTGTCTATCTTGAGTCCACGAATTTCTATGATTTTATTTTTCTCTGCCGCACTTCCGATCAAACGGTCGTATCTTGCCAGATGTGCTTTCACTCGTGCAACCAATTCGCTTGGACTGAATGGCTTCGTCATATAATCATCCGCTCCAAGTCCCAGTCCTCTAATCTTATCGATATCGTCCTTCTTTGCTGATACCATGATAATCGGAGTATTCTTCTCATCGCGGATCTTACGGCAGATTTCAAATCCGTCTACCCCGGGGAGCATTAAATCCAGAATAAAAAGATCGTACTCTCCGCTTAACGCTTTCTCAAGTCCGAGCGTCCCTTCATTTGCCACTTCTACTTCAAATCCTGAAAGCTCCAAATAATCTTTTTCCAGATCCGCAATCGCTTCTTCATCTTCCACAATCAATATCTTACTCATTTACCGGTACCTCCTGATATTTTCTAAGCACAAAATACATGGTTGTGCCTGTATTCTCTCTGCTGGTAGCCCATATCTTGCCGCCATGTTCTTCGATGATTTTCTTGACAATCGACAAGCCGATTCCGCTTCCACCCTTCGAAGAATTTCTGGAAGCATCTGTTCGATAAAATCTCTCGAATATATTCGGCAGGTCTTTGGCTGCGATTCCTTTTCCGTTATCTTCAATCTCTACCTGCACGAAATCTCCTACATCTTTAATTCTGAGATTAATCTTTCCTTTTTCCTTGTCCATATATTTCACAGAATTGTTGACGATGTTGTGGATCACACGTGTGATCTGCTCCGCGTCCGCAATAACCTGCACTTCTTCTTCCACATAATTAAAATATCCGAACTCGATATTTTTTGCCTCCAGATCGAGCGAAAGGTCTTCTGCACAATCCGAGAAATAATCATTCACTGACAAAATCTTGAAGTTATATGGGATACGATTCGTATCAATCTTAGAATACAATGTCAATTCATTGATCAACGTATCCATCTCATTTGCTTTATTATAAATGGTTCGAATATATTTTTCCATTTTCTCCGGCGTATCCGCCACACCATCCATGATTCCTTCCGCATAGCCTTTGATCGTCGTCACCGGTGTCTTAAGATCATGGGAAATGTTACTGATCAGTTCTTTATTTTCCTTATCAAAAGCAACCTTCTCTTCCGCGGTATCTTTTAGTCTCTGGCGCATATCCTCCAAGTCCCGGCTGAGCTGTCCCAACTCATCATCTGCCTCTGTCGGAATCTCAAAATCCAAATCTCCGGTCTGTATCCTTCTTGCCGCTACACGCATCTTATTAAGGGGGCCCATAATCCCACGGTAGATCCAGACAATCAGAAGAAATCCTGTCAATACAAGCACAATGGCTACGCCAAACATCATATCCATCACAAACTCTTCTACTTCCGGAATCACATTGCTGATGTTGGTGACAATAAATGCACTTCCCTGTTCCCCTGCAGGATAGACGAAATCCACCTGCTTGACAAGCGCCTGTACCTCTCCGCCAAGATAAATACCATTTTTTGACGTCGTCGCAGAATCCCCGTAATCAGGAAGCTGACAGATAACTTTCTCCGCCTTTCCTGCATCTGCGCCGGTATATACGATCGTGCTGTCTTTGCGCACAAGAAGATATGATTTTTTATCTTTAAGACTCTGGTTAAAATCATCAAGATATGTTGCGTCTTCCATTTCTCCGGAATGCAGATCTGCCATCTCTTCCAGTTCGCGATATGGCTTTTCAGTTAGATTCGACAGCACCTGCGTAGAATTCGACAAAGATTCCACTGTTGCACCGGAAATGCCATATGTTTCTTCAATTGCTCCCGCCTGGATTCTCCACATGATCAGCACCATCGCAACGGAGAGTATGACCGGTATTAATGTAATTGTTAAAAAGGCAATAGACAACCTTGTTTTCAACTTCATATGCTTATGTCCTCCGCCTTCAGTATAGCATGAAAAGGGGCGCCTCTCACCAAAGCGCCCATAAACTTTTATTAAAATTTTATAAATAGGATTTGAGGATTTCTGCCTTGTCTGTTTTCTCCCAGGACAGGTCAAGATCCGTTCTTCCAAAATGTCCGTATGCTGCTGTCTGCTTGTAGATCGGTCTTCTAAGGTCTAACATTTTGATAATACCTGCCGGACGAAGGTCAAAGTTCTCTCTTACGATATCAACCAACTTCTCCTCAGAGATTTTTCCTGTTCCGAAAGTATCAATCATAATAGATGTCGGCTGTGCTACACCGATCGCATAAGATAACTGAATCTCACATTTCTTTGCAATACCTGCCGCAACAATATTCTTAGCCACATAACGCGCCGCATAAGCCGCAGAACGGTCTACTTTAGTACAGTCTTTACCGGAAAATGCACCGCCGCCGTGACGAGCCATTCCACCATAAGTATCTACGATAATCTTACGCCCTGTTACACCGGAATCTCCGTGAGGTCCGCCGATTACAAAACGTCCTGTCGGGTTAATGAAGAATTTTGTCTTATCGTCAACCATTTCTGCCGGAATTACCGCATCAAATACATATTTCTTAATGTCCTCGTGAATCTGCTCCTGTGTCACATCCGGATCATGCTGTGTAGAAAGTACCACCGCGTCCAGTCTCTTTGGCACTCCTGCCTCATCATATTCTACAGTTACCTGAGATTTTCCGTCCGGTCTCAAATAGCCAAGTGTTCCGTTTTTACGAACCTCTGTAAGCTTCCGTGTCAATTTGTGTGCGAGAGAAATCGGATATGGCATAAGCTCCGGTGTCTCATCACAGGCATAACCGAACATCATTCCCTGATCTCCTGCGCCAATCGCTTCAATCTCTTCATCAGACATCTGATTTTCTTTCGCTTCCAACGCTTTGTCAACACCCATAGCAATGTCACTGGACTGCTCGTCAATTGCAGTAATTACGCCGCAAGTATGAGCGTCAAATCCGTATTTTCCTCTGTTATATCCGATCTCATCTACTGTTTCACGGACGATTTTCTGAATATCTACATATGCGTTTGTTGTGATTTCTCCCATAACAAGGACAAGACCTGTTGTGATCGCTGTTTCACATGCCACACGACTGTTTGGATCTTGCTCCATGAGAGCGTCAAGTACTGCGTCAGAAATTGCGTCGCAGATCTTATCCGGATGACCTTCTGTTACAGATTCAGATGTGAATAATAATTTCTCCATGTTCTTCTTCCTTTCTTTCGTACTTTCTCTGTCGGGGCTATCATTCATTCTATAAAATGCGCAAAGTCGCCTCGCGCCATAGGCGCTCAGTCACAGACATTCTTTTGCCCTGCTCTATGTTTTCGCGAAAAAAACAGCCCACAACAAGTGGACTGTTTATATTCTCATAAACCAATCCTCTTATTGTTCGATTACTCGCTCAGGTTGGCACCTTCCCATGACGGGGGTTGCCGCAGCTTCATAGATCCTTTGTATCTCCACTGCTCTGAATAAGAGAAAGTTTGCATTATTTATTTTTGATACTTATAAACCTTACATCCTTTTATAGTAATTGTCAAGGATGAATTCCAGCTATTTTTTTCTAGCTGACTTTTAATTTGAATTTCTGGATTTCTCTCTCAGTCTCCACTTTTTCGATCAAGCCGCCGATGCTGCGGAGTTTTTCCTCGAAGCGCTCATATCCACGCTGAATATACACAATGTCATCTACGATTGTAATTCCGTCTGTCGCAAGACCTGCAATACAAAGAGCGGCTCCTGCACGAAGATCCGGCGCGCTCACTCTTGCTCCGGAGAATTTCTCCACTCCTTCAATCGTAGCGGAATTTCCCTCCACTTTGATATTGGCTCCCATTCTTGCCAATTCATCCAGATATTTAAAACGATTTTCGAAAATACTCTCTGTAATCGTACTTGTCCCTTTGCAAAGAGCTAAAGTGACACCAATCTGTGGCTGCATATCTGTCGGGAATCCCGGATATGGCAATGTTTTTACATGTGTACTTGTAAGGCTTCCCTTTGACACTACGCGCACTGCATCATCAAATTCTTCCACTTCACATCCGATTTCCACTAATTTAGCAATCGTTGCCTCCAGATGCTTCGGAATTACGTTCAGCACAGTCACATCTCCCTTGGTAGCTGCTGCTGCAAACATAAATGTTCCTGCTTCAATCTGATCCGGAATCACGGAATACTCTGTCCCATGAAGTTGTCTCACACCACGGATCTTAATCACATCTGTTCCCGCGCCACGGATATTTGCGCCCATACTGTTCAGGAAGTTTGCCACATCTACAACGTGTGGTTCCTTGGCAACGTTCTCCATAATGGTCTGACCCTCTGCCATTGCCGCAGCCATCATCACATTGATCGTTGCCCCGACGCTCACCACGTCAAAATAAATATGCTTCCCTACCAGACGCTCTGCCTCTGCAATAATCTTACCATGCTCAATTTCAACTTCTGCACCAAGCGCACGGAATCCTTTCAAATGCTGATCGATCGGTCTGCTGCCGATATTACATCCTCCCGGAAGTGCAACTTCTGCATGCTTATATTTCCCAAGCAATGCTCCCAACAAATAGTAGGAAGCTCTGATCTTCTTGATATAATCATATTCAATACTGAAATCTCTGACCCCTCTGCCATTGATCCGAACCGTATGACGGTCCACACGCTGAACATCTGCTCCAATTCCTGCAATTGCATCTAACAGGACATTGATATCATTTACGTCCGGCAGATTATCAATTTTCACAGTTTCATCTGCCATAATAGCCGCAGCGAGAATTGCAAGTGCCGCATTTTTTGCGCCACCAATCTCAACCTCTCCCACTAATGGATGGCCACCCTTAATAATATATTGCTCCATATATTACACCTCTGATTTTTCTTCTATTTTCTATCTAGCAAATTCTAATCTATGTCCATACCTTTTGATATTATAACACATTTTCCCTGTTTGTAAAATATTTTTTACACTTGTGTAACTATTTCGTAATATTTACAGTGTCTCAAGCGCATCCAAAACACGAGAAACTGTTTCCTTGAAATCAATGCCGTCTTCGCAAATGGTAATGTCGGCATATTTCTCAAAAAGCGGTACTCTCTCATCATACAAATCTCTCAGTGTCTGTCCGTCTTTCAGCACAACACCTCGATTTTTTGCATTGAGCAATCTGCTGTTTATTGTTTCAAAAGAAGCTTGCAAATATACTATTTTCCCGATCTCTTTGTAGTGCTTCATAGCATTTTCGCAATAAACCGCACTGCCACCCGGAGAAATCACTGCATTATGTGCCTCCACGCCGGCATTTACCCGGTCTTCAACTTTCAGAAATCCATCGTTCCCCTGTTCTTCAATGATTTCTTTTAACAGCTTTCCTTCCTGCTCCTGAATCAGAAGATCTGTATCAATAAACTGATATCCTAAACGTTTTGCTGTCACAACTCCGACTGTACTTTTTCCGACTGCCGGCATACCAATAAAAATAATATTATCCATCGCTTGGCTTCCTTTATCTGCTGTATCTTTTCAAGGTTACGTGGAGGTATTCTAACACATCTTCTCGCACTCGTCTACTTTTTATAGCGAGAATCAATAAAACTTTCTTTTTTCTCTGCGTTCACGCCTTCTCAAAAGCAGCTCCTGACACAGCATCACCTGAATAAGATCCAGAAGCCATACTCCCGGATTTTCTTCTTCCTCCTGCGCTCTTTCATAGATTCTCTTCGTCATGAAACGAAGCTGCAAACGGTCCGGATATTCGTCATAGATCATACTGGAACTATACTCCAGACGGTCACACTCTTCTTCAACGAGCGGAAGCACACGCTTTGCTGTGTCCGGATAAGTACTCTTCATATAATCATAATCCATCCGGTCCGTCCGCTCTGTTCCATACATGAAGAACTCCGGATAAGCCATATAATAAGGGATTTTGTTATGCATATCTGTACGCTCCTGTAAATAAGTATCTACCTTAGTATATGTGGGATACCATCCCGGGGTGATTGCTATTTCTTATCCTTGTTCCATTCCGGACAAATTCCGGACAAACCTTGATTTTTGCACTTCTCTATGCTATACTAACCCACGTTACAAAAACCCGAAAAACAAGGTCTTACAAGGGTTTCGCCGATTCTCGGCGTAAGATGAATCGTGTGTTCGTGACCTTCCACACGTAAAACAAAACTAAAGGAGAACTGAATATGAAAAATCAAAAGGTAACTTTCATGACACAGGCAGCTATGATCGCTGCTATCTACGTGGTGCTTACTTATGTCTTTGCACCATTTTCTTTCGGAGAAGTACAGGTCCGTATTGCAGAGGCACTGACCATTCTTCCGTTATTTACTCCCGCCGCAATTCCGGGGCTGTTTGTCGGCTGTCTGATCGGAAATATTCTCGGCGGAGCAGTTTTACCGGATATCCTATGCGGAAGTCTGGCAACCTTGATCGGCGCTTTTTTCACGTATCAACTTCGTAATAAAAGCCCTTATCTTGCGCCACTTCCTCCGATTGCCGCCAACACACTGATCGTACCATTCGTGCTGCGATATGCGTATGGTGTTGCACTTCCAATTCCATTTATGATGCTGACCGTTGGAATCGGAGAAGTTGTTTCCTGCGGCATACTGGGAATGATTGTTTACTTTGCTTTAAAAAAATATAGAAATGTCGTATTTCAGCCGATAAAACGAAATCGTTAACAAATCAGGGACGGGTTAAAACCCGTCCCTGATTTTGTCTTTTATCCGATATACGTATGTCCCGTCCCTGCCGTCAATGCATCCACTTCTTCAAATGTGCCGGTTTTTCGTTCGCCGCTTTCTGCGTCCACATAGATCACCTTCTCATCTGTGTATCCTACAAGAATGATCGGCTTTCCGGCATCTTTCATTCCAATCACCGGTTTCCCCTGATTGATAATGTAAGCAAGTTGTTCCGCTGTACATCCTGTAAGATTAAGACTTGCGCCGGAATTATATTCTTTCAACGCTTCCATCGGCGAAACTCCACTGTCAAGCTTTGCTTTAATCTGTGCTGCCATATCCTCAGAATGATCAATGGTATAGTTCAAATCCCGATTTCCTCTCTCCCATATATAGGACTGGCTTTGATCCACCACGACTCCTCCATACGAATCTGCCTTTTGGATGGCATCGCCTGCAATTTCATAAAAGCCCTGAAGTTTTCCATGTCCATAGACATAATATTGTTTCTCTTTCTTATCATAATCAAAGGTAATCGTTGTCGGATTCTCAAACATCACTTGTTTTGGCTTTAACACCTTAGGTTCTTTATCTGAAATACCATCTTCATAGCTCAGCCGCATCTGTTTTTTCTTCAATTCTGTCACATAAGAATCCAGATAAATATTGCTTTCCTTCTGTTCTTCGTTATTAGAAATATATTCTTCTGCCGTTGAAGTGTAGATGCTTCCGTCTCTTACTGCCCGCTCCAGAATCACTCTGTTTTTCTCCATTTTAGCGCCCAGTATATAGATCTCTTTTTGCTCATAAGTCTTGACTGTTTTTCCTTTGCTGTTCTGAATCTCCACTTTATACATAGGGCTTGCATCTTCACCTGCTGCTGTTTGTCCGGCATCTTCTATTCTTGAAGTTCCGTATACAAAATCATTTTTCACAAATCCAAGAGGATATATGTTCTCACCTTCTTTTCCGGTTACTGTCCTTGTCTTGCCGGAAGACAGATTCATAATGGTGAGCTCATTAGCTCCATTTTCTCCGCTTTTTGACTGATAAGCAAGGAGACGCCCGTCGCCGGATACCACATAATGATCCTCCGTAAGTCCTGTTACCAGCTCCTTCGTCTTTTCTTTTTCCACATTTGTCTCATAAAAGGTATCGCCGGCAAGTACATACAGCATCTCTCTGTCCACACTATAGTAGACTAATTTCCCCAGCTCGTGAATCGCATTTCCCCACGAGGTATCTGTAGGGATAAACACCTTTTCTTCTACAGAGCTTTGCTCTACATTATAATAGTAAACCGCAACACCAACCTGACCTTCGTGTTCTCCACGGTTCATATATCCGTATACAGCAAACGTCACATTTCCGTTTCCATCCGCCTCTAATAATTGTATTTCATGCTGATTTGTAAGATTTCTCTCATCCGTATTTTCCGAAGCTGCGAAACTGAATACCAGCGATACTTCATCCGTCTCTTTGTTATAGCTCCAAAGATCATCTGCCTGCACAAAAGAGACAATGCTTCCATCCTTATCATTCAGATAAGGGACATCATATTCCGCGATTCCCAGAAGCACACCTTTTTCGCTCAACACCTTTTTGGTCGGATCAAAGATCTGCTCCATCGTACGGTCATAATCCAGCAAATATCCCCGCTTGGCATACGAATCATAGCGCACGCGAAAGAACTCTCTTACTTTGTACAGATCAACCTCATTTTCTTCCCCTTTACACCGCACAATAAATTCTACCTGTATCGATGAGGAGGTATTATTCATCTCTTTGATTTCCCAACGTTCGCCGCCCTCTAGTTTGGGCTCCAGCTCGCCGTAAGATACCTGATCATAATTCGAGTGGATCGTTACATGTGCAAAGGTACTGTTATCGCCATCTTCATTCGGCTCAATCGCCTTTCCGACGCCAACTCCTTCTTCCTTATTCAAAGCTCCGTTATGGAACGTCGTCACATAGTCCAGACACTGCTGTATATCTGCCTTCTCTGCATCGGCAATTCTCGTATAAAAATGTACTGTTTTTTCTTTATTATAATTTAAAATAATTTCCAGCACCCGCTCTTCATCTAACAGACCGGACTTGTTAAGATCCAGCATTTCCGTTTTCCCCGGCTTTTTTATCTTTTTCTCCAGAAACGCTTCTGTGCCATCTAACGAATACACCTTGTATTCCATACTTGAAATTGCATTTTCATAAGCGTTGATCTCCACATTCAGCTTTCCGGATAAGACCGGTGTGATCGTGTCGCGAATCGTCGGAATGTCCATAGACTGCGCATATCCGGGAACAGCATTTATCCCATATCCGCCGCAATCAAAACCTATCTTTGGAAACGTTGCAGTTCCAATGTCCGCCGTCATATTATCGTTTCCCTTATTAGTAAAATAACTGAACACCAATACTGCCACGATAAATACTCCGATAAGAATACCGGCTTCTTTTAATTTGTTCTTTATATTCATCCTGTGTCCTCTTTTATCTAATCCTTCTGCATACCAAGGAGACGTCCAAGCGTTGGTTCCACATTTAAAAATGTTTCACAATCCTTGATTCTCTTACTATTCTTTCCTTTTTTCCCGGTATCTATGGCACGGATCAAGATATTTTTCGGTGTATGCTCCATGTCAATGAATTCCAAGACCTGTACTTCATATCCTTCTCTTTCCAAATATTCTGCGCGGAGTGCATCTGTCACGATTGCAGAAAAACGTTCTTTGAGAAGTCCATGTTTCAGAATCGGTTTCAAGACATCATTTGCAATCTGCCCATTAATTTCATGCTGGCAGCACGGAACAGACAAGATAACTTTCGCGTGCCAGCCGACAGCTTTTGCAAGCGCATAATCCGTCGCCGTGTCACAGGCATGCAATGTCACTACCATATCCACCCGATCAACACCTTCGTAATCCGCAATGTCGCCTTCCAGGAAAGTCAATTTCTCATATCCATATTTTTTACTCAGCTCATTACAATGTCTGATAACCTCTGTTTTTAAATCCAACCCGATAATACGGATATCGTATTGCTTTAGCTCATGCAGATAATAATACATGGCAAATGTCAGATAAGATTTCCCACATCCAAAATCAAGAATCGTAACTTCTCTTCCCTTATCAAGCTGCGGAAGAATATCCTCAATAAATTCAAGAAAGCGGTTAATCTGTCGAAACTTGTCAAATTTCGTCCGCACAATCTTCCCTTCTTCGGTCATAACTCCAAGATCTCTCAAAAAAGGAACCATTGTTCCCTCTTCCAGAATATACTGCTTCTTGCGGTTATGGTTCATATCTGCCTGCTTATTCGGATTCTTTTGTGCTTTTCGCTTGATGGTCAGCTTCCCTTTTTTGCTCACGAGAACCGTGTAGTTCCACTGCTTCGTCTCCATCTGCATCTGTTTCATATTTTGCATATATTCAAAAATTCTATCCGCCGCCTCCTCGGCACTAAGATTCTCATGAAACGCCTGACGATTGCAGAAAGACTCCAGTTGAAAAACAAGTTTCCCCCTCTTAAGAAGCGGACGAACCTTCACCTTCTCTACACCCGATTTATCCCGCGGCGCACTCAAAACCGCCGCTAAAAACTCCTGATTCAAATTTTCTTGTAATAATAATTTTAAATTCTCCATAACAGTAATATTGTAATGTGTTTTTGAAATAAGCGCAAGTAAATTTAGGACGTAGCAAAATGCAATTTGGGACGTAGCAAAGTTTAACTTTGCTACGTTCCCCGTTAATTATTTAACCCGCGGAAATCTTATGGTTACCTTAAATAAATCTCCATCTAAGTACAATTCAAACTGCCCTTTTTGCATTTCTGTCAATGTTTTTGCTATGGACAATCCCAGTCCGCTTCCTTCTGTACTTCGCGATATATCTCCTCTGATAAATCGTTCTGTCAATTCGTCTGCGGATATATTCAATGGATATGCGGATACATTTTTCAGCGTAAACAGGACTTGATCTTCCAACACGGTAAGATCTGCATAAATCCTGCTGCCTTCCATCGCGTATTTGGCAGCGTTATTGTATATGTTCTCCAGCACTCGCCATGTTCTTCTTCCGTCTACACAGATCATTGCCTCTTCTTCCGGAAGATTTAATACTTCTTCCAGATTGCGGGCAGCGAATTTTTCTTGAAATTCTCCGCTCGTCTGCTGAATCATTTCCACCAGATTCAAATTCATCATATCCAGTGAAATATTTCCGGAACTTACTTTCGACGCCTCCACTACGTCTTCTGTCAATGTTTTCAGTCGCTGCGACTTCTGTTCCAGTACTTCGATGTATCGCCGAATCTTCGGATCTTCAAAATTTTCCTGTTTCAACAGTTCTACATAATTGATGATAGAAGTAAGCGGTGTCTTAATATCATGAGATACATTCGTGATCAAATCTGTTTTCAGTCGTTCATTTTTTACACTTTTTTCCACCGCCTTATTCAGTCCGGTTCCAATAACATTTACAAGTTCAGCCACTTCTTTTTGTTCGCCGCTTAAACCGGTTGTGTCGATTTTATAGTCAATCTCTCCATGTGCAATCTGTGAAATCCCCTGCTTAATCTTCTTTTTCCCGATTGTCTGGTAAACAAGGTACACAAATGCCACAATATCTATCGGCAGCAGTATCACAAATAATACCGAATGACCGCTGATCTGTGCAGCCCCGTGAATAAGAAAAAGTCCTCCGAAAATGATAACTACTTTCCAAACAGAGCCAATATTGATACTCACTTGATGAACAAATTGGACAATCATATGCAAAACGCTGTTCTTCCACATCGTTCCGGCCTTCAATCTCCGTACAAGGCTTAAATACCCCACAAGGAACATAAGACACGTATATGCCGCCAGTATTCCGCCACCAATCACATATGGAATGGAATTCATTACATAATTATAATAGCCATATAAGGTTGCAAGGTCATTATTTAGATCCATAAACAAATCAGTAAGTGATAAAATACTTCCTGACAGCAATACCGGAATAAGCCATAACACAATCACTACCGTCGCTGCCACTTCTGTTTTCCACGCATCAAACCAATTTAAATGTAGTTCATCATCTCTGTTGCTTCGCCCTGCAACTATCGTAAGCCACACAAGACATACGATCAACATTCCGAATGCTATCATGCCTAAAACAGCAATTACAGTTCCGCTTGACGCATATTTTTCAAACAATTGATTTTCCGCATAAAAGCTATCTTGGATCGGATAGCTGGTGTCCACCGCCGACACAAACACAAAATCTTCCGTCTGTGGTCCGGAATATTTAATATCGTCTCTCCATGTAAGCGCATCTTCATTCGTCAAATTCGACTCAAATTCTGACAGCTTAGGTCTTACCACCACATATTTGCCAAGCTTTTTCATCTTTTTAATATTCTCTTCCAGTTCTGCCGGATTGGAATATTCTTTTTTATTCGTGTAAATTTTTTTGCTCTTTAGATCAGCATATAAATAATAATAGTTCGAATCACCTTCTTCAATTCCCGAATTTACAGAGGCATAACCATCGTAACTGTTGCCGAATGTTTCGATCACGTTTTGAAGCATCGTATAAATTTCCTGCAATTGTCCATTCCATTCCGGATTTTCATTTACCAGCTGCAAGAGATTATTAAGCCCAATCGGACGATATTTCTCTGCGACCTGCACATCATTATACTGCCAGAATGCGATGTACTTTACTTGACCGTCCGCATCAAGGATCTTAATGTCTGCTCCGTAATCTTCCAGTACATTTTCTTTGAGCATATTCATAATCTGCTGTTTATCTGCTCCCTGAACAGGTTTCTCTTCTCCCTCCGGCAAGAATTGAAGCTCTCCGTTTTTCACCCGCGCCTGAAATTCCGCATAAGAATAGTAATAATAGGTTCCATCTGTTTTTTCACATACGATTACCCGCTCTTCCTCACTAATCGCATCTTCTTCACTGTAATATACAGAAACGTCTTCCTCATACCACGCAAGAATATCTCCCAATGTATATGCCAATCCGCTTCTATTTTCACCGCTGACTGTCATCTTTTCATAATATTCTTTGATGTCTATAATCTTATTCGGGTTAAATTTCCCTTCCGTTTCAAAAATAGAATTCTGACTCAATCCATAAGTTACTTGATAATTGTATTCCTGTAATTTTGTGTCGAAACTCAGCGTATCCTCATAGGCTCCGGCAGGCTTCCCATTAAGCAGCTCTTCTCTTAGCACCGGATACGACACAAACCACAAAACGCTTACAACCATTGTAACAGAACACAGGATTGATAATAGAACCAGAATCGCTTTCGCTAATTTAGTCTTATACCATGCATTCTTCATAAATACCTTCTTTCTACAGCTTTTCTATCTTATAGCCAATTCCCCACACAACTTTCAAATAACGTGGTTCTTTCGGATTGATCTCTATCTTTTCACGAATATGCCGGATATGAACTGCAACTGTATTATCTACTCCTATAGCATCTTCGTTCCATATATTTTCGTAAATTTGGTCAATCGAAAAAACCTTTCCTTGATTTTTCACAAGGAAAAGTAAAATATTGTATTCAATCGGAGTCATTTTCACCGGCTCTCCATCCACGCTGACTTCTTTTAGATCGTCATTTACCATTAAGCCTCCGGTCGTGTAGACTGCTTCATTTTTGTTTGCAGCCGTACTTCCAAGCTGTGTATATCTTCGAAGCTGAGATTTCACCCGCGCTACCAGTTCCAACGGGTTAAATGGCTTCGTCACATAGTCGTCGGCTCCTACGTTCAATCCCAGAATCTTATCTGCATCTTCTGATTTTGCCGATAAGATAATAATCGGAATATTATTTTCCTCTCGAATTTTAAGCGTCGCACGGATACCGTCAAGTCTTGGCATCATAACGTCGATCACCAGAAAATCTACCTCCTGATCCTTTAAAACCTTAAGCGCTTCCTCTCCGTCATACGCCTTTAAAACTTCATGCCCCTCCTGCGTCAGATAAATATCTATCGCCTCTACAATCTCTCTGTCATCATCACATACTAATATTTTAGCCATTTTTATCACCTCTCTTCTACTATACAAGAATAGCAGGGATTTTTTAAGGACAAATGTTGAAATTTCTTAAAATATTATGAATCTATTGCCCTTTACGTCGGTTATGATTTTCTTCCTATGTTCTTAAGGTGCTCTTAAGAAATTTTCTATTTCTTTTATAGATACAACATATTTTAGACACATTTATCTTATATACTAAAGTCAGATAGTTGATAGAGCAACTATCTCCCCCTCATAAAGTAAAACATCGGGTACGCACCCGATGCATACTTTACTCTCATTCCTTTAGATAACTATAAAAACAACGAAACCCGTTAGCCATTGTGGTTAGCGGGTTTTCGCTATGTATTTTCTTCTATCTCCTGTCTTGCTATTTACAAATCTGCCATCCGTCCGATAATCTCCTGATAGAACCCTTCGTGACTGTCTCCATGATTCAGATTGTCCAGAATTACGCCGTCCTTTAGCAGGATGATCCGACTACAGTAACTTGCCATCTGAGGATCATGAGTTACCATTACAATAGTCTTGCCAAACTCCTGATTAATCCGTACCAATGCGTCAATTACAATCTGACCAGATTTGGAGTCAAGATTTCCGGTCGGTTCATCGGCAAGAATAAGATCTGGGTCATTGATAAGCGCCCTGCAGATGGCAACCCTCTGCTTCTCACCGCCGGAAAGTTCGTAAGGGTTCTTCTTCAATAGGTGGCTGATCTGGAACTGCTCTGCATACTTTTGGACAGCTTGAGTCATTACGGCTACCTTCTCCTGCCCCAGAATCAAGGGAAGCATAATGTTCTCCTCTACAGACAGGCTGTCCATAAGATAGAAGTCTTGGAACACGAAACCAATCTGCTCACGCCGAATATCAGCCAACTCATCCCCGTATAGCTTACTAGTATCTTTTCCCATAAAACATACTGTTCCGTCCGTCTGCTTGTCAATCATTCCCAGCACCTTTAAAAGCGTGGTTTTTCCACATCCGGACTTTCCCATAATACCGACAAATTCTCCCTGCTCCACAGAGAAATTCAGTCCCTTCAAGACCTTAATGTCCTCATCACTCTTTTTTATCGCTGATTTCTGATAATTGCGGATTAAATTCTCCACTTCTAACACATACATGGTTAGCTCCTCCTACTCTCTGATTATTTTATGTGATATAGTTACCGCTACGATCCGTATTCCTATAATCTGAATCACCATATACAATATTATCACTGCTCCACAAATTAAGAATCGGCTATGATTTTTTTCGCTGTACCTACCGCAATAACCACAATACAAATAAATTGTAAGGCAGAATATAATATAAGATAGATTACTAATATCTTTATATAATCACTACTCATATCATATCCAGACGCCATTAGCATTTTCCAGTATTGCACATTATAATTCACACCATAAACAACACCGATGAGCAATGGTATTACCGCTGTACATAGTACTTCAAATCGGGCAGTTTTTCTTCTTTGCTCTACATACATTCCCATAGACGACAAAAACGCATATCGTTTTTGCATACTTTCTTCATCAGACATTGCTTTAATCTTCACAATGAAAACGCTGCTGAATAAAAGTGACAAGATCAGTAAAAGTTTACTACTTATCTGAAACAAACTCCTTTTTTCAATTCCATCTACTATCTGATTCACATCGTAATAATTCTCCTGCAATGAACCCATTTCCTCTACACCATAGTTCTCCGAGTAGTTTTGCAGTTCTTTCCCAGCCTGGGGACGATTCTCCTCCGGAATACAGAGCAAAGCCAGATACGCTACTTCATCTTCATTATCTCTGAACTGTGCCCAATACTTCTCAAATCTTGTATCAGACATAATAATCCAACTGTCCCTATACCCATCCGAAAGACATCCAAGATAATTTCCACTGACCGCTTTTATTACATCAAACTTCTCATAGCCATCATCTTCATACGTATAGATGTTTAAATCTTCTCCCCTAAATCTTCCCATTCGTAAATATTCATACACTTCCAAAGTTGACGGATCTACAATTTTTCTCTCTGACTTCTCATTATCTTCTTTATATAATCCAACTTCATTATCATTCAAATCAAAGGAAATTCCCGTCAATTCTTTACAAGTACTTTGTGAAATACCAAACTCATCAAGCCCAGTCATATTAACAACTTTAAACATCGGAATTAATCGCAATGTTCCTTCATAGCCTTCTGCAATATCTTCTACTATTTGCTGATCTCCTTCACGGATTGACAAAATATAATCGTATGGGTAAAGTTCTTTATCCACATATATAGGAAAACTTCCTGCCAACCCCTGTGCCACATATCCTGTTGCGAAAAAATGTATAATAAACAGCATAAAAATAACCAAAAAGTTACTAGTAAAGTGGTGATTTAGTTGATTTATTTGGAACAAATGTGACAAATAAAATTTTTGACACTTTTTTAAAATTTCCATGAACAAACCAATTCCAATGTACAGAACCAATAATCCTGACAGAAGCCACATCACCTGAGCACGGATTGTACCTGCTCCACCCTTGGGGAAAGTAAAAATGCCACATACAACAAGAATAACACCTATTACAAATACTATACTCCATTTACCGGTTTTGATTTTCTTTTCCTGTATCTCTTTTCCTGCCGCGAAACTATCCAGACTTTTACCTTCCATAAGCGTCAGAGTGACCATAACAACAACTACTACTATCATCAGACTCACTACAAAAGTAAGTAAATATTCCTTTGGAGCAATCATAGATTTTTCAATCATATCTGATTCCAGATGATACAACAACTCCTGATAAAGATAATAAATCAGACTTCCACACACAAACCCCGCAATCACAGACAAGAGCCATCCAAGACCATATTCGGCGAAAATAATCATTTGAAACATCTTTTTACGAATTCCCAGTAACATCAGCATACTGTAATCCCGCACACGAACACGAACATAGTTTCTCACTGCATAAACGGTCAGAACCACTGAGACAACTGACAACATCACAACAGCCATAAAGAAATCTGACTTCATAATATAATTAGTCGCTTCATCTTTAATATGCTCCCCCAGATTGTTCTTCAATCCTAAGAATACAAGCGTCAAAGAAACTGCCAGTGTATTGCTTAAAAAGAATAAAAGATAATTCTTTAAATTGTACCTAAAATTCTTCAAAATAATCTTTCTTAACATTCCCTCTCCCCTTTGTACATTGAAATATTTACAAGATACTTTCCTTTCATCAACAGGCAACTCATTTCCCCGTTATGACGTTCTATTATTTGCTGCACATTCATCAAACCATATCCATGAAGTCCTTCTTTCCTGCTTTTTCCTGCATGTTCCACGTTTCTTTTACCATTCTCTTCTTCTACACTATTAACTACTTCCACCAAAAACATATGACGCTGCTTTTTTATCAGTAAATGTATCCACCGCTCTTCAATCTCTATTTTTTCACAGGCTTCAATTGCATTATCTAAAAGATTTCCAAAAATAGATACTATTTCTATATCTGAAAAAGGCAGGGAATCTATCCTTTGCGTTTCAATCTGAAACTTAATATTTCTTTGATCCGCCTTTTTCTTTTCCTGTGTCAGCAGATAATCCAGAATTTCAATCCCTGTCCACACCTGCGTTTCATAAAGGGTGACATCCCGACTCAAACTCTGGATATATTCATGCAGCTTTTCTGCTTTTCCCTCTTCATCATATTTTTTTAATGCAATCACATGATTTCTCATATCATGTGCGATTTGACGGGTTTGCTGCATCTCCCTGCAACGGTCTCTTAGCATCTGCTCTTGATATTTTAAGAAGCCTACCTCCTGAATCTTTAATATATACTGAAAATAAAGGAAGCCTCCCATGAGTATTATGACAAGAATCGCCAGTAAAAGGAGCGCTTTATCAACTCCTTGAATTTCTCGTTCTCCCATTGCCATAGTTGCTAAGACAAACTGGTATCTGCACATGATAACAAACAGCAACGCACAGGTGAAAAAAAATATCTTTTTATAGGCTATCAAAACAAGTTGCCATTCCTTTAAGAAATCTCTTACTGATTTGCACAAAACTATCCACATTACTACTCTTGCCAAACTGTATATTCCAATCGCCCAGCCTGAATATTCTTCCACATAGATGATTCTCTCAAATTCTGTACCAACCACTTCAATACAAAGAAACGAGAAAAGAAAATCTAGTATTGTAAGGAAGACATAGTAAAATGCAACAACTCCAAACGTCAGACACCCTTTTCCTTTAGTAAACCGGCTTACACAAATAAAGGTTACTAAAATACAGAGAATAACAAGGGTTCTTGATGAAAACGCAATCAACCGATTGATTGCTACCAGCGTCCCCAGCACAAAAATGTTTCCCCATTTAATAATAGTATACTTTTTCGTTTTAAGATTTTTCAAAGAGAAAATCTCTTCCACTAAAGCATAAGCTAGCCACACTTCCCATATACCAAGAAACAGCAGTACGAAGAAATAGACAATCTCATTCATGCAAAGTTCCTCCAATACTCAGTAATCTGCTTTTTCACATTTGCCAACTGGACTCTGCTGACTTTGAACTTTTCCTCCGTTTCCAGATAAATAAAGTTTTCATCAATCTGATCTATGTATTGGATATTAATAGCATGTCCCCGGTCAATGGGAATAAATCTACTATCATCTATTTCATGTAATATCTGGTTAAAGGATATTCTTTCTCTGTATTTTCCATTCTTTGTGATATAGTCTGTATATTTTTTCTCTTTTTCTTTTTGAATATAAATAATATCCTTGTAATAAAGCTTCATATGTTTATAGCTGTTTCCGAAAATTCGACAATTTTTATTTTCCTTTATTAATTCATCAAGCACTTTTCCTACTATTTCCGGAAGTCGTTCCTGCATATCAATTTTCAGGACATACTGGAATGCTTCTACTAAATAACTCTCCCATGCGTATTCGGGATATGACGTCAGATAAATCAATTTTGTCTGCTTTCCTTCTTTTGACAATCTTTTACCCAGTTCTATTCCATTTATGCCCGGCAATTCTATATCTGAGATCACAATATCATAGCCTGCTCTTTCCTGTAAAAACTCTTCTGCACTTTCAAATGTTTTTTGTTTAACCTCTTCATATCCCTGTATCTCTTTTTCAATAATCTGGCTTACAATTTTTCGCATATTAGAATCATCTTCTATAACTCCGATCCGTATCATGCGTCCCCTCCTGTTTCAATAGATAGTATTTCAAGTTCAATCTTATTATAGTATATTTTTCTCTGCTTCACACTACTTTGACCATATTTGATAGTAGGTTTGGCCATGAAATTTATTTTTATGTAATAAATACTTCACTTGTTGTCGCAATTCTGCTTGTGTATATAACCAAAGAAAAAAGTAACCGCCAGAGATACGGTTACTTTTCTATTTCATCCTATAAATATTGACTGAATTCAATAGTTTCTTTATTCGGACCTTCAATCTTAAAGAACTTAACTCCATTTTCCCAAAACGGCAGGAAATGAATAGTATCATGTGTGTTGTTTAGTCCGGCTGCCTCAATTAATTCATATACCTTTTGAACATCTGTCACATCAATCGCCACATGATCAAGCGCTCCGGCTTCCATCTTCGCCGCTTTATTTTCATAGGTCTCGATCACAAGTGTATTTAGTTTTAAAAATGCAACCTTTTCATCCGCCTCTTCGTTTACGGTACGAAGCGCAATTTCAAAACCAAGTTTCTCATAAAATGATATTGTGGCTTCAATATCATTGGTTGGAATTCCAAGATGCTGAATTCCATTCATTAAATTTTTTAACTCCATTTCTGACTTTCCACCCTTTCTTCTACCCGCTGCAATTGTGGCATTGCAGGGCTTTTTCTTTTTGTTCTATTAAATAAACCGATATTTATATTTTTATACTACTCTTCCTCAAATCAGTTTTCAAGAAAAATATCTTTTAAGAAAATCAGAATCCTTATTTTATTCTCTGGTCATCTCGCCCTTAACAGCGATCAAAAACATCAAAAGTGCCGCCAGCATTCCTATATGAGACAGCCCTGCGAAGCCGGACAGCATTCCATTTCCCATTTTCCCAAGATCAATGGCAAGTACTTGAACGATACCGCGGATCAGCATCATAACCACCATAAATGGAAGAGCAATGTTATAGAGTACAAAGAATTTTTTAAATAAAGAATTCTTTTCCAGCTCTGTCACTTTTGCAAACAGCGCTGTCAGCAAAAATACGCCTGTCCCTAACACTAACAAATGTACGTGCAGAACCCCCAAAGTTGTCGGCTCTGTATAACCATTCCATTTTGTAAATTCACGATAAAAAACGCCGCCTGCCATTGCGAGCACAAAATAAATCAAAGATGTATTCATTATTTTCTTCATAAATGTCGGTTCCTCCTTATCTTTTTTCCTAAGTACGCTTACATAATTAATACAAATAACTCTTCACAAACTCCAGAAATGCTTCTTGGTCCGCTCTTTCATCAAACAATATCGACAAAAACAGTGTGAAAATGTAGTCAACATACACTTCTTTCGACAGTCTCTCTGTAAAGATATGCAGACGTATGTTTTCATCATTTCTCAAAAAACACATCATCTGCTGCTTGATTTTTCGGAAGTATTCTTCCATCGTTTTGCGCCCTGTCTGTTTATCTCCCGCTGCGAAGCCCAGTGCGTGCATAGAAAAAAACTGTGGGTACTGCTCTTTGCTCTCTTTTGCGCCATCCAAAAGCATTTTTAAATATTCCACTATATTTTCACATTCTTCTGATATTTTCTCAATCGGAAAAATATCTGCCCACACTGCTTCTACCGTTGCCGACAAAAGTTCTGCCTTAGAAGCAAAATAATTATATAATGATCCAAGTGCAATTCCGCATCCTGCCGCAACAGTCCGCATATTTACAGCGGTAATTCCCTCTCTTGCAGCAATTGTTCTGCTTACTTCTAATATTTCCTCTTTTGATGTCACGGTCTTATTCATTGCTATCCTGCTTTCTCATATCCTGATAGCCGATCACCACCGTCCATACATATGCACAAGTCTTCGGAATCATCAACATTCCGATAAGCGGAATTGTATCTGCCCAAAGTACCACCGGAATATAAAATCCAAAGCTTAACACAATGGTCAGCCACATAAACCGGAAAGATTGATCGTTGCTTTCTTTTGCACTTTTGTAAAATAAAAGAATGACCAAAAGTCCTAACAGTGCAAATGGAATATTTCTGTAAATTCCCCATGAAAGCGGTGCGTTCGCACTTGTCCACTCATTTTGTGGGAACATACAGAGAATCACTCGCACCAGTGAAAGTACGTAAACTGCAACCGTTAAATTTCTTTTTCCTTCTACGTGGTAGCGAAGCCGCCATACATAATAAAGTAAAATGTAAAACACGGTCATCGTCACGGATGTAATAAGCTTTCCAATCCCCAGTGCAACAGTATAATCTTCCAGACCTGTGGTACAAAGCGCGATTGCTCTTGGCACTAGATGAAACGCATCTCCAAGTCCAAGCGTTACCGCCATAATTCCGAATAATTTATACTGAATGTTGCCCTTGCATCCTTTGATCATCAAAATCCCAATAGTAATTACACTAACCAGATAAACGATGTCAAATAAAGTTTCTGCGATTGCCTGCATTTTGTTGTCCTCTCTTTCTTCGTATTTTATATTGAACAACGTTCATTTTAATATCCATACAGCAGTCTGTCAAGAACCCTCTTCCCTTTGCTATGGCAGCTATTCTGTGGCAATTAAACTTATCTTTCCATTCATATAGCAATCTCCTCATAACTGGTCAAAAAAATACAGACTCCGCTTTTTGACTGGTATCAAAAGCTGAGTCTGCTATCACAAAAATTTCACTATATGAGCAGGTACGACTATCTACTATTTATTCCAAAATTTCTTTTACCTTCTCCACAGAGATTCCACATTCCTGTGCAATATTCTCCGCCGAACATCCCTCCGCTGTTAGCTTAAAAACTCTTTTTGCAAGTTTGATTCCTGATTTTTCCCCTTGTTCAATACCTTCTTTGTGCCCTTCTTTGCGACCTCGCAGGTCTGCTTCTCTTAATTCTTCTGCAAATAATTCATTCAATGCTTCGCACATATTTTTCTCCTCCTCCATCTGCTTTTGATTCGCTCGTACGATCAGATTCATCACCTCTGAGTAATATGCCTTATGTTTCACCTGTTCGTAACGCCTTACAACTTCCTGTATTTCTTCTCCGGTCTTCAGATTACATCTTAAATTCTGCAACCAATAATTTTCTTCTTTCGATAATTCCTTTACAATCACCAATTGTATTGGAAAACTGTCCCCTAATAGATAATAAATTCCTGCCTCCTGCTTTTTGGCTTCGATTCCTTTAAACTTCTTCAAATGCTCCAATAGCTTCTGCGGATAATGATTACAAATAAATGTAATCGTTATTTCCTCCGGTGGAATCTCTTTTACCCGCTTCGTCTCTGATTGATAAAAACAGGTATAACCATATACTTTGTAAAAATCATTAATACTCAGATAATCTTCCGGTGATTTATATTCTATAATGTTATGTTTGCGGAAAATTCGTCCGATATTCTTTCTTATCGGCTGTTCTCCCTTCTTCCTCACAACCAATACATCAATCTGCATTGGCTTTTTGCTGAGCATGTGCTCATCTTCAATGCAAAGCTCATCCAGTTCTTCTTCCAGCTCCACTCGTAAAGCCGCACTAAAGCCCGGGTGCCATTGTAACCTTCCATCTGTCATATACTTCTCCTTTCAGTATAATACAACTCATTTTTCCTATGCAACTGTTTCCGGTGAATTTTAAGTATGAATCAGACTGTAGATTCAGTCTTTTCTGAGGGCTTACACCCGGGATTAAAATTCAGAACTTATCAGGAGACGAACGTCTCCTTGAATAAAGGTGAGTTTATCTTATAACTAATCAGAAAAGAAGTCAATCAGATACCCGAAAAGAGCTTAAAAAAATCTTTCAGCACCGCTTTTCTTGATACTGAAAGATTTTCTCTATTTTTTCACATCACTGCATGAATTATCTTATCTTCTCTTTTTCTTTCCTATCACTACAGAAACCATTCCCACCGCGCTTATTGCAAGCATAGAGGCAAGCAAGCCTGTGGGTGCGTTGTCGCCGGTCTTTACGCTTCCTTTTCCGCTTCCCGTTTTGTCTCCGTCCGGTTTCCCTGTATTGGACGATGTCACAACCGGAATCTCCACACTTGCTTTTCTATAGCCACATACAGAACACTCCTCATGCTTTGAACCTTTTCCCGTTGCGGTTGCTTCTTTATCGACCACCCATTTGAAGGTATGGTCTTCTACTGTGAACTGAACCGGCACTTTTTTGTTGATGTTCTCATCTCCCTTGATTTCTAACTGTGCTGTATATGTTCCGGCATTAAGTTTCGTATTTGGTTTTACAGTAACGGTTGTCTTTTCCCCCGGCGCAAGTGTTGTCTTCATGCCACTTGTTTCCAAGGTAAATACGTCTTTCTTTTCTCCTGCTAAAACTGCCTTGATATTTGAAATTTCTACATTTCCTGCATTTGCAATCTCTACTGTCTGTGCAAAAACATCTTCATATCCGATATGCTGACTTTTAAACGCAACTTCTGACGGAATCTCCAAATCATAATAAACTTCTTCCGTTGCCAGTGTGGCATAAGTCATTCTAGCGGCAGCGTCTGTTGTTTCCAGCCATACTTTACAATTCGCAAAACTATCTAATCCCATATCACTTGCCGATACAGAAGTCGTTTGGTCTGTCACTTGTTTTGCCTTTGCTTCTGCACTATTTTGTGCAACCAAATAGACATCTTTATCTGTTGCAACATTAGTTAAAGTGACCTTGCTCTTATCAAAGGAAACCTCTGCTGAACCTAAATTATCTGCACGGTATCTCAGTGTAAATGCTCCGTGCAATGTTACTTTTCCATTACTAGCTACATCTTTTCCAACAATATCTTGTACTTCTAAATTCCCAGTGAATGTTACTGCCGGCGCAGCAGATGCAAATGAGACATTCGACAAATTTAACTCAAAAGCGGGTACCAGCGCCTTATCACTGACTACATCGTAGCGTTCTACAAGATAGCCCGGAAGTGCAAACTGAGCTTCATATATATTGTAATAGTATGGCGCGCGAAGCCAAAAAGAGGAACCTCGACTTCCCCAGTAATCCTTATCCACTCGAAGACAGTCATCTAGACCACTTCCTACTGTAATATAAGTGCTAGAAATTTCTCCATAGGCAAGATATAATTTGTCGGTTGTTGAGTAGTTCCCTCCGTTTCGTGTGTCGTTTGTTGTAATTTCTGTATCGCTCATTACCTCTTGTTCAGATTTTGAGAAGTAGCTTTCATTTGTTTCTAACCTTTTCAATGTTGTATTTCTTATATCACTTGCTCCATAGTGATTTGGATGGACCGTTTGTCCATTATACTCTCTATCCAAAAGATCTGAATTAAACATTACCCCTGTTGCTAAGGGACTTGCCGCAAACAATGTCACATTTCCATTCTGACTTCCCGCAATCCACCATTGCTGATTGTTCTTCCCAAAATACACTCTTGCAGGGTTCTTTCCATCTCCACCGTCAGTTGTTCTATCATCAGTATTGAATTTCTTTAATTCATCAACTGTGGCAAACTGTTGTACTGTCGGTAATTGATTTGTTGTATCAGCTGCAAATACCGGTGTACTTAGTTGTGGAAATGTAGAAACCGTCATTGCTGTTGCGAATAACACAGCGCTTAATTTCTTCATTAAACCTCTTTGTTTCATTCCTTTTCTTATCTCCTTTCTCACGCTTGATTATGTACTTAATTCCTCTATCTAAACGCAATAAGCACCATTATATCTAATATCAGATACAATAGTGCCTGTATTTTTGCTATTTGATTGAATGCAAAAAAGGGCAGACTTATTTGCTGTCTGTCGTGAGCGTATCGGTTTCTGAACATACTTGTCAAGCTCCTTTTTCCGTGTGTTACTGTACTTTTCAAACGTATATAAATTATCTTAAAAGATTTAACTGGTGCTGTCTATGATTTCTTAGCATTCTGTGAAATTCTGTAAAAATAACTTCATATAAAAAAGTAACCGCTCTTTGCTTTCTGCAAAAATACGGTTACTTTTCCTATAATCTTCCTTATTTCCGGATGATTCTTTTAAGCCTCTTTCACTCGAAGCTTTTCCATCCACACATACAAGTCTTCATAAACCTGTTCACGATCAGTCTCATTTAAAATCTCGTGCCGGTCTCCTTCATAAAGCTTCAGTGATACATTCTTTATTCCGGACCTTTTAAATCTTTCATAAACTCTTTTTACACCTTTTCCAAATGCTCCCACCGGATCATCTGCTCCTGCCACAAAGAAAATCGGGAGATGCTTCGGAACTGCCTTTGCACCTTTTTTCCCCGCGGCAATCTTGATCCCTTCGAACATCTGATAATAAGCTCCTACTGTAAATCGAAAAGAGCAAAACGGATCTTTTACATATTTCTCCGGAACCTTCGAATCAGAACTTAACCATTCTTTTCCGGTTTTTCCCGACTTAAACTTCCGATTGTATCCTCCAAATGCCATGTTGTCGATCAGGACACTGCGGTGTCTCCAACCTTTCAATGCAGCAATTACGCGGCAAAGTTTCTGTCCTGTAAAAGCAAGAATCCCCGGCTGGTCTCCTGTCCCCATAATCACAGCTCCTGCAAGTCCTTTGGCTTTACTCATTAAATACTGTCTCAACAAAAAGGAGCCCATGCTATGTCCAAGCATATAATACGGAACATTCGGATATTTCTTCTCTGTAATTTTCCGCAAACAATGAATATCAGATTGAATATAGCGATTTCCATGTTTCTCCGGGAAATGTCCCAAATCAGCTTTATCATGCGCTGTTTTTCCATGACCGAGATGGTCATTTCCGGTCACGTAATAGCCTCTGTCATTCAGATATCTTGCAAATTCATCATAGCGGTCAATATATTCCACCATCCCATGGCAAATCTGAACAACTGCTTTTACTTCACCTTCCGGAATCCATTCTTGTGCATGCACTCGATGTTCCCCATCTGCGCTTAGAAATTCAAACTCTTTTTTCATTTATCTGTCTTTCATCCTCACATAATCACGATATGGCGCCAACGGCTTATAAGCCGGACGAATGATCTTATCTGCGTTCTTTAATTCTTCCAGTCTATGTGCACTCCATCCTACAATACGTGCTGCTGCAAAAATTGGTGTATACAGTGACGGCGGAAGATCCAGCATCCCGTACACAAGACCACTGTAGAAGTCTACATTTGCATTTACACCTTTGTAAATCTTGCGTTTCTCTGCAATAATCTCCGGCGCCATGTGTTCTACCGTCTCATAGAGCGCATATTCTTTCTCGCACCCTTTCTCGATGGCAAGCTGCTTTACAAAGTTTTTGAAAATGTCAGCTCTCGGATCTGATACGGAATAAATCGCATGTCCCATTCCATAGATAAGCCCCTTCTTATCGAACGCCTTCTTATCAAGAAGATCACATAAATACTGCCGGATCGCGTCTTTGTCTTCCCAGTCTGTCAGATGTGCCTTCATATCTTCAAACATCTGCGTTACTTTTACATTTGCTCCGCCATGCTTTGGTCCTTTTAAAGAAGCCATCGCTGCTGCCATTGTAGAATATGTATCCGTTCCGGAAGACGTAACAACATGGGTTGTAAAAGTTGAGTTGTTACCACCGCCGTGATCCATGTGAAGCACCAGCGCCATGTCAAGAATCTTTGCCTCAAGCTCAGTATATTTACGATCCTCCCGAAGCATCATCAGTATATTTTCTGCTGTTGATAATTTTGGTGAAGGAGCATAGATAAACAAATCTCCGCCCATGCGGTAATTATACGCATGGTAAGCATACACCATCATCATTGGGAACTGGCTGATAAGATTTAAACACTGACGAAGTACATTTGGAATGCTCGTATCGTCTGCTTTCATGTCATATGTATACAAATTTAAAATAGAACGAGACAAACTGTTCATCATATCGCGGCTTGCCGCTTTCATAATAACATCTCTTACAAAAGTCGGTGGCAGCGTTCTTCGATCAACTAATGTCTGCTTAAATCTTTTCGCCTCTGCTTCATTTGGAAGCTCTCCGAATAATAACAGATAGGAAATCTCTTCAAATCCGAAATGACCGTCTTCCAGAAATCCTCCAACCAAATCCTTAATATTGTAACCTCGATAGTAAAGATTACCGGCACACGGAACCTCTTTCCCATCTACAATTTTTGTAGCACAAACATCGGAAATGTTCGTCAAACCTGCAAGAACACCCTTTCCGTTTAAATCACGGAGACCTCGTTTGACCTCATACTTCGCATAAAGCTCTTTGTCGATTGCGGTATTTTTCTCACACAATTCAGCAAAATGTTCAATTTCTGGAGTGATCTCAAATAATACATACTTATTCTTTTTTGACATACACATCATCCTTTCTGTCTGTATTTTTCATCGGGTTACATATTTAATTCAAAAATATCATTGCTAAGCTTTGCAAATTCTTGAAGGCTTAACGCTTCTCCGCGTACGCTGGCACCTTTGCCAAGCTTTTCGATCGCCTTAGTAATGATTTCTTTTGAACAAGTTATTTTATCAGAATTGTTTAATCCATTTGCCAACGTTTTTCGCCTTTGGTTAAAAGATGCTCTGATAATATCAAACATCAGCTTCTCGTCTTTTACTTCTACCGGCGGCTTTTCATGTCTCGTCAAGCGGATGACCGCAGAACCTACTTTCGGTCTCGGCATAAAGCAATTCGGCGGCACATTTGCCACTATGTAAGGCTCCGCATAATATTGAACCGCCAGAGACAACGCGCCATAATCTTTATTTCCCGGCCCTGTCTGCATACGATCTGCCACTTCTTTTTGTACCATGACCGTAATACTCTCTACCGGCACATGATTCTCAAATAATCCCATGATGATAGGTGTTGTAATATAATATGGTAGGTTCGCCACGACCTTGATCGCTTTCCCTCCATTTTCTTCATCCGCAAGTTTACGAAGATCTAACTTTAATACATCCTCGTTGATAACTCGCACATTATTATATTCACTTAACGTATCTTCTAAAATCGGAATCAAATTTCTGTCAATCTCGACTGCGATTACTTTCCCTGCTGCTTCTGCAAGATACTGTGTCATCGTTCCAATCCCCGGACCGATCTCAAGTACCATATCTTCTTTTGTAATATGGGCAGCGCTGATGATCTTATCTAATACATGTGTATCGATCAGAAAATTCTGACCAAATTTCTTTTGAAATGAAAAGTCATATTTCTGCAGAATCTCTATTGTCTTCTGCGGGTTTCCAAGTGTCGGTCCACTCATATTCTCTACTCCCTGCTTCATGATTGTTACTAATTATACAACAAGATTGTATTTAATGATATACCTTAAAAAAAAATAAATATTAAGATTGTATGAACAATTTTATTCTCTCTAACTGCTATACTTCCGTCAAATTATACAAATCCCTCGCATTTTTCTCTGTCTGTTCCACCACTTCTTCGTAAGAAACGCCTTTTATTCCTGCGATCCCCTCTGCAATATATTTGATATATGCGGAATTATTTCGTTTCCCACGATATGGAACCGGCGCAAGGTACGGACAGTCAGTTTCTAATACGATAGAAGTAAGTGGAATCTCCTGCACTGTCTCTTTGAGCTTCCTTGCATTTTTGAAAGTTACCACTCCTCCTACGCCGATATAAAATCCCATTTTCACATACTCCGCTGCCATTTCTTTCGAATAAGAAAAGCAGTGAATCACACCTTTTACCCCCTGTCCGTATTGTTTCATAATCTCCATCGTATCTGCTGCCGCCTCCCGACTATGGATCAGTACCGGAAGATTTAACTCTCTTGCAAGATTAAGCTGACGGACAAACCACTCTTTCTGTAAATCATGAGATTCATTATCCCAGTAATAATCAAGACCGATTTCTCCAACTGCAACAACCTTCTCCTGCTTACATAACTCTTTCATCTGTTGAAAACGCTCTTCATTTAAGCTTCCCACCTCATCCGGATGGATTCCCACTGCCGCATACATAAAAGGATATTTTTGCACCAGATCCACCACACGCTGACAAGACGCATACGTAGCGCTTACATTTACGATTGTCCTTACCCCTTGTTCCGGCATGGATAAAAGAAGTGCTTCCCGATCCATGTCAAATTGTTCATCATCATAATGAGCATGTGTCTCAAAAATCATAGTTCCTCCAATCATTGAATTGAGGACGGGGTTTTTTGAAAAAAACTCCCGTCCCCAAATGAATTCATCTTGTTATTTTTATTTTCCCTATATTGACTTTACAATATTTGCGCTCTTAACTGTTCCGGTGTTTTCTGTGATAATAATGCCGGCGCAATGTCAAATACACTTCTTGCTCCGCTTTCACCTTTTTGAGACAAGCGATATGCTGCTCTTGCGTAAGCTACCAGTACGCTGGCTGTAAACTCCGGATTTGAATCCAGTTTTAACGAATACTCAATCACATGTTTATTTCCTTCGGTTCCTGTCTCACCTGTACGGATCACAAAACCACCATGAGGCATTTTGCTGTGGTTTTCTTTTAATTCTTCCTCGGAAATAAATGTTACCGTTGTATCATATTCGTCAAAATAATTCGGCATCGTTTTAATTGCCTGTTCAATTGCCGCCTTGTCAGCGCCCTCTTCTGCCACTACATAGCATTCACGCAAATGCTTCTCTCTTGTTGTAAGCTCCGGCTCGCTTCCTGTTCTCACACGGTCAACCGCTTCTTCAATAGGAACGGTGTACTGAATTGCATTTTTCACACCATCTATGCGGCGGATTGCATCAGAATGTCCTTGACTTACACCTTTCCCCCAAAATGTATAGGTGCTTCCCTGCACCAAAATAGACTCGGCATATAAACGATTCAAAGAGAACATTCCCGGGTCCCATCCGACAGAAATAATGCTCACGTTATTTCCGGCTTTTGCCGCCTTATCGACATTTTCAAAATACTCCGGAATCTTTGCATGCGTATCAAAGCTGTCGATTGTATTAAAGTTTGCCGCAATCTCCGGTCCCATCACCGGAAGATCTGTAGCAGAGCCCCCACAAAGCATCATCACATCGATTTCATCTTTCATAGAAAGCATATCGTCAAAATGCTTTACTTCTGCGCCAGCTGTGTTAATTGTAACAGTAGAAGGATCTCTTCTGGTGAAAACAGCTTTCAATTCCATATCATCATTACGAGCGATTGCCTGTTCTACACCTCTGCCAATATTTCCATACCCAACAATACCAATTCTGATTTTTTCCATTGCTTACTCCTGCCTTTCTTCTATTTGTCTTGTGTCTATTTGGGACGTAGCATTTTTGCAAAAGCCTACGTCCCAAATTGCTTTTTGCCCTGTCCTTTTTTAACTTATTTCTGCTCCCGCCGGCATATTTTTCTCTGGTGTCATCAATGAGAGATGTCCTTCTGCGTCTTCTGCACAGAGGAGCATTCCTTCTGATAATACTCCTGCCAGTTTTGCCGGTTTTAAGTTTACAAGTACCATGACTTTCTTTCCAACCATTTCTTCTGCGCTGTATTCTTTCTTAATGCCGGACACGATCTGCTTTACCTGACTTCCGACCTTCACCTGTGAGCAAAGAAGTTTCTTTGATTTTTTTACTTCTTCACACGCAATAATCTCACCAACTTGGAACTGCATTTTTCCAAAGTCTTCGAAACTAATTTCTGGCTTTGCTTCTATATCGATAACGTCTTCTTCAGAAGCTTCTTCCTGTTCCTGCGCCTCTTCCGGCTGCTTTGGATGACGTTCCTCTACTTTTTTCATCACTTCTTCAAGGTCTAATCTTGCGAAAAGAATTTCCGGTTTCTCCACCACTTTTCCATCGCCCAGCTGTGCCAGAATTTTCTCGGATGTCTCAGGCATAAATGGCGCTAACTGTTTTGCTCCGGATTTGATGCTCTCTAACAGATTATAGAGAACAGTTTCCAGACGATCTTTCTTTTCCTCTTCTTTTGCAAGCGCCCATGGCATTGTCTCGTCAATATATTTATTGCAGCGTTTAAACAAATTAAAGATTTCTGTAATTGCATCTGCAACTCGTAAATCATCCATTTTCTTCTCAACTGCAATCGGCGTATTTTCTACTACGGATTTAAGATCTGCATCAATAGCAGCTTCTTCTTCGCTTAACGTCACATTTTTATTTCCAACTGTTCCGCCAAAGTATTTATTAGACATAGAAATCGTTCTGTTTACAAGATTTCCAAGTGTATTTGCAAGATCTGAATTAATACGCTCTACTAAAAGTTCCCATGAGATCACACCATCATTTTCGAATGGCATTTCATGAAGCACGAAGTAACGTACCGCATCCACGCCGAAAAACTCTACCAGCTCATCTGCATACAACACATTTCCTTTTGATTTACTCATTTTTCCATCACCTTGCAACAGCCAAGGATGTCCGAAAATCTGCTTCGGAAGCGGAAGGTCAAGCGCCATTAAGAAAATCGGCCAATAAATGGTATGGAAACGAATAATATCTTTACCGATCAAATGAAGATCTGCCGGCCAGTTTTTCTTAAATTGATCCGTACCTTCTCCGTCTGCATCATAACCGATACCGGTAATATAGTTTGTCAACGCATCCAGCCAAACATAGACAACATGCTTATCATCAAAATCTACCGGAATTCCCCATTTAAAAGAAGTTCTGGACACACACAAGTCTTGAAGTCCCGGCAGCAGGAAGTTATTCATCATCTCATTTTTACGAGAAACCGGCTGAATAAATTCCGGATGTGTATTGATATGCTCGATCAAACGATCTGCATATTTGCTCATTTTGAAGAAATAAGCCTCTTCCTTGGCAGGCTTCACTTCGCGCCCGCAGTCCGGACATTTTCCGTCTACAAGCTGTGACTCTGTCCAGAAAGATTCACACGGTGTGCAGTAAAGTCCTTCATATGAGTCTTTGTAAATATCTCCCTGATCATACAGTTTTTTGAAAATTTTCTGAACCTGCTTCTCGTGATCCTCATCTGTTGTACGGATAAATTTATCATAAGAAGTGTTCATAAGATCCCAGATCTCTTTTACCTGTCCGGCAACATCATCCACATATTCTTTTGGTGTAACGCCTGCTTCTTCTGCTTTTAATTCAATTTTCTGACCATGTTCGTCAGTTCCTGTCTGGAAAAACACATCATATCCTTGGCTTCTTCTATATCTTGCAATCGCATCTGCCAGTACGATTTCATAAGTGTTTCCAATATGCGGTTTACCAGAGGTGTACGCAATGGCTGTCGTCATATAATACTTTTTCTTTTCCATGTTAAATCTCTCCTTAAAATTTTTAAATAATAAAAAAACTCCGATCCTTCCATCCGGAAAAATCAGAGAAGACGGGATGCCCCCGTGATACCACTTCTATTTACTTTCTATCTCACGACAAAAAGCCTCATCAGGTGCTGTCACACCTACCGCTGTAAAGGGCGGTCCCTTTATGATTTTATAGAAAATGAATTGCTATAGCAACTTTATCATTTCTCCATTTTCTACTCAACCATACCACTCAAGAGCCATCTTCTGCCAATTCTAATTTATCCCTCTCAGCCTCCGGGATTTCTCTGTAAAATATCAAAAAGGCGTACTCTCTCCATCACTGTGTTTTCTTTATTATTTTAAGTAATCCATACTAAAAATCCTAGCACATAAAACCGTCTTGTGTCAAGGATTTCCACACTTTGATTAATCATGGTTTCCCATTCTCAACATATACATATAAAAAACAACTAAGGTCTCTATGCAAAAAATGAACATTCTAAAAACAAAATCTTTGAAAAAAAGAACTCTTGGAATTCTGCTTACTTTTTCCATCCTTTTACTGTTGGGCACATTTTTTTACAGCCAACACCATACTTCCCAAACGGAAGACCAACGTTTTGAAAATTATACAGATCAGCTTTTTCGGCAAGAACTTTCCGGAAATACTTTATCCCTTCATTATACATTAAAAAATCCCACCACTTACAATATTGTAAACCCATCTGTTTCTTTAGGTGCTTACCAAACTGACTCTTCAAACTTATCTGCTTCTTTAGAAAATTCTCTTTCTCTTCTGCACTCTTACGACAAAACAAAACTTTCAAAAAGGAATCAGGCTACTTATGAAATACTGGAAAATCATCTTTCTTATTCTTTAAAAAGTTCCCAGTATCTTTTATATGAAGAGCCGCTTGCTTCACTTACCGGCGCTCAGGCACAGCTTCCTATCCTTTTGTCAGAATATCAATTTTATACGAAGCAGGATGTAGACACCTACCTTGCACTTCTTGCAGAAACTCCAGAATACTTTGCTTCTATTTTAGATTTCGAAGAAGAAAAAGCCAAACACGGACTCTTTATGTCCAAACCTCAAGCCGATGCAATCATAGACGAGTGCGAGACATTTATTAATTTACAAAACAACAATTTCCTTTACTCTTCTTTTGAGCAACGATTACAAACTCTTAATTTACCAAAAAAAGAAAAAGACGCTTACGTTGAAAAGAATGTGGATTCTATCAAACAGTATGTCTATCCCGCTTATGAACAATTAATGCAAGGACTCCACGAATTAAAAAATAGCGGAACAAACTCCGGTGGATTGTGTCACCTTCCGGAGGGGGACAAATATTATGAACTTCTCACAGCCATTGAAACCGGCTCTTCCAGAAGTATTCCCGAACTTCAAGAATTAACAAAAAAACATATCGCAGAAGATTTAGCTTCCATACAAAAAACTTTATCCTCCCTCTCTACGGAAACGCCCTCTCCATCATCCGATTTATTTAAATCTCAGGGAGTTGTTTTGGAGGATTCTAATCCTGCGTCCATACTATCTTCATTAAGAGGAAACCTTTCCGGACATTTTCCAGCTCCGCCAAATGTGAATGTCCAAATCAAATACGTTTCACAAGAAATGCAAAACTTTCTAAGCCCTGCTTTTTACCTTATTCCGGCACTTGATAATACCGAAGAAAATATTATCTACATTAACAATGGACATATCAGTGACGATTTATCTCTGTATACAACGCTTGCCCATGAAGGATATCCCGGACATCTTTACCAGACTACTTACTTTGCAAGTAAGAACCCCTCGCCTATCCGTCATCTCCTTGACTGTGGCGGATATACCGAAGGATGGGCTACCTATAGCGAAATGTTAAGTTATTATTTTGCTCCCATAAAAAAAGCGCAAGCTACCCTAATGCAAAAAAATAGTTCTATTCTTCTAGGTTTATATGCTCTTGCAGATATGGGTATCCACTATGATGGCTGGTCTCTCCTTGATACGACCACCTTTTTCCGCGGATATGGAATTACCGATACAAAAGCCATCGAAGAAATCTATCAACTAATACTCTCCGATCCGGCAAACTATTTAAAATATTATATCGGTTACGTGGAATTTCTGGAATTAAAAAAAGAAGCCATGACCTTGTGGGGGAAAGAATTTACGCAAGAACGCTTCCACAAAGCAGTATTAGATATGGGACCGGCGCCATTTGACTTAATTCGGAAGTATATTTTTTAAAAAAGGACAGGGGAAAAAGCAATTTGGGACGTAGCATTTTGCAAAAATGCTACGTCCCAAATTAATTTTTTAATACTCTTCTATATTGATTTGCTTTGTTGAAGCCACATCATATGGCAATATGCTGTTTGCAAATTTTGTGAATTTCTCCGCTGCATCGCTGACATAAAATTCATACGTCGCAGGTTTCCCGGATTGGTTGACCAGTCCTTTTTCTTCTAATTGTTTTTTCAAATCGATTGCTGTCTCATAAGCCGGATTTACAATGTGTACTGCGTCCCCAAAATATTCCATGATACTGGAACGCAAAAGCGGATAATGTGTACAGCCAAGAATCATCGTATCTATGTCTGTATTTTTCATATTAGAAAGATAAATATCAATCACTTCTTTCGTAATGTGATGTTTCGCAAATCCTTCTTCCACAAGCGGTACAAACAACGGGCATGGTTGTCCGATCACTGTCGCATCTTCCATAAAACTATGAATCACTTTATTATAAGTTTCGCTTCGTATTGTACCTTCGGTTCCTGCCACGCCGATTTTCCCATTCCGCGTCTCTTTCACAGCAGCTCTTGCTCCGGGCACGATTACGCCTATAACCGGAATATCGGTTTCTTTCTGCAACGTCTCCAGTGCAAATGCACTTGCAGTATTACAAGCAATTACCACTGCTTTCACGTGCTTTGTCCGCAGGAAACGAATAATCTGCCTTGAAAAGCGAATGATATTATCTCTCGATTTACTTCCATAAGGCACTCTTGCCGTGTCTCCAAAATATATCATATTTTCACTGGGCAGCTGACGCATGATTTCCCTTGCAACGGTCAGACCGCCTACACCAGAATCAAAAACCCCTATTGGTGCATCTGCTTTATTATTTATCTCCATAATCGCAAAACCTCCATTAAATTCGGATGTTACTCTGTGTTCTATTCTAGCAAATTCTCCTTGATTTTTCAAATTAAATGACGGTTCTAATTGTATTATTTGAAAACAACGTTATAATATAAAAAGCATTTATAAGGAGGCATCATATGAAACACACAAATTTAAAACTATTACTGGGAAGTCTTTTGTTATCACTTTCCTTATTATTTGGCGGGTGCAGCGCTGACGAATCCACTAACAAAAATACCCGAATGTCCAATGAAACATCCGACAAATTATCCGATACCCCTTCTACTTCCTATGATTTGGAATCGATACCGGAATACTCCGGCGAGCCTTATGTCACGATCCACGACAATGTTCCCTTCTTTTCAGAAGAAGAATTTACAACAGACGCCTTTGAAACCTATAGCGAACTGGATGACCTTGGCCGGTGCGGTACTGCATATGCAAATATTTGCGAAGAAATCATGCCTACCGAAAAACGCGGTAAAATCGGAATGATCAAGCCTTCCGGATGGCATACTGTAAAATATACGGGAATCGACGGAAATTATTTATACAACCGCTGCCATTTGATCGGTTACCAGCTATCCGCTGAAAATGCAAATGAGAAAAATCTGATCACCGGTACTCGGTATTTAAATGTTACAGGTATGCTCCCCTTTGAAAATATGGTAGCGGATTATGTAAATGAAACAGGCAATCATGTTTTATATCGCGTAACTCCGATTTATAACCAAGAAAATCTTGTAGCCGACGGTGTTCTCATGGAAGCGCAATCTGTAGAAAATGGTGACCTTGCATTTTGCGTTTACTGTTACAATGTCCAGCCCGGAATAGAAATTGACTATCATACCGGTGACAGTAAGTCTTCCGAGACAGAGCAGCCTTCCAAAACCAGCGAAGATCTATACGTTTTAAATAGAAACACAAAAAAGTTTCACCGCCCTAATTGCAGTAGTGTGCAAGATATCAAACCGAAAAACAAGCAGGAATTCTCAGGAAATACTAAAGCCTTGATTCAACAAGGCTATTCTCCTTGTAAAAACTGCAATCCGTAAACTTTTTTCTTTCTACATCATTCCTGCCAAAATTACACTGGCAATAAGACCTGCAAATGTCGCAAACAATGCACCACCTAACGTAAATCTAGTCTTTGTCACTTTGGCTGCCATATAGTAAACGCTCATTGTATAGAAAATAGTTTCTGTACAAGACATACTGATAGACGCGATCAGTCCAATATAAGAATCTGTTCCATATTCTTTGAAAATATCCAGCAGAAGTCCTGTGGCAGCCGAAGACGAAAACATTTTTACCACCGTAAGTGGTACAAGCTCTCCGGGGAAACCGATGACTTCCGAAAAATTTCCCAGAAATCCAGACAAAAAATCCAAAAACCCTGACGCGCGCAGAATTCCTACTGCAACCATAAGTCCTATCAGCGTAGGCATAATCTTAATCACTGTAAAAAAACCATTTCTGGCACCTTTTACAAAGGAATCATAAACGCTTACACGCATAATTATCCCATAAGTCACAATTCCAAATATGACAAATGGAACAATCAGCCTCGATACATCAAGAAATATTTTCATGCAATTTATCCCACTCTAATTCCCGTCACTCATCAAATGTATATGCATCCACTTTCTTTCATAATACTTCACATTTATCCATACAATAATTTAAAACAATTTATGGAGTTTCTCATGCTTAACTATCTCTGGGCCGGAATGATTTTTATCGGAATTCTCTATGCCGCCTTCACCGGACGAATGCCGGATATCACAGACGCTGCTCTCGACTCTTCCAAAGAGGCGGTCACTCTTTGTATCACTATGATGGGTGTTATGTCTTTTTGGACCGGTCTTATGGAAATTGCCACTAGATCCGGCATGATTGAAAATATTTCCAAAAAGCTACACCCTTTTATTCAATTTCTATTTCCTGAACTTCCATCAAACCATCCGGCGCGGGAACACATCACTACAAATATCCTTGCAAACATTTTCGGTCTTGGATGGGCGGCTACTCCGGCAGGTTTAAAGGCTATGGAATCACTGAAATCACTGGAGGATGATCGAAGGAAAGGACTTCTGCCCGGTCCCGTGCGAAAACGCGGAACAGCCAGTAATGAAATGTGCACATTCCTAATTCTAAACATTTCGTCTTTGCAGCTTATTCCCATAAATGTGATTGCCTATCGAAGCCAATACGGAAGTATCGATCCCGCCGGAATCGCGGGCGCCGGAATTCTCGCTACGGCAATAAGTACACTGGCCGGCATTTTTTATTGTAAAATATGGACCGGAACAAAACACAAAATAAAAAAATCATAAAAAATTTATTATAGTGCTTGCATTTCCAAAACAAAGGGTATAATATAAGCATATGCTTAATGTAGTTTTTAATACTACATGTCGTTATTTATATATTGTTTTAACTAGAAAGTAGTGAACATTCGCTATTTTCACCGAAATAGAACTATCAAAGCAGCAACTGAAATCGTCAGATATAAAATTAGAAATGGAGGCATCTATATGAAAGATATGGCGATACAAACAACAACTTCAATCAACCATTTATTTGAAAATTCTTCAACAACCAAAGAACAAAGTACATTTAAAACATTAGTCATAAAATATGTAAAAGATCCCGGAAGCGCTATTACCCATTTTATCGGAATGGTTATGGCAATCGGCGCTTCCATTCCACTTCTTATAAAAGCAAGCAGGCAAGCCGATCCACTATACCTTATTTCTATGAGCGTCTATGCGTTAAGTTTGATTCTTTTATATGCGGCAAGTACCACATATCACACATTTGACCGCAGTGAACGGATCAATACAATATTAAAGAAAATAGACCATATGATGATCAGCGTTTTAATCGCCGGAAGTTATACACCGATTTGCCTTTTAGTTTTAAATAAAAAAACCGGTATTATTCTTCTTAGCATTGTATGGGGTATCGCTCTAATCGGAATTTTAATCAAAGCATTTTGGGTTTACTGTCCGAAATGGGTATCCTCTATCCTTTACATCGGCATGGGCTGGACATGTGTACTCGCATTTACACAAATCTTTCATGCATTGTCACCGGCTGGTTTCGGCTGGCTTCTGATCGGCGGAATTATCTACACTGTGGGTGGAGTCATTTATGCCTTAAAACTTCCGGTTTTCAATAACCGGCATAAATACTTCGGAAGCCATGAAATCTTCCATTTATTCGTAATGGGCGGCAGCCTCTGTCATTACATCGTAATGTATGCTTATATATAAGTTTGGGACGTAGCATTTTGCAAAAATGCTACGTCCCAAATTCATTATTCCACCAGATATTCCATTGGATTTATCGGCTGTCCGTCTTTTCTCATTTCGAAATATACGTTGCTTCCTTCTACGCTGTAGTATTTGGTTGGTTCGCTTACGTAACCGAGTACTGTTTTTGCCTCTACATGATCTCCGACTTTTACCGGTACTTCTTTGAGCTGCCCGTAGAAAAGTTCGTAACCGCTTCCGATATCTACATTTACGGTCAACCCTGTCTCTGCGGACTGGTCAATGGACTTTACAATTCCCGGAGCTGCTGAGATTACTTGGTCCCCTTCTGCTCCTGCAATTACAAGCGCCGGATTATACTTATATTGATCCAATGTGGAAAAATAGACCGTTTTATCCATGCTGTAGCTCATAAGGATATTTCCGTTGACCGGCCAGAGCAATTTGCTGTCGCTGTTGAAGCTTACGGTTTTTGTCTTTCCTGATGCTGTCTGTGACGTCTGGGCTGACTGCGCATCTGCCTGTCCGTTTTCTACGGAATCCTCTTGCTTCTGATTGGCATTTTCCTGATTTGTCTCTTTGACTTTCTCTTGCAGATCATTAATGATAAGATCTGTTGTTGTCTCTTTAAGAGGCTCTGCTTCCTTCTCTTTTTCTGCTTTCGCTTCTTCCTGTTTTGCCAGCAGCTGTTCATTTTTCATGGCTTTAAAGTCTTTGAATGTATATGTTCCAACAATTGCGATAGCTGCCACAAAACAAAGAACTGCTGCAACAGTTGCTCCTCTGTTTTTTCTTTTTGGTCTTGGTCTCTTCGGACTCTGCGTTTGATTTTGATTCATTTTATCACCACCTCTGACTTTATTTTTGCCAGATCGCAGTGCAGTTATACTTTCGTAAACATAAAATATCAGAAATTCGGCACAATCTGTGTGACTTCTTTTAATTCTGTATCTTTAAAAAAATAATTCAAAATCTCCTCGCATTTTTTTCCTTTCTTGCCCATATGATTCGCGGTATACTGGCTCATGCCGATTCCGTGCCCTACCCCTCTTGTTGTGATCCTTAATTTTCCATTGTAATTTTGAAGTGTAAAACAGCTGGACGCCAACCCGTACGTGTTCCGAAATTCCTCTCCGCTCACCGTTTCCTTCCCCACACGAATGCTTTGTACATATCCGGTTGTATCACACTGTGTAATCTCTGCATCTAATTTATCTAGTGTAACTGTCTGAATCTGCTCCACAGCTTCTACATCTTCTGAACAATCCGTAATTGTAAGATACGGATAATCCTCCCCCAGCGCTTCCTTTCCATCTCTTGTACTTCCATTCGTCAATCGGCAAAACGGAGTTTTCGCAAGCTTATCTTCATATGTAAGAACCTTTCCTTCCGTAGCATCCCACGCATTTTTTAGTTTTTGATGATATTTAAAATATTTTGCCGCTCCCCATACTTTCTCCATTTTTTTCTGGGTCCAAAAATCGTCCGAAAATTCCACCTCACTTCCGCCTTCCTGAATCTTCATATACACATTTGTCCGTACAAGGATTGCCTGTGCTTTCAATGCTTCCTCCGTGTAATCCGCCGGTATTTCTTTTGCCAAAACTCCGATACAATATTCCTCGATCGGCATTTCCAGTAAGCCGTTTTTTGTTTTCACCTTAATGTAAGTATTATCCACATTTGATGTGGATGCAAAGCTTGGCCCATGAATAAACACCGTTATAATATAAGGCAGCAATACCATGATTGTTAAATACGCGCACACCTTTTTTAATTTTATCCACATATTCCCGCATCCTGTTTTCATACGATACTTTCTGACAGATTGTCTATACATAAAAATATCCCTCCTCATACACTACTGTATGAAAAGGGATATTCTATTATACTAATTTATCTAATTTCCAAATGTCATCCACATATTCTTGAATTGTTCTGTCGGATGAGAATTTTCCGCAGCTTGCGGTGTTGAGAAGTGCCATTTTTGCCCATCTGTCTTTATCGCGATATGCTTTTTCTACTTCTTCCTGTGCATTTGCATAAGAACGGAAGTCTTTTAAAATAAAGTACATATCTGCTTTGTCGAAGCCATTACTCTTAAGCAGGCTGTTATACAGATCGCGGTATCTTTCTCTGTCTCCGTCTGCGTAAGTTCCGTCTACAAGCTGATCTACTATGCGGCGTACGTCCGGATCATTGTTGTAGATCTCATATGGATCGTAACCACCATTTTTCTCGTAGTTCATAACTTCGTCTGAACTTAATCCGAAGATAAATGCGTTCTCTTTTCCTACTTCTTCTACAATCTCCACGTTCGCTCCGTCCATGGTTCCAAGTGTCGGCGCTCCGTTTAACATGAATTTCATATTTCCGGTTCCAGACGCTTCTTTAGAAGCTGTAGAAATCTGTTCACTTACATCTGCTGCCGCAAAAATCCACTCCGCATTAGATACACGGTAATCTTCGATAAATACGACTTTCAATTTTCCGTTAATGCTGCGGTCATTATTTACCACTTCCGCAACAGAGTTGATCAGTTTAATAATCTCTTTCGCACGGATATATCCTGCGGATGCTTTTGCTCCGAAGATATATGTTCTTGGATAGAAACTCATTTCCGGATGCTCTTTGATCTTATTGTAAATGTACATCACATGTAAAATGTTAAGGAGCTGACGTTTGTACTCATGAAGTCTCTTTACCTGCACATCAAAAATGGATCTCGGATCTACTTCTACTCCGTTGTGTTCCAGAATATATTTTGCAAGACGCTCTTTGTTCTTGTATTTAATCTCCATAAATTCTTTCAGAGCCTCTTCATCATCTGCAAGTTTTTTAAGTCCTGACATAAGAGACAGATCGGTGATCCAATCCTTTGTTCCAAGCTTTTCTGTCACCCAGTCTGCAAGAAGCGGGTTACTATGCATAAGGAAACGTCTCTGTGTAATACCGTTTGTTTTATTATTAAATTTCTCCGGCATCATTTCATAGAAATCACGAAGCTCTCTCTTCTTAAGAATCTCTGTGTGAAGTCTTGCAACACCATTTACAGAATATCCTGCAACGATGGCAAGATGAGCCATTTTCACCTGACCATCACGTAAAATTGCCATCTTCTTTACTTTCTCTTCATTTCCCGGGTACATCTCACGGATCTGAATAATAAATCTTCTGTCAATCTCCTGAATGATCTGATATACTCTCGGAAGCAGTCTTGAGAACAGGTCGATGGGCCATTTTTCAAGCGCCTCTGCCATGATCGTATGGTTCGTATAAGCACATGCTTTCGTCGTCACATCCCATGCCTCATTCCATTCCAGATGATAATCGTCAAGAAGGATTCTCATAAGCTCTGCAACTGCCACTGTCGGATGTGTGTCGTTCATCTGAAATGTTGCTTTCTCGTACAGCTTGCGAATGTCATCATGGTTTTTCATATATTTATCTACTGCCAGCTGAAGGCTTGCAGATACGAAGAAATACTGCTGTTTGAGACGAAGTTCTTTTCCTGCGTAGTGATTGTCATTTGGATACAATACTTCTACGATTGTCTTCGCAAGATTCTGCTGCTCCACAGCTTTGTGATAGTCTCCACGCTCAAAAGATTCCAGCTGGAAATCTACGATCGGCTCTGCATCCCAGATACGAAGTGTATTGACCTGTCCATTTCCGTATCCTACGATCGGATAATCATATGGTACTGCCAACACAGAATCATAGTTTTCCTGTTTAAATAATGTCTTTCCTGTAGCGTCATCATATTCTACTCGAATATTTCCTCCGAAACGAATTTCTTTCGCATATTCCGGTCTTCTAAGTTCAAATGGATTACCATATTTCAACCAGTTATCCGGTTTTTCCACTTGATATCCGTCTTTGATCTTCTGCTTGAACATTCCGTAACGATAACGGATACCACAACCATAAGCTGCATAGCCAAGAGATGCCAGAGAATCAAGGAAACAAGCTGCCAATCTTCCAAGTCCACCGTTTCCAAGAGCCGGATCTGGCTCTTGATCTTCCACGGTATTTAAATCAATTCCAAGTTCATCCAACGCTTCTTTTACTTCTGTATAAGCAGTCATATTGATCAAGTTATTGCCGAGCGCACGCCCCATCAAGAACTCCATGGACATATAATACACAATCTTCGGATCTTCTTTGTCGATCTTCTTCTGCGTCTCGATCCAATCATCAATGATCGCTTCCTTTACTGCATAGGACACTGCCTGAAACTGCTCCTGTGGATTCGCCTCATCCAATTCTTTACGGAACAATCTTTTTACATTGTCCTGCACATCTTTCTTAAATCTTGCCTTTTCAAATCTTGGGTTATACATAAATTTAATTCCTTCCTAACTATCTAAGCTGATTTTTGCATTATTGCTTTTCAACACCAAGCACTACATTTTCACCGTTGATCTTCCACTCTTTTACATATCCTGCCGGAGCTTTCTTTTCAACAGATACTGCCAGTGTCTCTGCACCGATTTCCTGTGCATGAGCTGCAAATACTGCCTCCGCTTTTTCACTTCCCTCATAAGTGATCGCAATGTTATCCATCACCTCAAAGTCTGCTTCTTTACGCATGGTCTGGACTTTACTGATGATCTCACGTACTAAACCTTCTTCCAACAGTTCCTCAGAAAGGTTTGTATCAAGAACAACTGTGATTCCATTGTCGTTTTCAGATACATATCCTTCCATCTGTGCAGATTCAATCAGAAGATCCTCACGGAATAAAGTCACTTCCTGACCATTTACGTCAAGTTTCAGAGCATCCGCCTTGTTCAGTTCATCCATTGCTGCATTTCCATCAAGAGAAGACAACGCTGCTTTAATTCCACCAAGAAGTTTACCATATTTTGGTCCCACTGTCTTTAACTGTGGTTTAAATGTATAAGAAGTAAATTCACGAACTTCGTCTGTAAATTTAACATTTTTTACATTTAATTCTTCTTTTACAATATCCTGATAGAATTCCGGAAGATCGAAACCTGCTTTTACATACATCTGACCGATTGGCTGACGGTTCTTGATGTTTGCCGCATTTCTGCACGCACGTCCCATCACAACCATTTTCAGAACTTTATCCATATTCTCTTCCAGCTCTTTGTCAATATGAGCTTCATCTGCAACTGGGAAGTCACACAGATGGATACTTTCTTTTGCATCTTTATCAATGCTTCTTACAAGATTCTGGTAAATGTCTTCTGTCATAAACGGAATCATTGGCGCAGCTGCTTTACATACTTCTACAAGCGCTGTGTAAAGTGTCATGTACGCATTGATCTTATCCTGTTCCATGCCTTTTGCCCAGAAACGCTCACGACTTCTTCTTACATACCAGTTACTCATATCGTCTACGAAGTCCTGAAGCGCTCTTGCTGTCTCAGGAATACGGTAATTTGTAAGATTATCGTCCACCTCTTTGATCAGTGTGTTCAATTTGGATAACAGCCATTTATCCATAACAGATAATTTATCATATTCTAATGTATATTTTGTTGCGTCAAAGTTATCAATGTTCGCATAAAGTACGAAGAACGCATACGTATTCCATAATGTTCCCATAAATTTACGCTGACCTTCCACAACTGCTTTTCCATGGAAACGGTTCGGCAGCCACGGAGCGCTATTTACATAGAAATACCAACGGATCGCATCAGCTCCGTATTTCTCAAGTGCGTCAAACGGATCAACTGCATTACCTTTTGACTTACTCATCTTCTGTCCATTTTCATCCTGTACGTGGCCAAGAACGATAACGTTCTTATAAGGTGCCTCGTTGAAAATGAGTGTAGAGATTGCAAGCAGTGAATAGAACCATCCACGTGTCTGGTCTACAGCCTCGGAAATAAATGCTGCTGGGAACTGCTTTTCGAATAACTCTTTATTTTCAAATGGATAGTGAAGCTGTGCAAATGGCATAGAACCACTGTCGAACCAGCAGTCAATAACTTCTGGTACACGGTGCATTGGCTTGCCGCATTTTGGACAGCGAATGGTCACTTCATCAATGTATGGGCGGTGAAGCTCGATATCATCCGGACAGTTATCGGACATTTCTTTCAGCTCTTCAATGCTTCCGATGGAATGCTGATGTCCGCATTCACACTCCCAGATATTAAGAGGTGTTCCCCAGTAACGGTTACGGCTGATTCCCCAGTCCTGTACGTTTTCCAGCCAATCGCCGAAACGTCCTTTACCGATACTCTCCGGAATCCAGTTGATCGTATTGTTATTTGCAATCAGATCATCCTTTACCGCTGTCATATTGATAAACCATGACTCACGTGCGTAGTAAATAAGTGGGGTATCACATCTCCAGCAGTGTGGATAACTATGCTCAAAATTCGGAGCCTCAAAAAGAAGTTTTCTCTCTTCCAGATCTTTTAACACTTCCGGATCTGCTTTTTTCACAAACATTCCGGCAAATGGTGTTGTCTCGCCCATATTACCTTTTTCATCTACTAACTGAACGAATGGCATGTCATATTTACGTCCAACCTTCGCATCGTCTTCACCAAATGCAGGCGCAATATGAACCACACCGGTACCATCTGTCAGTGTTACATAAGTATCACATGTAATGAAGAATGCTTTCTTATGCTGTTTGTCTGCACATTCTGCGGCACACTGGTACAGTGGCTCGTATTCTTTATATTCTAAATCTTTTCCTTTATATGTCTCTAAAATCTCATAAGCTGCTTTTCCATCTTCGCCAAGCTTGCCAAGAACTGTGTCAAGAAGTGCGCATGCCATATAGTAAACATATCCGTCTGCTGCCTGAACTTTCGCATAATCTTCCTCCGGATTGACACAAAGACCGATATTAGAAGGAAGTGTCCACGGTGTTGTTGTCCATGCAAGGAAATAAGCATCTTCACCGATTACTTTAAATCTTACGATTGCAGAACGCTCTTTGACATCCTTATATCCCTGTGCAACTTCCTGTGCAGAAAGCGGTGTTCCACAGCGCGGGCAGTAAGGAACGATCTTAAATCCTTTGTAGAGGAGACCTTTATCCCAGATTTTCTTGAGCGCCCACCACTCAGACTCGATAAATTCATTGTGGTAAGTAACATATGGGTTCTCCATATCAGCCCAGAAACCAACCGTACTTGAGAAATCCTCCCACATACCTTTGTATTTCCATACGCTTTCTTTACACTTATCGATAAATGGCTCCAGACCATACTCTTCAATCTGATCTTTTCCGTCAAGTCCAAGTGCTTTCTCAACCTCAAGCTCAACCGGAAGTCCGTGAGTATCCCATCCGGCTTTTCTAGGAACTTCATAGCCTTTCATTGTACGATATCTTGGAATCATATCCTTGATAACACGTGTAAGCACGTGACCGATATGCGGCTTTCCGTTTGCTGTCGGAGGGCCGTCATAGAACATATACATCTCATTGCCTTCCCGCTGCTTCATACTCTTTTCAAAAATGTCATTTTCCGCCCAGAATTTCTCTGTAGCTTTCTCTCTGTCAACAAAATTCAGATCTGTTGAAACCTTCTTATACATAATAATCCTCCTTTTTTATTTGCGATACCATAAGCATATTTCGTGCCTACGCTCATTTATTACTAACAAAGAATCTCGCTTGCGAGATTCTCGCGCCTACGGCGGTCGCATGTGCGACATCTACATCTTACGTCGCAGTGCGCATCCTGCCGGAGGCTTTATGGTATAGGGAACAAAGTTTCCTATACCATAAAAAAAACTCCCGTCCTGAATAGGACGAGAGCATTACTCACGTTTATAAACCACCTAAACATACTATCATATGTCTTCCCTGTAACGGGGGAATGCCGGCAGGACCTACTTGGATGTTCCTGTGCTTAACACTTGTTATGCACCGATTTCTTTTCAGCGGCTGCAACTCAGGAGTGATATTCAGATATCTCTTACTCGCATCAGGCTTCCACCATCCCCGACTCGCTATGCCTTTTTGAAACACCTTACTGTCTCCGTCATCATTTTTTGCTTATGTTTTTTACCTTTTCTATTATAGTAAAAGAACCGTTCTTTCGTCAAGGGGTATTTTACTTCTTCCGCCTGCGCGTACTCTGTCCTCCCCTGTTCTGCTGGCTCGATCTTCTCCGGTGTCTTCTTCGACGTCTCTCCAGTCTTCTTCGATACTGTCTGATCTTCGCGATAAATAACAGTATTAAGACCAAAAGTAAAACTGCCATTCCCACAACGATCAGCTTCTGTTGAAGATTTTCCCCATCCGATGCATCTGCTTTCTTTTCTTGCTTCTTAATCTCAGCTCTATGCTCCTTGAGATATTTCTCACTGAGTTTTGCTCTGGCACTTCCAACAAGATTGTCTTCGTAAGTGTACGCAAGCACTGCCTCTTCCGGCTTCTTCTTATCAACCGTCATTTCCATCTTAAGATCTGAAAACTTCACACCCTTCGGAACAACTACATATCCGCAATGTTCTCCACTTTTATCTTCCAGAATCTCTCCCACATCTTCCGAAGTCTCCTGCCCATTCACGTCAATCCGTTCAAAATTATCGAACGCGTAATTAAAAAGATTGGTAGTATCCGGGTAATTATTTCCCCCGTGTGTTCGAAGCACGACACAGATAAGCTTCATGCTTCCATTATCTGCCATAGTAATAAGTGTCGCCAGTGCATCCGATGTATAACCGGTCTTTCCACCTACCGCATACTCATAATATTTCGAACTTGAAGGCTGCAGCATTTTATGCTTCTGCTGAAAGACATGCTGCTGGCAAGTACCGGATGCCGGAATCTCATACTGCAATGTCTGTACAATCTTGAAAAATTCCGGATGCTTAAAAAGTTCTCTGCCGATCAGCGCCATATCTCTTGCACTGGTGTAATGATTTTCATCGTGAAGTCCATTGGCATTAACAAAATTAGAATTGGTTCCGCCAAGCTCTTTACATCGAACATTCATCTGGTCGATAAACCATTGGTAATCATGCCCCGCATTCTTTCCTACATTTTCTGCCACCGCATAAGCCGCCTCATTTGCTGACGCTAAAAGAGTTGCATACAATGCCTGCTCCAGCGTGATCTCGTCATTTTCTTTCATTCCGATACTGGAATCACCCGGCTGAAGAAAAGAAACACAGTCATGGGTAAATGTTACTTTGTCGTCCATCTTTCCATTTTCCAGAGCCACAAGCGCAGTCAATACTTTCGTAATACTCGCCGGATAATGCTGATCGTCAATATTTTTGCCATACAGAATCTCTCCTGTTCCGGCTTCCATGATAATCGCAGCTTCTCCGTAAGTTCCCGGTCCCTGTGGCCAGCCTTTGATCTCATTGGTTGCCACCGGCATATCATAGTATTTTTTTAACTGCTCTGCTTTAAAAGCCTGCGCTTCCTCTTCTGTCGCCTCCGCCGGTGGTTGTTCCTCCGGCGTAATCTGCGGAACCGCATAAGCAGTCATGCTCATCCCCATACATAGCAACGCTACCAGCATAACTGCTATTAAACGTTTTCTCATCTTCTTTCCCTCAATCCTCTTTTTCACTTTATCCACGAAGCAGTCTCTCTACTTCTTCTTTTGACGGCATGACCGCCAGCGCGCCTTTTCGTGTTGTGATGACCGATGCTGCTGCATTGGCAAATGTGAGAAGTTCTCTTAAATTCTCCTCTGTCAGATCTTCTAATCCATGTTGGATAATATAATGTAACATACATCCGCAAAATGTATCGCCGGCTCCGGTTGTTTCAATGGTATTCTTCTGAACAAAGCCCGGAACTTCCACGCGCATTCCCTTATAATATGCACGGCTTCCATCCTTTCCAAGTGTCACACATACAAACGGGATGTTATATTTTTCAATCAACATCTTCGCACCTTCGTCATAGTCTGAAGTTCCACAGAGGAATTCCACCTCATTGTCCGAAATCTTCAAAATATCTGCTTTTGAAAGTCCATATTCGATTTCTTTTCTTGCATCCTCCAATGTGTTCCAAAGCGGCGGTCTAAGATTTGGATCAAAACTAATAAGACATCCTGCCTCTTTTGCCACATCAATGGCATATCTGGTCGCCTCTCTTACTCCTTCATGTGTAGACGATAATGTTCCGAAATGGAACGCTTTTGAATTTCTAATTAAATCTTCCTGTATCTCCTCTTTTGTAAGCATCATATCTGCTCCCGGATTCCGGTAAAATGAGAAATCACGGTCTCCATCTGGAAAGGTATGTACAAACGCAAGCGTTGTATGAACTTCCTCATCTTCCATCAGATTCCTTGTATCTATGCCAACTGCTTCCACCGCAGTTTTAAGCTGTCTTCCGAACATATCTTTTCCGACTTTTCCGATAAATGCAGTTGTACCTCCAAGTTTTTGAATCATCGCCAGCATATTACAAGGAGCTCCTCCCGGATTCGCTTCCATAAGTGGATTTCCCTGTTCACTATTTCCGTTCTCTGTAAAATCAATCAATAACTCTCCAAGTGCAGTTACATCATATTTTCTCTCTGCCATAAGTATTTCCTCCCATTCTGTCTTTTATTTTTCGAATATACTTAACTTTTATTATACCACACCTGTCTGAATATTTGCATGCTATTTTGATTCTTGTCATTAAAAGTTATGCTCAGATTCCGTCTAAAAAAGGTCAGCTAAGCTTTGATTGCTTTCTCTGACCTCTTCTTCTAAACATTATACTGACTCTTCAATCTCTCAATTTCTCTCTTCATTTGTTCTACCACTTCATCCGGCGAGATAATCTTCACCTGCTCTCCAAGAGAAAATACCCATCCAAGAAACTGCTTGCTCACATGAACATCTACATTGATCGTAAAATGTTCCTCATCAACAGGAATCAGACTGATTGTCTTGCCAAAACGATCGATCATCACCCCCGCTAATTGATTATCAACTAACAATTTTACGGTCTTTTCTTTTCCGCGGAACATCCCAAAGCTCTTCTTCGTATAATCCGCCATATCTAATTTGTTAAAATGCTCTTTTCCTTCTCTTTCTTCTTCTGTCATTTGAATATGAAGCATCTTATCTACGCGGTAATGCTTGATTTTCTGCACCTCAGAGTCATAGCCCACCAGATAATAATTTTCATCATCCCAAGACAGTCCCCAAGGGCTGACCAGATACCATGCCCCATCATGTCGAAGCTCCATTTCTTTTTTCACATTCCACTGAAAATACTGAAACCGAATCTTCCTATTCTCCGATATAGCATTGTGGATGGCGTCTACCGTATAGTAAATACTCTCATTCATCGTCTTAATCCGTCCGGACACATAGACCTGTCTCTGCAATTTTTGTGCCTCATGTTTGCTTAGAAGCTTCTCCAATTTTTTTATAAGAATGTTAGATTTTCTCTCTGTAATAAACTTAGACGACTGGATGGCGTCTACCAGAAGCTTCAACTCCGGAAGCTCAAAAGGTCGGTTTATTACATGATAGTGATATCCATTCCCGACTTTCTCGCCTTCCACTTCTATTCCCATGATCTCCAGATCCCTCAAATCAGAATAAATACTTTTCCGATCCGCTGTGATTCCGTATTTTTCTAATTCACTTATAATCTGCGGCATTGTTATAAAATGATCTTCATCGGTATGATCCATCATAATCTGCGCAACTCTATACAACTTAAATTTTTGCTTTGATCCCTTTGGCATAAGAAATTCTCCTTTTTCATCATCCTAGGAATTTCATCATTTCGATTGTTTTTCAATATGTATACAGTCCTAATATACTTCCGTTGTTTCCACTCTAAAATCTTTATACGGTCTACACATTGCTAAATTTATACTATCAATCGCAATGTTACTTCCATGATATAATCTCATAACATACCTCCATTTTTCCGGCACAGTATACCCAAATCTTCTATTATCGTTTCAAAATCTAAAGTATGCTCAACTTCATAATTTTCTTTTATAAACGCAATACCTTTAAATTGAAAAAGATAACGAAAAGCTTCTTGTACGCTGAGATTATAATGCTGTGCAAACTCGTTTATACATGCAACAGTAAAACCTATTTTCTTTTTCTTCTCACTCATCCAACCCCTCCTATTTTGGGTAAATACTTGTTTACATCGTAAATCTCTATTTCTCACACAACATTTTTCTCTGTGTGTTTATTATCTTCATCTTTCTATTTCTGTTTTAAATCAGTACTGATTCCCTAAATAAGCATATTTTACAATATAAATTTCTTAATTTTAATAATAAATTATGGTCTTCTTTTTCCTAGTGATATTTTTAGTATACCATAGATAAGAAAAAGATATGGTATTTTTCCGTGTAAAATGTCCAGAAAAATACCATATCATTTTTAGCGTAATATTTGAGTTATATTATTATACAAACAGTAAATCTAATCCCGAAAACAATTCTCCCAGTGTACTAGAAAGCGGTTTCGATTCCTCTTCTGGAAGTTCATACTGAATCAACTGATATTCTGGATTTAGTTCCAACTTTTTAATTAAATATCCCGTATTCACCGCATCGTCTAATCCATCATGGAATTTTCCTTCTGGTTCTATCTCTGCTCGTTCTAACGCTTCTTCCAGGCTAATCTGCCGGTTCAAATCAAAGCGTTTCATAAATACAGACTGATAATCTATCCATTTTTCTTTCTCAACAAAAGATGTAATTCTTATATCGTCAATTTTCTTTGCTTTCATTTCATGCATGATCTGATCTCGATCCGATTCACTCCATGCATATATTTTATACTCGCGGTTTCCAATCCATTTCAACATATGTAACAAAGCTTCTTGGAGCTTCGGAGCATTTTTCACCTGACTACTTTTAATCCCCGTCAATTTTTCAATGAAATGATCGATTACTCCAAATTCAGGATGCACATACTGGGTAAGTGTTCCAATCCTTTTAAAATCTTCGTCTAGAAGAACAGCTCCAATCTGTATAGTTTCATTTGCATATTTATAAGTTCTTTCTCTATAAATTTTATATCTATTTTTTGATTGTCCGTATAAACACTATACTTTCAAGCATTTTGAAATATAAGAAAACACTCATTTTACCACGGATTTACCACGATTGAATGAGCCTTGATATGATAATAAAATAATTAAGGGAGATATCATAAAATAGCTGTGTATCTCCCTTTTATCTAATATAATTATTTTTCTATATCTTTCTGATACTCTAAAATATCTCCAGGTTGGCAATCTAATGCTTCACAAATTGCATTTAACGTGGAAAAACGTATCGCACTTACTTTTCCTGTTTTAATTTTAGATAAATTTATATTTGCAATACCTACCTGCTCTGCTAAATCTTTTAAGCTGATTTTTCTATCTGCCATTACCCTGTCTAATCTTAATATAATAGCCATAGCTCTACTCCTACAATGTTTCATCAATTTCTTTTTGTAAATTGCAACCATATTTGAATATTAACGTGATACTTCTAAAAATTAAAACTATAAATATGCCCTCAATAATTGATAAAAAGCTAATATGATAATATGGATACAAAGGACAAACCATAGAAGCAAAAATAAAAATAGCAATTATATTGATACATTTTGTTGTATTAGCAGTAAATGGGGACTCCTGTTTTGATATACAATAAAATAATTTTTTTGAATACCTAATAGCCAGAAATATACAACTGCATTTTATGATAAAGCAAACTAATAAAACAACCCATTCGCTAAACACTAATTCCATTTCTGCATTTATCATTTGTTTTGCTAAATATCCAGGACGCATAATTTGGCTTAATAATGTACCACCTAAAAGCAGTATAGCTCCGATATCCACAATAATTGCAATTATACTGGCAACATTGAAGATAACGGATATAAAATGTGTTGATTTTTTTAATGTATTCTCGTTCATAATACATATCTCCTTTCTGATTATGCCATGATTATACATCTTGAATATATGTTTGTCAACCATAAATATACGGTAAACGTATATTTATATATGTTTACTATTTCCCTCTTGATTGCCCATCACAGAAAGGAAAAAGCCCTGTCAAGAGCCTTGCCACCAGTGGTGGTGCTTTGCACTCTTTACTGGGCTTTTTGTTTGCTGCATCTTCCATGCAAGAGGAAATTAAAGACCTCTGTTCCATTTCGCCTTTAGATACTCTTCATAGTCTGCCTCATTAAAATCTACTTGTGGAGAAGTATTAGGAATGTTTTTTCTGTTATCTATATCTGCAAGTTGACGGAATATCCAGTCATCATAAGGGTCGTGATATTTGTATTCTTTCGGCTGTTCTCTGTATCGGTCTAACCCTCGCATTTCCTTATGTACTTTCATCATACGTTCTATTTTTTGACGCTGTATCAACTGTTTAATTTCCATAAGTTCTTCAATTTCTACAACCTCATTAGAAAGATAATTGCTGATGTATCTAATCAATATGGTTTCCATGTAAAATTTGTATTCGTTTTCATTATCGAAAAATTCGTTTTCAGACAGATAATCTAAGGAAACATTGAAGTCCTGTTCCCGTTTGATAATATCCATGATATATGGCTCGGTGTGGTCGATATATTTCCATTCTCCCGACAATAATTCATTGGGCGTTACACCCAGCACGTCCATTATCTTCTCTAATGTATCAAAGGTAGGATAATTCACACCACGTTCAATCTTGGAAAGGCTCTGCATATTGATACCGATTTTGTCCGCAAGTTCCTGTTGTTTCATTCCCCTAAATTTTCTTATGGTCTGTATATTATTTCCTAAATGGCTTATTTTCATTGCATAACCCTCCATATCTCGTTATATCTTCGCTATTATAAGTCTATCATGCTTAATATGATTTGTAAAGGCAAAAAAAGATATTGACAAATAAGCATATAAGAATTACTATGTTCTTGTAATCGAATAAGCACAATAGAATGAAATATAAAAACATTCAAAAAGAAATACCTATCTGATTAAATCCGTAGATATGAATATCGGTTGAAATGGAACTTGTTAGAAAAGGCAAAACAGAACTTGCTGACAAAGTATTTCTGACACGGTGGCGGAAGCCTCTCAGGCTTACCGCCATGACACCTTGTGTCAAGGGGAAGAAATGCTTTGTCGGCTGGCGAGCCTGCGAGCCTTGTCTGTGCCCCCGTTATCTAACAGGGGGGCACTATTTCACAAAAGACAAGTCAAAAACCATACAACCCCAAAGCTGTAAGGAGTAATGAGGAGTTTTAAGAAGATAGTAATTTCACATTCTTTTGAATAGTGGTTTACAGGTATTTCAAGGCTATTGTGGGATTGGAGGAATACAATGAACAATTTAGAATTTGCACTTGAAATGAAGAATAAACGTCTTGCAAGCGGTCTTTCACAAGGAGAACTTGCAAGTCTTACCCATGTATCAAGATATAGTATCAACCGCTTTGAGAACGGAAAAGCCAACGCCAGCAAGGAAACACAAAATATTATCCTGCGTTGTCTGAATTACTATATCTGCGATAAGCCTTTTTATCTGCTCGTTGATTATCTGTCTGTCCGTTTTCCAACGACTGACGCATTGGAAATTATCCGAAAGGTGCTTGGCATGAAAGCAGATTATTTTATCCATTATGACTATGGATATTATGGCTATAAAGAGCATTACGCCTACGGAGAAATCAAGGTTATGGCTTCTGATGATGAACACATGGGCGTATTTTTGGAATTAAAAGGGGCAGGCTCACGCAATATGGAATATGTTTTACAGGCACAGAACAGGGATTGGTATTCATTCTTGAACCGCTGTCTTGACTGTGGCGGTGTTATCCGACGTTTTGACTTGGCAATCAACGATATGTGCGGTCTGCTGGATATTCCCGTTTTATCTGAAAAATACAAAAATGGCGGTGCGGATTGTCGCTGTAAAAACTATGAAAATGTGCAAGGCGGTAAACTAAGCGGAAAAAACCGCAATTTAGCAAGCACCCTTTATATCGGCTCAAAAGCAAGCACAAAATATTTCTGCCTGTATGAAAAACAAAAGGAACAGGCAACTAAAAAGAAACATACGGATATTATCAACCGTTTTGAAATTCGTCTGCGTGACAAAAAGGCAGTACAGGCAGTTGAGGAACTGTTATTGACGTATAACCCTCATGGGCTGGTGTTTTACCTTATTACTGATTTTGTGCAATTTCCCGACTATCCGCTGTGGGAGATATTCATTTCCCATGATAGTTTACCTTTTGAAATGAACCCCGTACCTGTCAATATGGAACGCACTCTGCAATGGCTGGAAAGACAGGTCATGCCGTCAATCGTGATGATAGAGGAAATCGACAGGCTGACAGGCTCAAACTACATGAAAATGATTGATGAATGTACCCACCTTTCTGAAAAACAGGAAATGCTTGTGGAACAAATGTGTACGGACATAGCAGACGTAATTGAAAGTGAGGGGGTGTTTTATGAGTAATGCACAGGATATTCCCGTATGGGAAAAATACACCCTTACCATTGAAGAAGCGTCAAAGTATT